>Ga0187872_10004190_pt1 | contig 10998 bp, 8 predicted proteins | sample June2016WEW_16_4_FD_132973 | JGI IMG/M metagenome (GOLD analysis project Ga0187872, IMG submission 132973) | Peatland microbial communities from SPRUCE experiment site at the Marcell Experimental Forest, Minnesota, USA - June2016WEW_16_40 | ecosystem: Environmental > Terrestrial > Soil >...
GGACGCCGACGCCGACCTGTTTCGCTTCACCGCTCTGGTGTTCGGCGAGCGGAGGATGACGGAGTCGCTGGTGCGGCCGGATTTGCTTCGCGAGCCGCGAGCATGGCCATCGCCGCAGGCGCCAGGCTCACCATGGCCGACAGGAGCGCCGTTCTAAGAAAGCCGAACACCGGAACCAGCCAGGCGCTGAACAGAATCGCGCCCAGACAGGAGCCCGCCAGGTCGAGCGCATATAGCGTTCCGGGGCTTTTGACGGCGGCGACGGGTGCTTCCGGTGCGCCGAAGAAGATGCGGCTGGCGACGGGGAATTCGAATCCGCCCAGCATGCCGGAAATCAACGCCATGGCGGGAAACGCCAAGCGGCTCACGGCGAGGCTTGGCGTGCCGCTGGCGCGGCCGATGGCCTCGAAAAGCGCCAGCAGAGCGAGCGGCGCCAAGGTGGTCAACACCTGCGTTGTGGCCAGCACGCGCATGCCGGCGCGCGCTGGCTTCCGCATGGCCAGCCAACTCCCTACCGCCATACCTGCCATAAAGGCTGCAATCAGCACGGCGAGCTGCTGGTACACGTAGCCATAGAGCGCCTGGAATGCCAGTAGCAGCAGCATCTCGAGGCCGATCATGGTGAACCCGGTAGCGGCTGTGGAGCAGGCGGCCGCGAATTGCAGCCGGCGTTTCCGCCAGCGTCCCGCCACGACCACGGCTGCCAGAAAAACTGCGAGCGCGACCGCCACGGTCTCGAACGGTATGCCGGCCAGCACGCGAAAGAACCGGCGATAGCCTTGGTGGAACTGGCTGCTCCACAACGCTATGTCGAAGTAGTAAGCCACCGGCGCAAAATCGCGATTGACGGGCGTTTCCGCCAGCGGCCGGATTTCGGCGTCGAATTCGAGCATGCGATCCGGGGCCATGCGAAACGGGATGAAATACTCGCTCACATAGCTGGTTTCCAAATGGCGCGAATGGAGGCGCGCCAGAAGCTCATCCGGGCGCGAAACCAGGATGCCCGGGCGCCGCGCCGCGAAGAAATGGACGGTCTCACCCGGAATGGCGGTAACTTCCGGGAACACCGCCCGCAGGCTTTTGTGGATGGAGCGCAAGAACGCGCCGAGCTCCGGGCCGATGTAGTCTTCCGACGATGTCAATTGAAACGAAAGGAGACCCGTGGGCGTGAGCCTTTGCGACACTTCGCGAAAGAAGTCGACGGTATAGAAGCGGTTCAATTGCGCGTTGCGCGGGTCCGGCAGATTGACGATCGCCACATCGAAGGTGGATGAGGCGGTTTTCAGGAACAGGCGGCCATCGGTCACGTGAATGCGCACGCGAGGGTCGGCGTTGACGGCGCGCCACTGGTTGGGAAAGTAGCGGTGCGCCAAGTCCAGAATGGCGGGGTCGAGCTCCACGTAGTCCACGCGTTCGAGCGACGGGTGCCGCAAAGCCTGGCTAATGCTTCCGTTGAATCCCCCGCCGATGAGGAGCAGCGTGCGGGGCGATGGGTGCTCGAGCAAAGCGTAGTGAACGGCCTCCTCGGCGCCGGCCGGGTCGGGCACGTTGAACAGAACCACGCCATTTTCGTAAACGCTGCGGCTTCCTTCCATCTCCACCACAGCCAGCTTTCCGTAAACCGAGTTGCGCGTGGCGACCAGATGTTGGCCGCGCCAGAAGAGCCGCTGGGAGAATTGTTCCAAGTCTTGAGGCGCTCGGAAAAGAATCAGCACGGCGGCAACGCCCGCCACCGTGGCGACTGCCGCGTTGCGTTGCGGCCGGCGCTCGATGGCGAGAGCGGATGCCGCGACGAGATTCAGCACAGCCAGCAAGCAGGCGATTTCGAGCGCACCCAAATACCGGACCAGCACCAATCCAGCCAGAAGGCCTCCGCCCGACGACCCCACCGCCTCCCACAGGTAGACCGAACCGGTGGCCGCGCCGGCCGACGTGGAGGTCGCGGTTGCGAAGAGCCGGCTGCCAGCGGTGAAAAGGGCGCCGGAGAGAATGCAGAGCGGGCCGAGCGCGGCGAGGGACGTGAGCAACATGGGGCCGGGTCCCAGCACCTCGCCGGGCACCGTCTGAAGAACGCCTTTGGCGGCGCGCACGGCCATGACGGTGGCGGGCAGCACGGCGGCGATCAGCATTTGGGTGGCGGCCATGAGTGCCCACGGGTTGCGCGGGCGCGCGGCAACCCGGCCGGCCAGGCTGCTGCCCGCGGCCGTCCAAAAGAGCCAGCTTGCCAGCATCAGCCCGATGGAGATCTCGTTGCCATCGAAGACCACCATCAGCTCGCGCAGCAGCACGATTTGCGAGACGGCGGCGGTGAAGCCAATCAGGATAAGCGCCGCGCGAACTCCGAATCCGGCCCTCACACCACCAGGATCGGGCGTAAACTGGTGCTAAGTCAAAGGTGTGGCGCAAGATTAGCTTCATAGCAGCCGTGGCGCACGCACTCATGCGTGCCGCGTCGAGTCTCTACTCGACGCTTCTGCGCCCTGTGGCAGCGGGCGTCGACAAGAGTGTCGACGCGGCACGCAAGAGTGCGCGCGCCACATTTGCCCGTCAGTGAGCGTGAAGTCATTCTTACGTAGGCCCAAAGGTGCCCATAGGCATGGAACTCAAGGAAAATCCGGCAGGGCGGCGGGAAGCGATGGTCCGGCTGCTTCGTCTGGGTGGCATGGGCGCCGCCGCGGCGGGGGTTGCGGTGTGGCTGAGCGAGCGCAGCCGCCGGCCCGGAGAAGCGGCCGTAACCCAGGCGCGGCCGAACTTTCAGGTTCCGGCCGATGCGGCCCTTCCCGAGATGGCGGTGATTCAGGGCGGCGATCCGGCGAGCCTGGCGCGGCGCGCCATTGAGGAACTGGGGGGCATGCGCCGCTTTGTCGGGCGCGGCGACGTGGTGGTGGTCAAGCCCAATGCGGCCTGGGACCGCACGGTGGAACAGGCCGCCAACACCAATCCGATGGCGGTTGGCGAGGTCTGCCGGCTTTGCCTGGAGGCTGGGGCGCGGCGGGTCATCGTCACGGATGTGACCATCAACGAACCCCGCCATTCGTTCGCGCGCAGCGGCATCGCCGCGGCGGCTCGCGCGGCGGGGGCGGAAGTGGTTCTGCCCGAAGAGCGGCTATTCCGGGAAGTGGATCTGCGCGGCCAGATGCTGAACGTCTGGCCGGTGCTGGAGCCTTTTCTAAACGCCGATAAACTGATCAACATTGCGATTGCCAAGCACCACAGCCTCACCGGCGCCACGCTGGGCATGAAGAACTGGTACGGCATACTGGGCGGCCCGCGCCAGCGGTTGCACCAGCGCATTCACGAAAGCCTGGCGGACCTGGCCGATTTTATGCGTCCCACCTTGACCCTGATCGACGCATATCGCGTGCTGGTCAGGAATGGGCCAGGCGGCGGAAACCTCGCGGATGTGGCTTTGAAGAAGACCGTGATTGCCGGAACGGATCCGGTCGCGCTGGACGCTTACGCCGCCCAGGCCTACTGGGGCCTGGACTGGCACACGCTCCCCTATTTGAAGCTCGCCAGCGAGCGCCATTTGGGAACGGTGGATTTTGAGACCGTCCGAAGCCGGTTTGTGACGCTGTGAGGGAAAATGAGCCGCCCCTGGGAGAGCGTCCAGGGGCGGCTCTCTGCTATACGGCAGCGGGAGCGGCCGTGACGCCACGTTCCCCTAGCGGCACAACTTCGCGCGCATTCTCGCCCGTGTAGAGCTGCCGCGGACGGGCGATCTTCTGCTCGGAATCGGTGATCATCTCCTGCCACTGAGCGAGCCAGCCCGCGGTGCGCGGAATGGCGAACAGAACCGTGAACATCTCCGGCGTGAACCCCATGGCCTGGTAGATGATGCCGGAGTAGAAATCCACATTGGGATAGAGCTTGCTCTTGATGAAGTACTCGTCCTCCAGGGCAATGCGCTCCAGTTCCAGCGCGATCTCCAGCTTCGGGTTGTGTCCGGTGACCTGGAACACTTTGTCCGCGGCCCACTTGATGATCCTGGCGCGAGGATCGTAGTTCTTGTAGACCCGGTGTCCGAAGCCCATCAGCTTGAACTGGCCGGCCTTGACCTTTTGGATGTAGGCCGGGATATTTGCCTTGGAGCCGATCTCGTCGAGCATCTTGAGGACTTCTTCGTTCGCGCCGCCGTGGAGCGGGCCGGAAAGGGCCGCCGCCGCCGCCGAGGTCGCCAGGAAGGGATCCGCCTGAGAACTGCCCACCGAGCGCATCACGTTGGCGCTGCAATTCTGCTCATGGTCGGCGTGCAGGATGAACAGGATGTCGAGCGCGCGGGCCAGGATCGGATTGGCCGAATACTTAGGCTCCACCATCTTCCACAGCATGTTCATGAAGTTCTCGGGGTAGCCGAGGTCGTTGTCGGGATAGACATAAGGGAAGCCGAGGCTGTGCCGGTAAGTATAGGCCGCGATGGTCGGCATTTTGCCGATCAGGCGCATGATCTGCAGCTTGCGGACTTCGGGGTCGAGCACATGGCGGGCCTCGGGATAGACGGTGGAGAGGGCCGCAACGGTGCTGCACAGCATTCCCATGGGATGGGCATTCCAGCGGAAGCCTTCGAGAAACTTCTTGGTGGTTTCGTGCAGCATGGTGTGGTGGGTGATCTGGGCGCGCCACTCGTTCCACTGGGATTGGGTAGGCAACTCACCGTGCAAGAGGAGATAGGCGACCTCCAGGAAGGTGCACTTTTCCGCCAGTTGGTCGATGGGGTAGCCGCGATAGCGGAGGATACCCTTGTCGCCGTCGATGAACGTAATGGCGCTGCGGCACGAGGCCGTGTTCATGAAGGCGGGGTCGTAGGTCATGAGCCCGAAGTCATCGGGCCCGGTTTTGATCTGACGCAGATCCATGGCTCGAATGGTTCCGTCATGAATCGGGATCTCATAATTAGTTTGAGTGCGCCAGTCGATTATGCCTAAGGCTTCCTTTTCCATAATTCACTTCCCGAGATCCTGGGTGGCGATACACGGCGTATACGCCACCCTCTAGCCATGTGCGACCGCCACGATGGCGCCGCTTGTTGTACAGCCCGCACAACCAGCGGGTTCCACTCACCTCAATGCCTTGTCCGATTCCGCCCCTCACCGGGGAGATCGACGTTTACAAGGGTGAATGTTGAGTTAAGGCCGGATTTCCTTCCGCGTCTCGCCTCGGGAATCCGGTGACTCGCCACTGAAGAAACCTCCTTTTGCGCGAACCGTCACCCTCTGTGTGCGACGGTTGCAAGATAATCATAACAAACGGAAGCGCCTGTTAAGGTCCAATTATCCGACTGACGGTCAAGAAGTTATGGCCGCCCCAGTTGCTCGACTAGGGCGGCGGACGGACGGAGACCGCGGCCGGCATGCGGATGGTGAAAGTGCTTCCCTTGCCGACTTCGCTCTGGACCGTAATGCTTCCGCCGTGGCTGGTCACGATTCCATAAGCTATCGACAAGCCAAGTCCCGTGCCGTGGCCGTTCTCTTTGGTGGTGAAGAAGGGATCGAAGATGCGGCCGATGGCTTCGGGTGGGATGCCATGGCCGGTGTCGGAGATCGCCACCTCAACGGTATCGCCGGCGCCGGCGCGACGGGTCGCGATGGTGATGGCGCCGCGCTCGTTCATGGCCTGAACCGCATTCATGAGAATGTTGATGAATACCTGCTGGAATTGGGACCGGTCGGCGACCACGGGAGGCAGTTGCAGCTCGAGCTGGCAAACCACCTCGATGTTGAAGAAGAGCGCCTGTTTGCCGACGAGCGAGAGCGTGTCCCGAAGGAGCTTATTCAGATCGACCGGCTCCGTATTGCCTTTCGATTGCCGGGAGAATTCGAGCAACCCCTTGACGATGTCGCGGCATCGCTCGGTCTGGCGAATCACTTCCTCCAGGTTTTCGCGGTTGGGATCGTCCTTCCGCATATCCTCCACGGTCAAGCCGGTCAGAGCCAGGATGCCTCCCAGGGGATTATTCACTTCGTGGGCCACGCCGGCAGCCAGCATGCCGAGCGAGGCCAGCCTCTCCGACTGCGCGACTCTGGCCTGCATCGCCACCAGCTCTTCGGTCCGCTGCTTCACTTTTTCTTCGAGAGTGCGCCCCCATTCCTCCAGATCGCCCTTCATCTGGCGCAGGCTCTTGAGCATGGCGTTAAAAGACTCCGCCAGCAGGGCGATCTCTCCCGGCGAATCCGACCGCACTTCCTGGTCGAACCGGCCGGCGATGATATTCCGAGTAGCGGCGACCATCTCACCGATGGGGCGAGTGAGGTTGCGAATCATGTAGTAGGTGATGCCAAGGATCAGAAGAAAGCCGGCAGTGGCAATACCGAAAAACGAAAGAATCACTTGGTTGCGAACGGCCGTGTAGGTGCGCTCCAGAATGCCGACGGAGAGCATTCCGATGACCTCGCCGGCATAGTTGCGGATGGGGGCGTATTCGCTGGTGTACCAGTCCTTGACGATAAAGGCCCGGCCTCTCCAGGGCTCACTATGACTCAGAACGGCATCGCTCACATCCTGGGGCGCACGCGTGCCGACGGCCCGAGCGCCGGCGGCCGTTCTGACATTGGTCGAAATCCGAACGTCTCCCTCGAATATGGTGACCGATCCGCTGTCCACGTCCTTGAAGCGGTCTCCGCGGAAGAGGAGTTCCCAGACCCGATCCACAATGGCGAAGTTCTGATTCAAAAGAATGCCGCCATAAAGGGTTCCCATCGGCCGCCCGGAAGAGGCGCCCGCGGGCGCGGCCACTACCAGGGCCATGCCTCGACTCGGGTTGTTGCCGTCCGCACCCAGGCGCAGCCGAGCGAGCAACGCGGGATTCTCATTGGCGAGCAGGCCGGCGGGAAGAAGCTCGGTTGCGGCGGCAACTTTGCCGGAAAGAGCCGCTTTGACGACGCTCACAGAGGATACGTCGTCGCGCGTAAGGACGGGTTGCGAGATCCGGAAAACCACCCGGCCCTTCTGGTCGGTGAGGCTGAGAAAATCGAAGCCTGCGTCGCGGCGAATCCGCTCCAGATCGGTAGAAAGAGATGCGGCATCGCCGCCGGCAAGATAATGTTGCACGGTGGAACCGGCCGCGGCAAACTCCACCGATAGCTTCAGCGTCTGGAGTTGCTGTTCGTAAACCGTTCGCGCGGTGGCGAAGTCGTGATCGACGGCCCGGCGCGCCTGCATCATGATGGTGGAACTGACGATCCAGGAGCCCACCAGCGATGTGACCAATCCTCCGGTTCCCAGGATGACCAGGTAGCTCCAGATCAGCCTTGCCTTGAGCGACAGCCGTGGGGAACCGAAGCGCATAGCATCCGTTTTCGCCTTTAAGCCACCGCGCCAACCCGCTGGCGTATCCTTTCCAGCAACTGAGCCGTGTCCACTGGCTTGGCGAAGAACATGTCGTGAGTCAGCCAACCGCCGCTGGAGGGGATTTCGAAATCGGGAAGCCGCGTGCAAAACGAACTGAGAACGAAGATCGGCACGCTCTTCAAGGCCGGGTCGCGGCGGATCTCGTGAATCGTGAAGAAGCCTTCGGTTCTCTCGTTCATCATGATGTCCATGAGGATGAGGTCGGGCCGTTCCATCTTGGCAATCCGGATGCCCTCGGGGCCGTTGTGCGCGCGGAAGACGGTGAAACTGTTGGCCTCGAGGAAACAGGCCACAGCCTCTACAAAGTCCTGGTCGTCATCAACAATCAATACTCGCTTCTTGTCTGGCATCGTTTTGATTCCCGATCTCGTCCGCCTCGCGCCAGGCCGGAAAGCGCACCCAAAACGTGGAGCCGACGCCGGCCTGGCTATCGACGCTGATGATTCCACCCATTTCGGAAACAATCTTCTTGGAAATATGCAAACCCAGGCCGGTTCCGGCGGTCTTCTTCAGCCCGTCCTCCTTGACGCGGAAAAACTCGCCGAAAAGGAAGGGAAGATATTTTTCCGGAATGCCGACGCCGGTATCGGCGATGGCGATGACCACTTCTCCGCGCGCCTGAGTTGCGGAAACCGTCACCTTTCCACCCGGCTTGTTGTATTTGATGGCGTTGGTGATGAGGTTGTCAAACAGGACGTTCAGGCAGTTCCGGTCGCCCAACAGGAACACGCCATGGTCCGGCAGGGTGGTTTCGAGCGACACGTTGCCGGCCGCCGCCGCAGGCTCGTAAGTTTTCAGAATGTCGCGAATAATCCGGATGACATCGACCGGGATTCTCTCCTTGAAGAGGCTGCCACCCTCCACCTGCGCCAGCGTCAGCCAGTCGGCAATCAGGTTCTGGAGCTCCTCAATCCGTATCAGGCAACGATCGAGCCACTCTTGCCGCCTGGCCGGATCGTCGGCGGCCTGGTCCAGGTGCTTCATCACGTCCAAATACTGATGGACGGCGGCCAACGGTGTCCGAAGTTGGTGGGACACGAAGGTGACGAAGCGGCGCTTGAGCATGGTTTGCTCAATCTCATATCGCTGGGACTCCAATGCCAGCCGGCGGCGCTCCAGCCCGCGGTTGACGATCAAGCGCAGCTCATCGGGCAAAAACGGTTTGGGCAGGAAATCGTAAGCCCCGCATTTTATGGCCTGGACGGCCGTGTCGATGGTGGCGTATCCGGTAATCACCACGATGACGATTTGGGGGTCGATCTCATGCACGCGGGCAATGACTTCCATCCCGCTGATGCCCGGCATTTTGAGATCCACGATCACCATTCCCGGCTTGGCGGTAGCCACGCCAGTGAGGCCGCGGGCGCCGTCTTCAAAGGTCTCGACGCGCAACCCCATTTTGGTCAGAATTTTCCCGCAGGAGAGCCGCATCGCATAGTCGTCATCGATCACGACAACCATTTCCGGCGCAACGGGATCGCTCATCGTTCTCTCTTCCATTCCCTCGCCCGGACGTGGCGAAGCTTCAAACCACGGCGGCTTTGTTCGCCCCAACCGCCTTTTCCAAAAGCCGGAGGAATTTTGGAATATCGAGCGGTTTGGTGAGGTACTGGTCGGGCCGGATCATCTCGACTTCGGCCGACATCGGAAAGCGTTCATCCGGGCTTTCCTCGATCGAAGAAATCATGAGGATCGGGATATGGCTAAACTCGGCATATTCATCCCGATACCGGAGCGAGTGGGTGACGCCATACCCCTCCACGGTGCTCTCCATCATAATATCCAGAAGGATCGCATCGGGTTTGTGCTCGACCACCATCCGCAACCCTTCCGTGCCGGATGAGGCTTCAAGCACGTTATAACCATGACCTTCGAGAAGAGATTTCACCGCGGCCCGAAAGTCGGTATCGTCATCGATCAGGAGCACTTTTGCGGCCATCCGCACCTCCTTCTCCGGGCCAGGCGGCTCCACTCCCGAGACTTCCTAGCCGAAAGGTGACCCGGCATGATTATAGGACAAACTGCTCTGAAACTGAAGGGGGGAAGAGAGCCATGGGAGCGGTCAGCGGTCAGCTATCGGCGGTGGGCGGCCGTCCAGTTCTTGGAGAACGCGGTCCAGGATCGCCGGCATCCGGCTTTCGATCCTGGGCGACAGGCCCGTCCCCATGGCGGCCGATGAAATGCCAACACCGAGCAGCGTGCAGCGGATAGAGGCGATGGTTCGAAAAAGCCTTATCGCCTGGACGGCGGAAAGGTGATGGGCGTGATCCTGACGCTCATCGAGTCCAGAGCGAGCCTCGTCAAACACCAGGACGCTTCCCGGTTCGGTATCGTCTTCGATAGCGTCAATGACAACTACACGGCTGCGCCCTTCCATCTGCCCGGCGTGCCGGAGCAGGTCGGATCCGCCGCAAATTACCTCCGCATATGCGGGCAGCCTCGTGTCGCCGGCCAGCCGCTCCGCCACGACGCATCCAACTCCATCGTCGCCCATCAGCGGATTGCCGAGACCGATCACGAGGACCGGTTTCATCGCCTGCGTACCAGGTGCACGGAGCAGGAGATGCACGGATCGTAGGCGCGCGCAATCATTTCGAGCCGCTTCGAAATGGCGGCTTCCTCCCGTTGGGCGGATTGCTCCACGGCGCGGCGAAAATGCAGCTCCATGCTGGCCGCGTTCAAGGCGGTGGGCGTGATCACGTCGGCGGAAGCGATTCGGCCATCCGCGTCATAAGAATAGCTGTGAATCAGCAAGCCCCGCGGAGCTTCGGTGATGGCCGTGCCCGTTCCGGCGTGAGGGTGCACCGCCGCCGGCCGCTCGTCTTCGATGCCGTCGCGCAGCAATTGCTCGATAATCGCCAATGCCCGGTCGAGATCGCCGATCAATTCCACAGCTTGAGCCTTGTTGTTGTCCATCGGGTTGCCGGACGGCAACTCGAGTTTGAGGCGCTCCCTGGCCACCGCCAGCCTTCCCGTGAGCCGTTGCGGGTTGACCGTGAGCCGCGCCAGCGAGCCGACCATGAACGGTTTCTGGCGAAAGCTGCTGTGCTTGGCGTGCGAGTGCGGCACGGATGCTTCGTTGGTCAGCGACTTGTAGGCCGCGGCGGGCACAATGGACCGGTCTCCATTGGACACAACCGCCACTTCGTCGCCGGCGTAGTAGCTGTCCGGGTTGGGCGAAACCAACGCGGCGTAGACGGTATCGCCATGGCAGAAGTCCGCTTCCGGGAGAGACGCCATCAGATCGATGACGGCATCGGAATCCTGAATCCCCTGGAGCAGACCGCCGTGCAATTCGATCAACCGATCGGCGGCCGGCACTCTGCCAAACCCGCCCGGCACGACGTTGACCGGATGGATGGCTCGCCCGCCGATGGTCTCCTGGATCGAATTGCCGAGTTGCTTGAGCCGTAATCCGAGCAGCACGGCGTCCGGCTTGTCCGCCGCCAGAGCGATGGCGCTCGGATAATTCAAATAGTCCGGCACGGCCAGAAGAAAAAGGTGCAGCGCATGACTCTCGATGCTCTCGCCCAGGTACAGCAGTTCGCGCAGCAGCTCCGTTTGCCGGCTGACCTGGACTTCAAGCGCTTTCTCGGTGGCTTTCAAGGAGGTCAGGGAATGCGCCGCGGAACAGATGGAGCAGATGCGGGA
>Ga0187872_10004195_pt1 | contig 10987 bp, 7 predicted proteins | sample June2016WEW_16_4_FD_132973 | JGI IMG/M metagenome (GOLD analysis project Ga0187872, IMG submission 132973) | Peatland microbial communities from SPRUCE experiment site at the Marcell Experimental Forest, Minnesota, USA - June2016WEW_16_40 | ecosystem: Environmental > Terrestrial > Soil >...
GCGGCGCCAAACTTCGACGAGCTGTTCCTCCGACGCCTGAAGTACAGGAGGAGAGCCGAAGTGGTGGCGCACAGCTTCGATGTCGTCCCGCACCTGGTCGTGGGCACGAAGAGAATCGCCACCGTCGCCACGCGCCTGGCAAGAAAATATGCCAAATTTCTGCCGCTAAAACTGAGACCTCTACCCGTCGATGTTCCGCCCATGATTGAAGTGCTTCAATGGCACAAATACCACGATAAGGACCCGGCGTACATTTGGCTTCGAGGAGTGTTGAGAGATCAGGCGGCGAAGTTGCAGGAACATCTCATCGCGCACTCGAATCGCCATCGGCAGCCCGGAACCACCAAGAGTCACCCCGGAAGTCGGAACTCTTGAAATTCTTGGTAGACAGAGCGCACCTGCCTTCTAAGCAGCAGTGTCCCCTTTTTGTGTTTCTGCCATCCATAAATTTCAGTGGGTTACGACCTGGCGTGATTATGCACAGTGGTTCGTTTCGGTCCTTTCCTGCACAGTTCATCCATATGCGTGGAGGCGCATCGGAAGAGAATTCCCTAAGCCATACATTGTGAAGAGGTTTGGTGGACGTGACCGGGATCGAACCGGTGACCCCCTGCTTGCAAAGTAAACTTGAAAACACTATGTGGTTGTCTCGTCTTGCCTTTACCTATGTCGTGTTACCCGGTTTTCGACGGTGTTTGGCACGTTTTGTTCCCGAAGTTGTTCCCGACTTTTCGCGATGAACCCCTTTAGTGAGACAAAAATTTGGCAGACTTACCGTGCCTCCAAGCACTTCCCAGAACCCCGTTTCGGGCCAACTTCCGAGTAGCCGACCGTCCAAGAGCTATCGCGTAGTGGATCGAATCGAAATGTTGGGTGCGGTCACTTCTACCTGTAGCGCGTTATAGGGACAAATGAGCAGCGCTCAAGTGAGGGGGCGGCAACCTATCATCCTCAATCTGGTTGGCGATAGCTATCGCAGCTTCGCGTACTCAGACTTGGCAGCGATGAGGATAGGAATGTCCGGGTCGGCGTCCTTCCACAGTGTCAGAAAATCCTGATACGCCGCGCGCGCCTTGGCTGTGTCTCCCGCGAGCGCGTACGCCCTGCCGAGGCCTAGATGTGCGAGGGCGCCAATCGGCAAATTCCGGACGATGCCGGGATGGTCGACAATCATCTGGAATTCCGCGGCGGCTTCCGCTCCCCGGTGTGCTGCAAGGTACGCTTCGCCGCTAAGGTAGACAGGCACCATCGGCGGTGCGAGTTGGTCGACAGGAATCATCAGCTCGCGCGAGGAAATGGCGCGCAACTCTTCAGCACCTTCCTGGGGATTCCCCCGACGAATAGCCAGAATGCCCCGGATTGCGGGAAGAGGGCCGAACCGGACGTAGGTGTCTCTGGGAAAGCGCCTTTGTAGATCATCGGCGAGCTTCTGCGCTTGCGCCCCATCGCCCGTAAGCGCCGATATTTCGGCAGCTTCTCCTTCCAGATATCGGTTCTTCATAAAGTTTCCCGCAGCCACGGCTTTCTGCGCTTCGGGGAGGTTACCAAACAGCGCCTCCAACAGCGCGGAGTTCAACTGATCTGCCGTCGCGGCATTCTTCGCCCCTTGCTGTTTCGCGGAAGTAATTGCACGCTGTCCGAAACCACGAGCACGCGACAAGTGGCCGTAATAGGCTGCCGTGAATGACTGGGCTTCGTCGGTTAAAGTTGGCGCGCCGGGCCACGGGGGGCCACTCGCCTGTTTCGCCATTTCAACCGAGTCGTTGTGGAGAAAGGCAAGCGCATACAACAGTTGCCCGAACCAGGAAGGACTGACGACGTGGCTAGATTCGGCCTCTTGAATCACCACCCGTGCTTCATCCAAACGACCGAGTTGGATGTCGAGATTGATAACTTGCCAGTAGGTGAACGGCGACGGAGGACTGAGCCGGTTCACCTCAAGGGCTGCTCCCAGTGATTCATCCAGTCGGCCCGCGTTCTGGTCATAGTCGAAAAGCGCAAAGAAGGCCCCCGGATAGCGGGGAAAGAGCTTCGTCCACTGCTCACAGATTTGAACAGCTTTGTCCATGTCTCCCGTGACGATGGCTTCATACGTGGAAGAAATGGCAAACTTCTCGAGTTCGCTCGTCCGATCGCGTAATTCATATCCCTTCGTGATGGGTTCGATCGCGAGGTCGTTCTCGCCTGTTAACAAATAGCTGAGCCCCAGAATCGAGTAAGCCACAGCGAAATTCGGATCGATGTTCACAGCCCTCTGCAGGAATGACACTCCTAACGGAAAGTCGCCCTTTGAAGTGGCCTGCACGGCGATGCTCCAAGCTCGCAAGGCCTCGAGCGATGGCGTGGTGAGCTGCTCCAGCGGCACATCGAACCTTTCGAGCGAGGCAGGCGATTCGCCGAGTTTCGAGCGGAGCTTGGAAGCGGCGATGGTGAGGGCCGCCAATACGTTCTCTTTGCCGTTCGCTGTGACTTGTCCCCCGGCCAACCTTTCGCCGGTAAGGCAGTTGAATGCGTTCAGGCCGAGTACATACTGATTGCCGAGCGCGACGATCGAGCCTTCGATCTCGGTGGTCGCATTGGCCCGCTGGCAGACTTCTCGCGCGATCGTGGGAGTGAGCCGCGTATCGGGCGGCTTCTCCATCAGCCGCAACGTCTGGCTTACTTGGTCGTCAGAGACGAGTTGAAGGAACGGCGTCTGTTCGAGCTGCACAGACAATCCTTCGCGCAGCGTGCCGTCGAAAACCGGATCGCCGGTTGTGTTCTTGAAATCCGCGAGGACAATCGAGTCTTTTTCGGTTAGTTTCAGCGTGCGGTGAAAGTAGAAGTAGTCGCCAATAGCGATCACGAGTAGTGCGAAGGCTGCGCCCGCTACCAAGCGCAGCCGCCAAACCGCGAGCCAACCGATCTGCTTGCGGACGAGTTCGGGACGCTCTGCCCGTATTTCTGTTTCCGTCACGGGTACCGCTTGGACGGGGGCAATGAAGCGATAGCCGCGGCGCGGCAATGTCTCGACGAATCGCGGGTTCTCTGCCGAGTCTCCGAGGGCTTCTCGAATCTTGTTGATCGCCGTGTTCAGCCCATTATCGAAGTCCACGAACGTATCGGTGGACCAAAGCCTCTGACGGAGTTCCTCCCGCGTTACCGCTCGCTCAGGGTTTTCCAGCAGGAGGGCCAGCACCTGAAACGGTTGATCCTGAAGACGGATCTTCGAGCCGTTCTTGCGAAGCTCGCGCGCCACAAGATCGGCTTCAAAGGTTGCAAACCTAACAAGGCGCCCGGGCTGGTTCATCGCGAGCTTCCTGTGTGGCGCAGTTTACCATCAAAGGTGCTCCCAAAAGATGATCGCCACATCAGTTATACGTAACGGGGCAATCCTTTTTGTTCAGCGTGTTGGCTGTCAAGACGAAATCATCCGAAAAGTCCGCGTGAATCAAAGCCCGGCTTTTAGGACCAGACCATGCGTCACTTCAACTTGGCGTACTCCGCTTTGGCTTGCTTGAGGATGGGAATGTTCGGATCGGCGCCCTTCCACAACTCTAAAATTCTCGACCACCTGGCTTCGGCGCAAACTTCATTTCTTCAACGCTTTGGGCCAATTCAGCATCACGGTGAATGGCGGCTGCGCCGCGGTACCTGCACCCGAAGGCGAAGCCATTAGGAACCGTTTGCCATCGGCCGAAACATCCCAGTAGAACACGCCCGGTGGCACCTTGAACATTGCTTTGGGAATTCCAGCCTGGAATGTTGTGCCGATTGTGTTGACTTCGACGGCCATCGCCGTCCCCTCTAGAGACAAATAGAACATCTCTTTGCCATCACGTCGCCAGAGGGGACTTGTGCCTCCATCTCTTGACACCATCCATTTGCCGGTGGCAGGCGGGCCCTTCGCAGCGGAAATTCGCACCGCGGATGAAATGTCGAACGGCCGCACATAGATTTCGTTCCTGCCAGATTCATCCGAAAAATACGCGATCCAGCGGCCGTTTGGGGAGAAGCGCCCATCTAACTGGTTGAACTCCGAATGTTCGACCAAAATGGGCTTACGACCCGCCTCGGAGCTGTCGAGTGGGAGGAACCACAGACGGTAGGGCGGAAAAGAAACGGGTGTCCCATAGAGCAGAAAGCGACCGTCGGGCGACCAACTCGTCGGCCCCTTCTCCTCACTCGATTTGAACATTAGGTTCTCGCCGCCCCCAAGGTTCGACGCCCTTTGATACAGATCATAAGTTCCGCTCTTGTTGGAAGCGAATGCGATTTGACTGCCGTCAGGAGACCAAACGGGGGCGCCCTCAATTCCCGAACCAAACGTGAATCGCGTGCTTGCACCTCGCTCGAAATCATGGAGCCATACATTCCACACAGCTGGCTTCTGTGGATCGGAACGCTCAAAGGCAACGCGCTTCCCATCGGGAGAGAGAGACACCACGCCGTACAAACCCAGGTCACCGAATGTCCCTACGACCCTTCCTGCCCTGTCGAGCCAGGCCAATCGGCCACGGACGGGCCCCATCCCTCCGCTCAAGGCGTTCTGAGGACCCTTGCTGTAGACAAGCACATCGGTGGCGGATACCGAGAAATCCAGTGTTGAAACCTGTTCGGAAATCGGAATGGCGTCCCCGGCCGTCTCAGTCCGCCGAGTGTCGAAGGGCTGCGCCATCAACGTCCCGATTCCCCCCACACCCGCGGCGCCGCGTACAAACAAAAGATACCCGGCCGCCGAATCCGCAGACGGCGCGTACACGGCCTGCGAGAGATCGGCCAGGAGTCTCTTTGTGGGGTGTTCCTGCGGCTTCGTATCAAGGGAGCCGACGTAGATCCCGGGAGCATTCGCGCCGATCGCAACCCGCGTGTAAACGAAATGGCGACCGTCCGGCAGGAAAAATGGCGTGGCAGCTGGAACTTTGATTAGAGGAAGGGGCGAGCCGCCAGACGCGCTCACGTGCATGAGGCCGGAATATGCCCCGAAAACGATCTCGTCGTTGCGGTTCCAGGCCCCTCCCCAGAAGCTCGCCACGTCGCAAATGATGGCTGGAGGGCCGCCCAAAGAATCGACTCTCTTCAGCTTGCCTTCCGCGTCAAACGCGACGAAGCGACTGTCCGGCGACCAAAATATGAGTCCATTGGCACCTTCGGTACCGTTGAGCGGACGCGGTTCAAGCGATTCCAGGGGCCGAACCCAAACACGACTGTTTCCATCCTGACTCCGGCCAATAAATGCGAGCTTGCGCCCGTCGGGTGACACCGCGAAGCCCTCGTCGGCAATGATTTGGTCCGGCACGGGCACTTCAAAGCGCACGATCTGTCCGGCGGGAGACCGTTGATGGAAGTACAGAAACGTGAGCAGGACCATCGCGATAGCGAACAGGCCCGCGACCCCAGAAATGATCCATGACCGCCATTGCCTTGTGGAAAGCGCGACCGGAGCGATCGGTGGAGTGACCGGCGCCAAATCACCGGCGCTAGCGCGGGCTCCGTCCAGGGTGACGGGGGCAATGAAGCGATAGCCGCGGCGCGGCAATGTCTCCACGAATCGCGGATTCTCCGCCGCATCCCCCAGTGCTTCTCGAATCTTGTTGATCGCCGTGTTCAGCCCATTATCGAAGTCCACGAACGTATCCGTGGACCACAGCTTCTGCCGGAGTTCCTCCCGCGTTACCGCTCGCTCAGGGTTTTCCAGCAGCAGGGCCAGCACCTGGAAGGGCTGATCCTGAAGATGGATCTTGGCCCCATTCTTGCGAAGTTCCCCAGCAACAAGGTCTGCCTCAAACTTACCGAAGCTGACCACGCGCCGGGAGGCGCTGGGCGGACTCATGGCGGCTTTCCTGTGCCCGGCAGTTTACCACTAAGGACACCCTGCGACACGCCGTGAATCAGTCAAGGTGAGCGCGGAACAGCTTCGCGTTCAGCAAGTTGGCGATCAAGACCGATTTGAGCCCGAATCAACGTTCGGTCCATTGAACTGCCACGCCATTCGGGTAGTTTTCGCGCCCAGGCCGCACGGAAAGGGCATCGCAGCCGATTTCGGCGGTCCGAATCTGCAAAAAAGGAGAACCACCATGAAATCGAAGATCACCGGGCACATAGCCAAGATCGGGTTGTTCGCGACGGTGATGCTGGCAACTCGCATGTTCGCTGGTCCCGCAAACGCTCAATCGAACATAACGGGCAAGTTTACGCTGCCGTACGAAGCTCGCTGGGGTCAGGCAGTGCTTCCACCCGGCGAGTACCAATTAACGTTCGTCGACAACAACGCAGGCACCATGTTGCTCATTCGCGACGCCAAGAGCCTTCGAGTCGTTGCGTACGAGCCTGTCAACAATCCGGAAGACAACACTAAAAGCACAAGCGCGCTGCTCGTCGGCACAAGGGGAACAGAGCGGGTTGTTGAATCGCTCCGAATAGCTGAACTCGGCGAGACGTTCGTTTATCAACGCTCTTCGGCACACGGACGCAAGGCCGAAGAAGCACGCCAATTGCAAACCGTCCCGGTGCTTGCGGCCGAAAAGCAGCCGTGAGCCACGGTTGGTCAAGATTACTTTGACCTCCGATGCGAGGGCCCAAACTAGATGTCACGCCAGTCTGGGTCGCATAGGCAAGGCCACGACGAACACAAGAGAGAAAAGGAGACTCACATGAAGTGGACTCGAACTGCCCTGCTTTTGGGCGCAATTTGCCTCTGTTTTGTGCATGGACTCTTGGCGCAGTCGGCGAAAGCCCCGGCGCCATCGTCCAGCAGCAACAGCCCGACAATGGTTCCTGATGCCGGTTGCGGGTATTCCAGTGTTCCGATTCCCGCTCCGCAGCAGCGCGGCCGGAACGAAAAACGATCCAGCGGACCGGCGCTCGTATTGATCGCTGCCCACGACGATCAGAATTCAGGAGAAGATGCGGGCCTCCCGTCCATCGTCGGCCTCTGGCACTTCACGTTCGTGGCGCAAGGCAACGAACCTCCTGGCCCGCCCGACGGCGCAGTAGTTGATTCGGGATACGTCACGTGGCATGGCGACGGAACCGAACTGATGAATTCGGGTCGCGCTCCGACGACGGGCGATTTCTGCATGGGCGTTTGGAAACAAGCCGCGCGCTCGACATACAAACTCAATCACTTCGCGCTCGCCTGGGCATGGGACCCCGTTGCACCGGCGACAGGGCCCGGTACGGGAGGCGCTGACTTTGTCGGCCCCGCGAATATCCGCGAGGTGGTTACGCTCGACCACACCGGGAACCACTACCAAGGAACGTTTACGCTGGTTCAATACGCGGCAGATGGAACTACCGTTCTAGCGACGGTCACAGGCACGGTGACCGCAACCCGCATAACGGTGGACTAGCTGATCGCCTCCAACAACCGCGGGATGGTCGCACGACTGTCTGAAACCATCCCGTGGTGCCCTGGAGAAGAGGCGGCCCGGTGGTTGTTCTTCGGAGACACAAGCTTGGCTTCAGTTCATGAACAGTCCGCCGTTACCGGACAATTGCCGTTCCCGGCTGATGACGAGCTTTACTCGCCCGCATGTTCCTTCACAACCTCCTTCGGATCTTTGTCCTCCCTCAGCCCTACGAACTTCGAGTGCCGCAGCCGATCCGCCTCTGTCCATTCCAGAAATTCGATTTGCGCAACTGCCTCCGGTCGCAGCCGCACACACTTCTTCATGGTCTCAGCTGTAAGGCTGCCGGCAACTATCGCAACTTCAGGTACTCGGCTTGGGCTTGCTTGAGGATCGGTATATCCGGGTCGGCATCTTTCCACAGCGCGAGGAAATCCTGATACGCGGCGCGGGCTTTGGCGGTGTCGCCCTGCAAAACGTAGGCGCGGCCGAGTCCAAGGTGCGCGAGGGCGCCGATGGGCGCATTCGCGACGAGGCCGCGATGGACGAGGATTTTCAGAAATTCAGCCGCAGCTTCCGCGCCCTCATGTGCTGCCAAGTACGCTTCCCCACGCACATAAACCGGCATCATTGGACCGTACCAAGGAGCAGAAGCAAGTTCGTACGGAGTCGCAGCACCAAGGCTTTCAATCGCCTTGTGCGAGTTGCCCTGCCGGAGCGACAGGGCGGCTCGAAGCAGCGGCAGGTAGACGAACCGAACGAAAGTGGCCTCAGGGAACCGCTGGTTCAGGTCATCGGCGAGTTTTTGTGCGTCAACCGAATCGCCGGCGAGCGCCAGAGCCAGCAGCACCGTGCCTTGCCCGTCTAGCTCTCTAGTTGCCTTGCTCGCTTCCTTCGCTTCCTTTTGGGCTTCCCCAAAATTCCCGAAGAGGGTTTCCCTAAGCCCGGACTCCATTTCGTAGTAAGCGACTAAGTCGTTGCCGTGGGGGGACCCGACCGACGCAATGGCCCGGCGGGTCCAGTCGCGGGCATTGGATAGGTGACCGTAGTAGGCGGCCGTCTCGCCTTGAGCATCTTCCCAATTTCCCAGTAGCGAATCGGTCCACTGGTGCCCTAATTGTTCGGTCATTCCCACCTGATCGTTCTGGACGAAGTCCAAGTAGTACAGCACCTCGGAGACCTGGTACGGCTCGATGTGTCTGGCCCGAGCCTCCCGAATCGTCGCGCGCGCTTCTTCAAAGCGATTCTGCACGACATAGCTGTTGGCGAGCATTGCATAGGGGAAGGAGGATGGATTGAGCCGGACGGCCTCTGAGAATGCGGCCAGCGCTTCGTCATACCGGCCTAGCTGCTGATAGAAGGTAGCACCCAATCCGAACCACGCGGCCGGATCCCTCGGATAGGTTTTAGTCAATTGCTCGAAGAGCTGCGCTTCTTTCTCGAAATCTCGCGTAACATTCAAATAGTACCCCGCAGAAATGGCGAGTCTCTCATACTCGCTGGTTCGGTCCCGGAGGTCATAAGCTTTCTTGGCATACTTGGCTGCGAGATCGTTGGCGCCCCAAATGTGGATGTTCAGGGTTGCTGCCCACGCGTACGCCCCGGCGAAATTCGGGTCGATATCCACGGCACGCTGTAGCGAGGAAATCGCAGACGGGGGATCACCCGTCCAGAATGCCTGCAGGCCCTGGCTGTAGGCTTGCAAGGCCTCGAGCGACGACGTGGTGGCTTGCTCGAGCGGCACATCGTACGTCTTGAGCGAAGCCCGCGATTCACCGAGCTTCGAGCGCAGCTCCGAGGCGGCACCGCTGAGGGCGGAGAGCACTTTTTCCTTGCCGTCCGCTGTCACCTGTTCCCGCGCTAATGTTTCACCGGTAGCGCAGTTGATGGCGTTGAGGCCGAGCACGTACTGACTTCCCAAGGCGGCGATCGATCCTTCTATTTCCACCGTCGCGTTGGTCCGCTGGCACACTTCCCGCGCAAGGGCTGGCGTTAACCGCGCATCCAGTGGCTGTTCCATCATCTTGAGCGTCTGCGCGATCTGGTCGCCTGAGACGACTCTGAGAAACGGCGTCTGTTCGAGCTCGATAGACAATCCTTGGCGAAGCGTGCCGTCGAAAACCGGATCGCCAGTCGTGTTCGTGAAATCCGCGAGGACAATGGCATCCCTTTCGGTCAGCTTCGGCGCCCGGCGGAAGTAGAAGTAGCTGCCGGCGATAAGCGCAACAATCGCAACGGCAGCAGGAGCTATCACCTGCCAGCGAATACGGACCTTCTCACGCGCATCAGTTGAAGTACTCTCCGCTTGAGCCAGCGGAGCGACAAACCGGTAACCCACGCGGGCGAGAGTTTCGATGTAGAGCGGACGATCAGCTGAATCCCCCAACGCCGCGCGCAGCTTCTTTACGGCGTTATTCATGCCGTGCTCGAAATCCACAAAAGTATCGGCCGGCCACAAGCGCTGGCGCAGTTCTTCGCGGGTCACTACATCGCCGGCGCGCTCCAATAGGATGGCCAAGATGTCGAAGGGCTGACCGGGCAGCCTCACACGAACACCGTTCTTGCGGAGCTCGCGCGAGGGGAAGCTCACTTCAAAGGGGCCGAAGCGCACGCTCCGGGATTGGCTTAGAGGCGGAGACATCTCTTTATCTATTGCCGCGAAGTCTACCACCAATAAAAACCGGCGAAAAGCCAAGCTGCTTGCGGATACGCGAGCAGCTAAGGTCCGCCCTCTGAATGGCTTACGCAGATATACGCGCCCTACCGCGAAGTTACTTCCCAAGGATTGATCACTCGATGCGACGGGCGCAAGGTGCCGGTCATGCCCGCAAGGCATGAAGTCAAGGAACGATGCGGACTCCGGCAAGCTCGGCAGACGCACCGGCCAACTACAAGGAGAAGGCGACGATGAAACTAAAGAACAGGCTAAACACGATTAAGGGAGTTTTGTTTGCAACCGTCCTGCTGGGAATCTGTTTGTTCGCCGGCGCTGCAAATGCTCAATCGGCGTTTCAGGGGAAGTTCACACTACAGGACGAAACCCGGTGGGCCGATGCAGTCCTTCCAGCCGGCAGCTATTTCATCACATTGGACTGCGGCACCGGCGCTTGCATCGCTGCGATCCGAAACGTGGAAAACGGCAGAACCGTTGCGCACGTGTTGTCCGGGATCGCGGAGAATGGCGCCACCGGCGAAAGCGCACTGCTCATCTGGGATCGGGGCACAGAAGAGGTCGTTCATTCGTTCCGTGTAGCCGAGCTCGGGCAGACATTCGTTTATGACCGCGCATCCGCACACGGACGAAAAGTTCGCAAGGAAGTGCGCAAGACGGAGGTCGTTCCGGTAATCGTTGCCACGAAGTAGCGACAGCCTCACCATGGCTGGCTTCTTCGAATGGGGGACGTGATCTCTCGAGCCCGATTGTTCCCGAGTGACGGCGCAGCCGGAAGTTATTCCGGGCCAGAAGTCCGCTTCGAGGAAGCGAGCTATCAGCGAGGATCTCTCATCTCCTTGAACCCCGTTTCTGGCGAACTAAAGGCACTTGATTGCATAACAATGTCGGCTCCTTAGACCTGAGTAGACTGTGGTTTGTCGAAGACCATAGGCTCGGGAGAAAGGAGCCGAACATGGTGATTATAGGCGTAGATTACCACCCGAGC
>Ga0187872_10004198_pt1 | contig 10977 bp, 7 predicted proteins | sample June2016WEW_16_4_FD_132973 | JGI IMG/M metagenome (GOLD analysis project Ga0187872, IMG submission 132973) | Peatland microbial communities from SPRUCE experiment site at the Marcell Experimental Forest, Minnesota, USA - June2016WEW_16_40 | ecosystem: Environmental > Terrestrial > Soil >...
ATTGGAATCCTGTCCCACGAATCAAACACCCCGCGCATTCGGATCCCAGAGGATCTTGTGCTGCTGGAGCTGAAGGCGGACGGGGAGATGCGATTCGAGGATCCACGCGGCGAGGTCGGTGGGGTTGACCTGGCCGAAAGCGACAGAGAACAGAACAGGGCAGCGGTCGGTCAGGCGATGCTCACCGACCACGTTCGCAGCCCAGTCGAAATCGGCGCGGTCACAGAGGACGAACTTGAGCTCGTCGGTGGGCCGGAGCCGTTCGAGGTTGCTCCAGACGTTCGCCTCCACCTCGCCCGAGCCGGGCGTCTTGAGGTCGAGGATGACGCGGACGCGGGGATCGACCGCGCTAGTATCGATTGCGCCGCTGGTCTCGATCAAGACGGTCTTGCCGGCGTCGGCCAGGCGGCTCATCAGAGGATAGACCTCGAGCTGGAGCAAGGGCTCTCCGCCGGTGATCTCGACGAGGTCGTCGCCCAGCGCGAGTGACCGCGCGACGACATCGTCCACGCTCATCGTCTCCCCCTGGTTGAAGGCGTGGGGCGTGTCGCAGTAGACGCACCGAAGGTGACACGCCGTCAAGCGGACGAAGACGCAGGGCAGCCCCGCGAACGTACTCTCCCCCTGGAGGCTGCGATAGATCTCATGGATCACCAGCGTCCCCGCCGCCTTCCCCTGAAGCGGCCTCAGCCGCTGCGCCTGCGATTGCGATCCAGAATCCATCTTCGCCCAACCCTCTCCCGTCTTCAGATCGGGCTTGTGGGTCGTAGCCGGGAAGTGTATCTTCCCCTGGCCCGACATCAGTCATCAACCCGGTGAAACGCCGGTGCCGGCACGGAAGGCTCCACGGCTTCAGCATCACGGGCCTGGTCGATCGACCTTCGTATTGTGGTCGAAAGTTCACCAGGATGCGAGTCATTTGTCTCTGCACCAGGCCGCCTGGCCCCGAAGGCCGCCGGCGACCCGAGGTTTTCTTGTAAGGATCTGGCGGGTGGTTCGTACTGCTTGAGCAGGGTGAATGATCGAGGCCTCGTCCTGCACCGGGGAATGTGCGGGCAAAACGGATGTTGCAACTGACTGACTCTTCCGCTTGAACTTGAAATGGAGTATCAGACCGATGATTGCGCGCGCAAGTTCAGTGATTCCGAAGCATCTCGCCTGGATTATCGTCCTCGCCGTGACGATGCTGGGCACATCGCTCCGGGCGGGCGATATCACGGGAATTGTGGCCTTCGGCGACAGCCTGTCGGACGTGGAGAACGTCTATCTGGCGACCGGCGGCGTCAACCCAAACCCACCCAACCCACCTAATTTGTACCCAGGTGGTTCGTTCCCAGGCGGTTCGTACGATCCAGGGCACTACTCCAACGGGCCAATCTGGCTGGAGTATCTGGCTCACAGCCTGGGGATCGCCGCACCAACACCCAGTCTGGCGGGTGGCACGGATTACGCCTGGGGGGGTGCGGAGACCGGTCTCGTCGGGACATCCTTCTTGGGCACTCCCAACATCGGCTCGCAAATCAGCACGTACCTGGCCACCAACACGCCCATGAGGACGCAGCTTTTCACAATCTGGGGCGGGGCGAATGACTTCTTGAATGGCGGAATAACCAATCCCGCAGTGCCTGTTGCCAACCTGGTCAACGAGATCACGACCCTGGCTGCTGCGGGGGGCAAGCTATTCATGGTGCCCAATCTCCCCTTGCTCGGGGAACTTCCCGCGACCAACACATCACCGGCAAGCGGCGCCTTGAATTACCTTACATTGACGTTCGACAGCATGCTCCACACCCAGCTCGACCAGCTCCAGCAGCAACTTGGGATCACCATCTACCAGCTCGACGTCAATTCGGTCTTCCAGAACATCATGGCGGACCCGAGTGCATACGGCCTCACCAACGTGACCGACCCTGCGTACCTTGACCCGAACTACAACGGCCAAGGTTACTTGTTCTGGGACACCGTCCATCCCACAACCGAGATTCAGGCACTGATCGGTGCCACCGCGTTCGCGATGGTCCCCGAACCGTCCTCGTTGATGCTTGTTTTGATCGCCGCTCCGCTCCTGTTGGTCTGGCGACGGCGGGCGGCTTTCACATCACCCGGTCCTCGGCCCAGGGATGACGGCGACCGAGGTTGAACTCCTTGTGCTCGGCTGCGGTCGGCAGGTGAATGGTGCGCGGGTCGTAGGCGGCGTTGATATCCGTGAAAACGGGGATGATGTCGGGGTCGGCATAGCCGAGGCCGACGATCTCGAATGCGTCTCCATTGACATCGTGAACGCGCAGACGATCCTGGCCGACGAGCACCCGCCGGAGCTGTCGCAGCTCCGAGCGGGTGCGCTTGAGAAATTCCAGGGTCCGGTCCAGGCCTCCGGGTTCGTGGTGGTGGGTGGCCAGCGGCGTGACGGTACTCGTGCTCTTCCCCATGCGTCGATCGACTCTCCAGATTACCTCTGCCCTGCCAGCTCCTGGAGGAGATGCCAGTTCTCGAGACGGTCTTCCTTGGCTCGCAAGAGCGTCTCGGAGGGATTGCCGTCGCGGTCGAAGTGCTTGGAGAACCGGCCTTCGCTGCGGGCGAAGTCGATGAAGGTGACGGGCTCCTTGGTCTTGGGATTGACGTACCAGTCGTCCTTGGCCGACGGGTTGCCTTGCAGGGAGAGACGTTCCTTGATGGTGTTTCCCTTGCGGGGATCGTAGACCAGGAGCGGGAACGCCCGGCTGTCCACGGCGAGCCGCGCTTGCTCGGCGGCCATGTTATCGCCCACCCCATGCTCGGGCTGGCAGGTCGTGTAGCAGACGACGATGGCGGGACCATCGAACTCGATCGCGCCCAGCACCGACCGATAGAAGTGGTTCGTGTGCGCACACGTCGTCTGAGCCACGTAGGTCCGCGGGTGCATCATGGCGATCTGCGCGATCTCCTTGCGCCGCTCTTGCTTGCCGCCCAGTACCTTGCCGTGCACGCTCATCTTGGTGTTCTGCCCGGTGAAGCTGCTCGTCGAGGCCTGGCCGCCGGTGTTGGAATAAACCTGGGTGTCGAGCACGAACACCTTGATGTTCATGCCGCTGGCAAGCAACCGGGAGAGCGCCTGGAAGCCGATGTCGAACATGGCGCCGTCGCCGCCCAGGCACCAGAGGGGGCGGTCCCGCCAGCCCATCTGGTCCCATCGCATCCGCACGCCGATCGCGTAGGCCGGCGCGTTCTCGAAGAGCGAGTTGGTCCAGGGAACGAGGTAAGGATTGTAAGGGTAGGTCGAGGTGTACACTGTATTGCACCCCGTGGCGGCGACGATTCCCCACTGGTCGCCGTACTTCGATCCGGTCGCCGCGCACATCATCCGCAAGGCCGTGCCCTCGCCGCACCCCGCGCACGAGCCGGCGCCACCTGTGTAAAGGTGGGTCTGCTCCTTGAGCATCATGTCGATGAGCAAGTTGTCGCTGACATACTGCTGGTTGCTCGGGCCGAAGTTCTTGAAATAGCGGTGGCTCTTCCGCGCGGTGGTCATGACCTCGTCGGTCTTGTCGGCCATCTTCAGGGCGTTGTCATCGCAAATTGTGACGCACTCGGCGCACCCTTTGCACTTACTGGGGTCGATGATGATGTTGAACATCCCCCCGGGCAGCCCCTTCTTTTGGGGTGCGTCGAAGTACTTCTTGGTTCGAGACCACTGAGTGCGGAACATCTCGCGGTCAGCCGGTTCGGTGATCGTCGCCAGCCGCTCCTCGAGCTCGGTCTCGGAGAGCACCTTGCCGAGGATCGCCGTGTCAGGGCACTGGGTCACGCAGTCCATGCAGCCGGTGCAGTTCTCGGGAATATACAGAGGGATCTCGGGGGCGATGTTACTGAAGTCGCGGAGGGTCGCCGTGCCGGCGGGAACCAGCGAGCGGGCCAGCGAGAGATCGGCGGGCAGCCCTTTCTCGGCCGAGCCGTCCTCGTAGCCGCGGATGATCCGTTCGTTGAAGTCCAGGACATCGAGGACCGGCAGGCTGAGGAGCTTGTAGGGGGCGTCGACCAGGGTGCCGTAGCTGCTGTTGTTGAACGGGTCCTGGTCGTGCGGCTTGTTCATCGAGGGTTTGGAAGTCGTCTGGAGCATCGATCTCTCCTCGAGATGAGTTGTGTGACGGATGAGATCTGGCCGGAAATGTGAGGAACGCCGGATTTGCCGGGCTGTCCCCGCCAGGAGATCAGGCATTGATGACTTCGAGGGGGATTTCCCGGATTTCGCCATACCCGCGCTTGACGCAGGTGAGGTTGTCTTGAACGACGCGGTCGCCCCGCTTGCCGAAATACTTGCGCAGAGCCTGTTCCACGCCCGCGTAGACCTGCTCGTCGTTCATCTGGCTGAGCGCCGCGTAGGGCGTGAGCTTGAGAAACGCCCCGAGCAGAACGATGCCTTGCATGCGCATCTGGAGGTCGGCCACCGACGCCACCTCGCGGGCGATCTTGACCATGTCGGCGAAATAGACGTGCAGCCTCTTGGTACCGATCGTGCGGCGGTTATGCTCGGGAATCCGTTTCCAGACCTCGCGTGGGTCGTCGTGGGGCGACTGCATGAAGATGGCACCCCCCGGAACCAGCCCCTTGAGCGGGCCGGGGCTGAGCATCGCTGTCGGGTCGTTGATGCAGACCAGGTCGACCTGCTCGAGCTCGCAGTGGGTAAAGATGTGACTATCGGCGATCGTCAGGTAGTAGGTAGTCGGCAGGCCCTTTTTCTCCGAGCCGTACTTGGGATAGGCTTGCACGTCCATGCCGAAGACGTCGCCGGCGATGGTGGCGATGACCTTGTTGGTGGTGACCGAGCCGAAGCCGCCGACCGAGTGCCCGCGCATCGAGTAGCCCCCCCGGGGCCGGAGGTCGGGGTCCACGGCGGGCTTCAGCGCCAGGGGATGGTCGATGCCGATGCTGAAGTATTCGGGACCATCGTGAATCATGTTCTCGAACGCGGCGATGATGTCGCCCGGCCGCACGTCGCGGCTCCCCAGGCCGGCCGAGCCGCTGTAAACCTTGGGGATGCGCTCGATCCGATCGTGCCCGTTCTGACCCGTCATCGCATCGCAGAAAGCCGCCTTGATCTCGCGCGTCAGGTGATTGCCCGTGGTCGAGAGCGGGTCGTCCATCCGCTCGAACACCGTGATCGCCCGGCAGTTCTTCAGTGCCTCGGCGATTCTCGCGGCGGGGAAGGGGCGGAACACGAACACGGTCAGACATCCCGCGGCGATCCCTTTCACGTCCCGAAGGTAATCGACGGCCGCCTTGACGGTTTCCATGTAACAGCCCATGCCGATCAGGATGTACTCGGCGTCCTTACAGCGATGCGGCTCGAGGAATCCGTAGCGCCGGCCTGTTTGCCGGTAAAACTCGTCGAAGGCGTCCGCCAGCAAGGGTTCAATACGATCGTAATACCACCGCTGGGCGATCTTGCCCTTCATGTAGGAATCCTGGTTCTGCACGACACCGGACATGAGCGGGCTGGCGGGATCCATCAGGTTGAAGAGTTTCTCGCGGGGCTCGCCAACGAACGCTTTCATGAAATCGGGTTCGGGCAGCCGCACTCGTTCAACCGTGTGGGTGGTCAGGAAGCCGTCTTGCACGTTGAAGAACGGGGTTTGCGAGGCTTCCGCGGCGCGGCGGGCGATCAGGCAGAAATCGCCGGCTTCCTGGGCGTTGCGGCCGAAGATCATGCCCCAGCCGCAATCGGCCACCGACATCATGTCGTCATGGCCGGCATGGACGTTGAGTCCCTGGCTGGTCAATGCCCGCGCACCGATGTTCATCACCACCGGCAGCCGCTTGCCCGAGATCGTGTAGAGCACCTCCTTCATGAGCACAAGGCCCTGTCCCGAAGTGAAGTTGGTGACCCGGCCGCCGGCAACGGCAAACCCCTCGCAGACGCTGGCCGCCGAGTGCTCGCTCTCGGGCTCGAAGAAGAGGAGCGGGTCGCCCCAGAGGTTACGGGCGCCGTTCATCACCGCGGCGTTGAAGCCGCCTCCCATCGTGGTCGAGCTGGTGATGGGATAGGCGCCGGCGGCCTGGCTGATCTGGGTCTCGACGTGGACGACCGCCTCGGCGCCGTCACACGTCATCGGCACTCCGGGAAAGGGAAAATGGCGGCCGTTCGATCCATCCAGATGAGGGGACAACGCTCCGAGCTGCTCGATCCGCACAATGGTGCTCATACCGACCTCGCTGGCGTGATTTCCCCCGGAGTGCTTCCCGGAACAGGCTGCCGCACGATCCGAGGGCTAGCGGACGATGGACACGTGGAACTGAACCCCATCGTCCCCCAGGTTTTCTCAATAGTCAAGATATCTTGATCAAATTGTTACCATTGTACATATTACTCGGCAATGAAGGTTTCCGCGGCCTCGGCCGCGGGGCAGAGTCGCGGACCAGCCTGGAAAAGCAATGCCCGCCACGGTAAGGTGGTATAGTGGATAGGTTGCGAGCGAGATCATGAGTCGATGAGCCCGGGTGCGGGCATGATGGGCTCGACTTCAGCGCCAAGTCGGAGCCAGAGATGAATTGTCCTGTCGTGAGGATCAGAGTGTCGTGACAACCATGACGCGGACTACTGAAATTCGGAAAATCGCCTTCATCGGCGACTATCTGCCGCGCAAGTGCGGGATTGCCACGTTCACGCATGACGTCTGCACGTCAGTGGCCACCCAGTTTCCTGGTTCGGACTGCTTCGTGGTGCCGGTGAACGATCTCCCCCAGGGGTACGACTACCCGCGGGAAGTCCGGTTCGAGATCGAGGAGCAGGAGCTTGATAGTTACTTGCGCGCGGCGGACTACCTGAACTTCGCCAACGCCGACGTCGTCTGTCTCCAGCATGAGTACGGCATCTTCGGCGGCCCGTCCGGCAGCCACATCATTCGCTTGCTGCGGAATCTGCGGATGCCAGTTGCCACCACCCTGCACACGGTGCTCCATGAGCCCAGCGACGACCAGCGACGGGTGCTCGACCAGGTCATCGATCTCTCGGCCCGGGTGATCGTGATGACCGAGAAGGCGCGCGCGCTTCTCAGGAAAGTTTACGACGTTCCGGAGGCCAAGATCGACCTGATCGCTCACGGCATTCCGGATATGGCCTTCATCGATCCCGCCTTCTACAAGGATCAGTTCGGCGTCGAGGGGAAGTTTGTCGCCTTGACGTTTGGCCTGCTCTCGCCCAACAAGGGCATCGAGCACATGCTCCGCGCGATGCCAACCATCCTCAAGGAGTATCCCAACTTCGTTTATATCGTGCTCGGGGCGACCCATCCCAACCTGATTCGCGAGCAGGGCGAGCGCTACCGGATCAGCCTGGAGCGGCTGGCCAAGAGCCTGGGCATCAAGCAGAATGTGAGCTTCTACAACCGCTTCGTCGAGATCGACGAACTGCTCGAATTCATTGGCGTGGCCGACATCTACGTCACGCCTTACCTCAACCCCGCGCAGATCACCTCAGGCACGCTGGCTTATGCGTTTGGCTGCGGCAAGGCGGTCGTCTCCACGCCCTACTGGCACGCCGAGGAACTACTCTCGGACGGGCGGGGAGTGCTGGTCCCGTTCGGTGATTCCGCGGCACTTGCCCGAGAAATCTGTGAGCTTTGCCGCGATGAGACCCGCCGCCACGCCCTGCGCAAGAAGGCCTATCTGCTGGGCCGGGAGATGATCTGGAGCCACGTCGCCCACCATTACATGGACTCGTTCCAGCGGGCGCGGCGGAGCCGGCTCGATGTGCCGATCAAGCTGCAGGCGGTGCGGACGCTGGCCGAAGAGCCCATGGACCTGCCCGGCTGGAGGCTCGACCACCTGATCCGGATGACTGATTCGGCGGGAATTCTTCAGCATGCCACCTATACGATTCCCAACCTGGGGGAGGGCTATTGCACCGACGACAATGCCCGGGCGCTGCTGCTGACGCTCTTGCTCGAGCAACTGGGCGTCAGCTCGGTGCAGATCCAGCGCCTGACGGCCTCCTACTCCGCCTTCCTGAATTACGCCTTCGACCGCAACCTCTGCCGGTTCCGGAACTTCATGAGCTACCACCGGTCCTGGCTCGAGCCGGCTGGCTCGGAGGACTGTCAGGGGCGGGCACTCTGGGCTCTGGGGGCCTGCGTGCACCGATCGAAGCGGCGAGACCTTCAGTTCTGGGCGTCCGAGCTGTTTGACCTGGCTCTGCCGGCCCTGCTCGCGACGACCTCGCCCCGAACCTGGGCATTTGGCCTGCTCGGCGTGTGCCATTATCTCGACCGGCTCAGCGGTGCGCGCCAGGCGAGCCAGATCCGCGACACGTTAACCGATCGGCTGATCGCGTCGTTCGAGCGATACGCGACCGATAAGTGGTCCTGGTTCGAGGAGTATCTCACTTACGACAACGCCAGGCTTTGCCAAGGTCTGATCGCCAGCGGACAGTCCGGTGGGCATGCGCAGGCGCTGGATATCGGGCTCAAGACCCTGAGCTGGCTGGTCGGCCAGCAAAAGGCACCCGCCGGGCACTTCCGTCCCATCGGCTCCGAGGGCTTTTACCATCGCGGGCGTGAACGCGCCCAGTTCGACCAGCAGCCGCTGGAGACCTGTGCCACCGTGTCGGCCTGCCTCGGCGCCTTCCAGGCCACCGAGGATACGATCTGGTTGAAGGAGGCGCGACTGGCCTTCGAGTGGTTCCTGGGCAGCAATGACCTGGGCCTGGAACTCTACGATGCCAAGACCGGCGGCTGCTGCGACGGCTTGCAGGAAGACCGCGTCAACCAGAACCAGGGAGCCGAGTCCACTCTGTCATTCCTGCTCGCACTGGGTGAGATGAAGCTTCTTGAGAGCATCCTGGCGCCGTTCCGCCAGGTCCAGGTCACCTAGAGCGTGCGGTGTATCCAAACATCAGCTAGAGCGGGGCTGGTGCCAAGCCAGTATGATAGGAACCCGACAGGAGCCAGCAATCCCTGATGCGGGTCCTGCTCGCCGGTCTCGAAGCACCTTGAAAGCAACCTCCGGAGTTTCTCTGCATGGACGGTGACAGCTCGACGCTGACTCTCGAAGCGGGCAGCCATCCCGGCATGACCACACCCGTCAATGGCAAGGCCCACACACCTCGCCAGCTCAGCGTGAAGCGGACGGGAATCGTCATCCGGCCAAACAACAGCCGGGTCGTCATCCGACCTTTCAAGCCGGCCAGCGAGAACCGGATCGAGCGGATCCTGGGGCGGATCGCGGCGCTCTCCGAGGCGGAGGTCGATCTCCTCCTGGAAGACGTGTTGCGCGAATTCCGGAACCGGCATCAGAAGACCCGCCAGTTCTTCCTCAGGCGATTTGAACAGATCAAGAGCCATCTCCTGACCGATCAGCCGCTGAGCGAGAACCGGAAGCTGCTCATGGGCGCCTATTTCACGCAGGAATACTCTCTGGAGTCCGCGGCCCTCTTCAATCCGTCGATGATCTGGCATCCCGACCAGTCCGGCCTGCCCGAAGGATCGCGCAGGTTCATCCTGAGCCTGCGGGCCACCGGCGAAGGGCACATCTCGTCGATCACGTTCCGGGGTGGGGTCATCGATGGCCAGAACCAGATCCGCATCGAAGAGCCGACGCGCTTCGTCACCGCGCCCGAGCAGGTCCCCAACACCCTGTTCGACAAGCGGCTCTTCGCGCGCAAGCTCGTCGAGCTGGGCGTCGACAGTCCGTTCGCCGACCAGGTGCTGACGACTCTCTGCGACCAGTTCACTCATGAGGATATCCAGCGCTCGATCCACCGCGCGCTGCAGCAGAATCGGCCCAGACACCGCGAATTGCAACCGGTCGCGCAGAACATGCTCACCCTGGTCCAGGCCAATTACGAAATCTTCTTCAGCCCCGAGCTCAACCTCTCGGAACGAATCATCTTCCCCTCCTCGCCCACCGAAATCAACGGCATCGAGGACGCCCGTTTCGTCGCGTTCCACGATGACGACGGCTCGGTCCGCTACTACGCCACCTACACGGCCTTTGACGGCAAGGTGATCCTGCCCCAGATTCTCGAGACGGAAGACTTCTTGCGGTTCAAGGCCAGCACCCTCAACGGCCCCGAGGTGCGGAACAAGGGCCTGGCGCTCTTCCCGCGCAGGGTCAACGGCCTTTATGCCATGCTGTCGCGGCAGGACAACGAGAATATTTACCTGATGTATTCCGACATGCTCCATTTCTGGTACACCAAGGGACTGATCGCCAAGCCGACTTACGGCTGGGAGTTCGTGCAGCTTGGCAATTGCGGCTCGCCGCTGGAGACCGAGGCTGGCTGGTTGGTCCTGACCCACGGTGTCGGCCCCATGCGCAAGTACGCCATGGGGGCCTTCCTGCTCGATCTGAACGACCCTTCCCGGTTGATCGGCCGCCTCGAGAAACCCCTGCTGGAACCCAACGCCAACGAGCGTGAGGGCTACGTACCCAACGTCGTTTACAGTTGCGGCGGAGTGATCCATAACGGAGAGCTGATCATCCCCTACGCCATGTCCGACTATGCCTGCACCTTCGCCACGATTCCGATCGACACCATCCTCGGGGCGATGGTGCGGGGTTAAAGTCACTCCTGATGTCATCGTGCTCTTCCGAACCTGCGGATTCGACCTTGCTCCCCCAAAACCATGAAATTTCATAGAAAGGTCGAGTCGGCCGTCCCGAGCGAGGCGGGAGAATCATGGCCAAGTCTGGCTCGCAGGAGCGTCTTCCTGATCGGCCAAGGCGCACGCACATCATCTCCCGCAAAAAGCTGCGGGAGTTCAGCGCGGATCACCCCGACACAGAGGAACCGCTGAACCACTGGTACAACGTCGCCCGTAAGGCCCGATGGCGTAACTTCTCCGACCTCCGGGCCACATTCGGCAGCGCTGATCAGGTCGGCAAGTTCATCGAGTTTAACATCGGAGGAAACAAGTACCGTTTGATCGTTCAGATCTATTACACCGACGCTGTAATTCTGATCCGTCATATACTGTCTCACGAGGAATACGACCAGGGTGGGTG
>Ga0187872_10004200_pt1 | contig 10972 bp, 10 predicted proteins | sample June2016WEW_16_4_FD_132973 | JGI IMG/M metagenome (GOLD analysis project Ga0187872, IMG submission 132973) | Peatland microbial communities from SPRUCE experiment site at the Marcell Experimental Forest, Minnesota, USA - June2016WEW_16_40 | ecosystem: Environmental > Terrestrial > Soil >...
GCGGGGACTAAATCAATACCTCACGCATTGAATGATGAGTTAGCTATTAAAATGGGCAAGGAAAGTTTTATTGAATTGCAGACTGATGTTGATGGAGCAGCGGCTAATAAGTATTCAATGGTATGTCGCCAAGCGATAATAGATATGGTTCAGAAAAAATTGATTATTGATAATCAATTTAAGGTTCCAGCTTTTATGACAGAGGCGGAAGGAAGAATGCTTATCGAGAAAGCAAATCTAAAATGGGACGAAGTTGCACAAGTAGATAAGGATAAGTATTTAGAATTAGCGGAGGATAATGTTAAGTTGGCATTAATTCTGGATAGAATTGCTGAAAATGATCCAGAGGCACAGCTGACTGATAATGAAACATTTTCGATAATAAAGGATCATTTAGCGAAGAAATACGGAGAGAGTAATGTTGACAACATATTGAAGGAAATGGTCAAAAATGGAAGTTTGCAGATGATGGCGGCACAGGTCAAAAATCAGTTTGTCCTCGATTTTATATGTAAGAATGTTAACATAATTGAATAAAGTTATGGATAGTAAAATAACTAAATTAGTAGATGAAGAAGTAAAAAATACAAAATATGTTTGTTCTGAATGTGGAGCAGATGCGATTTTTTACGAAGGCGAAGAGAATGATGAGGAGGATGATGACTACGAAGGCGAGAGTGAGTTTGGTTGGAAATTAATTTGTTATCATCCGAAACAGATTAAGGATAGAGGTGGAAAATTAATAACAATAAATGCTGGGACAGCAATAAGAAAGGAAGTTTAATATGAGTTCTATATTCCCGAAGAAGTATCAAAAAATAATTGATGAGTTGCCAGAGTTTCGCGAGCAGGCAGAGGCGGCAAGCAAAGATGAGCTAAATCAAATAATTATTTTAGCCCAAGGAAATATATCAAATATTGAGAAGGATTTAGAAGAAAATCAAGAAATAATTGATCAGAGAGAAAAATTGAAGCAAATGGTGGGTCCATACAAAGATGCGGTTCGTGTTCAGACGGCAAAGACAAAGTGGTGCCTTCATTTATTAAAAGAAAAAGGCGTAGAAATAGGAGGGAAAACCGAATAAATACTAATAAAACTTCATATAAGTAGAATTAATTATGATTCTACTTATATGTTGTGAGTTTTTATGGTAAAAAGAAAAACAACAGAAGAGTTTATAATAGAAGCAAAAGAATTATATGGAGATAAGTTTGATTATAGTAAAGTAGATTATAAAAATTGTAGAACTAAAATTATTATAATCTGTAAAAAGCACGGAGAGTTTGAGCAACTGCCTAACAATCATTTATCTGGAAGCGGATGCTGGTTATGTGGTATTGAAAATCAAAGAAAAGATCCAAATCTTTTTCTAAAAGAAGCAAAAGCTATTCACAATAATAAATATATTTATGATAAAGTCCAATATATAAATGATTGGACAGAAATAATAATTATATGTCCTATACATAATAAAGAGTTCAGACAATCACCAAATACTCATTTGCAAGGACACGGTTGTCCATATTGTGCAAATAACATTCAATTAACCAATGAGATTTTTGCAGATAAAGCAAATTATATACACAACTATCGCTATTCATATAATTATGTTGATTATAAAAATAATCATACCAAAGTAAAAATAGGTTGTTTAATACACGGTATTTTTCAACAGACACCTAATGCTCATTTAAGTGGTGATGGGTGTCCAAGATGTTCTAATTATGCAAGATTAGATACGGAGCTTTTTATTGAAAAAGCAAAATTAATCCAACCAGAAGGCAGATATAGTTATGATAATGTGTGTTATATAGATCATCGCACGCCAATACAAATAACCTGCCTTTATCATAAAAAAGATTTTATACAAATGCCATATTTACATTTGCAGGGTCACGGTTGTCAAGATTGTTTTGCCAATGTAAAATACACAAATGAAACATATATAGAAAAAGCAAATATATTATATAATAATTTATATTGTTATGACAAATTAAATTATGATAATTGCAATACCCCAATTATAATAATATGTAAAAAACACGGAGAGTTTAGTAGAAAGGCTTTTGTTCATTTACAAGGAGCTGGATGCCCCAAGTGTTATGAGTTTTCTAGTCGTTCTTCTAAAATAGAAGAAGAATGGCTAATCAGCTTAAATATTCCATCATTAAAGAAACAATGGCATATTTGTAAAACAAAATATTATGCAGATGGATATGACCCAGCAACAAATACAATATATGAGTTTAATGGAGATTATTGGCACGGAAATCCAAATATTTATAAATCAGAAAATATTAATTTATCAGTAGATAAAACATATGGTGAATTATATAGAGATACTATTAAAAGAGAAGAAATAATAAGAACCCTTGGATATAATTTGGTTGTTATGTGGGAAAGTGATTGGAAGATATTGAGAAAGGCGGCTTAAATGGAGTTCTCGAAGACAGAAATTAAAAGTTGTTGCGGAGGAAGCTCTACCGTTTTAACATTATCGGGACCAATAACGGATAATGTTGTTTCCCAATTAATATTATTTGGTTTTGATATAAAAGATATTTTTATCAAAGCTGGTATAGTTTATGCAGAAGGTCATAATGTCATCCTAACTGGACCAATAGGATCAAATCGTTTTAATATTAAGTTTCTATCTGAAAAAGATGTAGAGCAAAAGTTAAATGAGTTGGAAGCTATCATTAAAAAAATAGGATAACGATGTCAAATAATAGCTATTCCTATTTTGCTAATATGGATAAAGTTTTTGTTTGCCATCACGAGGCGGGGCATACTACCGCAGGACTTATTTGTAGTATGGTTGTGACCTCGGTTGAGATTTTTAGAGAAAAGAAAGGAGTTAAAAGATTTGGCGGGCTAACAAAGTTTGATTATATATGTTCTCGTGATATTGAAGATATTGGAGTTCCTGATATTGAATGGGAATTAAAAATAAATGAGATTGCGATTAATTATGCAGGATTAGCGGCAGAGAAGATATTCTTTGAGAAGGTTTCGGGCTCAAAAAAGTTTCCCGGTATTTGGAAAGAAGGATCGCATTTAGATACAAAGTTTGCCTGCGATTTAATGACTAAATATAATTTAGCAAATGCTGGAAAAGAAAGATTAATATTAAAAAAGAATATTATTAATAATGTTAATAAGTTGCTCCTAAAACATTGGAGCGATGTTACTCTCATCGCACAGACATTATTCAATAAAAATATACTGATGTATTCTGATCTACAAAAATTATTGATTAGTAAATCAGAAAATAAAGACTTTTGGAGAGAGCAGTTAAAGGGCACAAATAAATTATTTGATTTATTTGATAATGATAAGTTATCGCCAGAAGATTTTAAGAAATTAATAAAAAAATAACAAATATCTCTGATAATACCGCCCAAGTTTTTAATTTGGATGTGCCTAATAAGCCGCGGATTGTTATCAAAATATAGAAAGGTAGTCCAATATGATCGATTTTGTTTCATTGCACAATCACACATATTATTCTATTCTCGACGCGATATCTGATCCAAATGATTTATTTTTGCGAGCGAAAGAATTAGGACAAAAAGCAATAGGGATAACAGAGCACGGCTCAATAAGTTCAGCGTGGGAGTGCTTAAAAGCATCAAAGCAAACAGGGGTGCGCCTAATTATAGGTTGCGAATGTTATTTTCAGGAGAATGTTGGATCTGATGAAAAGTTTCGACATATAATTCTTATCGCTAAAAATGCTATTGGATATAGAAATCTGCTAACTCTAAATAAGAGAGGATTTGATCAGGGAAAGGTTTTGTCCAAAAAGGTTTATTCTATTATTGATTGGAAATTATTGGAGCAATATTCAGAAGGATTAATATGTTTGACTGCGTGTGGTAATGGAATTATATCTCAATTATTAATGAATGGAAAGTTTGATGAGGCGGAGAGGACAATAATTCGATTAAAAGAATTATTTGGGAATAGTTTTGGATTAGAAGTGCATCCAAATAATATGGATAGAATGGGGACATATTATTCAGACAAAATTGAACAGAGTTATATTAATAGAAAATTAATCAATTTAGGCAAAAAATTATCAGTAAGAGTGGTCGCGACCTGCAATTCTCATTATATTAGAAAGGAAGAGAGTTCGGTGCACGACACATTGTTATCGATTGGATCTCATCAGCCTATATACTCTAATTTTAGATTGAAGTATCCATTAGATGATTTTTATCTTAAATCGGGGGATGAGGTTTTAGCTTTTTTTACGAGAAACTATGGAGAAGAGGCAGCGAGAGGTTTTTGCGAGAATAGCATATATTTTGCTGATTTATGTGAAGCACCAGAATGGATCGATCCAAAGTTTTCTAATCCATCAGGAAAAGAATTGCCAGTATTCCCAATTAAAGATGAGACTGATTATGAAAAGTTTTTAGAATGGAAAGAGGCAAATATTGATAAGTGTCCAAAGGATGAAAAAGGAAACATTCTTAAAGACGATAGTTTATATTTGAGATATAAATGTTTTAATGCATTATTATCTTTTTTTGAGAGAAGACAAATTAAGGAATATAAAAAGAAAGAATATATAGATAGATTAGAAGAAGAGTTGGATACATTAGACTATGTAGATGTATCCAGTTATATGTTAATCGTTTCTGACTATGTAAATTGGAGCCTAAATAATGGTGTGGCAGTTGGTCCTGGCAGGGGGAGCTGCGGAGGAAGTTTAGTTGCATTTTTATTAGGAATACATCAAGCTGATCCAATAAAATATGGATTAGTTTTTGCAAGATTTCACTCAAAGCTCAGAAAGTCTTACGCTGACACAGACTTAGATTTCTCTAAAAAGAATAGGAATAAGGTTTTTAGTTATATAGAGCAAAAATATGGTAAAGATAATTTTTCACTTATCTCAAATGTTAATACGATAACACCGAAAGTTTATGTAAGAGATGTGGCACGGGCTTATGAATTAGGTGGGACAAAAGAAAATGCAGTTAAAATTGGTGATGATGTTGCCAGCATTATATCAGCAGATTATCATTCAATAAATGAAGCGTTGAGTAAAGCACCATTATTTGAGGAATATTGTAAAAGATATCCAGAGTTCATAAAAAATAATATGATATCTGGCGCATTAAGAAGCTGGGGAGTTCACGCGTCCGGGACTATTATTAGTAAAAGACCATTAACAGGATTAGTTCCAGTTCGCATAGATAAAGATGGTGCGGCAGTTATAGAGTTTGATAAGGATACGGCAGAAGAAGTTGGATTAGTCAAAATGGATATTCTCGGACTTTCAGAATTAGATACAATGAATGATGTTATCGATATGATAAGAAAGAATGGAAAAGAGGTTCCAAATATAGATTTTGAGCAATATGATAAAGAAACTTATGATTTGATCTCATCGGGAGATACTTTTGGTGTTTTTCAATTTGGTAAATCTGGTGGGACTATCGATTTATGTAAAAAGATAAAGCCGAAGTCAATGGAAGACCTCGCTATAATAACTACATTAGCTCGTCCAGCATCAAAAGAGATTAGAGAAGATTTTATTAAGACAAAGAAAGGAATATTAAAAGTTCAATATCTTCATCCGTTGCTCAAAAATGCGTTTCATAAAACATATGGCTTTCCATTGTATGATGAAAGTTTATTGATCCTTGCAAAAGATGTTGCTGGTTGGGATCTTGCAGAAGCTGATAAATTAAGAAAACTAACAAAAGAAAAAGGTAAAAATCCAGAGAAAGCAAAAAAATGGGAAAAGGAGTTTATTGAAGGGGCAGTAAAAAATGGCGTTTCTGAAAAAGATGCTAACGAAATATGGGAGCGGGTCATATTGCCCTATGGCAAATATTCCTTCAATAAGTCGCACGCTATACTTTATTCTATCATAACATATAAGACTGCCTATCTTAAAGCACATTTTCCGATAGAGTTTCTTATGGCAAATCTTATGTCAGAATTATCATCAGGGGCACAGGATGCGGACGAGAAGGTTGTCAAAATTAAAACAGAGTTAAGAAGTCGTGGAGTTTCCATATTAGCGCCAAATATTAATACATCAGAAATGGACTACAAATTAATTGATGACAAAACACTATTGACAGGGTTAAATGCATTAAAGTTTGTCGGCGAGGAAGCTATTCTCGATATTGTTGAGAAGCGACCATTTAAGAGTTTTTATGATTTTATGGTTCGCATCGACCCTCATAAAGTTAGATCAAATACAATTCAAGCACTTATTGCGTCGGGAAGTATGGATTGTTTTGGATTGCCACGAAAGTCAATGTTTCTCTATTGCTCTGATTATAGAAAGAAGTTGCAAGTTTGGGCGAAGAAGCATAATATAGAAACTGATGAGTTCTCATATCCGTGGGAAGAGACAGATGAATGGAAGTTGCACGAATTATATGCATTAGAGATGAATTATTTGGGAGAAGCATTTATATGCGCGCCCGCGGATGCATATGGAAAGTTTTTTAAGGATGATCATAATACGGTTGTTGATATTAAACAAATGAAGGATAAAGAAAAAGTTCCTAATATGAAATGCATATTGCAAAGCTTTTTTGAGTTTAAGGTTAAGAAAGAGGGATCAAAATATTATGGAATGCCAATGATTAAAGCGGTTATTCAAGATAAAAATGGAGAGCAATGCCCGATGACTATATTTTCAGATCGTTGGATGCAAATGCAAAGAATTATGAAGAGTATGAATAGTAAGGCAGTTTTTGATAAAGGATTGGCATTATGTTTTGCTGGAAGCACAAATAATTATGAGGATGAGATTGGTATCATAATGGAGGATTTGTTTAGTATAGCATTGCCGCCAGCATTGCCAATAGATCGTAAGGCAAAGAAAATTAATCTGAAACAGTTAAAAGAAAAAGTTCAGCAGGTTTTGGCGGGGACAGAAAAAGAAATTGAGGAAGAGATAGAGGACGATTTAATTAATGAAGGACTGCTCGATTTAGAAAATGATATGGAGTTTCCTGACTATGAATAAAATATTTGTGATAAAATTAGCCCAATGATGACGGGATCGAAAACTCGTGATATATAGAGGGACAAGGAGAAATCGATGACAACAATAAAACAATTTTTAACCGCTCGACCAAAACTACTCACTCTTTATGTTAAGGTCGGAACGAGGCTGACCGACATATTAGCCTCGCTTTCTAAAAATGTTTCCGAGCATTTACGATTTATGCTTTATGATAGAGAAAAAGATTTTGCCGAAAAGAAAGCTGCGGCAGAAAAGCTTTTAGAGGAGATGGAAGAAAATAAATATAAAGAGCTAAAATTATCAGAAATTGATAAGATTAAAATGGATTTTCTTAAAAAAGAATATAGTAAGATAAATGATGTTAAAGTAAAACGACATTTTTCAGATACAGATTATATTGACCTAAATAGAATTAGGCAATACGATATAGCTGAAAAAGTTTTTAATGAGATTAAAGAAAAGAATAAAGATATTGATTTTCGTAAGTTTCTGCAACTAACAGATTTATCAATGATAGATAGTCCTCTTTCCCAAGAAAATACTTTTGATAAGGAAAAGTTTGAGGAAGCAAAAAAGACACACGAAAAAATAATGTTAGCTATTAAAAATATGAGCAATCGATTTGATAGATATGGGCAGCATAATCACGATCATATTAATTTTTCTGATTGGGAATTAGATGAAAATAATAATTATGCTAATAATGAAATTGAGGATATGGAAAAGCGACTTGTAATACTTGGAGAAAAAATACAATCAGTGAAAGCACAAAAAGAAATAGAAGAACAAAAGCCAGAACCAATTGTTTTTCAATCATCGGTAGATATAAGCACACAGAGTATATCCGATTTTGATCAGCATTTGACGGATGCACAAAAAGATATTGAGGCAAATAAAGAAGTTTCACCAGTAATCTCATTAATTTTAGATAAATCGCCGACAAAAGATGAATTAGAAGAGTTTAAGAAGACTTTCGAGGAAACAAAGAAAAATAATAATTGTTGTATGCTTAATCATTCATCTAAAATAGAATTGGTCGAATTAAAGGAAGATGATAAGCAAATAACATTTGATGACTACATCAAAACCAAAGATACAGTCAATGCTAATGTTTCTGGTTTTGAGACAGTTATTGTGGGAGAAAACAAATGAAATGTTTCAGTTGTGAGACAGAAATTAACCCAAGGTGGAAAAATGCAATAGAGAGTAATGTTTGTCCTTTTTGCGGCGAACACATTGTTGATGAAAAGTTGAAGACATTGCTCTCAACATTAAGAGAAACAATGGATGGAATGAAAGAGTTTCAGCAAGAGCTCGATGATTGGATGTTATCAAATCATAACTACATAAAGACGAATGCAGAAAATCTGCATACTTTCATTCCAAAGGAAATATTAAAAGAGGCGGCGAAGGAAGATAAAGAAGAGTTTGAGAAGCGAAAGAATAAGAAGTTTAAGACAAAGGTGAGCACAGATTTAGGTGAAGAAGAAGTCGTCGTCGAACAAATACAATCAAATGAAGAGGCAAACGAGTTTGCAAAGCGAGCAGAAGCGACGAAGTTTACAGAGAAAACACAATCATTAAAAGAAAAGGTTAAGCAGATTAAAAGCGGTGGCGCCGCTGCGTTGACAGCAATGGGCGGAGGCGTTATAACTGCTGATATGGTTTCTAATCTGGATAAAGCAGATGTTTCATTATATGAGAGCCAAATAACAGGTGGTGCCGATATGGAAGCGCTGACAGGCGGCGAGCCATATGAATATGGCGATCCAAATGATGAAATAGATGATATAGGAGTTGATGATGATTTGCCACCATCACCTTTTGTTAATATGCCGGTTAAAAAAGCAGGAAGATCACAGCAGCAACAAGCCGATCTCGATAAATTAAGAGCATTGCAGGCAAACGCTGGCGGAGCGAGAAAAAGATTGCTTTCAGGAAAAGGTGGGTTTTCGAGAGGATAATATGGTGATTAGAGTAGTAGATAATAAGAAACTACTAATGACGGTAGAGGAAAGTGCTCTTTATGATAGAATTGTGTCCAGTTATACGAATACTACAAATAATGGAAAAGATCTATTCCAAGATCTTTTTGAAACTGATGATAATGGAATAATAAGAGCACTCATCCCTCCTTCGAAGAAAAGAACCTCATTTGAGGTATGGATATTTTTAGTTAATCTAATGGTCTCTCAACACATCGCTATTATGTATGAACAAGCCGCGGATGTTGCGACACAATTTAAGGCAAAGATGGCGGAATTAGATAAAAAGATTGCAGAGGTAGATCAAAAACTAAAACGATTGGATAAGAAGAAAGGCGAATAATAATGGCTACATTAGGAGAGTTCATCGGAGAAGGAATGGAAGATGATTTTTTAGATTTTGATCTTTCCGAGATACAGGAAATATTGAATAATCTCAAAAATACAAATGCTATTGATTTAGCACATAGTGAATATTTGCAGCAAAGATGCTTAAATGGAGCAGATGTTCTTATCGAGTATCTCGGTAAATTAACAAAAATGGCTGGGTTTTATGAAACAAAGATTAATACAGCGAAGAATAAAGCAAGCTTGGAATATCAGAGCCCCGATGGAAAAAAAGCGAGCACCGATATAAGGATATGGGCGGGAGCGGTCGCTCCCGAAGTTGAAGAGCTGCAAATAAAAATGGCAAAAATAAAAGCAAGTCGCTTGGTCATCGAAAAGAAATATGATTTGTTGATCAAAGCTCATCATCATTGGAAGAGCATAAGTGATGGATATAAGAAGAGCATACTAGGATATTCAGCGCCAGTTTTTAATGACGAAAAAGACGAAATACCCGAAGGATATCGGTAAAATAAAAAGATATAGCGAAAAATCAAAAAAGATAAAAAGTCGTAGAGCGTGATATATAGAGTATGAACATTTTGAGAGGATGATTATGGCGAAGGACGCAAAAACAGATAAACTTACTGCATTTTTTAGAAGCTTTGCAGAAGCAGATGAGGCACTTAATTTTAGAATGGCTTGTGAAACAGTGGGAGAAAAGACCGACGTTATATCAACTGGAACACCATCGCTCGACGATGCGTTGGCGTGTGGCGGATTGCCCTGCGGCAGATTGATACAGTACTACGGTGCGGCGGCATCGGGCAAAACTTTAATGAGCCTATTAGCTATTAAAGAGGCGCAAAAAAAAGATCCTACTGCGCGACAGTTATTTATAGATGCAGAACAGACTTTTTCTTCAACTTGGGCAGATACTCTCGGCGTTGATACTTCGCGTGTTATTCTAATCGAAGGAGATCTTTCTAGCAATGGAAGACGCTTATTTGAGATGTTGCTTGGTGTTCCAAAAGAAAACGCAAAACATATTCTTTCAGGAAAGAGTAGAGAGGGACTGCTTGATAAAATAATGAATAAAGAGAAAGAGTATAACATAAATATTATTGTGCTTGATAGCCTTGGAGCAATCGTGCCGCCCCAAGAAGACACAGCGGCAATTGGTAAGCAAAATATGGCGTTATTGTCAAGATTTTTGACAACAACTTTTCGCAAGCTTTCTCTTGAAGTTAAAAAAGCAAATATTCCGTTTGTTATCATAAATCATCAAAAGGCATCATTTGATTTATATGGAGGAAGCCATAGCTATTCTGGTGGAAACTCATATACTCACTTTTTAAGCGTTAATATCTATTTTGAGGCAGTTAATCGCGCAGACGCAAAAATATTAGATGAGAATGAAAATAGAATTGGATCAACTATACGGGCGTGCGCGGAGAAGAATAAGCTTGGTCCGCACCCTCGTCGATGCGAATTTAAGGTTAATTTTAGCTCTGGTATTATTGATAGGCATGAAGAGATTGGAAAGCTTGCAACTGACTATGATGTTGTTCTTCGTCCCAATAATGTGATGTATCAATATGGTGATGTAAAATGGCGCGGCGAGGGAGCATTTTTAGACGCCATTAAATCCTCTCC
>Ga0187872_10004204_pt1 | contig 10959 bp, 8 predicted proteins | sample June2016WEW_16_4_FD_132973 | JGI IMG/M metagenome (GOLD analysis project Ga0187872, IMG submission 132973) | Peatland microbial communities from SPRUCE experiment site at the Marcell Experimental Forest, Minnesota, USA - June2016WEW_16_40 | ecosystem: Environmental > Terrestrial > Soil >...
CTGGTGTTGAGGGTGAATCCGGCCGACGCGTCCCTCGACCATGCCGCGGCGTCCCAGCGCAAACAGCAGGCGGCTCGCGGCTACGAAATTTCCGTTGAAGCACTTGAACAGGGACAGCAGCGCTGCCACCAGGATGACGCTGACAATCCATGTAACATGCCGGAGTTCGATCCTGCGAGCGAGGTGGAGCGCGAATTATCTTAGTTAAGATAGGTCGGTTTGTAAATTTCGCATCCCTCAAGCCTGATCGCATAAGCTCCCGGTGATATTTAGCTTTTCTCTACCTCACCTGTTTACAACCAATCGGTGCTGACCGAAGGCGCCTACTTTGGCTTGGACCGTCCGGTAGCTTTATGGACCTCGGTTTCTCTGCGGGATTCTTCTTGAACAGCTCGGTCGAGTAGGAAGTCGATCTGTTTAGCAGGTAGCGAGCCTGCGACTCCCGAAGATCGAATGCCCTGGTTTCAACTGCCAAGCAGTTCCGCTCGAACTACTGCGAACTGCGCGACCGCAAACTCCAAGTCTTCGGGGCTGTGTGCCGCCGAGAGTTGCACGCGGATACGGGCCTTTCCGGTAGGGACAACCGGGTAGGAAAACCCGACCACGTAGACTCCCTTTTGTAGCAAACGCTCTGCCATCTTCGCCGCTAGGTCAGCATCGCCAAGCATCACAGGCACGATGGGGTGTTCGCCTGGAAGTATGCTGAAGCCCTTCGCAGCGATTTGCTTGCGGAAGAATCGCGTATTGGAAAAAAGTCGACCTCGGAGCTGCTTTGTCCTTGCCACGAGATCGAGCACTTTCAGCGATGCACCGACGATTGCTGGCGCGACGGTGTTCGAGAATAGATATGGGCGTGACCGCTGGCGGAGCAAGTCAACAATCTCCTTGCGCGCACTGACATAACCGCCACTCGCGCCACCCAGCGCCTTGCCGAGCGTCCCAGTCAGGATGTCCACGCGCCCCATCACCTTGTGATGCTCGTGCGTTCCGCGCCCGTTTTCGCCCATGAATCCTACAGCGTGAGAATCATCCACCATCACCATTGCCTTATACCGTTCCGCCAGATCGCAGATTTCTGGCAGCTTAGCGATATACCCGTCCATAGAGAACACACCATCCGTTGCAATCAAGATGCGCCGTGCACCCGAAGCCTCCTTCAGCTTCGCTTCGAGATCTTCCATGTCTCCATTTCGGTAGCGGAAACGCTGCGCTTTCGACAACCGGATGCCATCGATGATGCTGGCATGATTGAGTTCATCCGAGACAACGGCGTCTTGCGCGTCGAGCAGCGTTTCAAACAAGCCTCCGTTGGCGTCAAAGCAGGAGCTGTAGAGGATCGTGTCTTCCATGCCGAGGAATTCGCTCAGGCGCAACTCCAACTGTTTGTGGATCTCCTGCGTGCCGCAGATAAAACGGACAGAAGAGAGTCCGTAGCCCCAGCGGTCGAGCGCTTCGTGCGCCGCAGCCACGACTTCGGGATGATCGGCAAGCCCGAGGTAATTATTGGCGCACAGATTCAAGACGGACGTCTTATCGGGCAGATCGACGCGCGGATTCTGTGGACTTACCAGAGTGCGCTCCGACTTGTATAGACCCGCCTCGCGAATCTCCCGGAGCTGCGAGTCGTATTGTGCTCTTGCGGCTTCGAACATGTGCGTATGCTCCTAGCGCATCTCCCGCCAATCCAGAATCACCTTGCCGGAATCGCCCGATTTCATTGCTTGAAATCCTTTCTCGTATTCATGCCATGCGAACCGATGCGTAATCACCGGCTTAATGTTGAGTCCCGATTCCAGCATCACCGTCATTTTGTACCAAGTTTCATACATTTCGCGGCCGTAGATGCCCTTGATCGTTAGCATATTGAAGATGACCTGCTTCCAATCGATCGCTATCTCATTTGAAGGAATGCCAAGCATCGCGATCTTGGCTCCATGACTCATGTTTGCGAGCATCTCCCGGAAAGCACTCGCTTCCCCCGACATTTCCAGTCCAACGTCAAAACCTTCGTGCATTCCGAGCTTCCTCTGGACATCGGATAATCGCGTTTCACTCGCGTTGACTGCCAACGTAACTCCCAGCTTCTCCGCCAGCTTAAGACGCTTCGGGTTGACATCTGTGATGACGACGTGACGAGCGCCGGCGTGACGCACCACGGCAGCAGCCATGATCCCGATTGGCCCTGCCCCGGTGATGAGCACGTCCTCTCCCAAAACCGGGAATGACAGTGCCGTGTGTACGGCGTTTCCGAAAGGATCAAAGATGGCCGCGGTTTCAAGGTCCACCTTCCCGTTGTGCCTCCAGATGTTGCTCATAGGCAAGACGATGTATTCAGCGAACGCACCGGGACGGTTCACGCCGACGCCCATTGTGTGCGCACAGAGATGCCGCCGTCCGGCCAAGCAATTGCGACAGCGCCCGCAAACGACGTGGCCCTCGCCGCTCACAATATCGCCTGGCCGAAAGTCGGCGACGTTCGATCCAAGTTCGACGACTTCGCCCACAAATTCGTGGCCGATCACTAGAGGTACAGGAATCGTGGACCGCGCCCATTCGTTCCATTCGTAGATATGCAGGTCCGTTCCGCAAATGCCGGTCATCAGCACGCGGATCAGGACATCATTGATGCCAAATTCAGGAACCGAAATATCTTCGAGCCAGAGTCCGGCTTCCGGACGGCTCTTTACGAGCGCTTTCATATCGCCCTCGCTTCTCCAGGAGCTCAACAAGCTACGTTAATTTCTGGTCGCTCGGTACGAAGCGTGCCAGCGTGTGGTCTTTCCTCCCCGATCGACCTCAAAGACTTGGTTGTGCATCACAACGAAGACGCCTGGAGGCACCAGACGCACGGCGAAGAGGCTGTCAGTCAGATTCTGCAGTTGCTGGGTCTTGATCCCCTTCTACCGTGACCCCGAGGCGCAACGCGTCCGATTTTTCGACACGTCCTGACCAGCGAATCGATTTCGATTCTACACATGGAACAGCAAGACCACGCGCGCCAAAACCTCCGGTGTTCTTCGAACATGAACGACTGGTCACACGCCACTGCCTTGTTTCCATCGTAAGACAGGCTTGCGAGCCGCGGCGACTTCGTCGAGGCGGCCGATTCGGGTTGTGTGCGGCGCACTCTTCACAAGTTCTGGATTCGAGGCCACTTCCTCTGCGATCGCGCGCATAGCTTCAATGAAGAGATCGCACTCTTCCTTCGATTCCGACTCCGTAGGCTCGATCATAAGCGCACCAGGGACGATCAGCGGAAACGCCGTCGTGTATGGGTGGAAGCCATAGTCGATCAGGCGCTTGGCGATGTCCATCGTGTTTACGCCCTGTTCTTTTTGCACGGCGTCGCTAAAGACAACTTCGTGCATGGATGGCCGAGAATAGGGTAGTGCGAAGGCCCCCTCGAGATGCTTGCGGATGTAGTTCGCATTCAACACCGCATCTTCGGTCGCTTGTCGGATCCCCGGACCGTACGCAAGAATGTACGCGAGCGCGCGCACCAGAACGCCAAAGTTTCCGGAGAATGCCTTGACTCTTCCGATCGAGCGGGGCCGGTCCTGCTCCAACGCCAACTCTCCACTTCCCATTTCCACAAGAACCGGGATTGGCCGGAACGGCTCGAGGATTTTCTTCATGGCCACGGGGCCAGCGCCGGGACCTCCGCCGCCATGAGGCGTCGAGAACGTTTTGTGCAGGTTCAGGTGCATCACGTCGACGCCAAAATCACCGGGCCGCGCCACACCGGCAAGAGCATTCATGTTCGCTCCGTCCATATAGAGCAACGCGCCCTTCGCATGAAGAATCGCGGCAATGTCCGAAATGCTCTGTTCGAAGATGCCCAAGGTCGACGGGTTCGTGATCATCAATGCTGCAACATCTTCCGTGACCAATTCGCCGAGCTTTTCGACATCGACTTGCCCGTGAGAGTCCGACTTGATGTTTTCGACCTGGTACCCCGCGATGACGGCTGTCGCAGGATTCGTGCCGTGCGCCGAGTCCGGGATCAGTACCTTCTTGCGAGCATTCCCCTGCTCTTCGAGATACGCGCGGATCAGGAGGAGCCCGGTCAACTCCCCCTGCGCACCCGCCGCCGGCTGCAAGGTGAGCGCATCCATCCCGGTGATTTCAAGCAGGCTCTGCTCGAGCAGCTGCATTATTTTCAGGCAGCCCTGCGACAGCACCTGAGGTTGAAGGGGATGCTCCGTGGCAATGCCGTCTAGCCGCACTACGAATTCGTTTACGCGCGGATTGTATTTCATCGTACAGGACCCCAGCGGATACATCCCGAGATCGATCGCATAATTCCAAGTTGAAAGCCGCGTGAAATGGCGCAAGACCTCGATCTCGCTGACTTCGGGAAAACCTCCCACGCCTTCACTACGGTGATTCGCGCCAAGCGTCTTCGCGGGGTCGGCCGCGGGCACGTCGAGCGGCGGCAACTCGAAAGCCCGTTTGCCGGGAGAGGACTTTTCGAAGATCAGCCCCTCGTTTTGGCTGACGTGGCGCGAGGCTTTCGTGATTTTGTCGCTCATCTCGGTTCCCGTGGTAAAGCCAACGCCAGCCGTAGCCCGGACACGAACTTCTCGATATCGGCTCGTGTCGTAGTCTCCGTAACGCAAACCAGCGCATGATTGGTCAATTCCGGATACAAGGAATCTAGTGCCAAAGGACCGACGATCTTTTCGCGCAGCAACTGCCTGTTCACTGCCTCGACGGACCGTGGAAGTGTGACCGTAAATTCATTGAAAAACGGCGCATCAAACGCCCGTCGAACGCCTGGAATCTTCACCAGCTCGTTCAGGACGAATTGCGCTTTCGAAAGGTTCTGCTCGGCCATCTCGCGCAATCCTTCTTTCCCAAGCAACGTCAGATGAACCGTGGCGGCCAGGGCGCAGAGCGCTTGATTGGTGCAAATGTTTGAAGTGGCCTTCTCACGGCGTATGTGTTGTTCGCGGGCGGCAAGCGTTAGCACGAATCCCCGGCGCCCGCGCGAGTCGGTCGCTTGTCCCGCGAGACGCCCGGGCATTTGCCGCACGAACTTCTCGTGCGTCGCGATCACGCCGACGAACGGCCCTCCATAGCTCGGCGCGAGACCGAAGCTCTGCCCTTCGAGCGCGACGATGTCGGCCTCGGTAGGCGGTCGCACGAGGCCGAGTGAAACCCCCTCGGTCACGGCAACGACGAGCAGTGCTCCTGATGAGTGCACCCTTTCCGCCAGTGCCGGCCCAGACTCAATCACACCGAAGAAGTTCGGCGATTGCACCACTACGGCAGCAACATCTTCCCCGATTGCGGATTCGAGCACTTTTGGGTCGAGCGTACCGTACGCACCAAACGGAATCTCTTCCACTTGCAAGCCAGAATTCTTTGCGTACGTCCTCAGCACGTCACGATATTCCGGGTGCAGTGACCGGGCCACAAGGACCCGCTGGCGCCGAGTTATCCTCTCGGCCATCAGCGCGGCTTCGGTCGTTGCGGTCGAGCCATCCCACATCGAGGCGTTGGCGAGTTCTTGTCCCGTGAGCTGGCACATCAACGTCTGAAACTCGAAGATCGCCTGTAGCGTCCCCTGGGAGATTTCCGCCTGGTACGGCGTGTAGGACGTCAGGAACTCGCCCCGCTGGATGATTGCGTCAGTAACCACCGAGCGCAAGTGGTTATACACACCCGCTCCCAAGAAGCTCGAGTAACCGACCGAATTCTCCTTGGCGCGTTCCTTGAAGTACTGGATCACTTCTGGCTCTGAGAGAGGTCCCGGCAGGTTTAGGGCCTCCCGCAGGCGGTAGCGCTCGGGAATGCTCGAAAACAGGTCGTCGATCGATCTTGCGCCGACCGCGGCGAGCATCTCGTCTCGCTCGGAGGAACTCTTTGGGAGATAGCGCATCAGTCCGAAGCTTCCTTGCCGGGCGCCGAGAGATACGCCTCATAAGCCGCCGCATCCATCAGCGCGCCGATCTCGGCTGGGTTTTTCAAGCGCACCTTGACCAGCCATCCCGCGCCATGCGGATCGGAATTTACTTTTTCCGGCGCGTCCTTCAGCCCGCCGTTAACTTCGACGACTTCGCCGGAGACAGGCGCATAGATCTCGGAAGCCGCTTTCACCGATTCCACGGCGCCTAAAGACTTGCCCGCTTCTAATCTCGCCCCCGGGCCCGGCAACTCCACGAAGACTACATCGCCCAGTTGACACTGCGCGTAGTCCGTAAGCCCGATCGTACCTAAGTCGCCCTTCACGTCGATCCACTCGTGGTCCTTCGTGTAGCGATATGTCGGCGGATACGCCATGCGCTCGCCCCCTCAGCTCGTTTTCGCGGATCGCAGTTCTTTCGTTTCGGCCCTCTTGTAAAAGGGTGTTGGAACTACGTGCGCCTTACACTTCTGGCCGCGGATTTCGACGTAGATCGCTGTGCCAAGCGCCGCCAGCGCGGGTGGTACGAACGCCAGCGCAATGTTCTTGCCCAGTGTCGGCGAAGGCGAGCCGCTTGTAACTACTCCGATCACTTCGCCGGCATCCGTGCAGCAGCGATAACCGTCACGCGCAATGCCACGATCGACCATCTCAATTCCCACCAGCGTGCGGGCCAGGCCGGCCGCCTTCGCCTTCTCCAGTGCGACGCGGCCGGTGAAGTCCCCTTTTTCCATCTTGCAGAAGCGGTCCAAACCTGTTTCCCAGACGTTGATGCTCTGGCTGATCTCGTGGCCATAGAGGGATAGCCTCGCTTCGAGCCTCAAGGTGTTCCGGGCGCCCAACCCACAGGCAAGAATGTCGAACTCACGCCCAGCGTGCATCACATTCGCCCACACTTCTTCGCTCGTGTCCTTATCGGACGGAATGTAGATCTCAAAGCCGTCTTCGCCGGTGTAGCCGGTGCGCGCAATCAGCGCATTCTTCAGGCCACACACCCTGCTGTGCGTAAACCAATAGTTCGCCAGCTTGCTCAGATTCGCGTCCGTCAGCTTTTGGACAACATCGACGACCCGAGGGCCCTGGATCGCGAGTTGCGTGTACGAATCGCTCAGATCGACGACCGTACAGTCGAAGTCCTTCGTGTTTTCGCGCACCCAATTGACGTCCTTCTCTCGTGTCCCGGCGTTGATGACCAGCAGGAAGTCATTCTCCCCCAGCCGATGCACGATGACATCGTCAACAAACGTTCCTTCGGGGTAGAGCATCGCCGAATATTGCGCCTGACCGATCGCCAATCGGGAGGCGTCGTTCATGGTGATGTGCTGCACCGCTGCCAGAGCCGCTCCGGGAGTTCGCCTCGCGTAGATTCGAATATCGCCCATGTGGCTTACGTCGAACATCCCGACGCTTCCGCGCACAGCCTTGTGTTCTGCAACCAGTCCCCCGGTCGAGGGATATTCGACAGGCATGTCCCAGCCGCCAAAATCCACCATCTTTGCACCCAAGGCGCGGTGAACACCGTTGAGTGGGGTCTTGCGAAGTTTGGCCGTGGCAGAATCGACCAAGAATTCCCTCGGTTCCGTGACTCGAGTTTCAGATGCGGTTCAGATTGACCCAAGACATCCCTGGGCGCGCACACCCATAGACGGTGGCTCGCGAGTTCCATAAGGTACTATGGGACCACCATCGGACAATCTTTATGTTGATTTGAACTACACGATTCTTCCAACGCGAAGCACAACCTGATCACCTTATTTTCATTCAAAGCCTAAATGCTGCCCTGCAACAATATTACAGGCTTGTCGACTGGCGTGCTGCCTTGCCGAGAGAGTGGTTCTTGACCGGTAGTTCGTGGATCCGAACGCCCGTTGCGGCGAAGATCGCATTCGTCACCGCCGGCGCAACGGGCGGTACTCCGGGCTCGCCTGCACCACCGAGCGGCGCATAGCTTTCATGGATGTACACTTCGATGGCCGGGCATTCGGCAAGGCGCACGATTTCGTAGTCTGGGAAATTCTGCTGTACGACAGCGCCTTGATCGATGGTGATCTCGCCGTACAACGCCGCGCTGAGGCCAAAAATGACGCCGCCCTCCATCTGCGCCTTGAAGCCATCGGGATTCACCGCCATGCCGCAGTCCGCGGCTGACGTGAAGCGATGAACCTTCAGCGCACCGTCATCCGTAACCTCGACCTCCGCCACGTCAGCCACGACTGTGCCAAAGCATTCGACCATCGCGATTCCACGCCCACGGCCAGGAGGAAGTGGCGTGCCCCACCCTGCCTTCTCGGCGGCCAGGTTGAGCGTGGCGAGGTGGCGGGGCTTGCCCTTCAAGAGCGCGCGGCGATATTCCACGGGATCTCGATTGGCTTGCTGCGCCAATTCGTCGATGAAGGATTCTACGAAAAAACCATGCCAGGAGGCCTCCACGCTGCGCCATGGACCGGTTGGCACATGGGTCGCGACCTTCACCGCGCCGTAGGCTTGGTTGGGCACGCCGTAGAAGATGTGCGCCTCAGAGTTCGGGTCATGGGCGGTGGTGTAATCGTTCACCCAGGCCACCGGCATCCCGTCCTTGTCCACTGTGGCCTTGAAGCGGCTCGTGACGTTGGGGCGGTAGAAATCGTGTTGCATATCCTGCTCGCGGGTGAAGACGAGTTTCACGGGCACGCCAGGCACGGCCATCGCGGTTTTCACCGCGTAGGTCAGGAAGTTCCACTGGCCGGGCAGGCGCCGCCCGAAGCTACCGCCGCTGGGCAACAAATGAAACGTGACCTTGTCTAAATGGACCCCAGCCGTCTTGGCGCAGAATGCCCGCGAACCGAGACCGTCCTGCGTGCCTGCCCAAACTTCCAGCGTTCCATCTTTGTTGTAGAGGGCGGTGGTGTTCACGGGCTCCATGGGGGCGTGCGCGAGATAGGGCACGTTGTAGATGCGCTCGACGAGGGTACCGTTCTTCAGCGCATCGGCGCCGGCGCCGGTCGAGAGGTCCTGCTTGATTTTGCCGTTCTTCATCGCGGTGAGGTGGAGGTTGCGGATAGTTTTCGAGGAGACGTCTCCGTTCCCAGCATTATCAAAGACTGGTTCGAGCGCATCGGCCGCGTTGCGGGCACGCCAGAAACGATCGGCCAGCACGACTACGGCATCGTCCAGCCTTACGACCTGCTTGACACCGCGACTCTGCGCAACCCGGGCTTCGTTCACGGAAACGAGCTTGCCGCCAAACACGGGCGATATCCTGATGGCACCGTACCACATGTCCGGCAGTTTGGTGTCGATGCCATAATGCACGGTGCCATTGACCTTGGCCGGAATATCGAGGCGCTGGATGGGCTTGCCGACGAGCTTGTATGCGCTCTTCGTCTTCAATTTGGGATGAGAAGAAGGACTATATTGCGCCGCCTCCACGGCGAGCTCACCATAACCGAAGCTCTTGCCCGAAGCGACGTGGATGACGCGGCTCATTTCCGTGCGGAACGCTTCGACCGGCGCACTCATGCGTGCCGCCGCCGCTTTCACCAGCATTTCGCGCACGGCAGCGCCGGCGATGCGCATGCCGTAAACGCCCGTCAGGCGCACAGAAGAGGAGCCGCCGGTAGTCTGCACGTCCATGTATTCTGCGATGATGCGGAGCGAGTTCGCCGCCGTTCCCCGGAGAAAAGTCGGGATGGAATCGACGGTCATGTTCTCCTCGTTGAGAGCGAATCCTTCCGCAAGTGGGCCATTTGCAAAGAGCGGGTCGGCGGGCGCAGTTTCCGCTCGCACCTTGGTCCAATCAGCGTCAAGCTCGTCGGCGGCCATTTGCGAAAGCGATGTGAATATACCGGTGCCCATATCGCAATGAGGTATGACGACCGTGATGATGTCGTCGTTGGCGATCTTGATCCAGGTGGCGACAAAGCGCTCGCCGGATTTGGCCGCCAGCAGGTTGGCGCGAGCGAGGCGTCTGCTCGGCCAAAGGCCGTAGCCGACGATCAGCGCGCCGGCGGCGGTCGCACCGCCGATCAAAAACTTTCTTCGCGTCATCATGGGGCACCGGTGTCTTTGCGGGCCGCGAGGGCGCGCACCGCTGCGCGAATGCGAGGAACGGTGCCGCAACGACAAATGTTAGTAATGGCGGCGGCAAGCTGATCATCGGTCGGCGCGTGATTCATAGCCAGGAACGCGCTGACGGCCATGATCATGCCCGACTGGCAATAACCGCATTGGGGGACCTGGTGTTCGATCCAGGCTTCCTGAACGGTGGTCAATGCGCCCGCACCTAGGCCTTCGATGGTTGTGATTTCCGCGTTCGCCGCCGATCCCACGGGCACACTGCAACTCCGCATGGCTTTCCCGTTCACATGCACGGTGCAGGCTCCGCAAGCGGCGATTCCGCAGCCGAATTTCGTGCCGGTCAAATTCAGTTCATCACGAATAACCCAGAGCAGCGGCGCGTCTGGCTCGACGTCAAGCTCGTGGACCACACCATTCACGTTCAAGCGAATTCCCACGGCCTATCCTCCCAACGTAGCCGTGACCGCCACTGCGGAAGCCCAGGCTTGGCTGTCCCACACTCCTGAAGTGCGAAGTCACCGATTACGTAAATCAGGAATTCCGATCTGGACCTCTGTCTCGCGCATCGTATGCTCCTCCTGCCCTCGACACAACGAATTTGCCACCAGAGCAGGCCCCGGCGAGATCAGCGGCAGAGTTGGCACCGGACTGCGGCTCCACAAATGGGATTTGCAGGAACGGGCGGAGTCGAGGAAAAATTTCCAGGACTAGTACCACCCTGCCGAGCACAGTATTCGCTGCATGTGCGTCGCTTGATGTTGCGGAGACAAGACTTCCAGCCGGAAAAAAAACGAGGCGCCGAGGCACTCCCCTTGCACTAGTCCTGCCCGAACCACCGCTCGCTCCAGTCGCGCCATTGGGCGATAAATAGCGTCCGGAAGCCTCAAGAAACACAGATCTTCGGATCGGGCGAGGTGCATGCGCTCTTACAAGGCGGGCAGAAAGGGTAAAGCCAATGATTCCCCCAGCACCTGATTATCGCGAAATTCGGCAAC
>Ga0187872_10004207_pt1 | contig 10957 bp, 12 predicted proteins | sample June2016WEW_16_4_FD_132973 | JGI IMG/M metagenome (GOLD analysis project Ga0187872, IMG submission 132973) | Peatland microbial communities from SPRUCE experiment site at the Marcell Experimental Forest, Minnesota, USA - June2016WEW_16_40 | ecosystem: Environmental > Terrestrial > Soil >...
ATGGAGCAAATGAAAATCTCTGTGCGCAGCCTGGCGCCTGAGGTAATGCGCAGCTTGCGCGACACGTTGAACGGTGGCGATGCGGCCCAACGCGCGAAGGTCGCTCTTAATTTGCTTGAACGGTATCAACCCACTGTGCAGCGTGTGGACGCGCACCACACCGTTGAAATCGTAGATCACAGGAAAGAGGCTTTAGAGCAGCTACGGACATTGAAGGCGCTAGGTGTCGCGCGTGAAAAATTGATCGAGTTTTATGGCGAAACGGGTTTGCCAATAATGGAACAGCAGCTTGAGCAGCAAGAGGCAAAGCAGCCTATTGACGCTGAATTTACAGAGATTGATCCCTTAGATGACGAAATCGAAAAGCAAATGGCGGATTTGTAAATGGCAGCAGTTCATACCAAGCCCGAAGTCGAGGCTGTTCCCGTTGCCAGCATTCGCAAGCACCTTAAAAAGCTTCACACCACAACCGAATATTTGCAAAAATATTGCCGCTGGAATTACTATAAGCCACACCCTGACACACAGCTTATCTTTCACAACTCGCATGCCCGCGAGCGATCGATCGTTTTAGGAAACCAACAGGGCAAGACCCTTTGTTGCAGCTTCGAAATGGCTTTTGCCGCCTGTGATTGGTGGCCCCTGTGGCACAAAGGTTTGCATCCTAAGCCGCCCAATGTGGAGCGCGCGGCTAAATTCATTGGCCTATACGCATCCGTTAGTGCCCAAGGTGTCCGCGAAGGTGCACAAGAAAAACTCCTAGGCCCGATCTCTCAGGAAGGCGGATTAGGAACCGGCGCCATTCCCTTAGATTTCATCGAAGGCGTTACCATGTCGCGCGGGATTTCAAACTTTGTGGACACGATCACAGTGCGCCGAGAGACAGGCGGAATTGCTTTGCTGCAATCCCGCACCTATGAGCAATCGGAGCGCATGTTTCAGACAATCTCGGCTGATCTCTGTTGGCTTGACGAGGATATGGGATTTTCAGATTTGATCTATAACGAGGTGTTGGCGCGCGGAATTGCCGTGAACGGCCGCACGATTGTCAGTCTAACTCCAATGTTAGGCGTTACGCCCATTCGCAAGCGTTTCATTGATAGCACCGATCAAAATAAAATCTTCCAAGTTAGGGGCGGGATCGACAAGGCGCTGCATATTTCGCCAGAGAGACGGCAAGAGATTATCAACTCAATTCCAGAGCACCAAAGAGCGTCACGCATTTACGGCTTGGAACAGCTTGGCGAGGGCGCGGTTTTTGCTACCCCTGTCAATCAGATAATGTTCGACCGCTCGCCGCAGACATTTCCCGAACACTGGCCCATAATCAATGCGTGCGACTTTAGCCACGGGGGCCAGGCGGCAAGCGCCCATCCGATGGCGGTTTGCAGCGCGGCGATCGATCCGAGCACAGGGACCATCTATATTTTCGACGCCTATGCGATACACGGCATGTTAGCGGAGCAGCACGTTGCGAGGATTAAGCAATCGCCGGTATGGGACGCCCCTTGGCTTTGGCCGCATGACGGGCAACAGGTCGCGCAAGCCGGCACAGGTGAAACCATAGCTCGCATGTACCGGCGCTTAGGGCTGCCAATGCGCGACACTTGGACCACGTTCTCAGATAAGGACGGCGGGGGCTATTCTCTTGAAGCCGGCATCGCGATTATGCAGCAGAGATTTGCCAACGGCACCTTGCTTGTGGCCTCGCATCTTCGAGATTTTTTCAAGGAATATGTCGGCTACCATTACAAGGAGGGCCGCATTGTGAAGGAGAATGACGACATCCTCTCGGCTTGCCGGCAAATCGTCATGGGCTATCGCTTCGCTCGCGTGCTTGATGCTTCGCAGAGCGTGTTTGAACGAATGCACGAAAAGAAACCGCAGCGTTTCGCTACCGGGGTTAATGATTGGGACGTGCTTACTGGCCAACCCTATGAACGATAGGAGAATGAAGCTATGAGCGACGAAAAGAAACCGACCGACCAAACACCTGCCAAGTTTAAGAAAGTTGACACAGGCGCACCGTACCGGGGCGTCCCTGTTGATAGCCCGATCGGTACGACGCGCGATCCGGCGAACAGGAAAAAACATGGCCCGCGCGAGCGCACAGCCCGCGACACCGATTTCGACGTGCATGAAGACTGAAAACGCAAAAAAAAAGGGCTCGGCGATTGCAACGCCAAGCCCTTGAAAACCGACCACGGCGCTTGTTCCGCCGAAGCCAATAGAGGTCACAATCGTGAATTTAAACAATCCCTCTACGCCTGTCAAGATTTCAGATATTTTCCCCGCCGAATACGAAGCCGCGAAGCAGCGGGCGCGCGCGGCCGGCTTGAAGCTGGGCGAATTCAACACAGCGATTAGGGCGCTCAAGGATCGGCTTCGGCCGGACGCGACAGACGATGAATGGCGCACGGGATTATCTGCCCTATGGCCCACCGCAGAGATCGCACCCCTACAATTCCCGCCGCAGTCAAAATGGGACGCGCATCTGTTACAGAGCGGCTATGAGCCGATCGCGGTCAATGAAAAGGCGCCAGTCTCTCAGGCGTGGCAAACCGGCCCGATCACGCTCGATCGCATCAAAGCGATGCGCACGGCCTATCCTGAGGCCAGGAATACCGGGCTCCGCACTGGTAAGCTAGTCGGGGTCGATATCGACGTTCGCAATCCTAAACACGTCGAACAGATTACAAATCTGGCCGAGCAAGTCTTAGGCGAAACGCGGCTGCATAGGTTCGGCGCCAAGGGCATGTTGCTGTGCTACCGGAACGAAACACCGATCCGCAAGGTGACAATTTCGACAAAAGCCGATGATGCCAAGGTGGAAATTCTCGGCACCGGGCAGCAATTTGTTGCCTTCGGCATTCACCCCGACACAAACAAACCCTATCGTTGGGTTCGCGAGGATGAATTCGGCAACGTCGCATCCCCGATCACAGTCCCGTTCGATGTGCTCCCCTGTGTCACTCCTGAAAAGCTTAGCGACCTTGCGGACAAGTGCGCAGCGTTGTTAGGAACGCTCGGCTACAGCGATCCGCGTGTGCGCAATTCCTATCAGGACGAAAAGAAAACCCGTGAGGCCAACGCCAAGGAAGATGAGCCGGGCAATATTTCCAGAGCGGTCACGCATTTGCAGAACTGCGTTGCCAGAGGCGAAATCGCGATCCTTGGCCAATTCGGTAACGATACAATCTACAATCTCGCATGTCTGTTGCGCGATCGTTTCTACCTTTCGCATGGGAAAATCGAAAGCTTGATGCTGGAACACTGGTATCCGCACTGCACTCCTAACACGCTGGTCGATGAGTGCGGTACGATCATTGCCCACGCTGTTCAATACATGCAGAACGAAGCCGGCGCCAATACGTCGCCGCCAGTGGGGGAGGCATTCAAGGGGACGCTGGAAAAACTACCAGCACCTAAAGACGCCAAGGCCCCGAATTTTAAAGACCCGACATTCCCCGATGTGAACCAATACGGAATGCCAAAGTGTACACCTCAGAACACGCGAATTGCATTGAAGGCTTTCGATCTAAGTTGCAGCTATGATGTATTTCACGAAAAACTTTTGATCCAGGGATACTATTTGAAGCAATGGGCGGGCGAGGTTTCCGATCATGGCTGTTTGATACTGCGCACGATGGTCCGCGATTGTTTCAATTTCGAACCTACAACACAGATGATGCACGATGCGGTGATCCAACTCTGTCTGCAACATCGCTTTGACCCGGTATGCGACTATCTCGACGGCTTGAAATGGGACGGAACTAAGCGGCTCGATACTTGGCTCATAAGCTATTTGGGTGCAGCGGATACACCTCTCACCCGCACCATCGGCCGGCTGGCGCTGATCGCCGCTGTGCGTAGAGCCCGCGACCCTGGATGCAAATTCGATCAAATCATTGTGCTGGAAGGCCCCGAAGGTAGGAACAAGTCAACCGCGATCGAAACAATGGCGGGCAAAGAGAATTTTTCCGATCAGCATATCCTCGGTGTCAGCGACAAGGAGGCGCAAGAGAACCTCCAAGGCGTTTGGCTCTATGAGATTGCCGACCTTACCGGCATTCGCAAAGCCGATGCGGACAAGGTGAAGGCATTCGCCTCCCGCACCACTGATCGAGCCCGGCCGGCTTATGGGCGCTTCCGCCTCGACCAAAAGCGCCGTTGCGTGATCTTCGCCTCGACCAACGATGAGCAGTATTTGCAATCGCATAATGGCAATCGCCGTTTCTGGCCGATCAAGACCGGCGAAATCGACATTGCCAGGCTCAAGGCCGATCGAGATCAGCTATGGGCCGAAGCGGCGCACCAGGAAGCGAACGGCGCCTCGATCGTATTGCCGAAGGCGCTATGGCCTGACGCCACGGCAGAGCAGGCGAAGCGGCTGGAACATGACGCCTGGGAAGACCTGTTGGCCAGTGTATCCGGTGCCGTGGTCCGCGATAGCAGCGGCGGGGGCTGGCGCGAGCAAATCGCTTCCGCAGACCTGCTCTTGCATCATCTAAAACTGTCTGCCGATCGTATGACCGCAGGGACCACGGGCAAGCGGCTCCGGGCGGTCATGGAGCGGCTAGGATGGGAATACCGGGGGCATTGCCGCTTCGGGGAAAGGGCCAACGTAGCAGGCTACGTGCGCCCGGCCGCAGCCCCCGACACCCCTGTCGCACAGCCCGATTTGGATTTGGACGCGCCGGGGTTTTGATTTTGTTGGGGGTGTGGGGGTTGTGGCCCCCCAACATTGAGAGCCCTAAAAACGTTTTTATCAGTCTCAATATTTACCCCCAACAACCCCCAACACCCCCAACAAGTCTTGTAAAGCCTTCCAATCACTGGCTTAAAAGTGTTGGGGGTAGTGTTGGGGGTAAACGGAATTGTTGGGGGTATCCATATCGGATAACTTTGCCCGACGCGGCGCCTCTCTGTTTTTGGTCCTATCATTTTGGGCGAATGTCGGCCCGCGCGAAGGGCTCTCAAAATCCTAATCGCAACCTTTCGGGCGCCGCGCGGGCTGAAAATTTTCGATCGATCCCTGAGGGGCTTTGGGCCGGACACATCGCTCGGATAAGGCGCAAAACATGACAACTTTTAAATACGAAACGATTGATCCCCCAGGCAGCACCTACAGCGTCGCGGAGAGCATCAACAACAACGGACAGATCGTCGGGTTTTACCAAAACAGTAGCGGCCAGGAATACGGCTTCCTCGACAGCGGTGGCAAATACACGACGATCGATTTCCCAGGCAGCATCCAAACTATCCCCGCTGCCATCAACGCCAAGGGGCAGATCGTCGGGACTTACGCAGACAGTAGCAGCGTCTCACACGCTTTCCTCTACAGTCACGGCACCTACACCACTCTGGACGTTCCCGGGGCCGGCTATATCGACCCCTTAAGCATCAACGCCAACGGACAGATCGTCGGGTTTTACCAAGACAGTAACCTCGTCGAGTACGGTTTTCTTTACAGCCACGGCACCTACACCACTCTGGACGTTCCCGGGGCCACCGAGACCAGCGCCGTTAGCATCAACGACGAGGGACAAATCGTCGGGCAATACCAAGACAGTAGCGGTGTCGATCACGGTTTTCTTTACAGCCACGGCACCTACACCACTCTCAACGTTCCCGGGGCCGCAGACACTTATGCCAAGAGCATCAACGACGAGGGACAGATCGTCGGGCAATACCAACCAACCGGAGAGAATAACGGCACCTACGACGAAGGTTTTCTTTACAGCCACGGCAGCTATACCATTCTTGATTTTCCCGGGGCCATCAACACCGAGCCCTTGAGCATTAACGACAAAGGACAGGTCGTCGGGTATTACGAAGTCGGTAGCAACGGTTCGATTACGGCAGAATACGGCTTCATCTACAGTGGCGGCACCTACACGACGATCGATCCCCCAGGCGGCCTTGGACCTACCGCTTACAGCATCAACGATGCGGGCGAGATCGTCGGGTCTTACTTCGGCAACGGTACCGAGAACGGCTTCCTTGCCACGGAGACACAAGCCTGTCTTTTTCACGGCATTAGCGGTCTAGAGATCATGCCCGCTGTGTTCTCACTCTAATCTTTGCCCCCAGCACGGCCCGAACGAGGGCGCTGTTGATCATGTCGCGGCCATTTCAGCCTTGATCCGTTGCACGGTCGAATTGCCGAGGCCAACCTGACGCGCGACTTTCAGAATGCCGGCGCCTTGGCTGAGAAGGTTACGGGCTTCCTTGACCTTGGCGGCGCCCTCAGGATCGCTTTCCACTTGGCGGCGCCCTAGTGTCTTACCGTTCGCCACAGCGCGCTTAAGCCCGGCCATGACGCGGGACTTGATCAGGCTGCGCTCGAATTCCGCGAATGCGCCAGTAATCTGAAACATCAGTTTGCGGGCTGGGGTTGTGGTATCGATCGCCTGTTGATCGATATACAGATCGACGCGGCAAGCCTCGAGGTGCTGGATTGTGCCGAGCAGGTCGATCAGCGAGCGGCCTAGACGATCGATCGCCCATGCCATGACGATATCGAACCCGCCCCGCTGTGCTTGTTTCAGCATGTCGTCTAATCCCGGCCGATCCTTCCGCCCCTTGGCGCCGCTGATCCCAGCGTCATTGAATGTGGCCACGATATTCCAGCCCCGCGCATTGGCCACGTTGGTCAAGGCCGCAATCTGATTTTCCACGGTTTGCTTGTCCGTCGAAACACGGACATAAAGCGCCGCACGTTTGCTCATGTGAAACCCTCCACTGCCAGCACGATTGCCGATCATGCCCTCTCGCGAACGAAAGGGCATGGGCTGCAATCATTCGTTAGTTGGCTCTTGAAACATTTCGACTAGATCGAGCTGGGCGGCTTCATCGCTGAACAGCCCAACGTCGCACGGCTCCTGAGGCTTGCGAGGCTTAAGCCCCGTTCGCCATTTACGCTCCGCGACCGTCTTTTCATCTGCGGCGCGAGGGTTGAGCGGGATCATGGCGCGTCCTTTCAAAACGGGATTTCGGTTTCAGGTTCGCCGATCGGCGGCAGATTGCGCGACCATGACCGGAATTCGGCGAATATTGCTGTGACGTGTTCCATAGTCCTTTCGTGGTGATCGAGGCCGGCTTCGCGGTCGCGCATGTCCACCGCTTTGCGGCGCACGGTGTAATCACGTCCGCCAGTAGCCGGCTTGGCATTGCGGCGCGCGTTCATGTAATCAATACGGTCGCCGGCATAGAGATCGTTGCGCATGGGATTGCCCTCCATTTGCCATGCACTGCGCTCCGCAGTGCACTGCATACCATAGTGCATCGCTATCCGACAATCAATAGGTTTCCGCATGGGAATTTCAGAAATTTTTGCTCGCTGATTTCATTGACGAAATAGCGCGCGCAAAAATAGGGTTTGTCGGATAGGCCGCTGTCGTGCGCAGGCGCTGTCAATCCCTGACGCCGCACGCTATAATGCAGCACATCAAACCGCAGTGCATTGCAAGGATCAGCTATGGCCGATGAAACAAAGGACGCCACACTAACGATCAGGATCAAGCCATCGATCAAGGCCAAGGCTGTGAAGCGTGCCGCTCAGGAAGGCCGCAGCCTTGCGAATTATATCGAGCGATTGATCGAGCAAGACGCCAAGCGTTGATTGCTCGCACCATCCCGGCCGCGATCGTGTGCGACGATGAAATTACTGGCACGGTTGCTAGGAAACGCGCGGCCAAAAAGACCCCCACTCCATGCCGGCGCCCCTTTGCTTCGCCGCTGCAAAATCAATTCCGCCTAGTTGAAAATTTTCGCGGACCCCCGCCAAAAACTTAAAACCGCGCCGCGTTATCCTCCCCCTAGCGGCCGAGGTAATTCTGCGTATGCTTGCAAAGCGCCATCGCTTAGGAGAGGGGATGTTGTTATGCCCGATGGACCAACCGACAATCCGATTTCCGATGATCTGCGCTACGCATTCGAGGTTGCGGCCAAAAGTCTAGAAAATTGGGGTAGAGGTGATCGCGAGCCTTCTATTCTCCATGATCGAATCAATTACCCAATTGGCGCAATTTGCAATTTTGTGATGGACTTTTCAGGGCGGACACCTGATCACATTTATGAATGTGTTCTCACTCTCGCTCAGCATTTCCGATCCGGCGACGAAAGACACGTGGGCTATCCCTGCGATAGTCCAAAGGATCAATCTTATGCGAGCGTCGCCCGGTGCTTACTTGGGCTCTATAATGCCCGCGTAGCCCGGTACCAACGCAAAGATGCACAAGATGCACAGCGAACCTGATGGCAGAGATATTTGAGCAACCGTGTCCTACCTTAGCCGAACTGCGCCGGCATAGCGCGTGGTTCTGGCTTTACTGCGAGCGGTGCTTGCATCACGCGCCCGTCGCTTTCGTGCCCCTCATGATCCGTTGGGGCGCTGACGCCTCAAGCGATAAGCTGAGGCAATCTGCCCGTTGTACTAAGTGCGGCCACAAGGGCGCAACGCTGCAACACCCGAGCTGGACCGGCCAAGGCATTGGATTTCAGCCGTTCCCAGCAGACAAACTTGCGATGCTTTAGCAATCATTGGCCGTATGCCGATGTTTCCATGATGGCTGACAGATTTCTTTTTTCAGCAATAAGTTTGTTCTTTATTCCGTCATAACGGGGGTCACAGGCAACATATTTGCCCCAACAATACACCTGGATAGCAGACATATCTAAAAACCTCTCACGCGCAGCCGCTCCTAAGTTAGTCAGAAGCCATTTCTGCGAAGAGTCCTCCCAATCTTTTGCGTCGTTCTGAAATTTCGTTAGAGCATCTTCGTTATATTCTAGGTTAGCTCCATGCGTTGGGATTTGTCTGTCCAAGATTGGGCCTACGGCAACGTAAATCTCTCGTAATTTGCTTTGCGCGGTTTGTCGTTCCAGTCCGTGCCTTACTGCATAGGTTGTAAAACCAAGATAAATAATTGCGACCGTGCCAATCAGGCCGCCAAAAACCTTTCTATCGTAATTTTTTATTTTGTCCTCAAATTGCAAGATAGCGAGCCCAGCCACGGCACAGATTAGCGTCGCAACTTTAAGAATTTCGGGAGCGTCCTCGATCAGAGACAGCATGGCGTACTCTGCCGCCCAAGCGAGACCAATTCTAAAAACTGTCATCCAGCTAAAAGTTATTGTGATCGTATCGGCCATGATGATCTGATCCGCCTAGGTTTCATACCGTGGCAGCTTCTTAATCTCGCGGGCTAGGTCGCTCAATGTCGGTTGCCCGTATGCCCGCCCAACGCTGACCGGCTTATGGCCCGCGATCACGTCATTCAATCTGTCGGGGACGCCGGCCCGCTCTGCGACCAGTTTGAACAAATGCCGCCATCCGTGATTAGGCCCCACGCGCGGATCGTTCACGCCTAGCGACCTGACCCACTCGCCGACCGCGCTGACGACATCATCGGAGGGCGGCTCTTTCCTCGCGTTGCTATTTTTTCGCGGCTCATAGAACAGCGGGCCCTTGCCGCGCGATCGCACGAAATCGAGAAAGCCTTGCTCGATGATGTGCTCATGGAGCGGGATAGTCCGTGGCTTTTTGTTTTTCACCGTGCCCGCTTCTGGGGTGATGACGAAGGCGTATATGCCGTCTCGTTCGACGATATCCCGCCCCCGGAGCTGTGCGATCTCACCGGCCCGCGCTCCACTGTACGCGCACAACCACGGTATCCACCGCGTCGCTGCATTGTTTTCGACCGCCAGGGCAGCCCGCAAGATCGTTGCCGCTTCGCTGTCGGTGAAGGCTTTGGTTTCCCGCGTCTCGATCTTGTCGGGGATATCGATTGCCCTGCCGAGCCCGGCGAATGGGTTTGCGGGCAATAATTCTTGCTCGACCGACCATGTGCAGATTGCGCTAAGCGCGGTAAGCCACACGCGGCGCACCGTGTAAGGCGACCGTTCGGGGGTGGTAAGCGACTGTAGCCATTCGCGCGCTTGCGTCTTGCTGACGTGGCGCAAGTCGGGGAACTTCTCATTGGCCGCATCGATGACAGGAGCCCATCGGCGCACAGTGCTGGCGGCCGGCCGCGTCCGCTCTCGCCATAGATCGAACAGGGCCCGGATCGAGACTGCCTCCTTACCCCTGCTGGCCGGCGCCTCTAGCGTTGGGAATGTCTCGGCAACCCCATCGCGGGAATAGTCGCCCCGAGCCCTGCGGATCAGCAAGGCCAAAGCGTCGGCGTATCGGGGCGCCAGCGCGTCTAGGAAGGCCGCCCGGCTGTCTGGCGTGAGGGCATAGCCGTGATCGAGCAGCCACGCATCGGCCTTCGTGGCGCGCGCTACATCGTCCCGAACGGCAAGGAGGGTAGGGGGGTCGGATAGCAGACTATCGGTACTGCGCTCCGCGTCGTCGGGGTCGAACCTAAGATCATCGTCTAAGGCTTCTAGCGCCGCCTCCCACGCCAGAGGATCGCCGGGGTTGCTTTCATAGGCGCTGACGAATTCCATATACCAGCGGCCGACAAGCCCATGAACCTCCCGATGGTTGAGGGTGTGGAGCTGGCCCGCTGTGGCGCCCCGTAGCGCCTTGAAACGCGCCCGGATCGACTTCACCCAAGTGGCGCACGCCTCGTTTGCCTCTTCCGGGCTCAACTCCGCCGGCCAGCTTTCCTCGACCGCGTAGCGTGCGCCGTAGTATCGGGCATGCGCATCGCGGAGCTTGCGCGGAACCTTTATGCGCGCGACATAGGAGCCGCGCGCTCGAAGTTTTGGCCTTGCCATGCGAATGATCATACCACACCTCCGGGTCAGTGCTTTGGGCAGTGCCTTTCCCGGTAGACCGTGCTGAAAACAGGGAATAAGTTGCAGGTTCAATAGGTTTTGTGGGGATTTCCCACGATTTGCTCGATCTCGGGCCGTGAAGAGTAGTGCCAATGCAAGTGACTGAAACTTCCGCCGCTGGCCTCAAGCGCGAATTTCGCGTTGTCGTCCCCGCGACCGATCTTGAGGC
>Ga0187872_10004209_pt1 | contig 10956 bp, 11 predicted proteins | sample June2016WEW_16_4_FD_132973 | JGI IMG/M metagenome (GOLD analysis project Ga0187872, IMG submission 132973) | Peatland microbial communities from SPRUCE experiment site at the Marcell Experimental Forest, Minnesota, USA - June2016WEW_16_40 | ecosystem: Environmental > Terrestrial > Soil >...
CGTATGTCCTCCACTGAGGGAGGCTGCCCGTTGCGTTCCACGAGTTCCTCGAACGGAACACCGTTCACGAGAATCGTTCTCGAGACATCCACATCCTCCGACTTCACGCGCCCAGCCAGGTCCTGGCGCCGACTCTCCTCACGCTCCAGATAGGTGTAATGGAGCCGCGCCTGCCAGTGACGCTGTGTCGCCGCGATCGATGACTCCACGATCTGGCGGACGTCCGGTACGTTGGACTGGTCCTGAGATTTGACCGAAAAATCATCACCTCGAGCAAAGAGGGCGAATGAAGCTGCGAGCATGATGATTACGTTTCTATGCTCGCTGATCCGCATCATCAAAAATCCTTGCGGGAGATTCTCAGCTTCCGCATCATGGCGAGTCAGAGGGATTAGACTGCACAATGCTCTGTCAATTCAAGGGATCGCTTTCCTAGAATGCTAGATTCTGCTCCGAGCACCACGGCTTCATATGGCAGCATCCTGCGAAATCTCCTTCCAACACTCAGGACAGAAATAGAAATAAATCATGCTAAGGTACCCTTTCCGGACGAGCGCGAGGGACCAAACGCAAGTGCCTTCCCAGAATACGGCGGCACTATCCCGCCGTCATTGAGCGAAGCTCTTCTTCTATCGTTTTCAGCCGAGAAAGTTTGGCTTCCACCGCCGAGGCTCCTTCCGCTTTGGCTACGCGCGCATGCTCCAGAGCCCGCTCAGCGATCCGGCTGATTTCATGCAGAAGCTTTCGAATTTCGACCTCCAACTGCCCCCGGCTCTCCTGCACTCGATTTACCAGATCTGACTGCACACGCGTGCTATTCGTATCCATCATATGGTGCAGGAATTCCCGCGCGTCGCTTTCAATTACAGAAGACGCTCCGAAGACACCGAGTACGGCGTCCGCGATATACCGCAACGGAGACGCTGGCAGAGAAACGCGAAGCAAATGCTCGAATGTAAACCGCGACGGGATTCGCAAGCCCTTGTCCGAATCCAGCGCATTGGGCATGCGCGCGAATTCGGGAAATCCCGATTCGGAAAGTTTCTTGAGGAAGTCATTCGCGATGTTGACAAACCGCGACTCAACGCTTCTATATTCTTGCTCCGCACGCGCCTGCTCGTCTTCCAACCAGGGAAAAACATGCCGCTCCGTGATCACTTGGGCAGCACGCATTGCGCGTCTTCGGAATCTTGGGCCGAAGCGCCGTGGGAGGCGCTTAATCTCTTCTGAAAACTCGGCGTCCGCTTTCGGAGATGCCGTCTGAAGAAATCTCTTCCTTTGGTCGAGAAACATGTCCGACAGATGTCGCTGTTCAGCCATGAACAGGTAACTCACGTCGCGCAATGATTGCTCTGCCTGCGACATCGTCTTCCGCAAGTTCTCGATGCGACGCTCGGATTCCTCAATCGGGCGTACTAGAGCTTCTCGCTCTTCCAAAGTGAGCATCAGAAGTTCTTCACCCAGCCGACGGAGCCCTCTCTCGCCCGCGGTCCGAACCAAACTGCGTCCAGACTCGCGTACAAGCGTCTCGAGCGCGACAATCAGTTTTGCCCAGTCGCGTTGGGGCCCACAATTCCGGAGCCGCTCCTCTGCACTCACTTCATAGATTGGACCAGTAGGCCGCCTCAGCCGTTTCTCCAAAGCCGTGGTCGTAAAGGACTTCACAACCTCCCGTTCCGTATCCGAATTTCTGTCCGCCTTGTTGAGCACCACCACCAAATCCCGGACCTGTTTTCCGACTTTCCCGACAATTGCCAACTCTTCCGCAGTAATCGGTGGGTCCGCTCCGACCACTACGATTGCGGCGTCGATGTGAGGGATAAACGCCTGCGTAGCTGCCGTGTTTCCCGCGAAGATGGAACCGAGGCCGGGTGTATCCACAAAACACATCCCATCCGCGAGAAGCAGGCTGGGAACAAAGACTTCGATTCCGGCAACACCCTTCGCGTTCTCAGGGTTGCCCTCTTCAGAGACATACTCAGTCAGTTCTTCCGGGGCGATGTCCGCCCACTCCCCTCCGCGGAAGCGAACTCTTGCGCTTCTCGAACGTCCATACCGGACTATTGTTGGTACTGCCGTGATCGGCAAGACACCCGTAGGTAGCACGCGATCCCCCAACAAGGCTCCCAGTAACGTTGATTTCCCCCGTTTGAATTGACCGATACATGCAACGTAGAACCGGCCTTCCGCTATGCGTTCGGCAAGACTTCTTGCATCTTCAAAAACGTGATCGGAACCCAATTCTCTGGCGAGTTCGGTAAGACGATTCAGAGTGATGTCGGCTGAAACTTGTTCCGTAGCGGTCTCTCGAAGCTCAGCGTTCTTGTTCATGGCACCAAAGTGTGCATGCTGTCGAAGTTCGCCCGATTCGCCTGCATCAAATAATCGACGTGAACCAGTTTGACTTTGATCTGATCGCCGTAGTGGTACCGCGCGTGGGAAGCCAACTCGCACATTTTCGCGATGGAACCGGGCAAATGCCCGCTTACGCGAAGAATGCTTTCGCGAAAGCCTTCTAAGTCGAGCGAGTCCAAGCCGAAATTGCGAATGCAGATTTCCAAAAGGTCCCGCGCAGTTCGCTCAGTCAACGGACCCAAGTGAATGCGGAGTCCATCGTTCCAATATAGGCTCCAGGCGTACCCGATCTCTTTCTGCGAGTAGCCTCTCGCGGCCAGATAGACCGGTGTCTTGCACCTGTACATAATCTCTTTCATCAGCCGAGCCATGTTGTGCATTGGCGGAGGAAAATGATCCACGAAGAATCGGTAGTCACCTTGCGTCGAAGCGGTGAATAGAATCCCACGAAGGCGCAGGCTCGTTTGTTTGTGAAGCCATCGGTTCAACGAGGTCTCGGTTGCCCCGTCCGCATGGACTTTCTTTTGCACAAGCGAATCGCCCAACTCGTAAAGCCGGCCAACGAAGTGAGAAAGCAATTGCCTCCCACTCGCAGCTCCTGTCCAATAAACGCATTTCCGCTGTTCCGTGTTGGGGAGTTCAGAAATGGCTCTTTTGATGAGAGCCGTCTTTCCCGCATCCATAGGCCCCCAAACCAACCGGCTCTCGCGCTTTTGAATCGCAGCACGAAGCGCCCGCAACTCTTCTTTACAACCGACCAGAGGTTCGAGTTGGGCGCTTTCCGTCATTTTGTGCGAGCTGCCTCTGGACCCATCGGCAACTCTCTACGAGCGTGCACCTGCCTGATGCACGTACTTGATGACTTCGACCTCCGACATGGCAATCAGTCCCTGATCTACCATCTCATCCAGATACGGTATCAGCTTTTGTACTTTGTCCTCGGAATCGATCACGCTGACCATAATGGGTGCGTCTGATGAGAAGGAGAGAAGATGAGACCGATGGATGAGCGTGCTCGCGCCGTACCCTTCGACGCCGCGGAATACCGTGGCACCAGCGATGTCTGAGGACGGAACATTTCTTCGCCCGCCTTCTATCTCTGGGCATTGGTGTCAACACTGTCGAACTCAGGGACCCCCAAGAGCCTCAAATCTTCCTGCAGCGCGTGCAATTCTTCCGTCGTGAGGTCTTTCCTGCCGAGCAATCGCTCGGCCTGCGCTCGGTAACTCTCTGCATACGTCTCGAATCGTCGGAGAATCTGGCTGGTAACTAAGCTCGTCCATTCCCTTAACAAATCCGAATAGTTGCCGAGAGTGTTATTCAGAACCTCGCCCAATTCTTGGTGAAGTCGCTTTGCCAACCGTTTTTCGGCGAATCGCCTGCCGAACAGAGCGCTGAATCTTGGCCGGGCAACCGCGGTGATCAACAATCCTGGATCGAAGATTGGCGTGGCACGGACGAGGGATTGAAACTCATCCTCTCCGGGGACATCAGCAATTCCAAGGTCTGCGGCGCTTTTCTTTAGGTCACCTCGTAGTTGAAGAGCGAGAGCTTCCAGCGAATCATGCAGTGTCTTCACTCGTTGCTGAACAATCTGCAGGATGGAATCACGGACAAGCTTGTGTGTCGGAGTCTTCGCGCTAATATTTCGGGCCCATTCATCCATCAGACTGGCAGCGGCTGCCAGGAAACCGTCCGACACGTCAAAACCGTCCCTTTCGAGCTGTTGTTCCCATGCGGAGCGCGTTTCCTCAATCAGTCCTGTTGCTTGACGCAAACGTGCCTCGGCTGCACGGATCTGGCCTTGCGTCCCGTGAGTCGCTGTCTCGCTCCGTTGGAGCTGTATTTTCAAAGCCGAAATCACAGAATCGTGAAGTGCGCCAATTTTTCTCCGGAGCGACGAAGCTCTGAGTTCCTGCGAGTGGCTGAACAGCGGAAGGATTTGCTCCTCGAACCATCGATTCAACAACTCCTTGTGTGAGGCCAGGACACTTACAGGGCTAACACGTAATTCGAGATGGCATTCCGAAGCGATATGCTGCCTTACGTATTCGATGACCTTCTCGCGGTCGTCCGATCCCAAGAGATCAGCTTTGCTGAGAAGCACAATCGCAGGAACGGCCGCTTCCTGCAGCGTTAGAATGGTCTGCAGGTCTTCAGTTGTCAGCGTTGACCCTGCGTCAATCAGGACAACTCCAAGGTCACACTTTGGCAGATAAGCGAGCGTTTCAGCCGCCCCGCTCGTCGCCAGCGAGCCGAGGCCCGGTGTATCGACAAAGGTGACGCCATCGCCAAGGCGTGCAGCCGGGAGGGTCACAGTAATCCGAGTCACGTGCTTTGCGTTCCCGGGATTCCGCTGTTCGGTTGCATACTCAGCAAGCTTGGTAACCTCCATCGCTTTCTCAGGAGCTTCGGCGAAGGAGACCCTCATCAAAGGCTTCTCCGCAAATGTGATTCGCGTGGGGACTGCCGTGATCGGTGTGACACCGACCGGGAGCACATCAGCGTCCAGAATCGCATTCAAGAGAGAAGACTTCCCCGAACTGACTCGTCCGAAAACCGCAATTTCGAAAGTCTTGTCTTCGGCTCGGTCCAGCATCGAGCCGATCGTCGTGCGAAATTCGACCAAGCCACGATCCGCCACGATTTTTTCAATCTTGGAAAGAAGCTCCAGGTCATTGCTCTTCTGTTCGAGTCGCTGCAAGCGCAACTTGAGGTCTTGTCCGACTCCCTCAGCCAGATAACGGTCGAGCTTCGACACCAAACAGCGCAACTCGCTAACAATTCCATTCAGTTCGGTCGCTGCGGCTTCTCGCAGATCACCGTATCCACGCATGTACTGTGGCTTCAGCTCCTCCACCGCGATGTCAATCGTCCCGAGTGCGACATGGATCGCGCGGGAGGCCGGAATAGAGGGTTTTTCCCTTGGAATGCCCTGACCATCCAAGACGCGAACCAGTTGAGACCGAATGCGTGAAATATAGTCCTCAATTGTTCGGCGTTGAGCAGGAGCGACATCGCCGGAATAGCGTGGGAATGCTGCCTTGGATGCGGCGATATTCAGGATTTCCTCGACCCCCCCGAGGAGCTTGTCAATGTATTGGCAAGTGACACGCAGTCGCCGCGCCTGGAATTCGTTCAATGAAGCTGCATTCGGCGTCGATTGGGACTCCATTTTCTCTCAACCCTTTAGCAAACTATCATCACCGGGCAGTGAGCGTACCGAAGCACCTTCTCAGCAGTGGACCCCACGAGCATCCTTTCGAATCTCGACTTGCCCCGCCGCCCAAGCACAATCAGGTCCACGTGATCCATTTCCGCCCGATGCACGATCTGTTCCACGGGGTGGCCCACGGCAATATCGGTTTGCAGTTCAACACCTAAGTCTTTTGCACGTTGGATGATTTTCTTGAACTGTTCTTCAAAGTGCTCGCGCGCATCATCGAGCATGGCGTCGACCTCGACGATCGTCGCTGGTTCCGGTGGACGGGCGACAGCGAAGAGGAGTACCTGCGCATCGAGCGATTGAGCCAGAGCGAGACCCCTTTCCATCGCCTTATCCGATTGCGCAGAACCATCGTATCCAATGAGAATATTCTTGAATTGGGAGTGCCTGCGGCCCACCATTTTTCCTCCTTAGTCCGTAGTGACGGCGTCAACTTCTTTCGCAGCAGACTCTTTTTCAGCCTTCGGAAGTAGATGTCTCGGCATGAACCAAGCGTTCGCAAACATCGTCGGAACAACCGCACTACCTATGACCGTCGCCACTAGGTACGAGTATTGCGCTTGGCTAATAACTCCGTGGCTCAGGCCAAACAACGCCGAAATCGTGCCAAAGGTCAGGCCCGTCGACATCATCAGCGTGTAATACAAGCCTTCCTCGCGTTGATACTTGAAGGCCTTCACGGTCGGATAAAGGCCAATCATCTTCGAGACCATCTTCCCTCCAAACAAAGCTAGAAACACAAGCGGTGCTGCTACCAGCGCAGGAACAGACACGAACGAGCCAGCCCGAATGAAGTAGAACGGTGTGAGAAGCCCGAAGGTCAGAGTCCGAAGTCGGCGAACCAAGACATGATCTTTTCCAACAGTTCCAGCCAGCACCATCCCGATGATGTATGCGGGAAGAACTGCCTCGCTCCCAGACCACACGGCCAAGCCGCCCATCGCGAATAGCAGGAAGAGAAGGTACTTGGCCTCCAGTTCCGACACCCGGCCGCCGTAGTGTTTGAAGAAACGGGGCGTCAGGAACGGGAGTACGAAGAAAACAGTAACGCTCACGACGATGAAGATCAGCGTCCGAATCGTAAACGGCGAAAAGATCAAGCCCAGCGCGATAACCGTCCCCAGATCATTCACGAAACACGCCGCCAGAATCGCCTTTCCGAACTCTGTCTTGTTGAAGCCGAGTTCCAGCATCACGGCGTAAACGACCGCGACAGATGTTGTGGAGAGCGCCACGCCTGCGAGCCAACTCGATCTGACGGTCCAATGCAGGACGTAGTGCGCGACTGCTGTGCAGCCCAGAAACGGGCCAAAGAAACCCACCAGCCCGACGACCATGGCTTCCTTCCACTTCGTCCGAAAAATCACAGGATCGAGTTCCGCACCCGCGAGAAACGTCAGGACGATTGCACCCGTCCCCGCAAGAAACGTAATCCATTGCGCGTTTGCGCCCAGGCCGATAGGCCCGACGATGGCCCCGATGATTAACTGCGCGACAGTTCCCACAACGATTTCTGTCAGCGCCGTGGAGATCTTGAACCAAATGGCGAGCAGCGTCGCGACGAGTGCCAACCCCACCCACAAGGAAGCTAGTGCCCAGACATTTTGCATGTCAGTCCTCGCCTCTGATTCTCTTGGGATCGTTGCCGGGGACATGACTCCGCGACAAGATCCTTGTCAGGAGTCATCATCTGTCTCGGCTTAAAGGGACAGCGGTTAGAGGGCGAACTCCTTCGCCACCGGTAAGAGCATATCAAGACTTATTCCTAAGTCAACCACACAGCCGATTCGTTGTGGCATCTGGCAATTCGACGCCAAACGTCGCGCCGCTTCAGCCCCAAATCCACTAAGGCAGACTCACAACCTCAATGTTCCCTTGCAGCTTCGCGGTTCTAGCAGGAGCTTAAGCGCGTTTGCAGCACCCACGATGAAGAGACTTGCGTTCACAAGGGCATCGACGGCGCAGCCTTCACCGTTGTCCACGGCAATCGCTAAAACGCCGCCGGCCGGAACCACTGGTTTGAATCCGTTAGGGAAATTCTTGAAGGATTATTGCGAATCAGCGCCCCTTGCCGGGCTCATCCGAATGTGCATTGCCAAAATACCTGCAAGGGTCAAAGGGCTGTTACCTCTCGGCCCTTGCCACCAGACCAGTGATCACCAGTACCGGAGCCATGCTAATCAACGGGCACGAAGCGCCAGTCGGATATCGGCCTTAGCTTGCCGAATCGAATCCCAGATCATCGCATCGAGCCGGTCCGGCGCATGATCTTGGCATACCTGGTGACAGATGACGCTCTCAGTGATGATTCTGTGCGAGATTCAATCCGAAGCATGGGCCGTGAGTATTCGAGGCTTCTCGATTGCATGTGCTTCGCGCCTGTCAACGACGCCGGTGCCACATCAGCCAGAATGGGCCGTTATATTTTAATAAACTGAGTACTATTGTCCTCGACAGTAGGCCGGGCTAACTTCAAATCGCGCCGATTGGCCAATTCCTGACGTTCGTGAGGAGGTTCCCCCATGATCGAACGCCGCCGTTGCAAGCGTTTCCCGTTTACGATTCCGGTCAAAGTTTACGGACGGACTCCCCGGAACCATCCCTTCCGCGATGTAACCGCCACGATGGCAGTGAGCTTATACGGCGGGCTGCTCGACATGAGGCCGCGCGTAAAACTCGGCCAAAAGATCCTCATCGTGAACAGCTTCACCGAGGAAGAGCGCGAATGCCGCGTAGTGTATGTCGATTCGAAACAGCGCCGCCGACGCAAGGTCGCGGTCGAATTCGCAAATGCCGACGGCGATTTCTGGCACGTCTATAGCCCCCCTGTCCCACTCAAACCGGCGCCACCGGCCGCGATTCCGAGGGGCCATATAGCGATTTGAATTTATTTTCAAGGCTTCGCGCTGTTGCCAGGTTTAGCGGCGGAGAGAGCCGTGCCCTATCCCAGATTCACTGAAGGCAGATTGGAGAGCAAGACTGGAATGATCTTACTGCCGCATTCCATCCGCTGCTTCATCCGGTGATTCAGCATCCGCCTCTTGATTGGTAACCGTTGATTTTTTCGGCTCTTCCAATTTCTTCATCGCATCGAGCCGGTTCTGGTCCATCACCTGTGCGTACCGAGGGACGATCTGTGTCGATGAATGTCTCAACATCTGTGCAATCGTCAGGAATCTCTTTCTGCCGGAACCCATTTCGGGCTCGGGCACTGTAGTAAATTCGTAGTACTTTTGAAGCAGTTCCTCTCAGTTTTTTTGCGGTAGCAAAGCCCCAATTTCACAGTCGGATGCGTAGTTTCCGATTATCAGGAGTTACGGACCGTTCAATCGGTGTCAAGCTCGGCATGTACCCGGCTATCATTTCGGCAAGTTAAACCCGTCCGCTAAATAGTCAATTCAGGTTTCACCCACCACTTCCCTCCATAATCGACGCGAGATACCGCCACAGCTGAGGCTGATGCCCTGTCCGCGCGTCTCGGCCAAAGCGAAACACCACGCCGATTCCGTCGAGGTCGAACGAACTCGCTAATCCCGCCTGGTCGTGACCCGGAGGCGGACCAACGGAGCCTCGCGGACCGAAGCGTGGGTTTTGCATGTGAAGCGTGCCCTGCATGCCATCCAGTTCCAAGTGTCCTCTCCAGAACTGAACGACCACCAGGCGCGACTCCGTTACGAAGGGGGTCCTAATCGCCTCTATCAGCCACCGGCTCTCCAGACTGTAATCAGGCTCGTATGCTGGAGTGACAAGAACTGTGAACTGCGCAACTGGTTTTCTCTGCAGCCGCCTCGCCAGAGAGACCTTTGGCGGAGAGTGGATTGGTAATGCCCAAGCCAACATCGTTGTTGGTTCAGGACGAGCCTGCGCCAGAAAAACCTGTGCCGTGAGTGTCTGTGCTTCTAAGGGCAGGCAGCTACTCAGAAGCAGTCCGACCGCCAGAATGAGTTGATGCCGCATGATGCTTGTCCTTCATATTTCAGGGTGGGTTAGAAACCGAGGCCATTACGCTACAGCGGGTGCACTGATTTGCGGAACAGCTACCGTTCCCACACAGAAGGCATGATAGACACGTCGAGTATGGATATCTGTCTCATTGCGCACACATTCTAATTGGAGTTCCTACAACCCCGCTGAGTGACCGCATCGATGCCAGGAAACTGGCCGAACTGCTGCGCGGTCAAATCTTCTTCGGCTGGTACTGGCCACGTCGGAAACTACACCAATCCTAGGCCAAACATTTCAAGTCTCTCACGCGCATTCGCCGGGAGAACGCCCTTGTAGTTCTTGGATCCTGGCCTCGGCAGTCTGCAAGTCTCAAACGACTTCAACCCATTCGAAATTCGCGACGTCTGTCTTCTTCAGAATGTCGAAGCGGGGTTCCATGGTGGCACCTCTTTGCAGTAAATCGGGCAAACTGACTAGGGCAAGACTCGATACTCCTTCAGAATGCTCTAATTCTGCCATCCGCTCATTTGTGCTCCGACTATCGAAAAATCCTTGCACGCCGCTTCAATACCCTGCTTTGAAAGGTAGTTGCTTTGCATGAGCACGAGAATCACACAGCATTCAGCCCGCGAGCGATTTGGCTAACGGGAATTTTTTGTGGCTCTCGGGTGCTCGGCACAGACATGGGATGCGAACTCCTTGTCGCGCTGCTTTTCATAGTGCGTCTTCATCTCGTCAATTGATTCGCCAACGATCGGCCCCAAAGGGTTGAACGCCCATGCGCATTCGGTGCAAGCCCAGCCCTGAAAATTCTGTCTTTCAACCCATACCAGTTTGCGACGCATCGCCTCCATCGCACACCTCGAGGTTTGGTGCGGTTATGCTTCTTTGAAAGGCGGTGTAGCATTCGTCTTCGACGGCACTGCGATGACAAAAGCCGCTCTTTCATTGACCGAGCGAGGTTCTGCTCAAGTCACCGCTTTAAAAACACACATCAAAGCCGAAGTGAATACACAAAGCCTCAAGACTACCGATAGCAAAGGGCTGCTGTCTGTGGGGTATCCAACAATGGCAAGAATTACTATCTCAATCCGAGGTCATCCTCGAGCTGTCGAATGACATTGTAACACTCACAGGCGGAGTTCTGGAGTTTCCTGCGGTTCACAATCTTCACTGCACCTCGCACGTATTCTATGATTCCCTTTTTTTGCAGTACTGACGCTGCCAAGCTCACAGTGGATCGGTCAGTACCCATCATGGTCGCAATGAAATCGTGGGTGATCGGAAGGACTCCCAAATTCACCCTATCCTGAGTCATCAGCAGCCACCGCGCGAGACGCTGCTGTATATCGTGCAGCCGATTGCACGCCGCGGTCTGTGCGACTTGCATTCCTTGAAGCCCCGTATGCCTGTTCAATATCACCTGTAAC
>Ga0187872_10004210_pt1 | contig 10955 bp, 8 predicted proteins | sample June2016WEW_16_4_FD_132973 | JGI IMG/M metagenome (GOLD analysis project Ga0187872, IMG submission 132973) | Peatland microbial communities from SPRUCE experiment site at the Marcell Experimental Forest, Minnesota, USA - June2016WEW_16_40 | ecosystem: Environmental > Terrestrial > Soil >...
CGCGTTTGGCTGTAACCAAGCCGGGTCCTCCTCGGTTCGTTGCATGCATGGGGGTGATGCGCGAGCGACCGCATCCACGACGGAGCCATGCCCGAGGTGCACCACGATGATGGTCCTGGCCCTTGTTACACGCCTCATCCGATTGTCACGCATATGAAACGCCACACATTCCTTTGTGCCGAGTGCAATCAGACCAAAACGAACATGCTGCCAGCCGGATAGCCCGCCTTGCTTTGGGAACCTCTGATTTTATTCGTGCAGGGTGCCCGCTTCCTTCAAACCCCCGCGACAGAGGTCTTGAGTTTCAGCCTATTCCTTGGGCCGCTCAAGGCGGCCTAGACCCGTTCTGGTCCGCTGATCGTCGCGGCGACGCGAGCTCGATGAGCGACTGATGGTCAATGTCCGCGTTGCCCCCAAAACCGAACTTTCGATGGCAGTCGCGGGATGTCCGCCAAGGGCAGATTTTGTTGCAGAAGTGCGTTGATGTTGGCCGCGAACCGCGATTCACCGGCGCTGAGGTGATCAAGGGTGTGGCTAAGCGCCGACCCCTCCAATCGGATAATAATTAATACCTTAACATGCCGATCGGCGTCTGGACCCCACGCCGATTCACAGATAGGCACCGAGACCCATGTCCCGCCTCCGGCCCACCATGGTGAACCGGAAGATCCAGGCGCGAGTACCTCCCGGCGCGATGCGGAAATAGAGATTCCCGCCGTCGGCGAAATAGCCGGGCCCCTTGAGGTTCACCACCTTAAGCGCCGAAAGGCGTTCCCTCGTCTTTGCCATGGCCGCCCTCTCCCGGACTTCCTGCCCATTTCTCTGCCCATGTCCGGCGCTCGGATTCTGTCACACTTTGGCGGACATGGACAGACCCAGGTGGAATGAAAGCCTTTTGAATACGGGGCTTATTTGTATACTGGCAATCATGGGCAGACGCCAGCAGACGAGAGTTTGGCGGAGGCCCGGGGAGCCAAAACACGCTGGGTAACGTCTGCCCTCCGTTCATTTTCCGCGTTATCGTCATTTTTTCGGACTCATTCGCCTGTACCGCTCATTCGAATCTACGCTGGGACGAGTGATTTTCTGGGAGATGTCCGTGTCGGACAAGGTTTCTTTCTTTTCGCGTTTCTTCGTGAAGCTCGTCGAGATCTTCGCCGCCGGCATCGCCACCGCGGTCGGCGGCTATCTCATCGCGCATCTCGGCGGGCTTTTGTCCGCCTCGGTGCCGGCGCCGGCCGTTCAGTTCGCGCCCAGCGCCGGCGCGGTGTCCAAGAGCCCGACCGCTCAGCCGGCCCCGCCGATTTCCGCCGACGCCAGTCAGCAGGATGCCAATGCTCCGAGCGCGCAGCCCGCGCGGAAGACCATGAACGCTACCAAGCCTGCGGTCCCGCCCAAGCACATCAAGACCGATACGAGCGCGGCCGAGAGCAAGCCAACCGAGAGCAAGCCAAGCGACGAGGAATCGGTCGAAGCTCGGGTCCGGGCCGCGCTTGCGAATATCGACGCCAATCGGCCGGCGCCGCCTGTCGTGCCGCCACATCAGGCCGATGTTCCGCCGGATCCCGCCGTCATACGGGCGCAGCCACAGCCGGTCGATGGTCCGTCAAGCACCGCCACCGCTGCGGCATCGCCGCGTGCCACCGATCTTCAGCCACAGCCGGCGCCGCAAGCTCCGGTCGAGCCCGGTCCGCTCACCGCAGTCGAGATAAAGTCGCGACCAGTTACCGACGTTGAGGCGGTGCCTGCGCCTCAACCAGCTCCTCCGGCCCGGGAGGAGAAGGGCTTATTTGCCACCCTCAAGCGGATCCCGGACCTGCTGCGTCCCGACCCGCCCGGCGAAGCCCCGCGTCCGCCCATGCCGGTCGGCGAGTAGGCGTCGGCCGCCCGCGTTACCGCGCCCTGCCGCGACCTCCATTTGGAGCATCGCTGCAGCCGGCCGATAATACCTCATGGGCATCCAAACCGAGGACGTCGAAATCACGCCTGCCGCGGAAGGCTGGGTCGGCCGCTCGATTTTGCGATTCGAAGACGCTGCGCTTCTCACCGGGCGCGGGCATTATCTCGACGATCTCGGCGTGCGACCCGGAACGCTGCAAGCGGCGATCCTGCGCTCGCCGCATCCGCACGCGGAAGTCGAAGCAATCGATTGCGCGGCGGCGCGAGCGGGGGACGGCGTCGCCGCGGTGCTCACCGGCGCCGACGTCAAGGCGCTGACGTCAAGCCTTGTGGTTGGCGTGAAAGCCGCGATCGAGTGTTGGCCGATAGCCGTCGATCGGGTGCGCTATGTCGGCGAGCCGGTCGCCATTGTGGTCGCGGCCGATCGCTATCGCGCCGAGGATGCTCTCGATCTCATCGAGGTCCGCTATCGCCAATTGCCGGCGGTCGTTGATCCGCTGGCGGCCGCCGCGCCGGACGCGCCGATCCTCCACCCGGGACTGAAGGGCAACGTCGTTGGCGAGCGCAGCTTTCGCTACGGCGATCCCGAGGCCGCGTTCGCGGCCGCGCCGCACCGCATCCGCGTCAATGTCCGTTATCCGCGCAACTCGTGCACGCCGATTGAGACCTATGGGGTCGTCGCTGAATACGATCCGGCGGAAGACGCTTACGACGTGCTTGCCAATTTCCAGGGGCCGTTCAGTTTGCATCCGGTCATGGCGCGCGCGCTGAAGGTGCCGGGCAATCGTTTCCGGCTGCGAACCCCGCCGGATTCCGGCGGCAGCTTCGGCGTGAAGCAGGCGATCTTCCCCTACATCGTGCTGATCGCCGTTGCCGCGAGGATTGCCGGGCGGCCGGTGAAGTGGATTGAAGACCGACTGGAGCACCTGTCTGCTTCTGTCTCGGCGACAAACCGTGTCACGACACTGGAAGCTGCGGTCGATCGCGACGGCCGCATCACCGCGCTCGACTTCGATCAGCTGGAGGATTGCGGCGCGCATCTGCGGGCGCCGGAGCCCGCCACGCTCTATCGCATGCACGGCAACCTGACCGGCGCCTACGACATCCGCCACGTCAAGGTGCGCAACCGCGTTGTACTGACCAACAAGACGCCGACGGGACTCAATCGCGGTTTCGGCGGGCCGCAATCCTATTATCCACTCGAGCGGCTGATGCAGCGGATCGCGATCGAGCTGAAACTCGATCCGCTTGAGGTCATCCGCCGCAACCTCGTGCCCGCAAATGCCATGCCGTATCGGACCGCGCCCGGCGCATCACTCGACTCCGGAGATTTCAGCGCGGCGCTTGAGGCCGCCGTTGGCGATGGCAGGCTCGACGAATTGCGGGCGCGGCGCGACGCGGCGCGCGCACAAGGCAGGCATTATGGCATCGGATTTGCGGCCGTGATTGAGCCGAGCGTTTCCAATATGGGCTACATCACGGCCGCGCTGACGCCCGAAGAGCGACGCCGGGCCGGACCGAAGAACGGCGCGCAGTCCACCGCCACTGTCAGTCTCGATCCGCTCGGCACGGTGTCGGTGCAGGTGGCCTCAACGCCGCAAGGCCAAGGCCATCGGACCGTACTGGCGCAGGTGATTGCCGATGCGCTCGGAATAAAGCCGCAGGATGTGCGGGTGGTCGCCGACGTGGACACCGCCAAGGACGGCTGGTCGATCGCATCGGGCAATTATTCCAGCCGATTTGCACCGGCCGTCGCCGGCGCCGCGCGGATCGCGGCGGTGAATTTGCGCGACCGGCTCGCGCGCGTGGCGGCGACGCAACTCAATGTGCCGCCAGCGGACATCGTTTTCGCCGCCGGGCGCATCGCTGCACGTGCAAATCCGGATAACTCGATTCCCTTTTCGCGCCTGGCTGCCAGCGGACATTGGGCGCCGGCCACAATTCCCGCGGAGCTTGGTCAGACAATCCGTGAAACGGTTTTTTGGACGCCGGCGGAACTCACCGCGCCGACCGAGGCCGATGAGGTCAACAGTTCGCTCTGTCACGGCTTCATTTTCGATTTCTGCGGCGTCGAGATTGATCAAACCTCCGGCGCGGTGAGCATCGACCGTTACATCACCATGCACGACTGCGGACGCATCCTGCATCCGGCGATGGTGGCGGGGCAGATCAGCGGCGGGTTTGCCCAAGCTCTCGGCGCCGCGCTTTACGAGGAATATGTTTACGCTCCCGACGGCAGCTTTCTCTCGGGCACGTTTGCGGATTATCTGGTCCCGACCGCAATGGAAGTGCCAGAGCCGGTCATCTTGCACCGCGAGTCGCCGTCGCCTCTCACGCCGCTGGGTGCCAAAGGCGTCGGCGAAGGCAATTGCATGTCGACACCGGTCTGCATCGCCAACGCGATCGCCGATGCACTCCAACTCGACGCGATCGATCTGCCGGCAACGCCTGCGAAGCTTGCGGCCTATATTCACGGTCCGGAGGCGGAGCGCGCCGGTCATACGGCGCCAGTCTCGCCGGCGGCCAAGGGCGAGCGGCAACTGTTCGGCGAAGGCCGCGCCGAAGTGAGCGCCCGGCCCGATCAGGTGTGGCGCATGCTGCTCGATCCCGCCACGCTCGCGGCCGTAGTGCCGGGAGCGCACGGCATCGAGAAAATATCCGATACGCATTTCCGGGCGCAGGTCACGCTCGGCATCGGTCCCGTGAAGGGAAAATATCGCGCGGATATCGAGCTTTCGGATCTCGATCCGCCGCATGCCGTCACGTTGACGGGATCGGCTGAAGGCGCTTTGGGCCTCGCGCGTGGCAGCGGACGGGTGACGCTCGAACCAGATGGCGCCAACGGCACGGTCGTGACCTACCGCTACGAGGCTGCCATCGGCGGCAAAGTGGCCGCGGTGGGCGGCCGATTGTTGGATGGCGCCGCCAAGCTCGTCATCGGGCAATTTTTCGCGGCGTTGGCCGCACATGCGGGCGACGGTAAGCAACGCACCGGACTTATCGGCCGCCTGCTCCGCACGTTGCGGTGGCGTTCGTGAAGCCCGCGGCGTTCGATTATGTGCGCGCCGAGAGCGTCGCGGAGGCGCTCGACGTGCTTGCTCACGAAGGGCCGGACGCGCGCATTCTCGCAGGCGGACAAACGCTGGTCCCCATGCTCAGCATGCGTTTGGCAAGACCGCGGGTCGTGATCGATATCATGCACCTGCCGGAACTCAATCGCATCGAGCGCACGAGCGGAATGATCCGCGTCGGCGCCGCAATTCGCCAGGGCGAACTCGAACGCCAAAACGATCTCGTCTCCACGCAACCGCTTCTTGCCGCGGTCCTGCCATGGATCGGCCATGCCCAAACGCGCAGTCGCGGCACCGTTTGCGGTTCGGTGGCCCATGCCGATCCGAGCGCCGAGCTGCCGCTCGTTCTGATCGCGCTCGGCGGCGAGATCGAGCTGCGGTCGCGACGGCGGTCGCGGCGGGTGCAGGCGGCGTCGTTCTTCACCGGCATGATGTCGACCGATCGCAAGGACGACGAGTTGATCGAAGCCGCGAGCTTCCCCGCTGCTCGTGCCGGCACCGGATATGCATTCCGCGAGATTGGAAGGCGGCATGGCGATTTTGCCATTGTCGCCTGCGCGGCAATGGTGGATGCGCGGACGGCAAGGCTTGCGATCGGCGGCGTTGCGGACCGGCCCACAGCGCGAGAGTTGCCGCTGCCGCATGATCCGACACTCGACGACGCGCTCGACGCTTTCGCCTGGGAGCTGGAAGCTCGCGACGATCTGCACGCCACCGCCGCCTACCGGCGCGAGCTGGTGCGCCGGCTTGGACGTCAGACGCTCGAGGAGGCCGCGCGATGCCGCGCCTGAGTGCAAAGTCACAGCATCGGGTGAGTTTTACACTCAACGGCCGTGCGGTCTCCGGGCACGCGGAACCGCGGATGCTCTTGAGCGATTTTATCCGGCACGTGCTCGGCGCGACCGGTACGCACGTGGGCTGCGAGCACGGTGTGTGCGGCGCGTGCACGGTGCAAATCGACGGCGTTCCGGCACGATCGTGTCTCACCTTTGCGGTCCAGGTCGAAGGCGCCGACATCCGCACTGTCGAGGGCTTGGCCCCGGCGGCGGATCGCCTGTCGCCGCTGCAAAATGCTTTCCGCGAGAATTACGGGCTGCAATGCGGTTTCTGCACGCCGGGCATCCTGATGTCGCTCGATGCGTTGTTGCGCGATCGGCCGGATGCCACCGAGCCGGACATTCGCGAGTTTCTCTCGGGCCATTTGTGCCGGTGCACAGGATACACAACGATCGTCAAAGCTGCTCTCGCCGCGGCCCGTCAGCGGCGCGAGAAAGCTGACTATGCTTGATCTCGGAACCAGCTTCGTTGCGAGCGTCGGGCGTGATCCGAACGGGCTGGCGATTGTCGATGGCGGTGTGCGGCTCACCTATCAGGCGTGGTACGCCAGAATTTCCTCCCTTGTCGCCGCGTTCGACGACATCGGGCTCAAGCCGGGCGATCACCTGATCACCGTGTTACAAAATCGCTGCGAGGCCGCCACCATCCACTGGGCCTGTCAGCTCGCTGGCATCATCATCACGCCGCTGAACTGGCGCGCGAAAGACGATGAGATCGATTTTTGCATCGATAACGCTGAGGCCAGGTCGATCGTCTATCAGGACGTCTCCACGGCGGCCGTTGCTGCCGCGAAACGGGCGAAGGGCCTGCCGCGCATCGCCATAGCAGTGCCTGGCACACAGGACTTCGACTTTGCGCGGCTCACGGAGACCAAAGCCGGCGACGCAACACCGCGTGTCGGCGCCGACGCCTGGTCGCTGATGCTCTACACCTCGGGTACGACATCGCGCCCAAAGGGCGTGCCGCGACGGCATCGCGCCGAGCGCGCCGCCGCAATCGCTCACGTCGCGCAGAACCTCTATGGGCGCGGCGAACGTACGCTGGGCGTCATGCCGCTCCACCACACGATGGGGGTTCGCTCGCTGCTCGCGATGTCGCTCATCGGCGGCACGTTCGTTTGTCTGCCGCAGTTCGACGTCGAGCGCGCGCTGCAACTGATTGCGGCCGAGCGGATCACAAATCTCTATCTGGTCCCGACGCTCTACCACGATCTCGTGCATCACCCCCGGTTCGCCGGTGCGAATGTCGGCTCGGTGTGCAAGCTCGGATTTGCCGGCGCGCCGATGACTGACGCGCTCCTCAGAGAGCTTGAAGCGGCGTTCCGCCCTGAGCTTTTCGTCAACCACTACGGCAGCTCCGAGATTTACACCTTCACGATCGAACAGCACGCGGCCGCCAAGCCCGGCTCCGCCGGGCGCGCCGGCATCAATCAATTGATCCGCGTGGTCCGTCTCGGCGCCCGCTCGGCCGACGAGACCGCAGCGATCGGCGAAGAGGGCGAGATCGTCGCGTTGATTGCCGGCGATGAATCATTCGAAGGCTATTGGCGCCGCCCCGAGGCCGATGCGGCCGCCATCCGCGGCGCGTGGTATTTTACGGGAGATACCGGATTGATCGACGCCGACGGCGATCTGTTCGTCACCGGCCGGGTCGACGATATGATCATCACCGGCGGTGAGAATGTGTCGCCGGTGGAGATCGAAAGCTGCTTGTCGTTGCATCCTGCGGTATCCGAAGTCGCCGTGGCCGGCTTGCCGGACGAACGTTGGGGCAAGATCGTTTGCGCCTTCGTCAAGCGCCGCGGCCCGGTGCAGGCGGACGAGCTTGACGCCTTCTGCCGCAACTCGGGCCTCGCCAACTACAAGCGTCCACGCCGTTACCTGTTCGTAGCGGAGATTCCCAAATCTCCGCTCGGTAAGCTTTTGCGCCGCAAGCTCGTGGCCGGTGAATACCGGCCCGAGCGAGACGCCGCAGCAAGCCCTCAGTAAGGAAAGGCACTTATGAGCACTCCTATGACCTTCGCCGATGCGCGGCTTGCGAAACTCGACGGCTTTCGCGTCGAGATCGATTCCGAACGCGAGCGCGCCGACGTGATCCTCGATCGGCCGCCGTTAAACGTCATCGAGATGCCGCAACGCGACCAGTTGCGGCTTGTGTTTGAGGCCATCGACGAGGACCCGCGCGTCCGGATCGTCGTGTTGCGCGCCGTCGGCGAACATTTTTCCAGCGGCGGCAACATCAAGGGTTTTTTGGAGGCGTCTCCCGAGCACGTATCCAAGCTGGCCTGGAACATCGCCGCTCCCGCGCGCTGCACCAAGCCGGTGATCGCCGCCAATCGCGGCTATTGCTTCGGCGTCGGTTTTGAAATCTCGCTGGCCTGCGATTTCCGCATCGCATCGGAAACCTGCTTCTACGCGCTGCCCGAACAGCGCCTCGGGCAAATTCCGGGTTCGGGCGGCTCGGCGCGGCTGCAGAAGATCGTCGGCATCACGCGCACCAAGGATATCGTGATGCGCTCGAAGCGCATTCCCGCGAAGCAGGCGCTCGACTGGGGCATCGCCACCGATTGCGTCGCTGACGGCCAGCTCGAAGCGGCGACCGACGCGCTCGTCGACGAGCTGCGCGCCTTCTCGCCGCTCGCGCAACGCACCGCCAAGAAGCTGTTGAACGATACGGAAGACGCCACGCTCACCGTCGCCATCGAGCTCGAAGGGCATGGCTACAGCCGCTTGCGCCAATCGTACGATTTTCGCGAAGGCGTCGAAGCGTTCCACGGCAAGCGGAAGGCGAAATTCCGCGGCAGCTGATGCCGCTTCAGCACTAGCTGAACAAGGCACTGATTCCTCGATCCGCGGTTCAGTGCCCGATCGCCGGACAGCCGCCGTCCGCCATCGGGCGAAAGGCCTGGTCGCCCGGGATCGTGGCGACGAGCTTCAGCAGGTCCCACTCACTTTTCGATTCGGCAGGCGACTTGATCTGCACGAGATAGACGTCATGCACCATGCGGCCATCGGGCCGCAGCTTTCCGTTTGGCGTGAAGGCGTCGTTCACTGGCGTTTCGCGCATTTTCGCGATCACGGTCTTGGGATCGTCCGAATTCGTCGCCTCGACCGCCTTGAGGTAGCTGCGCACCACCGAATAGGTGCCGATCTGGAAACTCGTGGGCGCGGTCTTTCGCCGCTCGAGGAACTTGGCGAAAAACGCATTCGCCGCGTCGTCGAGACCGGGCAGCCATGGCGAGACATACATCATGCCCTGCGCCAGCTGCAGGCTGGTCGCCTTGATTGCCGGCAGCGAGTCGAGCCCGAACGGCACTACCTTCTGCTTGTCGGTGATGCCGAATTCGCGCGCGGTCTTGACCGCGTTGATCGCGTCGTCGCCGCCATTCGCCACCCCGACGACCTCCGCCTGCGACGCTTGCGCCTGCAGCATGAAGGAGGAAAAATCCGTTGTGCCGAGCGGATGACGGACCGCACCCACGACTTTGCCGCCATTCCTTTCGATGAAAGCGGTGGCGCCATCCTGGAGCGCGCGGCCGAATATGTAATCGGCCGTGATGAAGAACCAGGTCTTGCCGAGCTTCGGCACGGCTTGGCCGATGGCGGCCCCGATCTGGTAGCTGTCGTAGACCCAGTGGACCAAATTATTGGGCGCGCAGGCCTTGCCGGTGAAATCGGCCGACCCCGCGCTCGTCAACAGCACGGCCTTGTTGTCGGTCTTGGCGATCTCCAACACCGCGAAGGCCACCGCTGAATTGACGAGATCGGTGACGGCATCGACCTGATCGAGATCGAACCAGCGCCGGGCGATCGCCGCGCCAATGTCGGGCTTGTTCTGGTGGTCGGCGGAGACGATTTCGATCGGCACGCCATTGATCTTATTGCCGAACTCCTCCGCCGCGATCTTCGCCGCCTCGACGGAGCCTACGCCCGAATTCTGCTCGTAAGGCCCCGAGAGATCGGTGAGCACGCCGATCTTGACCTTGCCTCCGGACATCTCGGCCCGCGCGGCCGGTGCCAGAAGCAGGAACGCGACCAGACTGCAGGTTACGAAGCGCATGGGTCCCTCCCGAGCGATTGTTGCGGTGCGGCCGTGAACCGGCCTTTTCCGTACATTAGTTGAGCGTATCGTAGAAATCCTGCATCGGCCTCAAATTTCTACCCGGAAACCGACCTCGATCACCCCATCATTGGGGATTTTGAAATAATCGGGCGCACGGCTCGAAATCCGGCTGAGGAAAGAAAAGATCGCGAAGGAGACCGGGCCCATCGCCGAATCCTTCTCGCGGCGAACGACCGTTTCGTGCGCAAGGTAATAATGCTTGCGGTCGAGATCGGAATCGAAGCCGAGAATTTGTATGTTCTCCAAGGTCCGCGGGATGTCCGGCGTTTGCATGAAGCCGAGCCGCACCTGCACGCGATAAAAGCCGTGGCCGATGCCCTCGACCTTATGACGTTCGCCGAACGGCACACGTGGGCGCCGATCCGGCACGAAACTCAACAGCGCGACCCTCTCGTGAAAGACGCGATTATGCTGGAGGTGGCGGATCAACATCGGCGAGGCGCCGTGCTCGACCTTGGTCAGCCAGACGCCAAGACCCGGCGCGCGGCCGATGACGAGATCGTCGACATAGGTGAGGAAGCGATCGAGCGGCAGAATCGACATGTCGTACAGGCGCTGCCTCACCTCCAGCGAACCCTTGCGCCAGCACAACATCAGGGTCGCGATCGCGCCGCCGACCAGAAGGGGAAACCAGCCGCCTTGAACGATCTTCAGCGAGTTCGACACCAGGAGGATGGCCTCGATCGCGCTGAAGAACCCAATGACCGCACCCGCAACAATCGGCGGCCAATTCCAGCGATGCACCGCGACGCGATAAAGCAGAATCGTGGTGACCAGCATCGTCCCGGACACGGCGATGCCGTAAGCGGACGCGAAAGCATCGGAGGTCCCGAACATGATCACGACGAGCAATGTCCCGACCATCAACAACCAGTTCGCCATCGGAAGGTAGACCTGTCCGGCCTCGTCGCTCGATGTCGGAGCGACTTTGCAACGCGGGCTCAGCCCCATCTGGATGGCTTGCCGGGTCATTGAAAAGACACCGGAGATGAGAGCCTGCGAAGCAATGATCGTCGCCAGCGCCGC
>Ga0187872_10004213_pt1 | contig 10950 bp, 8 predicted proteins | sample June2016WEW_16_4_FD_132973 | JGI IMG/M metagenome (GOLD analysis project Ga0187872, IMG submission 132973) | Peatland microbial communities from SPRUCE experiment site at the Marcell Experimental Forest, Minnesota, USA - June2016WEW_16_40 | ecosystem: Environmental > Terrestrial > Soil >...
CCGGAGGAGGCCGATCTTGGCGCTGCGCACTATCTGATGACGCCATGGCATGCGCTGCAGCTTGCGCTTACCGGCGAAAAACAGGCCCTCGCCTTTTTCACCTCCATCCTGGATTCAGCAAACGATGCCAAAATCAAGGAGAGGGCGGCTGAGTTCGTCGAGGAGGAGGCCGAGCACGTCAATTTGGTACACCGGCTGTTGCGGAAATATCCGAAGCCGTCTGACGCATGGGCAGAAGATGACGATCCACCAGCCCCACAGGGCTAAATTACGAAGCAGGAGGACCATTTGATCTCGCCGGAGAGCTGCAAAATTTCTCCAATAAGTTGTCAAGGTCACGCGTGTGAGTACGCAGCGAACCGATCGATTGACCTTGGTCAATTTGTTGTGGCGCCGGCGGAATAAACTAATTTATACGGCGCTGGCACCGCGGATTTCCCTGGGCGAGCCGGGATGGATTGATTCATGACGACACAATCGCCCGTCAGACGATGGCGCAGTCGCGGCAACAGCCACGCCACGCACATGGTCGACGACATACTCGTTCGGAAGACCGCATCATGACAACGCAACCCGCTGTTCGCCATGCCAACTCAGTCATGTTCGATCACGCCATCGAATGTATGCCGCGCGCCGAACTCGCGGCTCTGCAGCTCGATCGTCTCAGGAAGACGCTGGAACGCGCCTATGCCAACGTCCCCCACTTTCGGCGCAAATTCGACGCAGCGGGCGTCACGCCGGAGCATTTGACGTCACTCGACGAACTCGTGCGCTTTCCCTTCACGCTGAAAGCCGACCTGCGCGATAACTACCCGTTCGGCTTGTTCGCAGTGCCGCGCGAAGAGGTGTTGCGTCTGCATGCCTCCTCCGGGACGACTGGCCGTCCGACAGTCGTCGGCTACACGCGTGGCGATCTCGATTTGTGGTCGGACCTTATGGCGCGCTCGCTGGCGTGCGCCGGCGCCCGCCCGGGCGACATCGTCCACAACGCTTACGGCTATGGCCTGTTCACTGGCGGGCTCGGCGCGCACTACGGTGCCGAGCGGCTCGGCTGCACCGTCGTGCCGGTCTCGGGCGGCGGCACCGAACGTCAGGTCGCGCTGCTGCAAGATTTCGGCGCCGACGTTCTATGCGCGACGCCATCCTATGCGCTCAACATCGCTGAGGTCGCCAATGCGATGGGCGTCGATGTGCGCAAGTTGCCGGTTCGTTGCGGCGCCTTCGGGGCCGAGCCGTGGAGCGAAGCCATGCGCCGCGATCTCGAGGCGCGCTTTGGCATCAAGGCGGTCGATATTTACGGCTTGTCGGAGATTCTTGGGCCGGGCGTCGCGTGCGAGTGCAACGAAGCGCAAAACGGCCTGCATGGCTGGGAAGACCATTTTCTGTTCGAAATCATCGATCCGAAGACGCTTGAGCGGCTCCCGATCGGCGAGCCCGGCGAACTCGTGATCACCACGCTGACCAAACAAGCACTGCCGATGATCCGCTATCGCACGCGTGACATCACGACGCTGACGAACGAGCCCTGCGTCTGCGGTCGGACGCACACGCGCATCATGCGGGTGTTGGGGCGCGACGACGACATGCTCATCATTCGCGGCGTCAATGTCTTCCCCTCCCAGATCGAGGCATTCCTCGTCAGCTTTCCCGGGCTCGCGCCGCACTACCAGATCGTGCTCACGCGCGAGCGCTCGCTCGACGCCATGACCGTCGAGGTCGAACTCGCCGTCGATGCGCCGTCGGACGAACCATTCGTCGCGAAAAAAGCGGAGGAGATCCGCCAGCACCTCAAATCAATGATCGGCGTGACCTGCACTATCGTCGTCAAAAGGTCGGGCGCGGTGCCGCGCTCGCAGGGCAAGGCCGTGCGGGTTAAGGATCTGCGCGAAACGACGCATTGATTGCCGGTGTGTGTTTCTTTCAGAGAGCGCGCACGCATCGCCACAATCTCCTTTGACCTGTATCGAACGCCACCGCCAACCTCGCTGCATTTTGAAAGAACGCTACGAAGTTACTGTGTCTTTTTGCGAAGATACCCCGAGGAGAATTGATCTAGGTCAATGCAGTTATGCTCGAACAGAGCGCAGGTTTTTATTGTTAGCGGACATGACTTTCCCGCGAACAATTGGTTGGAGGAGATGCTGTGGCTGCTGGCGCCATGCACGCCGTGAAGAGCGTTCCCAGCTATTGCTACAATTGCGTGGCCGGGCCGGATCTTCTCACCGTTAAGGTTGTGGATGGCGTGGCGACGGAAATCCTGCCTAATTTCGCCGCCGCCGGCATCCACCCGGGCAATGGTCGCGTCTGCGTCCGGGCGCTTGGGCTGATCCAAAAGACTTACAATCCCAATCGTCTGTGCACTCCGATGAAGCGGACCAACCCGCGCAAGGGGCGGGCGGAGGATCCCGGGTTCGTACCAATCTCTTGGGACGAGGCGTTGAGCACCATCGCGTCCCGCCTGACCGAAGTCCGCGCCCGCGGCCTGCTCGACGACGCCGGTCTGCCTCGCGTCGCGGCGAGCTTTGGTCATGGGGGAACGCCACAAAGCTACATGGGCACTTTTCCGGCATTCCTGTCTGCCTGGGGCGCCGTCGATTTCAGCTTTGGCTCGGGCCAGGGAGTGAAATGCGTCCATTCCGAGCATCTGTACGGCGAATTCTGGCACCGCGGATTCACTGTGAGCGCCGATACGGTGTTGTGTCGCTATATCGTCTCCTTCGGCGCCAACGTCGAGGTTTCGGCCGGCGTCTGCGCCGTACGCCGCCACGCCGACGCTCGTATCCGCGGAATCAAGCGCGTTCAGATCGAGCCGCATCTCTCGGTGACCGCGGCCGCCTCCGCCGAATGGGTGCCAATCAAGCCAAAGACCGACGCAGCGTTTATGTTCGCGATGTTGAATGTTCTGCTCCATGAGCATCCAAGGCAGCGTCTCGACATCGCATTTTTGCGCGATCGCACCGCCTCCCCGTATCTCGTTGGGCCCAACGGTTACTATTTGCGCGATCCCCACGAACACAAGCCGCTGCTCTGGGACAGCGTGCAATCGTCTGCCGTCCAGTTCGATAGGCGCGGTTCTGTTCCGGCGCTGGAGGGAAATTTCGCGGTCGAGGATTGCGTTGAAATCGGACCCGACGGCGCCAGCTGGCGGCATGAGCGGGCCATCGGCACGACCGCGTTCACGCGCCTCGTCGAGCAGATGCGTGCCCACTCGCCGGAATGGGCGGGCCCCATCTGTGATGTGCCGGCAGCGACCATCCGCCGGGTTGCGAACGAATATCTTGAGAATGCCTGTGTCGGAGAAACGATCGAGATCGACGGGAAGGTGCTGCCATTCCGGCCGGTTGCCGTCGTCCTCGGCAAGACGGTGAACAACGGCTGGGGCGGATTCGAGTGCTGCTGGGCGCGTACGATGCTGGCCGTGCTTGTCGGCGCACTTGAGGTGCCGGGCGGCACGCTCGGTACCACCACGCGCCTCAACAAGCCGATCGGGAATCGGCTCGCGAGCGTCAAGCCGGGCGAAGATGGTTTCATGGCGGCAAATCTGAACGCCACCGACAGGAAGCACTGGGCGGCGCATCCGACCGGGCGCAATGCTCATCGTACCCTGGTGCCTTTGGTCGGCGATTCAGCGTGGGCTCAGGCGCTGGGCCCCACTCACCTCGCTTGGATGTTCCTGCGGGAGGCGCCACCGCATTGGCAGCGGCCGTCCGCGCCCGATATCTGGTTCGTGTTCCGCAGCAACCCGGCCATCTCGTTCTGGCAGAGCAGCCGGCTCGTCGAGACGATGGCGAACATGCCGTTCGTCGTCGCATTCGCCTACACCTTCGATGAAACCAACCATATGGCGGACATCCTGCTGCCCGAAGCTACCGATCTGGAGGGCACGCAGCTGATACGGATCGGTGGTACTAAGTTCGTGGAGCAGTTCTGGGAGCATCAGGGTGTAGCCTTGCGCCAGCCGGCGGTCGAACCGCGCGGAGAGGCGCGCGACTTTACCTGGATCTCCACCGAGCTTGCGCGGCGGTGCGGACTGCTCGAGCCCTACAACGCAGCTATCAATCGCGGTGCCGGTTGCGTCCCACTCAAAGGCGGCAATTACGATTTCTCGCTCGAGACAGGTCGCGCGCACTCGGTGGAGGATATCTGGGATGCCGAGTGCAAGGCAGCGACCGCTCAGTTCTCGAACGGGGCGGAGACCAAGGACCTCGCCTGGTTCAAGGAGCACGGCTTCTACACCGTGCCGTTCAAGCGGCTCGACTGGTATCTCTACCCCACGATGATTGAAAAGAACCTGCGTTTCGAACTGCCCTATCAAGAGCGGTTGTTCAAAGCGGGACAGGAACTCGCCAATCGGCTACACGAGCACGATATCCACTGGTGGGATGACCAGCTTGAGGAATATGCGCCACTACCGTTATGGGACGACGTTCCCGCCCGCTGGGAGCGAGCGCTACGCAAGATGGGTGGCGATCCTGCCGACTATCCGCTTTGGCTCATCACCACCAAGAGCATGCAATATTCCGCCGGCAACAATGCCGGGATTCCGCTGATGAACGAAGTCGGCCGCAACATGCGGGGCCACGGTGGCGTCATTCTTAACGCTGCGACCGCAAACCGGCTCGGTATTCGGCAGGGAGATCCGGTCGAGGTTCGTTCCATCACCGGCAGCACGCGCGGAAGCGCAGTATTGGAACAGGGTATCCGTCCCGACACGGTCGTCATCGTTGGGCAGTTCGATCATTGGAAGACGCCGTACGCCAAGGATTTGCACTTTCCGAGCCTCAATACGGTCGCGCAGCTCTCGCTTGATCTGACGGATTCCACCGGCTCAGGATCGGATCTCGTATGCGTCTCGGTGCGAGCGAGCAAACAGCCATGACCCGCTATGTCATGGTCGCCGATCTGCGGCGATGCATCGGCTGCCAGACCTGCACGGCGGCATGCAAGCAGGCCAACGCGACACCGCCAGGAGTGCAGTGGAGACGTGTGCTCGACCTTGAAGTGGGCGAGTATCCCGCGGTACGGCGGGTCTTCGTACCCACAGGTTGTCAGCACTGCGCCGACCCTCCCTGCGAGTGGGTATGCCCGACCACCGCCACGCGCCGGCGTCCGGACGGGATCGTGGAAATCCTTTACGATCTTTGCATCGGTTGCAGCGCGTGCGCTGTAGCCTGTCCTTATGAGGCTCGCTACAAAGTCGAAAAGCAGGAATTTGCCTTCGGCGACGAGCCGACTGCGGACGAGGAATTGCGTGCCGACGACTCTCGCATCGGCGTCGCCACTAAATGCACTTTCTGCGCGGACATCGTAGATGCCGGCGTCGCTCACGGGCTAACGCCCGGTGAACATCCTGATGCGACGCCGGCTTGCGTCAATCTTTGTATCTCGGGAGCACTTGCCTTCGGCGACATCGATAATCCGCAAAGTAAAGTGTCCAAGCTGCTCCGCGAGAACAAACACTTCAGAATGCACGAGGAGCAAGGGACAAACCCGGGCTTCTATTACTTATGGGATGAAGATTTGTGTCATGACCGCGACCCTTGATGGCGCCCCCCGGCTCCAGCGCAGCTGGGACAGCCGCGCCGCCTGGAACTTCATCGGCGGCGGTGCGGGAACCGGGCTTCTCCTGGCAGCGGCCGCGGCCCTGCCCGCCGGATGGCCCTATTTCCCCGCCGGAGCATTGGGGATCGCCCTGATCGGATTTGGACTGTCGATGGTCTGGCTGGAGATCGGCCGGCCGTTCCGCGCCTTGAATGTCTTCTTCCATCCGCAAACCTCGTGGATGAGCCGCGAGGCTCTTCTGGCGTTGCCGCTTTTCGCGCTCGCGGGGATTGCAACTCTGGCGGACCAGAGTTTTGTGCCATTGCCTCTTCAGATGCGTTTGCTGGTGACTCCTCTTGCATCAGCGGCGGCGGCGCTCGGTTTGGCGTTCTTATATTGCCAAGCACGCATACTGAAAGCTTCGCACGGTGTGCCGGCGTGGCGCGAGCCAAGTCTGCAATGGGTCATTATTGTCACTGGGATCACGGAAGGCCTCGGGCTGATGCTTTTCCTCAGCTTCTTTGTAGGATCGCCACCCGCCTGGGCGATTCCGACGAGCTTAGCAAGCTTGATCGCGCGAGCCGGAGCCTGGGAGTATTACCGGCATCGATTGAATCCACGAGTTCCCGCTCCGGCCGTCGCGGCGCTGAGCCGAATCTCCTTGCCGGTCCATCTTCTGGGCCACGCGCTTCCGGCGTTGCTTCTCCTCGTGTCGCTTGTCGCTCCAATGCCGCTGGTGCCCGCAGCCGTTGCCGGGCTTGCAATGGTCGTCGCCGGAGCGTGGCTCAAATTTGCCGTCGTGACACGCGCTGCTTTCACCCAGGGCTTTTCGATTCCTTTTATGCCGGTGCGCGGGCGCGCAAGCACCGCAGCCGCGGCTGACGTACGGCCGGGGCAATGATGGGAGCCAGTAAGGGCTGATCAGGGTGCCTAATTCTCCCGGCTTGCAACTTCGGCTGAACAGGCGTGCACAGTTCAGCAATTGTCGGCAGTGGATCTAATATGACGGCCGTCTTGGCGTCTCCGCGGAACTCAGTATGGGCGTGGGGGGCACTTGGCAAGTCGCGCACCCGGTCACGAAATGGCTCGACGAATTTTCGGTTCAAGAAAGCGAGTGCGACGCTGGCCAGTATTGCCACTGGCGTGGCTGCAATGAAGATTGCCCAGCCGCGCGACTGGACTGAGTGAAAGGCAAGAACGACCGCAAAACCAGCAAGCCATTGGACCAGGAAAACGAAATAGGCCCACTCGCCGAGGACTTTGTCGACGCGCCGAATGAATGGATAGAAACGACGCCCAGCGAGACCGGCGACGACGACGGTAAACAGGATCGTGTCGAGATAGTAGCCAAACCCAAAGATATAGGAACTGGAGAATATCCAGCCCCCGACAAGCATGTTGGTAAACCACGCGATGAAGGCTAAGGCAGCGAGGCGCGGGGTTATCGTCCAAAACTGGCCTTTGAGAACGAAATACAGCACTGCACCGACAGCAAACGGTAATACTGCGGAGGGGGCGGTAAAGTAATACGCAGCCCAGCTTACGCCAACGCTCGTACAAGCCAGATGATAGGTCAGGCTCGCAATCAATGCGACCACGGCCCAAGCCATGCGTCGCGCGACGATAACATAGAGCAGCAGGTACATCTCAATCTCGATCGCGACCGACCAATACGGCGGCACCAATCGGAACGACGGATCGGGCAATTGCAGCGGCAGGATCGAGAAGTTAAGCAGAACGTCGCGCAGGTTCACGCCGCCTCGCCAGAATTTCAAATACTGGCCTGCCTCGGACGGCAGCAGCGCGATGACCGCCAACGTAATGCCGCAAACGATAAAATAGGGAGGCAGTAACCGTAAGGCGCGATTAGTCCAGAATCGAATGCCATCGAACTCATAAACTTCATTGAGTACCGACGTCATGAGAAAACCAGAAATAACAAAGAATCCGCGGACGGCATAAAAGCCAAAATGTGCAAAATAGTCGCCGCCCACAAGATGGCTAACGACAACTAGGTATGCCAATAGGAACCGCAATAAACCCAGCATAGGTCACCCTATAGTCAGGCTAGTCTCGGCAGCATTACCAACATCAGTAACCCGATTGTGCCGGCCACAACCATAACCGACCGGCGGCGCGCTATTGGGTCCACGAAAAACATTGTCAAAAGACGAACAGGATCGCGCGGGATCAAGAACGGCGTGTGCGACCGGTAAGCCGCAAAATCGGGAAACGCTCGCACCAGCACCGCCTCTTCCCACAGCGCCCGCGCGACCTGTAGCGTGACAATCAAAACACTCAACGCGGTTGCCGATAACGAGCGATATTGCAAGAGGGTCGCGACTACACCCAAGATCTCGCACAAGTACAAAGGATGCCGGACGATCTTATAGGGACCGCTTTTCACCAGTTGCCTCGCCTCCGGCATGACGCTCAGTGAGCGGCCAAGAAAGCTGACCGTCACAGCCGAAAATACATTGGCTGTGATGCTGAGGACGACCGAAACGGAATTGATAACCAAATCAGCGGGCGCGCGGTCGAGAAGCATGAACAGCGGCGCCAACGACACGGTCAGGAGCGCGCCGATCCGGGGCAGGACACTCTCGGACTTGGCAATGGGGCGTTGTCGAAAAATCGGCAAGACCGTCAGCAACGCCACGGTTATCCACTGGGAGACCCGCGCGAGCGTCGCAATTATGAATGCGCCGTCCGGACGCTCGGACAACGCAGCTGCTTGGGCAGCCTGCTCGCAGAAACCAAGTACGTCGTGGCTAAGCACAAAAAAGGAATAACCGACGATCGGAAGCCGCATTGCCCAGTCGTAGAAACGACTTCGATCGAGGCCGCAGCGGACGTCATTGAGGCGCACGAACATTGATCCGGCAGTCGCCACTTTAAGAAACTCCTTGCACGGCCAAGGCCGTCACCCCGACTGAGCCACGAGCCTACTTCCGAGCCAGTTACGATATAGTTACAAATGATACTAATGTTCTCTCAGACGCTCTCCAATGACTAACAATTCTTCAGCCGCTTTACGTTGTGAGGACACTTCATCTACTTCGCTTTCGAAACCGTTCTTGGAGACGTTCGATTTGCCGAAGGCCCATTCGGTCCGGCATCTATGCGCCGACAGTGCGGCCATCGATCTTGCCAGGGATGCTGTTCCGCCCGCCGCAGAAGCACGGCGCGAACTCCCGACGCCGCTGTCGAGCCAGTCGCGGCGTGTTTTGTCTCGACGAGCAAGGCGGCATCGGGGTTTGCCCTTCGTCTCAGCATCGGTCGCCCGAGTACGTGGCGGTTGTCAACGCGTCGGCGAGCGTTTCGCCTCCATTCGCCGTCAAACGTGAGTGACCCCGACAATCTTGAAGTGTTAGCTCGTCTGGTGCACCGGGAAGCCCGCGAGCATAACGCAAAACAAACGCTGTCACGACGGCCAAGCCGCCGATCCAATGTATCAAGGCTTCGATTGCAACGATCGACCCGATTATGAAATTATGCAAGCGGTCATCAGTTATTTTCGTTTCTCAAAGACCCGGTCCTCTTTCAATCCGCATGCGTAAAACCAACGTTAGAAATTAACTGGATTTCGGGCATTCACAAAAAGTCCTGCACTTCCCAAGCTTCCATGCCCTGCCGCCGTGCAGTTTGATCCGATCTTGACAATCGACGCTATGTATTCGGAGCTTTCATGAGCACCTTTCCGAGCAATCTTTTGCGCAAGAGGGTGTTATCGATTTACCACTCACGCCGCGCCGCCCAAGGCAGCGCATTCAGCGCTATAAGCGTTGCAGCGTTCGGGCAATAATCCTTCCATGCCGGGTTAGCGGAATCGCGCGCAAGCTCTCGCGCACACAGCCGGTGACTTTCACACATTGTGCAAGCTAGCTGAAGATCGTGGAACGTTCCCCGTTCGACCCGGGAAACTTCATTTCGGTCGAGGTCAAGCGCCGCCATTCGGCGCAACAAAAGGTCGGTTGATTCCGGACCCAGGCTCGCGAGCCTGCGAAGATCGGAGGGAGATACGCCGACATCTTTTGCTATGAGTTTAACTTCCTCCTCCCCAAAACATTTCAGTTCCGAGGCAGAACCTTGTTTGATCCAATCTCGCCACCATTGAAAAATAGCTTCGATAGGTGACCAGCTTTTTTGTCCAATGGCCAGGGCTGACATTTGACCCTCCTCTAATATTGATCAATCAACAATATAAGACGATCGATTGTTAGTGCCTTGACTTCGGTCAACTCGCCTCGAAGTCAGTGGCATCGTTCCCGGTTCGGCCGGAATCTCACGCATTCTCGGGGAGATCCGAAACCGACGTTGCGCGCCAAAGCGGACAATATCGGTTTCGATTCTGCGGCGCGCCGGTTGCAGCCTTGGATAAAGTCTAGTTTTTCCAAGGACTACGGGCGAAATCCGAGCAGAAATGCGCCGGCGATTTGGTCGCGGTGGGGGCCCAACCGAGTTTCCGGCGGGCATTCTTGCTGAGCCGCTCCAGTGTCCAGGGCGGATCCAGGACGAGCCGCACGCGAACCGATGCGGCCTCGCGGAAGCGATGACGCAGTATGTCGTTGATCCGCTGCAACAGCGCTTCAACAAAGGGGCATGAGGGCGAGGTCGTCGTGAATTCCACGTCGATGCCCGTTGCGTTCCAGTCGGCGCGATAAATCAGGCCCAAGTCGACGATGCCGATGCCAAGTTCCGGATCGTCGATCTCGTTCAGGACGCGGGTCAGGTCCTCTTGCATCTTGTGGCTCACGTTCACACGGCGCGCGAGTAGCGCGTCTCTTGGTTCGATAAATCAGCGTCGAAGACGGCACATATCGTCCGCACCAGCGGCCGTGCATCTTCGGGAACGGTGATCGTGCCGTTGGCGCGATGAACCAATCCGAGCTCCGCCAGCGCATCGATCTCGGACAGCTCTGTTGCGAAATCGTTGAGGCTCCTGTTCCGCAGGCATGGCGTTGATCGCTTGAGACGGCGGCACGGCACCCTAGAAACGTAGTCGCTGCTGGCCGCCGGATATTGATCGAAGTCAAAACCGTCAGGATGACCGTGGCGGGATCGGTTTCGCAGGTTTGAACAGCATATCAATTGCCGCCGACATTTATTCGGACACAAACCGCTTATTGCGCTCTTGTCGATGATGATGCGCTGCCAAGCAAGGCTGCCATGCAAATTTCCGACAAGCATTTAGAACAATTCTCAAAAAGGGTTCTGCTTGCGGCAGTTCGTGCGCGTAAGGAATTTTATTCCTGCAGCTCGCGCAGGCTTTGAAATTCCGGCGCGATCTTATGCACGATCTGCCGTACTCAACAGATGATAGGGAGCACGTCCCGCATGCAAGGCAAGGTAGCGTCCGAACAAGAGACCAAGGCCGAGTCTAGCGTGGGAATCGATGTCAGCGAACGA
>Ga0187872_10004215_pt1 | contig 10948 bp, 11 predicted proteins | sample June2016WEW_16_4_FD_132973 | JGI IMG/M metagenome (GOLD analysis project Ga0187872, IMG submission 132973) | Peatland microbial communities from SPRUCE experiment site at the Marcell Experimental Forest, Minnesota, USA - June2016WEW_16_40 | ecosystem: Environmental > Terrestrial > Soil >...
CTTGCTGGCCGGGTTCGACTCGTCAGTATCAAGCCCCTGCGAGGTGGCGATAAAACGAATCCCGAGGCTTGCCAATTCCTGAATACCCGAAACGCAGTGCACCAACGACCGCCCGAAACGATCGAGCTTCCAGACGACAACGACGTCGAATTTCCGACGTCGAGTTTGCACAGAACCCCTGCGCGGTCAATAGCCCATCGGGGGCATCGTCGCGTGGTTCGCTGCGGGAGCAAAGATTGGTATCGGATCGGCTGGCAGGCGTTCCTCTGCGTCCGGGTGTTCGAAGACTTTGCGAATTTGATAGGACGTGGCGCGCTCCGCTGGAATGCGCCCGATCGTTCGGATCAGGGCGCGAAACTCACCGGGAGCGACGTACTCGCCGAAATTCGCTCCCGCCGCTTTGGAGATGCTCTCTTCCATCAAAGTGCCGCCGAAATCGTTTGCTCCCGCTTCCAGACAGGCCAAGGATTCTTCAAACCCAAGCTTGACCCAAGAGACTTGAATGTTGCGGATGTAGCCATTCAGCAGAACCCGCGAGAGAGCATGCACGATCAGATCCTCGTGGACCGAACGACCCGGCCGGGCGTCTCCCCTTTTGAAAAGCCTGGTTTGGGAATGGATGAATCCGAGCGGGACAAACTCAGTGAATCCGCCAGTCTCCTTCTGAATCTCGCGGAGCAGAAGCAGATGCCTTACCCAATGTTCCGGAAGCTCGATATGGCCGTACATCATCGTCGATGTCGTGGGGATGCCGAGGCTATGAGCCGTGCGAACGACCTCGATCCACTGCCGCACTTTCAGCTTGTTGGGACTCAAAGATTTGCGGACACGATCGTCCAGAATTTCCGCTGCCGTTCCTGGAATGCTACCCAAGCCCGCTTCTTTCAACATCAGCAGGTACTCGCGAAGCGGCAGGCGCGTTTTTTCAACGCCGTAGGTGATCTCCATGGGAGAGTAGGCATGCACATGAAGCTGGGGCAAGCTGGCCTTGATCGCGCGCAGAAGTTGGACGTAGTAATACCCGTCGAGATCTTTCGGGAGGCCGCCTTGGATGCACACCTCGGTGGCGCCGCGTTCCACCGCTTCGGCCGATTTGGCCACCAGCGTATCGGTAGAGTGAAAATAAGCGTCCGGTGAATCCGCCCCTCGACCGAACCCACAAAAAGCGCAGCCCACAATGCACACGTTCGTGAAGTTCAAATTTCTGTTCACCACATAGGTGATGCGATCGCCGACGACACGCCGTCGAATCTCGTCCGCAACCCTAACCAGCGCCAGAAGGTCGTCCCCTTCGGCCTGCGCCAGGATCAGGCCCTCTTCCAGTCCGAGATCAACGCCGGCGAGCGCCTTCTCCAAAGCATCCGAGACCTCAGGACGCGCCGCTCGAAGGGCCCGCTCCCATGGAACCTCTCGCCACTCGAGACTGGCCGGTTTCAACATGTTCTCACCTATTCAATAGCATAGCCGTCTTCGGACTGCAGTTTTCGCAAGTGCGGCTGAAGGCGGGCGTTTACGAAGGGGGGGCGGGAGGCGAACTCAGGATAGATGGCAAGCCTTTCTCGCAAAACGAAGCCAACTTCCGCGGATCTCGCTGATAATGCAGAGATTTGCGGCCAAGCGGCCTCTGGATTGATGAAGTCCTTGGTAACCGGAGAAATTCCGCCCCAATCGTTGATACCGGCCTGCAGCAAATCGGGGTAGTCTTCCGAGAGCAAATTGGGCGGAGACTGAATATTCATCTCGCCGCCGAGAATCAATCGGGCGACTGCAATGGTGCGCTCCAACTCCTCGGTGGAAGGCTCCGGCGCCTGAGCCATGCGTATGTCCGGCTTGGCGCGGAATGGTTGCACGATTACTTCTTGGATATGGCCGTACTTCTGGTTGGTGGAGTGAATCGCGAGGAGTGCATCCACGCGTTCATCCGTCGTTTCGCCGATTCCGATCAGAATGCCGGTAGTGAAGGCCATTGATAACTGGCCCGCGTTCTCGATGGTTCGAATGCGAAGAGACGGCACTTTGTCCGGCGCCTTCCAGTGCGCCCCGCCAACGCGCAGCAGCCGCGGACTGGCGCTTTCGAGCATCAACCCCACGCTAACGTTGGTCTCGCGCAAGCGGCGAAGGTCGTCCGGGCCCATCACACCTGGATTTGAGTGCGGTAATAGCCCGGTCTTCTCAAGAACCAGTTCGCTCATCGCCGCCAGATAATCGAGCGTGCGGTCAAACCCCAGCTTCTTGAGAAACGCTTTGGCCTCCGGGAAGATTCGCTCAGGCTGGTCGCCTAGGCTGAAGAGCGCCTCTTTGCATCCCGCTTTGCGGCCCGCTTCGGCCACCGCGAGAACTTCGTCCGGCAGCATGTAGGGTTGCACACCGGCTTGGGGGTCGGCGCGGAAAGTGCAATAGCCGCAATAGTCGCGGCAAAGGTGGGTCAGCGGAATAAAAACCTTCCTGGAATAGCTGACCGAACGGCCTTTAAAGCGGTCCCTGACAGATGCCGCGGTTTCGAGTAGCGCCTCGAGGGGGCCTTCCTCCATCAGGGCAAGCGCGTCTTCGCGCGCCAAGCCGCGTCCCTCGATTCCACGTTCCAGAGCTGTTTCTAGGCGGTAGGGGATCGCTATTTCGGCCATTGTGACGCCCATGCCAATTCTAACCTAAGGCATGCACGGTGGTAGTGAGTCGGTTTGGAACGTTCGGGGTCACCAGCCCAATGCCGGATCGGCGGTGACAAGCGGACTTGCGGCTATTTGCCAACCCGCTCACCCTTGGTATCGGTCGGTGCGATCGACCGCAACAGGTGCCAACAGCATTACCGTTTCCGTAGAAAACGGCCATCGGTACCCGATCCTTCCTCTCGCAGCAAGAACACAAGTGCGTTAGAATGTAGTATTTGACCAGCAACTCAAGCTAACCCGGCGCAAGAATTTCGATGGCGCTGACGATCGAAGGAAAGGCTCGTTTCGCACATAGTCCAATGGCGACCGTTACCAGTTCGCTTCCCGCTGGCCTCCAGCCACCGCTCCCAGCGATCCTTGCGCCGAATTGGGCGGGAAGCGCGCTAAAAGCGGAGAGCACCTTCCACCAGCTCTCACCCTACATTGGAAAACTGAAATCTTCCATTGCGGGATCGCTTATCGAGCAGTTCACTCGACGCAGTGACGTGGTATACGATCCGTTCTCAGGCAGCGGAACCGTCGCACTAGAAGCCTGGATTGCTGGACGCAACATCATTGCCAACGATCTTAGCCCTTACGCAGCGATCCTGACGCGCGCAAAACTTTTCCCCTACGACTCCATGGAGGATGCGCTCGACGACATGGAGGATCTTGAGGACTTTGCGGAAGCCGTAGCCGATAGCCTTGATCTTCGCACCATACCCAAATGGGTGCGCGAATTCTTCCATCCCAGTACTCTTCGTGAAACGCTTGGCTGGACTTACGTTCTCAGGCAGCGCAGCCGCTGGTTTCTGCTTGCGTCGCTCATGGGAATTCTGCATCACCAACGACCTGGATTTCTCTCGTTCCCCAGCAGCCACACGGTACCTTACCTGCGGAAGAAAGCATTCCCGCCCAATGAATTCCCGAAGCTCTATGAATACAGGTCGCTCGCGGACCGCTTTGAGGCCAAGATTGAGCGTGCCTTTCGTCGCGTGCCTGTCCTCGATCACGAAGTCACACGCGCTTGCTTTCAGAAATCCGCACACATTCTTACGCCCAGGCAGAAGGTTGATGCCATCATCACGAGCCCGCCGTATATGCGGCAACTCGACTACGGCCGAGACAATCGACTTCGCCTTTGGTTTTTGGGCGTCCCCGACTCGCATGCGCTTGACCAGGAGATTTCTCCGCGCAAAGACGCCTTCCTTAAGCTCATGGGCCAGTGCTTCAAGAAGTGGAAGTCGATCCTGAAGCCGCAACGTTATTGCATCCTAGTCGTGGGTGATGGCAGCAGCGAACTGAAGGACGCCAACCTTCCAGCCTTGATTTCTCGGATCGCGCAGACAGAAGGATTCGTCCATATCCTCGACCACACCGAAGCCATACCGAACGAGCGCCGCGTCCGCCGTGGCCTAACGGGCAGCACTTCGGAAACAATCGTTATCCTTCGAAACGCAGCCCGAAACATATAGGAGCGACTATGCAGCAGCTTTTCAACACGCGAAACTATAGCGTTCGAGATTTTGAGGAGTGGCAGCAACGCGATGAACTTATTCTTCAACCAAAATTCCAGCGTCGCGAAGTATGGAGCGAAAAGGCTCGTTCATATCTAATTGACACAATCATTCGGGGAAAACCAATACCCAAGATTTACATGCGGCAGGACGTCAATCCGAAGACGCGCCGTGTTGTACGTGAAATCGTCGATGGGCAGCAACGGCTTCACTCGGTGCTGAATTTCTTGAAAGACGGATTCAAAATCAGCCGTGCCCACAGTGACGATTTTGGAGGGAAGACGTTCAGCCAGTTGAACGAGGACGCGCAGAGAGACATTTTGAAGTATGAATTCGCTGTTGACCTGCTTCAGGACATGCCGGACAACGAGATTTACAACATCTTTGCTCGGATTAACACATATTCGGAGAAGCTGAAAGACCAGGAGCTACGCAACTCCAAATGGTACGGGGATTTCAAGTCTTCTGTCTATTTGCTCGCAGAGGAGTTCACAACATTTTTTATTGAGAATAAGCTCTTCACCGCAAAAACGATCCTTCGCATGGCAGAGGCTGAGTTCATATCCGACCTTCTTCTTTCGGTGCATGAGGGGATCGTCGCACGTTCCAAAGCTGTGCTCGACAATGCCTACAAGAAATACGATGACGACTTTCCATCCCGGAAGACATACGAAAAGCGCTTCCGGGAAACGATGGATATCATTAAGGCGATTCATGGCGATGATCTTGCGGAGTCCGAGTTTCGCGCACAGCGACTCTTCTATCCAATGTTTTGCTCGATTTATCATCTGAAATTCGGGCTTCCCAACTTTACAGTCCCCCGAAAGACAGTCCGGGTAGCCGACTTTCCAAAGATGAAGACCGCCCTTGAATCGATCGATGCCCTTCTGGAAGAGATTAAGGAATTTCACAGAAATCCAGCAGCTCTCGCCCTCTCCGATGTGGACAGCAAATTCTACGACTCCATCACGGTGCATTTCGTCCATGCTGACAAACGGCTCATTTCGGCCCAATACATTTGTCGAAAACTAACGAGGGTATTAGGCTAAATGCTATGCCGGCTCCTCGCCTTCGTTCTGCGTTAGTCTCATTCTCAAGGTCCGTCAAAGACGCTAGAGACCTAGCTGATGACGCTCACAGATGGTCTACGCCGCCCCGGCCAGGGGCGCGCTCACAAATCACGATCCAACGGCGAAATACATTGACGGAGATGGCATTTCTGCGTGCATTCACGAGTTGGGAAAGCTTCCTTGAAGAGACATTTCTTCTCTATCTATTGGGGCATCGACCGCCAAATGGACCGATGCCAAGACGTTTCGGGTTCCCCCAAACACCAGACTCCGCCGTCGAATGGTGCACTGATGGAAAGCCTTATGCCAAATGGCATATCGAAGATGTGCAAAGAAGGGCGAACCGTTGGTTCAAGGATGGTAAGCCATTCACGCCAGCTCTCCAAGGTCAGCAGGCTAGACTGAAACAGCTTGTTATAATTCGCAACGCGATTGCCCATGAATCACAGAGCGTCCGAGACAAATTTGAGAACCTTGTTCGCGCTGAGCTGGGAGCGGTGCCTCCCAATACAACCGTGGGCGGATTCTTGATGATGACGAAACCAAACTCCACGCCTCCGATTTCGTTTCTCGAATTTTACGTCGCTGAGATACTGCGGGCGGCGCAGAATATCGTTCCGAGATAAGAGGGAAGCGATGGCTAATGCGCTGACGGCTATTCGCCTGCTTCTCGTCATTCCGTTTGCGTTTTACATGGCGCAAGGAGACCGGCGCTCCGCGATTTTCGCTCTCCTGGCGTGGGTAGCGGCGTTGGTCACCGATTTTCTAGACGGTCCAATCGCGCGCCGACGAGGTACGGTGACCGCATGGAGCGGAACGTTCGATCACACCACCGATTTTCTATTCGTCACTTCCGGGTTGTTCGCGGGAGCCCTGCGCGGCGCGTTCCCGTGGATCTTGCCGGTCCTGATTACGGCGGCCTTTGCCCAGTACGTGATCGATTCCTACTGGATTCACCGGCACACCAAGCTTCGCGGGAGCAAGCTGGGCCGGTACAACGGCATGCTTTATTTCGTTCCGACCTGCATGGATATCCTCATCCGAATGGGGCTTCGCTTTCTTGAGCCGCTGCTGACGATCCTGGTCTGGTTGCTGGTCCTGAGCACACTGGTGTCCATGTTCCAACGGCTGACGCTGAGCCGCGCCACCGAGCCGGGGCGGCTTGCGCCCTAGTGCCCTGGTTGCGAAAACTACCGTACACCGCTCCCTCACGGTCACGGCTCGGAAACCCTTTCAGACCCGCGCGCGTTAGCAAGCGGTCCCCCAAAATCAACCGCGCCAATTTATGCAACAGGTTTGGTAGTGCAGCCTACCCGAACAGCTCCCGAGTCGCCCGCCGGAGAAATAGCAGGCCCACGGCGGCGTTGAAAACTAAAAAGAAATTGTGCATGACGAACCCGAAGGCGGTCATCTGGCCCGGCTTATCCGGAAAGAGCAAAACCCAAAAAAGAATCGCGACCGAGTGCATCGGTCCGGGCGCTGCCGCACCAAAGAATATCACCGGCAAAATGCCCAGCATCTCTCCAAAACCTACCGAGCCTCCGAAGAGTCTCAGCGCCAGAGTATAAACGACCACGCCCGCAAGTACCGGCGGCGCGCGCAACGCTATGACCACCGCGTAGTGCCACACTTTCGCCAGCCGGAACGCCCGGAAGATCTGGCGGTCGCGCAGTGCTATCCCGGGGGCGATTCTTCCGCTAAAGAACAAATGGAAAAGCGTGAAGAACACGGCGGCGCCCAAGGCAATCCATGGAATGCTGTGGAAGGCCGTCTGGAAACTATTCCAGCGCAACAGCACGCCCACGGTGGCCCACAGGATCAGGCTGTAAATCTCGCAGAACATGACCAGGAGCATGCTGGAGCCGACCTCCCAGCCCGGCACTCCGTATCGACGATTCAGATAGACCGCAATGGCGCCCTTGCTGACCTGCTCGTTCACCAGCGAGAGAATGTACGCGCTGGCGCGAATGGGCAAGATATCGGCGTAGCGCATCTTGGCGTTGAACCAGTTGATCACGCACCAGACACCCAAGCTATCGAATATCACATAAAGGCAGCAGTAGGGAATCATGAGCGCCAGCCATTCATACCAGTTCACATTCTCAAAGCTTTTTGCTAGGTAAGTGAGCAGCCCGGTGCCTTGCGCTGTAGCAGCGCGGTTGAGGGCGTTGTAGAGATAGGCGAAGCAAGCCAACGTAATCAGTAGCGGCAAAAGCCGCTGCCAAGGCTTGGTTTTTTTGGCGCTAGACTTGCGCGCCATAGCGGCTTGGCTGGTCTGGCTCATTTTTTTCGCTCCTATCCTAAACTCCTCTTGATCATCTCATCGATGCCGGTCAACTGGATTCCCAATTCGCTCGCGGCGGGCTGCGAGTCCAGACGCGTATTGGCCGTGATAACTTCGATCACGTCTGGCGAAAGTCCAGGGCCGAAGACGCGCCGGCGAATGGCCAACAGAAATGAAAGCGGTCCTTTCGGGATCGAGTTCACCCGCACGCGGCGACCGAGCAAGCCAGCCGCTCGTTCCACGAGTTCTCGCTCCGGCAGAGAAACGGGGCCAACCAGGTCCAACGTCCGATTGTTCGCAATTGAAGATTGGGAGGCAGCAATGGCAGCCCGCGCCAAGTCATCCACATACAGAGGCTGCTGAAAATTTCTGCCGCCGCCAATCAGCATGGCTCTGTGGCCGCGGGCATTCCGCGCCAGCGCTCCCGCGCCTTCGGTTGCAGGCCCCAATAGGAGCGGAGCCCGCAGTATCGTATAGCATAGGCCCGAGTCACGCACCAGAGCTTCTGCCTGTCCCTTGCTGCGATAGTAGCCGTTGGAAGATTTCTCATCGGCTCCCGTGGCGCTAATCAGGACGAACTTGTCCACTCCACACCGCTTCGCGGCTGCCACGACGCTACGAACTGGCGCAACGTTTGCCTGTTCGTATGTCGAACCCGGCCGCTCGACCAGAATTCCCGCCAGGTGGATGATCGCAGAAGCTCCTCGAAACGCCGCGTCCAGACTGCTGGGATCGTCGTAGGAAATCCTGGTCAGGCTGCTCCCTTCGCCGAGCAGCGGCCGAATCTCCTCCGCGGCGCGCTCGGAGCGGACCGCGGCGACTAGGGCGTTTGGCGCTACCCCCACTTCTGCCGCACATCGCAATATCGCTTGGCCGGAAGCGCTATTGGCGCCGGTGATGACGATTCTCATGGATTCAGCCCGCTGGGCAGCGAACTGCCGAGATCCCCCTAACGATCCAGCACGTGAAACACATTGATGGTGGAAGTGGCTGGTATCTTCTGCTGAGGGTATTTTTTTTTTTTGCTTCAATGACACTCGCTCTCTCGGCCGGATCGGTCACGTAGGACAAAGTGCGATCGTACAATTGGTCTCCCATTTTTATACGAACATGGGGATCTCGGGCTACGTCCTCGTTCCAGCTCCTGCCGTGAGGGTACGTGAGCCCCGCCCGATAAACGGAGGTTAGGTAGAGCTGCCCGTTATACGCAACGCAATAAGTCGTTACCGAGTGTGGTAGCAGATACCACGTGCGGGTCTGAACATTCACGGTTTCAATCTTGTTGGCGAACGACCAGTCTGTAACCGGAGTCGTTACAAGATTCCCTTTGAGCCATAAACCAGGAGTATTTCCATGAGGTCCAAAACCAGTGATGCTTAGCACGACAAGCAGCACCACTAAGCAAACCACAATTACTCCAAGCACCTTCAACAGCTTCTTCATGGGCCTCCCTATGACTCCTGCATTATGTTGCGGACTCGTGCTGGACGCATTCCCGTAACGAGCAGTTAGGTTCACTCAGGCAGCACGTGAAATAAATGCAGTACCGGGCCATTGCCGGCGTTTGAGGCCAGAAGTTGAGGGTTCTGTTTTGCTCGCTGTTCCAGTACAGCCGCTCTTTCGTCCGGATCGGTGACATGGGACAACTTGCAGTCGTATAAATTGTCTCCGAACTTCAGGCGGACATGCGGATCACGCATCACATTCGTAACCCAACTCTTGCCTTCGGGAAAGGGCACTCCCGCCCCGAACATCGACGTGATATACAGCTGGCCGTTGTGAAGGATGAAAGCTGTTGTCACCGAATGAGGAATCATGTACCAGGTTCGCGTCTGCAGTTTGTCTGTCTTATATTGGGACACGAACGACCAGTCGGTGACCGGGGTAGTTACGACGGTTCCACTAAGCCACAACCCAGGGTAATTCCCGCGGCCGGGCGTATCTCCGATGGGGTTAAAGCCCGTGATACGCAGCGCCACCAACACCAAAACCAAACAGACCAGGATTGCGCCTACAACTTTCGTTAACATCCTCATCTTGGGCTCCTAAACGTGAAAGCCGCGATCTCCGTTTTGGCTTTCGGTACTGAGCCATTGTACACTCGACAAAGATTAAGCGACGAGGACACGATCGTCCGATTTTCGCAAACTGTTATAGGCCACCTTGGTCGAAGCCATGCGACAGTGCGGTTTGGGTATAGAATCATCTGATAGGAAAGCAAAATGAAAATTCCGGATACATCATGGAATAGTCTTTAGGAGCCAAGTATGAGAGCACTGGTAAAGATTGTCGGGGCAACAGTAATTGTCTTGGTCGCGGTTCTGCTGTTAATGAGTGTCACTGGTTTCGAACCTAAGGACTGCCCACCAACTGATAGATCTTTGTCGTGCAAAGTGCCAGGGCTTTGGCTAAAGGGAGAACCCGTCACTACCCCAGTTAGCGACTGGTCGTTCACGGACCAGATTCCACAGATCAAGATTCAGACCCAGACCCCGTTTCTGCTGCCTCACTCGGTCATCATCTGGTGCGCCGTATATAACGGCAATTTGTATGTGACCTCTTATCGCGGCAGACAGTGGGTTGAAAATATAATCCGTGATCCCCACGTGCGCCTGAAGATAGCGGACAAAGTGTTTGACCGTACCTTGTCAATGGTCAACGATCCGGTTGAAAAAGCAGCCGTGCTCCAGGCCAAGGGAAGAAAATATCCCCAATGGAAGGTACCAGCGGTCTCGGCAGCGACTGTCTTTCGCGTGAACCCTGCCTAGCGCGGCCCATCCCGGGCGAACGCTGGAAACATCCCAGCCGTACACCATCGCCAGTTGCGTGCTCTGCACTTTCCCAGTCACGGTCGCACGTTCCGCCTCAACAGCGCCGGCAAGCTCTACCTCGCGACCGAGTTCTCCCGAACTTCGCAATGTAAAACGAACTCAGCGACGCAGACTGGACCACCAAACGGGAGATCATTCGCGCCCTTGTTCTGCGAATCGAGATTGGACAAAGAAGGTCGCAGTTGTCCTCCGCCCGCCAACCGACGCTGGGCGTGCGCTCGACCCAAAATTATGGTGACATTGTCACGGGCGTGAACACGCCGCTAAATGCCATGTTGGAGCAGACGAGGGTTAGTGGGGCCTCCGCACCTAGGCCGGACTACTCTGGAGGACCCGGACCACAGTCCCAACTCCAATGCTCATCTGGTCGGCTATCTTCTCGATCGAGAGTCCTGTTTCGCGGAGACGCACCACTTCATCGTGATTGAAAATCCGACGCGGGCGCCCAATGGCGTTCCCAGTCTTGGTGCCGTGAGTCTTGGCGGCCTTCATTCCAGCACTGACGCGTTCGCGAATCAGCTCCCGCTCGAACTGCGCGACTGCGGCGAGGATATGCAGCAGGAGCTTGCTGGCCGGGTTCGACTCGTCAGTATCAAGC
>Ga0187872_10004216_pt1 | contig 10945 bp, 6 predicted proteins | sample June2016WEW_16_4_FD_132973 | JGI IMG/M metagenome (GOLD analysis project Ga0187872, IMG submission 132973) | Peatland microbial communities from SPRUCE experiment site at the Marcell Experimental Forest, Minnesota, USA - June2016WEW_16_40 | ecosystem: Environmental > Terrestrial > Soil >...
ACTAGCTATGACCTTTTGTCTTCGGCCGACCTTGGGATGGACTGCTATTCTCGAACTAGGCAGTAGGAGTTCAAATCCGTCATGGCGAACTTGAGCTTTGTTGTCTCTCTCATTACGCAAGAAAGCGATTATCAGCGAGAGCAGGCGCATTCCGCTCAGCAAGCCGCCCGTCGATTGAACGTCGATGCGGAGATTTTCTACGCGGACAACGACGCCATTAAGCAAAGCCAGCAATTACTCCAGGTGATACAGAACCGGTCTTCCGGCGTGAATGCCTTGATTTTGGAACCTGCCGGCAACACTGCCTTTCCGCAGGTGGCGCGGGCGGCTGTCACTGCAGGACTTGGCTGGGTGGTCATGAATCGCAGCGATTCCTCGATCTCCGAACTGAGCGGCCAGTACAGCTCTCCGATTTGCACTGTGACCGAAGACCACGAGGAAACCGGGAGAATCCTTGGTGGACAGGTCGCCGCTCTATTGCCGGGTGGAGGCACAGTTCTCTGCCTGCAAGGCCCTTCCGGCAGTCCGGTGACGACGTGGCGATTGGCGGGTATGAGCGAAACAAAACCCGAGAACATCGAACTCAAGTTCCTGCGAAGCGCACAGTGGACCGAGGAGGGAGGTTACAAAGCGGTTGCCTCCTGGCTACGGCTTTCCACTTCCCACGATACCGACATCGCAGGAGTCATCGGGCAAAGCGATCTCATTGCTCTGGGTGCGTACCGAGCATTCCAGGAGCAGACAATGGGTGACGAGAGGGAACGTTGGTTGGGCCTGCCGTTCGTCGGCGTAAATGGACTGAAGACAGGACAGGATGCCGTGCAGCGTGGGGTGCTAGCAGCTACTGTGGTGGTTCCTCCCACCACCGTTGCAGCAATTGAGACGCTGGTTCGCGCCTACCGCGAAGGAGTTCGGCCTCAGGAACGCATATTAGTTGCGCCTAAATCATTTCCCGACATTGGAAAGTTGTCCCCGCGGGATGGAAAGGCGAGATAGAACATGAGTTACGAGGCCCGTCTCGAGGCGAGAAGATGGGCACGTCGGGCGACGGATTGCGGGACTAGGTACCTCCGGTCATATCAGTATCATTTCCTCTTGTATTCGACCGGTGACTTCGGCTGAACCGGGGCGCACTAGCACGTTGACTTCGCTGCGCAGGCCAAATTCCGAAAGATATATTCCGGGCTCGATCGAAAAACAGGTGTTGGGAAGCACTTCTCGCTCGTCACGGGATTCGAAGTTGTCCATGTTGGCGCCGTTACCGTGGACTTCGGTCCCAATCGAATGCCCGACGCGATTGTTTAAATATTTTGCGTATCCGGCAATCGCCAGGACATCGCGTGCTGCTTTATCCACCTCCCAGCCGGCGAGCTTTTCCCCGCTTGCGATAGCCTTTGTCACTTTCTCGATGCCTGCGTCCCGGGAGCGGCGGACGATATCGAAAATTTCGCGAATACGATCCGGTACTGATCGTCCCGCAAACCCGGTCCAACTGATGTCGTAATAGACCGCTCCGGGAGTGTTCTTCTTGCCCCAGACGTCCAGGAGAACGAAATCTCCTTCTCGGATTGGGGCATTGTGATCAGTCGTAGGAACGTAATGAGGATCGCTGCTGTTTTGGTTCACGGCCACGATTGGCGGGCCGTCGGCGATCAGCCCCTCGCGCCTGAAAGCCTCCACTAACCATTGCTGGATTTCATACTCATTCGTGCCCCCGCTTCTTACACGTTGGCCGACTTCCGGAAAAACCGCCATCATAATGCTATCAATGGAATGGCCTGCTGCGAAGTGCGAGCGAATCTGCCCTTCAGTCCAGGTTGCTTCGAATCTCGCGATCAGGTCGGCGGAGCTGACCACATTCTTGCCATAGCTGCGGATCAGGTCCACCGTGCCCGCATCCACGACGGACACGGTGAAGATCATGTTGTTGGGAGAAAACTGCATGGCAATGTCACGCAGTCCCGAAAGCATTTCGCGCAGTTTATCGACAAACTCCTGCCACGCTGCATAGGTATGCTTCTTGCCCGGCAGCGAATCCAAATGGAAGGGCTCGATTCGGTGCAGCAGTTTGACCGGTTCACCCTGGGCAGGAATCAAGTAAAACCATCGCCTGGAAACCATCAGGGATTCTGGCAACCCCAAGATCCGATAGGAGGTCGCGTCACGATGGTGGTGATCGCAAAAGAGCCACGCGTCGATGCAGCGGTCACGTAGTTCAGCCTGGATATTTTCAATTTTGGTCATCATTCTTCACCCTTATCGGCCCGAGACAAGAATTGGCGGGCAACCGTAGATTACTGATCTAGCGAACTATTGATTCTGTGACTCTCATCACATACGGCAGCAGCTTGATTGACATATTGTATATAGTATGCAGGCGGGAACGAAAGCCAAGAGAATCCAGCGAACCAGGGCACAGAGTCCTCTGGAACTGCTATCCGCGCCCGCACCAACCGGCCTCATCCTCAATGTTATGCGATTCGCGCTCCACGATGGGCCGGGAATTCGAACGACTGTGTTTCTCAAGGGCTGTCCTTTGCGTTGCTGGTGGTGTCACAACCCCGAAAGTCAATCCCCTAAACCCGAAGTGATTTGCTTCGACGACCGTTGCATTCGTTGCGGCGATTGCATACGCGCATGCCCGCACGGCGCCCTTCACTTAAATCAGGGCGTCGTCCAAGATCCTGATCTGTGCCAGCATTGCGGTCAATGTGTTAGCGCGTGCTCAGTTGGTGCACGTCAACTCGCGGGCCGCTGGATGACGGTGGCTGAAGTCTTGGCAGAAGTTTCGAAGGATCAAGTCTTCTTTGATGAGTCCGAGGGCGGCATCACAGTTTCCGGTGGTGAACCTCTGACACAGCCAGTTTTCGTGGAAGCGTTGCTAGCAGCTTGCCGGGCGCGACGGATTCGGACCGCACTCGATACATGCGGTTTTGCAGATTCCAGGGTCGTTCGGAGAATCAGTGAATACGTTGATCTGTTTTTGTACGATCTCAAACTGATGAACTGCGAGAAACACCGGCGCTTCACCGGGGTGAAGAATGACCTGATCTTGCACAATCTGAGAATACTCGCTGCCCAGCGGAGCGCAGTTATTGTCCGCCTTCCCGTAATTCCGGGAGTGAACGATGACACCGACAATATAGACGCTCTCTCGGATTTCTTATCTTCTCTGGATCTTCGAGAAATCGAGCTTCTTCCCTACCATCGGATCGGAAGCGAGAAATATAACAGATTGCGCCTGTGTAACCGGATGGAAGGCGTCGACCCACCCGGTGGCGAGCAGATGGAAACGCTAGCCGCGCGCCTGAGGCGCGATGGATTTTGTGTGCGAATTGGAGGCTGATATGAACGAACGAGTGAATAGACTGAGACGAGCCACACTGGAAACTACACCTCGGCTTTCTATCGAACGTGCAGCACTTCTTACCGAGTTCTGCCGTAAGGATAAGACCGCTTCTGTCCCAATCCGCCGTGCCCGCGCCTTTCAATACATCATGGAGAACAAGGAGATCTACATAGGAAAGGACGAATTGATAGTTGGAGAACGGGGCCCGACGCCCAAAGCGGCACCCACCTTTCCGGAACTGTGCTGTCACAGTCTCGGCGACTTTGAAATCCTGAATTCGCGCGAAAAGATTTCTTATTCCGTGGACAACCGCGCGCGGCAGATCCAGAGGGACGAAGTGATTCCCTACTGGCAAGGCCGCTCGATGCGCGATCTGATTTTTGCGGAGATGACTCCCGAATGGAAGGACGCTTACGAGGCAGGCATGTTCACCGAGTTCATGGAGCAACGCGCCCCCGGGCACACGGTGCTGGGGGACGTCATTTACCGCCAAGGTTTGACGGATCTTAAGACCGAGATCAAGACGGCTTTATCCCACCTAGATTTCATCAACGATCCTGAGGCCTCGGCGAAAAGAGATGAACTGCGGGCCATGGCGATTGCAGCCGACGCCGTAATCCGATTCGCGGAGCGTCATGCCGAAAAGGCGGAGGACCTGGCGAAAGCGGAGTCTGATCGTGGCCGCCAAGCGGAACTGTACAAGATCGCCGAAGTTTGCCGTCACGTGCCAGCCTACCCTCCACGTGACTTTTGGGAAGCGTTGCAGGCCTATTGGTTTACGCACCTTGGGGTGGTGACGGAGCTGAACACTTGGGATTCCTTTTGTCCGGGCCGATTCGATCAACATTTGTATCCGTTCTATCAAAAGGGAATGGAAGGCGGCACGTTGACCAGAGACAAAGCCAAGGAACTGCTCGAGTGTTTGTGGGTGAAGTTCAACAATCAGCCTGCCCCTCCCAAAGTCGGCGTGACGGCTGCGGAAAGCGGTACGTACACGGATTTCGCAAACATCAACAATGGCGGACTAAAGCGCGACGGATCCGACGGCGTGAATGACGTCACGTATCTGATTCTTGATGTAATTGACGAAATGCATTTGTTGCAGCCCTCCTCGAATCTGCAATTGAGCAAGAAGAACTCGGATGCATTTCTGAAGCGTGGCCTTGAAATCGTACGGCAGGGCTGGGGGCAGCCGTCGATCTTTAACGCCGATATGGTGGTTGAAGAGTTGTTACGACAGGGTAAGCGCGTAGAAGATGCACGGGGTGGCGGAATCTCAGGGTGCGTCGAGACCGGCGCCTTTGGAAAGGAAGCGTATATCCTCACCGGATACTTCAATCTTCCCAAGGTGCTTGAGGTTACGCTGAACAATGGAATCGATCCGCGCACCGGAAAGAAGATCGGAATTGAGACGGGCGATGCGAGCGCTTTTTCCTCCTACGAACAATTGGTCGCCGCTTTCCGAAAGCAACTGCATTACTTTGTTGACATTAAGCTGCGCGGCAACCAAGTTATTGAGCGGCTGTATGCGGACTATATGCCGGCTCCGTTTCTCTCGCTGCTGGTCGATGACTGCATCGCAAAGGGCAAGGACTACAACGATGGCGGGCCGCGCTACAACACGACATACATCATGGGAGTCGCGCCAGCGACTTGCACCGACAGTCTGGCGGCAATCAAGTACCACGTTTTTGATCGGAAGACCTTGAGTATGGAGGAGCTACTGCTGGCGTTGGCTCACGACTTCGCAGGACACGAAAAATTGCGTCGGTTGCTGTGGGACCGAACGCCAAAGTTCGGAAACGATGACAACTATGCGGATGCAATCCTGGCCGACGTATTCAACGCGTTTTTCGAGGAGATCGATGGGCGGAGAAATACAAAGGGCGGAAATTATCGCGTGAATTATCTTTCGACGACATGCCACGTTTATTTTGGTTCGATGACCGGAGCCACACCAGATGGACGCCGTGCTTGGGAGCCTCTTTCCGACGGCATCTCACCCGTTCAGGGCGCGGATCGCAAAGGGCCGACTGCCGTCGTTAAGTCTGCGGCCAAGATGGACCATGTCCGTACTGGAGGGACGCTGCTTAACCAGAAGTTCACACCGCAATTGCTAAAGGGCGAGGATGGACTGGACAAGGTGGCACACCTGGTCCGCTCCTACTTCCGCCTGGGAGGACATCACATTCAATTCAATGTGGTCACTGCGGCCACGTTGTGCGCCGCGCAAGCGGATCCCGAGAAATATCGCGATCTGATCGTGCGAGTCGCCGGCTATAGCGATTATTTCTGTGATCTAACCCGCGCCTTGCAAGACGAAATCATCGCGCGTACCGAGCACGAGGCCTTTGCTCCCGCCATACCAGAGACGGCCACGGTCTGAAACAAACGCAAGGCGTGGTCCGAATCGCAACGTGCGGACGGGGCAGGTAGCGAATCTGCGACACAACCGCGGCAGCCGGTCCTTCGCCTAGTAGCGGCCAGGAGTACTTACATTTTGGATCGCCCTCAGCAAAAAGTATTCTTGACAGTTGGATATCGCATATTGTATACAGCAGACGTTAAAAGCCCGAAGCACTTATTTTCCTTGAGGGCGCCAGTTTCTCCCGAGCGAAACCGAATTAGACGTTGTGCCTGGAGGATGTCATGCATCAGAGATTGTTTCAGAAAGCATTCTTCCTGTTGATCTTTGCCACGTCTTTCCTTCTAGCCAATGCTCAGGTTCGCACGACGGGGCAAGTTTCTGGAACTGTTGTGGATCCTTCGGGTGCAGCCCTGTCGGCGGCCACCATAACAGCTCGCGACACGAGCACGGGCCTCACACAGTCGGTAACGGCGAACGACTCGGGGCAATATGTGTTCCCCAGCTTGCAACCGGGAAATTATCAGTTGACTGCGACTGCTCCGGGTTTCGCGGCAGCCGTCTATAACGACCTAGTCGTCGAAGCGGGCCGCACCAAGGACTTGGAGATCAAGATGAAGCTCGGGGCGGCGACCGAGCACGTTGAGGTTTCCGCGTCTGGTGAAGTGTTGGAGACGACCACGAACACACTGTCTTCCACGATTGATCCCGATGAGATCCAAAATCTTCCTTTGGCCGGACGAGACATTCTGCCCATGGCCGAGTTAGTGGCGGGAGCGCAAAGCGGTGGCGATGAGCGCTTCACTACTTACGACTCCTTGCCCAACGGGGCGGTCAATATCACGATCGATGGAACCAGTGCCAATTCACAGCGCTACCGCACATCGACGACGGGCTTCTTCACTTTTGCTCCTCTGCGCTTGGGCGCCTTTGACGAAGTGACCGTCTCGACCAGCGAATTAACGGCTGATGTGGGGGCGGAAGGCTCGACCCAAGTGCGCTTTGTCACCAAGCGAGGAACAAATCAATTTCATGGCAACGCCTTCTGGGAAGCCAGAAACAGCTTTTTCAATGCCAACAGCTATACCAATAACGCCCTGGGAATTCCGCGTGCGTTCCAGGTGCTCAACGATTGGGGCGGAAGTTTGGGCGGGCCCATCTGGAAGAGCAAGCTGTTTTTCTTTGTCAACTTCGAGGGCGTGAGCCAGAAGTTTTCCGGACTGCCTACTACTGAGTTCCCCACATCGCAAGCCCAGCAAGGGAACTTCATCTACAACGGAACGGACGGCAACACGCACACGGTCAACCTCCTGACCCTTGCCGCAGGCAACGGCCTGCCGTCGACAGTGAACCCTCTCATTACCGGCATGCTTTCGGCGATCAACGGATATGCGAAAAACGGCGCTATCAGCCCCGTCTCTGGGCTCCCCTATGAACAGAGCGTCAGCTTCACGGCGATTCAGCCCGACAAAGAGCGGTACCCGACGGTCCGCTTCGATTTTCAAATCACCCCCAAGGTTGCCTGGCATGGTTCATGGGACATGTGGTGGCGCGACATCTCGAACGGGCCCGTAAATTATCCGGGGGCCACGCCCGAAGCCAACGGTTTCAAGTCGACTTACTACGTTGCCTCGAATGGGGTGGACTGGACGATCTCGCCACACCTTATCAACCAGGCCAACTTTGGCATCCAGAGCAACGTCGAATTGTTCAACCCGGGAAACGGTTTCAATTTGTTTCAGGGCCAAGGCAACTTCGTGATCAATGCGGCTGCTCTCGCGAACTTCGGGCCTGGGGTTTTTGCCCCGGTGATTCCGGGCTTTGTTCTCCCGCTTCCCCGCAATAACCCCGTGTGGAACGTCTACGACAACCTGAGTTGGACGCGCGGGAAACACACGTTCACCTTTGGCGGCGATCTTCGCATCTCCAACAGCCACGAACTGGAAATCAATAACCCGCCGGCCGAAAACCTGGGCTTAAGCAGTCTGGACCCGGCGCTCGCCATGTTCAGCGCGGCCAACTTCCCGAATATTAGCTCGGCAAACGGAAATCAGGATCTGTTGAACGCTCAGGCCCTCTACGCCACACTGGTGGGGCGCATCAACTACATTTTCGGCTCCAGTTGGGTGGACACAACCACGCACCAGTATCAGATTCTGGGCAAGGGGACGAACTGGGAGAAGCAAACCGTCGGCGGCATCTATTTCCAGGATTCCTGGCGCACCACGCCCCACTTTGCTCTGAACTATGGCTTCCGCTGGCAGTTCTCTGGGGCCGTCCACAACACCAACGGCCTTTGGACTGGTCCTACCCTCGCAGACCTCTATGGTCCCTCTACTGGGCTGTTCCAGCCGGGCACGTTGAATGGAAATCTCAATCCGCAAATCAATCTCCGGCCCAACCCTTACAACGGCGACTTTAAGCAACCGTCTCCCAACCTCGGGTTTGCATGGAACCCAACCTTCGATCATGGTTTTCTTCAGAAACTCTCGGGCGGCAATAACCTGGTGATCCGCGGTGGTTTTTCCATCAGCCGCTACGATGAGGGATGGGTTCCCATGGAGAATGTCACCTTGTTCGGCAATCCGGGTGGGACTCAATCGGAATTCCTGTACCCTGGTAGTCCCGGGCTGCCTGGTGCGACCCTGGGTTCGCCGCTGACTCTGAATACGTTCCCCACGAGTTTCACGTTTCCGCAGCCGGAGTCCGAGTTCTTTCCGGGCGCTTCTTTCAGCACCGTCGATCCGAAGATCCGGTCGCCTTATGTACAAGCCTGGAACTTCGGAATCCAGCGCAAGCTGCCCGGAGACACAATTTTCGAGATCTCCTATGTGGGCAACCATGCGGTGCACATGTGGATGGCCTCCGACCTCAACGAAACCAACATCTTCGAGAACGGGTTCTTGAAGGAGTTCCAGAATGCGCAGACGGACTTGGCGCTTAACGGTGGTACCACATTCGCCGATAACACTGGCGTACCTGGGCTAATTCCATTGCCCATTTTTGAAGCCGCATTTGGTGGCACTGGCGCAGCCCCTGGAGCTTCAACCCAATTAGCCAGCTTTTCGAATCCGAACTTCATCCCTCTACTCCAACAAGGCCAGGCTGGAGCTCTGGCCAACCAACTGGGAACCCAGGCCGGCGGGACCTATCTTTGCAACATGGTGGGCAACACTTTCAGTCCTTGCGCCGGCTTGGGTTTAACGGGGCCGGGCAAGTATCCCATGAACTTCTTCCAGTTGAACCCGTACGCCGCCGGAGGTTACATCGACCGACTCTCTGATCCTGGCAGTTCGTCTTACAATGGGCTTCAGGTCCAAGTGAAGCATCAGACGCGGCACGGCCTGATGTTGAACGCGAACTATGCCTACAGCCACTCCTTTACCAATCGCTATCTCGGCGATTACTACACAGCCGACTCTGCGCTGGTAAACTATGTCACGCTGCGTGATCCAAATCTGAGTAGAGGGCCTGGACCCTACGACCAGCGGCATACATTCCGGACCTTCCTCACCTACGAACTACCCTTCGGGACTGGGCACTCATGGAGGACCAACAATGCTGCCCTGGACCGAGTCGTCGGGGGCTGGACGGTGGGTGGCGTCGTTACCGCGCAATCTGGCCGCAACTTCAAGTTGCAGAGTGGGTACAACACCTATAACTACTCCAACGCTTACTGGCCCGACGCCAGTGACTCCGGAGTGGTCTTAAACGGAATTACCGTCAGCCAGTTACAGAGCAAAGTCGGACTCTATCCGGGGCCGAACCCAGCAGAGCCCAAAGTTTTCCTCCCGCCTAGCGTGTTGACCAGCAACGGCAGTGCCAACCCGAGCGTCATCAGCCCGCCCACTACCGCTGGCCAGTTCGGACAGTTTGTCTACCTCACTGGCCCGAAGTTCTTCAATACCGACATTTCGCTCGTGAAGTCCATCCCCGTCAAGGAACGGGTGAAGGTTAACCTTTACGCCGAATTCCTAAACGCGTTTAACCATGCGAACTGGACCGTCATCGATAACTTTGCCGGCGGGACGAATAACCCGGCAGAGTATGCAAACATCACCAGCAGCACGTTCCCGAAGTTGAGCTTGGCGAATGGCCCGCGGAACATTCAGTTCCGGCTGCAGGTGGCGTTCTAAGTCAAAGAATGTTTCGATCGTCGAGGATTGCTTAGACGGCCAAGTATCCGCCGTCGACCGGCAAAGCGGCCCCCGTCATCCAAGCCGACTCCTCACTGGCGAGGAAGACAGCGAGTCCGGCTATGTCTTCGGGCTGACCTAGCCGACCGATGGGATGAACCGCGATGCGTTCACGCCGGACCGCCTGAGGGTCGGGCGCCTGACTGAATACCGCCTCAGTCAGCTTGGTTTCGACGAAGCCGGGGCAGATGGCATTCACTCGGATGTTTTCGGGCCCGTGATCGATCGCCATGCATTTGGTGAGCAGAACAACCGCAGCTTTCGATGACGCGTAGGCCGCCCGGTTCCGCGCACCGTTGATGCCAAGCACCGAAGCGATGTTGATGATGGAACCGCCACCCGCCTTCCGCAGATAAGGCAGCGCCGCCGTGGAGAGGCGCCAGAGGCCACGGACGTTGACGTTAAAGGTCTCGTCCCACTGCTCCTCTGTAATCTGTTCGGCAGTACCGATATGCAGCACTCCGGCGTTGTTGACCAGCGTGCTGAGTCCGCCGAAGTGGCTGGCAGTCTGTTCGAGAGCTCGGTCGATGTCGGGTTTCTTTGCAATGTCAGCCTCGATCACAATGCTGGTATTGCCGATCTCGCGGGCCACAGCTTCAAGCAAAGCCTTGCGGCGGCCGGCCAGGCCGATCCGAGCGCCCTCCCCGGCGAAGGCTAGGGCAACGGCGCGTCCAATGCCGGTGCCAGCGCCGGTGATAAGGGCAATCTTATTCCTGAGGCGGGCGCTCATAGAGGCGATAGTTTAGCAGCAGTCGAAGTTCTAAGCCTGGAATTTTCTCTGTAGACGACTAGCTAGGAGGAAAAACTGGCTCCAAAGAGGACTCGCCACCGGAGAATATCCGGCGACGAAGAGTCCCAACTGGTCGTTTGCCCCGCTGTCTGAGAGAAACGCGATGTGCTTGCTATCCGGCGACCAGGCGAGGTCATGCTCTTCGTGCGGGATCTTCCCGTCGCAACGGTGATGCGCTTCGGAGGGGTGGGAACGTTCAAGTCCGTGAGGTAAATGGCAGAGTCTGCCGATGGCACGCCTTCTGG
>Ga0187872_10004222_pt1 | contig 10931 bp, 8 predicted proteins | sample June2016WEW_16_4_FD_132973 | JGI IMG/M metagenome (GOLD analysis project Ga0187872, IMG submission 132973) | Peatland microbial communities from SPRUCE experiment site at the Marcell Experimental Forest, Minnesota, USA - June2016WEW_16_40 | ecosystem: Environmental > Terrestrial > Soil >...
ACTTGTCTCTCGACTGGGATAGACTTCACTTCCATCTTCTTGGGTGCTTCACCCAAGTCGACTTGGAAAGAGACAAACCACTTACCTAGCTCTCGCTTGACCAGAACGTCTTTGATCGTTCCTTTAAGAGGTCGATACTCGTGAAATCTCACCCACCCGAGCTTCGGGATGAAAACCTTCTCAGACTCAGTTTTCAGAGACTGTTGGAAGCTGAAACTGTAGTACCTCTGCTTTGGTTTGAACCGAGGGTATCCTGGCTTCTCTCCGTTCTTGATCCGACGGAAGAAAGCATTGAAAGCTTTGTCTAACCTTCGTAGAGCTGATCTTCCAACAACCGCAGGAATAGCCTTCCAATCTTCGTCCTCCGCTCTGATGAGCTTCAGACTGAGCTGCTGATCTTGACAAGAGATGGATTTTCCCAGCTTCTTGTAGGCTTCTTTCCGTTCCTGGAGGGCTCCATTGTACAGATCGCAACACGAAGCTAACCAATGAGCCAAGATTTTCTCCTGCTTTTTGGTTGGCTTCAGCGGGTATCTGAACGTGCGGATCATTCTACTTGGGTTAAGGCTAGATCATGGTTGAGGGAATGTCAAACCTGACCAGTACCGTCTACACCAATTTTAACGCGGGCGCCTGGAGAAACGACCGGAGCATCCTCTTTTGTCTCCACAACCGGTCCAGCCCAAGGGTCCTTTGGAGCCGCAACGCTCGCGCTAGGAGGCCGTTCTAACATTCGTCCTTGTTGCTGAGGAACATTGGCCAAAATGAGATGATGAGGTATGTTTCTTACAGGCTTTTCTTTGACCGTAGGGGGAGGTGTCTCAACCGAGGGCTCCGAAGAAGAAACTACCTGGGCTGTGGGCTGAGAAGATCCTAGATCCCGAGGATCAATCCATGCGGAGCTTACCTCGGGTGTTCGCCTTCCCGGGTCAATGAAGATGAACTTTTGGGCAGAAATCATAGGATACCTAGGATCTGCTGGATTCATCTTGTCTTGATCCCCAAAGTACCTCTCAAACCAGGTACTTACACGATGATCGAATTTGGCCTTCCCCGACAAGCTTCGAGTGCATTCCCGATTGAAGCAACTGGAGCAACACTCCCGAATGAAAACGTCAACGGGGTGTCCGTCCGCGTTGCACTCACCAAAAAGGTCTCTTCGATCAGGCATGGGACTAGATATCCTCTGTCTTAACCTCACCGTTACCGATGTTGAGCGTCTCGTCAAGAATTTTCGCCATCATGCTTGGATCAACCCGAATCCCATCGGAAGGAAGAATCAAGCTAGTCCCAGCGCTATCATGCAAATGAAGCAACATCCCATACGGGTCGATCGCTTTCCAACAAGCTTCCCTTACTTGATGAGCGGTGTTGTCCGTAATCTTGTGAATACTAAGGATAACAGCCTTGTCCCTCTTCCACTCGGAGACAGGCGTCGGAACGGAAGAAGCTTGTGCAACAGGAGGCGCCACCGAAACGGAAGGTACAGCTTCAGGGGCCTTTTCTTCCTTGGGAGATTCTCCACCAGACGAATCTTTCTTGGATGGGCTCGGAAGAGAATCCGACGAAACCCCCCGAAGCCACGCGGGGTCTACGATGCGGATCTTGACTTTCTTCTTCTCGACGTTTGTGAAGTGCTCTACCTCTCCCTCTCCGGGAGTGTCCTTACCAAGGTCCACTTCTCGAATCGTTCCATAGACAAAACCATTGACGAAAACGTCACTCTCGCCAATCTTTGTCTTTCCCTCATGATATCGTTCACACTTGTAGCCAGTACCCCAGTTAGGTCCAACGAGAGGCTCCGTGACGAGGGGCACTTTCCACTTAACAATCCTGGAAGGTCTTTCCATGATTTCCACGATGACCGGGATCGCTTCGGTCACGCGTTCATGCTTGATTTCGAAGACAATTTCGTCATGCACCGTGAGAAGAATGCGGACCGAGTCGTCTCCACCATTCCGAAGCCAGCCTCTCTTGTTGAACTCCTTGCAGAGAGTCACAAGGCTGATTTTCATGATATCCGCTCCGGAAGATTGAATCGGGTAGTTGATGGAGTAGCGTTCGCAAGCTCCTCGAACTCTATGATCCGAAGTGGCCGCATCAGGGATAGATATCCATCTTCCGAATGGATTCTTTACTCCTAAATTCTTCTTGACAAAGGCATGCTGTGTCTTGATCCAGGCCGCGAACGTGGAGACCGACTTGTCGAAAGCTTGCTTCCTACGAGCCCCTTCAGTCTTGTCACAACCCGTCGCCCGCATAATTGCTTGCGGCCCCCCTCCGTAAACTAGGGCGAAATTCGCCACTTTTCCCATGCCTCTTTCTTCCTTGGACACCTCCTCTTTGTGGAAGAAAGCTCGCGCCGTAATGGTGTGAAGATCGCCCTTTCCTTCGAGGAACTCCTTGATCCAAACAGGCTCCCCTGAAATATTGGCGACGATCCGAAGCTCTTGACCCGCATAGTCGCATTTGACGAACGTATACCCGTCCCGAGCCATGAAGAGCTTTCGCATGTCGGACTCTCCTGGAATCCCGTGAATAGGAATCCCAGAATATCCGTGGTCATGCTTCCCACCGGGGGCACTAAATCGACCCGTAGCCGCCCCGGTCTCTTTGAAACCGAATCGAAGCTCGTCATTACTATCAAGGTTGTGCAACATGCTTCGCAAGTAGGTTCCCAGCGTTTTCTCCTCTTTTCGATAATCCAAAACCCACTTGAGAATAGGAGGCGCATGAGGGCCGCTCGCAATCTCTTCCAATGTCTCCGCATCGGTCTTGTACTGACCACTTCCCTCCGAGGTCTCATCGGGCTTATCCTCAAGGTTGAGACAGCCTTTTTTGGAGGAGAAGAGGAAGTCCGAAAGCTGCTTGGTACTACTTGGATCAAGGCTGTATCCATGTTTGTGGGCGAAACCACGGATCATTTCATCGAGACGTTTAAACTCCGCTTCGTGGACTTCAAGAAGCTTCGAAATACCCTTTCGGTTGAGCTTGACTCGAGGGCGTTCCATGACCCGATCAGCTTGAATGGTTTGCTTCTCAAGCCGGTAGGTGTCCGCGTAAGATTCTCGAACCTTTTTCAAGTAGTCGATGCGACTCTTTTCGTGAGCGCGCGGAGGCTCACAAAGAAGGTAGGTGCAAATGGCATCCGCACAAGCATAGTGCAGCACCCCCTCTTCATCAGGGGATAGATTCCCGAATCGAATAGGGCGCCCACGAAGAAACAACTCTTTCAACTCGATCATCTCGTAGGGGTTGCCTTCAATATCTATGAGAGTCTCAAAAGCCTTGTCCTTGAGACCGAGGCTTTTATCCGCCGAATAATAACAGAAACAGGCAAGCATCCCATCCTCAAAGGATTCTGGGTGCCACCAGTCAATCCCTGTCACCGGATAGAGCATCTCTTGATCGAACTTCGCGTTCCAGAAGTAGAGTTTTACTTTACCAGGTTTTGATGCCGGGTAAGCCTTCGTTCCTTTGACAACGAAGGACAAAGGGTCGGCTTCCCGTGCCTTCTCGTTAGGCTCTGGTTGTGCCGCCAGACAAAGACGCGTGATCTCGGCATTGACCTCATCTACAGGTAGACTAAGGTTCTTCCCTTCATCCTCAGGGACATGTCGAATGGGAATGTAGAAGCCTTCTACCCCATCAACCGAGATACAGTATCCAACGATTTGGTGCTTCGTTCTCGGCTTCCCAGAAGCATCATAGAAGATCCTGGTGTCCAGTCCCTCGGTTTCCGTATCGAGCGCACAGCGACCCTGCGCAAGAGCAGCGTCAACAATCTCTCGAACCTGCTGAGTCGAGGTCACCATGGTGAACTTGTGATGCTTCATCCACGGCTTCGTGATGTTAGGCACATCCCGTTCATGATTGAACATCTGAATGGCGTTAGAATCGTCGTCATCCTCTTCTTCTCGACGAACGACTCCCGATGCGGGGGAAGCCTTAACGGAATTATCGAAACCCGTCAGAGAAATTCCATTCTCTTCCGACTCAACAACCGTAGGGGTTTCTACCGGGGCTTGAGGGCCAAAATCCACGAAGGATCCCTCGTCATCCTTAATAACCGGAGCAGGCTCTGCTTGGGCTGTAGAAGTGAATACTACGGGGTTTCCCTCGACCGTATCAAGAACTGAAGCAGGTTCTGCCGGGTCTTGAGGTAGGTCTATTACAGAACCCTCGTCGTCATCAACAGACGGGTTGAGAGGGGTTGCCGGAAGGGTGCTGACGGGTGCTTCTTGAGCTTCCGTAGGGGCGGCAGGGGGCTCTACTGCAACGTGATTTGGGTCTGTAGCAGCGTCCAGAATATCTAGAAAGGGATCGATGTCTACAGCGTTTTCACTCATGTAGCTACTCCTACACCACCTTCCTCAACAACAAGAACGTAGGTTTTATCACGCCACAACCGAACCAGCTCTGCCACAAGGGAACGCACGGAAGAATCAAGACCGGCTGGCTCGAAACACCACGGCATCCCCTTAGCTAGAGCAGTGCAGTCCCTCTCAATAAACAAGCTACAAGAACGTACATTCTCACACGCTTGAGAAGGAAGCTTGTGCAGCATCCCCTCAGGGAACAACCCGAGCGCCTTTATCAGAGGCCGCGAGAAGCCAAGAATCGCGTGCTCCACCATATCGTGCGTCATTTGGGAAAGCAGATTCCCCATGACGTGTCCTTGGAGAGGCCGCCAGTGGTCTTCCCACGTTCCCTCGTAGGCATATACGAGATACAGGCTCAAAGGGCCCATCTCGCGCGTCTGAAGGGAAATTTGACGGCTCACGCTCTCACTTTCGTCCCGATCTTATCCAAAACTTGCTGAAGGATCGCTCTCACCTTACCCACCGAGAGAGCCCCCGTCTCAAACTGGTATCTGGACCGATCCAGAACGGACCCTATCGTCAGGTGGCTCTTCATGTCGAACGATTCCCGTGCCTTCGTCAGGCGTTTCTCGCACACTTCGAAAAGCTCCTTGATTTCCTCAACCTCGGGATCCACATAATCTGCCATCTCGGAAGGTAGTGGGGGACGCTCTGGGGGGACAATGCCGAACGCGCGCTCAATCTCCAAAAGAACTCGCGTGAACTTGGTCTCCTTGCTCCCATAGAACTTCCTCCAAAGAGCTATAACGTCCCAACTCTCGTGGCATGTGAAGCACCAAACATGGCTAGGCCCTTTAACCGTCTCTGGATAGACTCGTGCACTAGGATTGACATCCCTTCCATGGAATGGACACGAGAACTGTTCTTCGCGATCGTCTGAGTATCGAAGTGAGATCCCGTTCCGACGTAGAACATCGTGGGCCGTAACGTTCTTGCGTACCGTTTCAATTCTCGACCGAATCCAACGGTAGTTGGCTGACTGCGTGGAAGCCTCTTGGATCGCTTCTGCTTTGTAGTCTCGAGCCATATTTCAAATACTGTCAAGGCCAAACAGGGCTTGAGCTTCTACGTTCATCCCAGCTCCTGTTTGCCGAGTACGATCGATACCCAGTATGCGACGGTTCCTAAGATTGGCATGAGCATCGAAGGGCTCGAACTTAGGGTTATCTCGGTTCTTTGGATTCGAGAAGCGAGTCGTGTTGTTATTACGATGCTCGTCGTTGAGATAGGTAGTCGTGATCACATCAGCCGACTTCTCAACTTCATTCGCATAGGTGAAAGCATTGAGCTTATACTCCCCTTCGTTTTTGTTCGCCGCCTCTTTTCCTTCTCGATTGATCTGCCAAAGGAGCAGGACTGGAATCCCCTCATTGTTGTTGAACTGGAGAGCAAACTGCTTCGCATCTCGAACCACCGAGTTGACCTCAATCGTATAATCCTTGCTTCGTTTGCCCCTTCTTGGCTCAACCCATTGGCCATGATCAATGACCACAAAACCTAGCTCAAGCCTCTTGTGTAATAGCTCGGCTTCCATACGGATGTCGAGCATGGTCTTCTCTTTTTCTGGATTGTACACCTCGAAACTCTGGTACGTCTTGTTGGTACTGAAATCGGGGATCACTCTCTCCAGAAAGAACTTCTCTTCTTCAGGGCTCAGCTCTCCGTCTCGAATCTTGCGGTAATCCAGGCCCACATATCCTGGAGGCTGTATTCCCAAAGTTGTCCATTTATCACTGGCTGCGTGCACTGTATAGATGTTCCGACGCACTTGAACATAAGGCATCTCAAACGATATGTAAAGAACATTGGTGTTGTACCGAGTGACGAGGTTATAGCACCAATTGATGGCAAAGGTAGTTTTTAGCTCAGACGGGAAAGCACCGTGGACCCACAACTCACCTTTCTTGGCCCCCGTACATGCGCGGTCGATATCCTCGATGCCCGTGAATCGCCCATAGACCTTATCCTTGTTATTCTTGGCCTCAAGGTACTCCTTGCCTACCTCTTCAGCATCATTGCGCACGTCCCCACGGAAACGTGTGTTGAAGCTAGGAGCAATGAGATCGTTAGCTCGCGCCATGAAGTGCGTTAAGCCATCCCGGATACCTGACTTGCGCTCTCCTTCAATTTCGATGCCTTTGGTGATGATGTCTTGAGATTCCCTCAGGAGAGCTACGGCTTTGATCTTATTCTGCTCTTCGAGAATTTGCGTGAGCAGGTAGCTGTAGTTCGTTCGGATGTAGAACTCTGCTACTTCAATGTCTTTCAGCCGCTCGATCACCTCAAGATCATCGGTTCCCTCAAAATAGTCCTTCACCGTCTGAATTGACGGCATCTCAAGCTGAGCGCTGAAGTATTGGTAGACGAACCCGTAGATTCGAGTGTCTTCGTCTCGACCCCAATCGACCTTCGTGTTCATCAACTTGGTAAAGTTGTGAACGAGGTTCTCCTGAGTAATGGAGCCCCGAACGTCAATGACGGAACGAAGAAGCCGCTTCATACGCCAAAGGCTCCCCCGCCCGCCTTAGGCTTTTTCCAAGATCGTTTGGAGCCAGCCTTGTACTTCCCGACCCTAGTCACTCCAAAAGGATCCTGCTCTTCGGTTGGCATTAACCCAAGATCAAGGGAAGGTTCTTCAGGAGGTGGAGCCGCTTTCTTGGTCTTTCCTCGAGAAGGAGTAGGGGCTTCATAGTGCTCAACATTCATGGAGGGGGAAGGATCTTCTGCTAAGGTTCTTGGAGTGGTCGTGCTGAGATCAACGGTATCGAAGTACTCCTTGACGTAAAGAGCGACCTCATCATTCCAGGAACGAGGATATTCATCCTCAGGGCTGCGAACGATCCAAGTAGGCTTCCTAGCGACTTCTCGAATCATTAAAGCTTGCTTGAGGGCTCCTGGAGCCGCAGCGTTCTTGTACCCAAGAAAACCGAGCCGAACGATAATCAGGTTGGATCCTTCAACGAGATCCTTTAACCCGTTGTAGCTATCCTTATCCTCACGTGACTTTCGCGATCGGTTGTTGTATTGCTCGTTGCCAACAAACACATTGAGAATGCGCTCGTCTGTCAGGATCAGATACCGGAATGCTGAATCGTTGTACCAAGAGTAACCAATCGCCAAACGCAGATGGGGCAAAAAAACTGGCCACGTGCTTTTGATGAACAGGTTTTCCGAGGTCCTATCAAGCTTGGTATTGAAGTTCTCGTCAAGCGCATATAGGGGGCCATAGGTAATCTTTGGAGCGCTGTTCAGATCCGGTCCTAGGTAGCCACTAAGCATCTCAGTTAAGAGACAGAGGCACGTCCGAGCCTTCTCCCCAGACGTCTTCCAACGCGCACCGTGACACTCAGGACAGATCTCTTCGTCGGGCATCGGGATGAATTATCTACACCGGTTTGTCAGATTTTAGCATCTGGACAAGCTCGCGTCGGAAATTCTGGTTGCCAAAGTCGAGAGCCCCCACCGCGCTCTCCCCGAGAACCTTGTCGATGAGGTCCTTCTTACTCCGTAGAAGCTTGAGCGTGTGATGGTCGATCGTGTGGCGATCCTTTGCATGCACCCTCGGACGTTCAGCGATAAGATGGACCGCCAAGACACTCTGGTGAAGGGACCCGATTCTTATTGCGCGACCTAGAGTCTGTACATAAGTGCCCCATGACCACGGAGCGTCATAGAAGACCATGGCGGCAGCGGCCTGAAGATTGATCCCCTCCCCACCGGCATCCGTAATCAGAATGACCTTGACCTCTGAGTCAGGGTCTTGGAAAGCATCTTGAGCTAGCTTGCGTAGAGGGTTCTTGGCTGTGTCCTTGACCGCTCCCGTGATGGCCACGTTCTTAACTCCCTTGTCTTCAAGGATCGTTTGTAGTCTAGGAACGTGACTGGCAAATCGAGTATAGACAATGACCTTGTCTCCCTCAAGCTCCCCTCCCTCGGTCAGAAGATCCAAAAGGGCTTCCTCCTTGGAGCTAATCTCGTCAACTTCGATAGGCTCATCGAAGAATAAGGGCTCAACGCTGTCTCCTGGCTTATACTTCAAAAGCGACGGGGAGTTTGCTGCTTGTTGGCAAAAAACTAAAGAGACGAACGCGACGTGCTCTTCGTAATCCTTGATGGTTCCGTCCCCCAGCTCAAGGACACCCGAGAGGGCCTTCGAATAGAGGCGGTCTTCAGCGGGAGTCAGCTCGCATAAGACTTCTTTGGTCACAAGGGTGGGAAGCTCATCGGAAACGGCGTGCTTGTGGCGACCCAAGAAGAAGGGGTCAATCCAATCGCGGAACGCCTGGAGATTCTTGTAACCGACGATAATGGGGATCTGGCGCCTTGATCCCCGGATCGGCTGAAGCTTAGTGACGCAGAAGTCGCGCATGAAAGCTGTCTTCGTCGTGAAGATACCCGGTTGGATGACCTTGTAGATGGAGAACCCCTCGATGAGATTATTCTTCAGCAAAGTCGCCGTAAGCCCATAGACGCGATCGGACCTTTGAGACAGAAAGTTGCATATTTCCCAGCGCTTGCTTGATGAGCTTTTGAAGGCTTGACATTCGTCGTAGATCACCACAAGCTTTTCTTGTGCAGCGGTAAGTCTGTCGAGTAGCCCTGGTTGAATAGGGGCTTTGGGATTAGGCTGGCCATTCGGGAGTAGAGGAATGACTTGGCCTTCGTTCCAGTCTCGAGCCAAAATGTGGTAATTGATTAGAAGAATGACCTTCTCAGGCCCTGAGTGAGTGGACCAAGCTTCATAGATCGCTTTTCTCTGATCGAGCGTTCCACTAACTACGAAGGTCTTGATACCCGTAGTGAAGCGATCTGTTTCGGACGCCCATTGACGGAGCACGCTCTTTGGGCAGACGACGATGCACTTGGAGTTGCTCTTTTCCCAGAGGTAGCAAAGGAAAGCTAGGGCTTCCAAAGTCTTGCCCAAACCAGCCGCATCTCCTAGCACCATCCTCCTCATCATGAGGAGGGACATAACGCCCTGGACCTGATAATATCTTAGGCGTAAGGGCTCTGTTTTCCTTGAAGCTCCTTCAATCTCAGTCCGTAGTCTAGGTGTTGGGCGTAGGGAGCACGTCTTCGACTGTCGAATCTGCTTGAGTTTCTCGATCGTTCCCTGAAGCTTAACGAGCATTTCTTGACGAACATCGGCCATGAGGGGCTCCCTACACCGCTTTTCAACCAGGAAAATACCGATCGATAGTCTTTCTCATTGCTTCCGCGCCGACTGGGTTCGAGGAGTGGACGGTTGGCTTGTTGTGAGGCCAGTGTCCGGTTTCGACCATCCAAATCACCAAGTCGTAACCGGTACGGCCGTGGGTACAGACGCCTTCGGTTACGATCATCAAACCTTCGTTGCACTCTTCAACAATATCACACACGGGACAAGGCCCGAGATCGTGGTCAAGAGAAGCGTTTTCCACGTTCCTCGATTCCAAGAATTCCTTTGCCTCAATCAGTGTTCGCACCAGCGTCCATGCAGGAGAAGGAATGTTCCGAACGTCATCCAAGTAGATATTCATATTGACGTAGGGAGTACACCATCCGGTGTAGAGTATCTCTCGTGAAAGCGCTGTCCCTTCGTGAACCATGGTGCTGGGCCGTTCTCTTCGCCGGAAAACGGGTGGAAAACCGGCTCAAGTGGAAGAATTCCAACTTCCGAGGCTCTCTTCTGCTTCACCGAGCGAAGGGCATGACGCAAACTGAGTATCACGAGTCGGCGGCATGGATGGTGGATCGAAGGCTCGTTACCTATTCTGACCGAGGCCGTGTAATGTCCAAGTGCCCTTTGTGTCAGGGCTATGCCGCGCTTGATAACCACCGATGCACCATGTGCTTTGGAATGGGAAAGCTACCAAATGACGGAGTACCCGTCATTCCGCCCTATGCCTTATTCAAGGACGCCACCCAAAGGTGCTTTTGCTCTGTTGCTTGAAAACGTAGAGATTCTCGACAAACCGATTCCGTTGCCAGGAAGTCTCGGATTTTTCGGAGTTGACGATGCCCTCCTGAAGGAAGCCAAGTTCCATCCATGCTTATCCGGTTGCTTGACAAAAAACCATTGAGTCCGTAGCAAAATGGTTGCATTCTGTCAACTTCTTTGATAGTCTAGAGAAGTCGTGAGAACTAAGCCTCTGATAAAGAGCCGATTCTTCTACCTGCATCCCGAGGCAAACACGGGAAAGATCGCTTCTCTTGAAGCGTTGCAGGAAAAATACACGGCTTACCTCAAGGTCTGTGTGGATCAGATGCTCCAAGAACATCGGTTCAAGATGACCTTGAATGAGAAGAAAGACTTCTTCCCGCCTTGCAAAACTTTGTCGACTCAGATCGTCAAAAACGTTCAAGATCAAGCAATATCTATTGTCTCAGGATGGGCGGCTTCCAAGTACATCACGAAGATCAAGGGTTTCCTCAAAGGCCAACTCAAAAACGGTGATCTCGACAAAGAAGACTTCCGAATCCTGTGTACGATCGGGAAGTACTCCCTAGGAAAAGCAAGCGCCAGAGTCCCTCAAGAGATGCTGGATCTCTACTGGTCTTTGCTTCTTG
>Ga0187872_10004224_pt1 | contig 10929 bp, 6 predicted proteins | sample June2016WEW_16_4_FD_132973 | JGI IMG/M metagenome (GOLD analysis project Ga0187872, IMG submission 132973) | Peatland microbial communities from SPRUCE experiment site at the Marcell Experimental Forest, Minnesota, USA - June2016WEW_16_40 | ecosystem: Environmental > Terrestrial > Soil >...
ACATCTACAACACGGTGCGTCCTCATCAGGCGCTCCGCTATCTCACCCCGCTCGAGTTCCTCGAGCGCTGGAAATCTCAACGAAAGAAAGCCGAGTGTCACTAATCATGTGGACGAGTACATTGCCTTGACCGAGAGGGCGGGGGCGCGTACAATCCACCCATGGATCGTTGCACCAGGTCGACAGTCGTCACAGCGTGTCGTTGCACTGTCATGGCCGCTGCGGGTGCGTGATCCGAGTTTCTTAGCCACAGTCGAAATCGGGTTCCGAAGCCCGCTGACCAGGAAGAAGCTGGTAGCGGGTTTTTTGTTTGCTTCTGGAGGGTGTGACGTTAGCCAGGCGGTGGAAGATTGAAGAAAGCAACCCCAGGAACGGTCTCCTTGGTCGGCGCAGGGCCGGGCGATCCCGAACTGCTCACCGTTAAGGCCCATCGACTGCTCCGCCAGGCCGAGGTGGTCTTGCACGACGATCTCGTGCCCGCGGAAATCCTCGCACTGGCCGGGCCGCGAGCCGAGATCGTAAACGTCGGCAAGCGATGCGGCGCAAAGGGAATCGCGCAAGCGGAAATCAACGCGCGGATGATCGAATCCGCCCGCCGAGGACTCGACGTCGTACGCCTGAAGAGCGGCGACCCCGGAATCTTCGGCCGCCTTAACGAAGAAATTGACGCTCTCGAGGCTGCCGGCGTGCCTTTCGAAGTGGTCCCCGGCATCACGGCTGGAATTGGGGCGGCGGCGGCCCTCGGTGTTTCGCTTACAGATCGGCGCAAGAGTTCCCGCGTCATCGTCGTGACCGGACACCATGCGGGAACGAGCGAGCAGAAAAAACCCGACTGGAAGAACTTGGCTCGTGAAGATGCGACCCTGGTGGTCTACATGCCCGGCCACGATTTTGCCGGTCTGCGCGCGGAGTTGCTCGCCGCGGGCCTCGGCGCGGAAACTCCCGCCGTGATCGTTTCTCGCGCCACCACGCCGCAGCAACTCCATCAATGCACGACCCTCGGAGAGATTGATAAACTGCCACGCATGGAGTCTCCTGCTATTCTTCTGATCGGCCGCTCGCTCGAGCGCGCCCGCCGGGAGTCGAACGCGCAGGATGCGTCTCCCGATCTCGATCGGGTCGAGCTGATTCTCTCCTCGCTCTGACGGCAATTCCCACTGCAACTCCGCCTGAGTCTCCGAAGCGAAACGCGCTGCCTCGTGTTAGATTCGTCTAGGATTCGCCGGGGCTGACCCGCGGGAGCTCGCTCGCGAAATGCTCGATCGCAAACAACAAGCGGTCAGTTGGCTCGACTTCGTTTGGCTGCTCTTCATCGCCGGGCTGGCCTTTCTCCCGGCCGAGGACCAGCTCCACAAGCAACTCATTCTTCTTTGCATCGGGATCTTTCAACTCCTGGAAGGCCGCTTGGTGGCCTGGCTGCCGGGGCGCGGCCGAGTCTACGCGGTTCTCGTCAAAATCGCGCTCGCGACTCTCTTGCTCGACCACACCGGAGAAATTGGGATCAACAGCAGCTACTGGCCTATCTATCTTGTGCCGGTTTTTACGGCCGCGATCTACTTTGGCCCCATCGCCACGCTTCTGTGGACGGCGCTCGCCTCGATCGCCTACTGCTCGTTTCTGATTCCGGCGCTCCAGGAATACGAACTCGACCGGGAAGGCACGGCCATTCTCGCGATTCGAATTCTCTTTTTGTTCCTGGCCGCCATGCTTGTGAACCGTTTCGTCATGGACAACCGGCGCCAGGTGCAGCGGTATCAGAAACTCTCCGAAACGCTCGAAGAAACGAACCGCCAGTTGCAGCGCGCCGAAGCGGAGGCCCGTCGCTCCGAGCGCCTCGCCGCGCTCGGTCAAATGTCCGCCGGCCTCGCGCACGAGATTCGCAATCCGCTGGCCGTCATCAAAGGGTCCGCGGAAATGCTCGCTCAAAAACTGCACGCGGGCCAGCCTTTGGAAAGCGAGCTTGCCGGATACATTTCATCCGAGGTAAACCGGCTGAACGCTCTGGTCGCGCGGTTTCTCGATTTTGCGCGCCCTTCGAGCCTCGATCTGCGGCCGCAGCGCGTTTCCAAGATCGTGGACCGCGCCCTCGACTCCGTTCACAACCAATTGCCGCAGGCGAAGGTGCGCGTCGAGCGCCATTACGCCCCGGCTCTGCCGGACATTCTGGCCGACGAGCAGTTCTGCGAGCGCGTGTTCGTCAACCTGATCCAGAACGCCTACCAGGCGATGGAATCCTCTCCGGACGGCCGCGAAGAAGTCCTGCGCGTCTCGATCGCGCCCGAGTCTTCGAGCGGTCGCGCCGGCGTCGGCGTCGTCATCGAAGACACGGGACCGGGCGTAGCGCCCGAGGCGCGCGAGCAGATTTTCAATCCGTTTTTCACGTCGAAGAAAGACGGCGTCGGCCTGGGCCTGGCAATCGTCGCAAAGATCGTGGATGACCACTGCGGCTCGATCCGCCTGGAAGACAATTCGGGGCCCGGGGCGCGTTTTCACCTTTTTCTTCCGGCCGCGGTGGAGAAACCAGGAAAAGGGTCGGGCGAGTAACGCCCTGCGGCGGTATGGCATCGAAAGGCTGCACACATGGAGCGCGACAAACCATCTCTGTTGATCGTCGAGGACGAAGCGAAAATGCGGCGCCTGCTCGAGCTGCAACTCGCCGAGGAGGGTTTTCAGGCTCGCACCGCGTCAGACGCCGAAACCGGCCTCCAACTCTTGAACAAGGAGCCTTTCGACCTCGTCGTCACCGATTTCAAGCTGCCCGGCATGAGCGGCCTCGAGTTTCTGCACGCCGTGAAACGCGTCGATGCTGGCCTGCCGGTCGTCATCATGACCGCCTACGGCACCGTCGAATCCGCCGTCGACGCCATGAAAGCCGGCGCGAGCGACTACGTGTTGAAACCCTTCTCGCTCGCCGAGTTGGTTCTGGTCATACGCAAAGAACTCGCCTCCCGTCAACTGCGCGAGGAAAATCGCGATCTGCGCGAAGCCCTCGGTCGCCGCTACGAGTACAAAAACATCGTCGCGCAAAGCGACAAAATGCAGGGCGTGCTCGCTCTCGTCGAGCGCGTCGCGCCTACAAATGCGACCGTCCTCCTCGGCGGCGAAAGCGGCGTCGGCAAAGACCTGATCGCGCGCGCCATTCACGAGCATTCCCAGCGCGCCTCCGGCCCGTTTCTTAAGATCAACAGCATCGCGATCCCTGAGAACCTGCTTGAGAGCGAACTCTTCGGCTACGAGAAAGGCGCGTTTTCCGGAGCGACGTCGAGTAAGCCGGGCAAGTTTGAACTGGCCGATAAGGGCACGCTATTCCTGGACGAAATCGGCGACGTTCCTCCCGCGACGCAGGTGAAGCTCCTCCGCGTGCTCCAGGAGCGCGAATTCGAGCGCCTCGGCGGGACGAAAACGATCAAGGTGGACGTCCGCCTGATCGCCGCCACCAATCGCGACCTGCGCGCCGCCCTCGAGGAAGGCACGTTCCGCGAGGATCTCTACTATCGTCTGAACGTGGTCGCGATCGACATCCCGCCTCTGCGCGAACACAAAGAAGACATCCCCCGGCTCGTTAGTTTTCTCCTCGACAAATTTGCGCGCGAGTCTGGCAAGCCCATGCATAACATAACGCCGCAGGCGATGAAATTGCTGATGGATTTTCACTGGCCGGGAAACGTCCGCGAGTTGGAGAACGTCCTCCAGCGCGGCGTCACTCTATCCGCCGGCGCGACGCTCGATGTCGGCGACTTCCATCTCGATACCCCGCGCTCGCACGTAGGCACCCCGGCGCCTATCCTGCCTGAGGGCGTCACGCTCGAACAGTGGGAAGACGAGATCATTCGCGAGGCCCTGCGCCGCACGAATGGCAACAAGAGTCAGGCCGCCCGTGTATTGGGTCTTTCGCGCAACGCCCTGCGCTATCGCCTCTCGAAAATGGGCGTCCCCGATCCCACTGAAAACTGATGCAGCTTGTTAGACCGGCTGCATGAGGTGGCTGAAAACCACCACCTCCGCTCGAAAACAACCAGCCGCTCCTGGCAACCTCATGAACGATTTCTACGAGATCATCTCGCAATGCTCAAACTCGCAAGGACTTATGAGTCGTTGTACGAAATGGCCCGATTTGGCATCGGCCCTGCATTATCACAGTGGGATTCAAAGGATTCGAGGTGGGCCATGAAGAAGTATCTGGCGAGTCTGGCAGTGATTTTTCTGACGCTGGGCGTGATATCTGTCAGCGCGCAGGACGATTATGGGCAGTATAGCCCACAGGCCGGGCCGCCCTCTCCGCCGCCAGGGCAACAGGACAATCAGCAACCCGATCAATCGGGGGCCGCACCCGGCGTGGCCCGCGTTAGCTTCATTAAGGGCGATGTCTCATCCCAGCGCGGTGACAATGGCGACTGGGTCGCGGCCACTGTGAATACTCCGATTTCAGTCGGCGACCGTGTTTCGACCGGACAGAATTCTCGCGCGGAACTTCAACTTGACTCGGCCGATGTCCTACGCCTGGCGGACAACGCAACCGCCAAGGTTGCAGGTATCAGCCGGGAGAACATTCAAGTCCAGGTCGGTCAGGGTCTCGTGACTTATTCGATCGTGAGGGCAAGCGAAGCGAATTCCGAGATCGACACTCCGAACGCGGCGATTCATCCGGATGGCCCCGGCGAGTACCGCATTCTCGTCAACCCGAACGGAGAAACGGAACTGGTCGTCCGCAGCGGTTCGGCGGATGTCACCGAACCGACGGGCAGCACTCACGTGGACGCGGGGCAAATGATCACGGTTCAGGGCACGGACAATCCGCAATATAAGACCTCCGCCGCGCCTGCGAGCGATGAGTGGGATTCCTGGAACAACGACCGCGATCGCAGTATCAGCAGCGCCCAAAGCTGGCGCAAAACCGATCGCTACTACACCGGTTCGGAAGACCTGGACAACTACGGCGTCTGGAGCGAAGTTCCGGACTACGGTCAAGTGTGGACTCCCGCAGAAGGACCCGGCTGGGTTCCGTACAGCTCTGGTCGCTGGGTCTGGGAACCTTACTACGGCTGGACTTGGGTTTCCTATGAGCCGTGGGGCTGGGCGCCGTACCACTATGGCCGCTGGTTCGTTTATGGCGGCAACTGGGTGTGGTGGCCGGGTCCCGTCGTTGGGTACCCTGGATACTATCCCATCTGGTCGCCGGCCTACGTCTCCTTCTTCGGATGGGGCGGCGTTGGTTTCGGATTCGGCTTTGGATTTGGCTGGGGCTTTGGCCACGTCGGCTGGCTACCGTGCGGGCCGGGAGATTGGTTCCACCCGTGGTGGGGCGGTTGGGGTGCGCATTTCAACACCTTCAACGCCGCCAACAACTTTCACAACGGATTCGGCCCGCTCGGACCTCGCGGAGAACACTCGTTCTCGAACGTGAACGAAGCGTTTCGAAACGATCGCGTCCGCGCCGGCCTCGTCTCGATGGACTCAAACCGGTTTGGCCGTGATGCCGTGTCGGGGCATGGACAAACCATGAGCGCAGCATCATTCCGGCAAGCCAGCATGGTGAGCGGCAAGATGCCGATTTCGCCGTCGAAGGAAAGCTTCAGCCCGTCCGGGCGCGCGGCGAATCCGGCGTCGTTCCGCGGCGCTCCTTCAAGCTCGCAACACTTCTTCAGCGCAGCGGGCCGGACGAACACCGCGTCGAATAGTTTCGCTTCGCGGTCTTCTGCGAACACAAGTAACACGGTAAGAGGGCAGTCCGGCTTCGGCGGAAACACCAGCAGGAACGCCAACACCGGCCCGGTCACATCCAATCGGCCCGGATGGCACACGTTCACGCCGCCCCAGTCGGGCGCTGCGAATCATTCGGCGCAGGGCTTCGCGGCCGACAATCGTGCGGGGGCAAGCGCCGGAGCTCAAGCCGAGAATCGGAGCGGATGGGAGCACTCCACCCCGTCTTCGCGCGGGAATCAAGCGCAGCCGCAAGAGTTTAATCGCGGCTTTTCGCAGCCGGGTCAGTCGCAGCGTTCGTACACTCCGCAATCGGCGTCACGAGGGGGCTACTCCAATTCATACTCTCGTCCTACCCTTAATATGAGGCAGCCCATCGTGACGCCGCGCGGCGGATCCTTTGGCAGAGCGCCTTCCGGCGGCTACAGCGCACCGCATGGTAGCTACAGCCAGCCACGCGGCGCCTATACTGCACCTCGCGGCGGTGGAAGCGGCGGCGGAGGTCGCAGCGCGGGCGGCGGCGGCCACCCCAGTGGCGGCCATTCAAGCGGCAAGCACCGCTGACACAGGCTCACAACATCCAATGGCTCGCCCACGGCCCCGAGCTTTCGGGGCCGTGGCGCATAGAGGCACCAGAAGGCGTACAAACGAAACTAATCGACTGGCTGAGTGTTTTATGGATGGGAGCAGAGAAACGCTATGTCAACAGTGCGCGTCATCGCTTGACTGCGCTAGGTAATTCCACGCAGTGAACCACGTGAGCCAGCTATGCTATCGAAAGGCCGGCTCGCGAAAGGACTCAAATCCATGAGGAAAGTGACTTCGCTCTTCATACTCCCGCTCTTCATCGCAGGATTGTTTGCAGCGTTTCCGAATTCCGCCGCGGCGCAGGACGATCCGCCCGGCCGGGTGGCGCGCTTGAATTTCGTTCAGGGCTCGGTTTCCTACCAAGTCTCGGGCGACCAGAACTGGGTCCAGGCCGACACCAATCGCCCGCTCACCACGGGTGACAATCTCTGGGCCGACAAGGACTCGCGCGGCGAAGTCCACATCGGCAGCACGGCCATTCGCCTCTCGAGCGAAACCGGCATCTCGTTCCTCACGCTCGATGATCGCACCGTGCAGCTTCAACTCGCGCAGGGCACCATCGAAGTTCACCTGCGGCATCACGTCGCCGGCGATGCCTTCGAAATCGACACGCCGAACCTCGCCTTCACACTCACGAGCGGCGGTGAATATCGGATCGAGACCGATCCAAACGGGACTTCGACCATCGTCGTTGTGCGCGAAGGCGCCGGCGAAGTCACCGGCGGCGGCGAATCCTGGGACCTGGGCGCCGGCCAGCAATACACGTTCAACGGCACCGATCAGCTTTCTTACGACGCCTCGCCCGCGCCCGGCTTCGATGATTTCGAAGACTGGTGCCAGTCTCGCGATCAGCGCGAGAACAACGCCACGTCGGCGAAATACGTCTCGCGCGACGTCGACGGCTACTACGATCTCGATGACTACGGCTCGTGGGAATCCGATTCCGACTACGGCGAGATGTGGGTGCCGACAGGCGTCGCCGTCGGCTGGGCGCCGTATCACGTCGGCCACTGGGTTTACATCGCGCCGTGGGGTTGGACCTGGGTCGACGACGAGCCGTGGGGCTGGGCGCCATTTCACTACGGCCGCTGGTACTACGTCCGCGATCAGTGGGGCTGGGTTCCGGGGCCGATCGTCGTACGTCCCGTGTATGCGCCCGCGGTCGTCGGATTTGTGGGCGGCGGATTCGGCTTTTCCGTCGCGTTCGGCGGGGGCTTTGCCGGCGTCGGCTGGTTCCCGCTCGGGCCGCGTGATGTCTTCGTTCCCGGCTACCATTGCAGCCCGCGATACTTCCAGACGATCAACGTAACGAACGCCCGAGTCCTCAACGTCACGCAGGTCACAAATGTCTACAACACCGTCGTGGTCAACCACGCCGGTGCTAGCGTTAATTACATGTACGCGAACAATGAACGCGCCGTCACCGCGGTTTCGCGAGACACCTTCGTGAACGCGCGCCCGGTCGCCAAGGCGGCCTTCCGCGTGAATGCGGACCAGATTCGCACTGCTCGCGTCGTCGAGTCCGCCCCCATTGCCCCGACGCGCACGAGCTACGTCTCCGCCACGGCCAGGGTCTCCACGGCGAGACCTGCTGTTCCATTCTCGCAGCGGCCCGTTGTGGCCCGGCTGAATCCAGCCACCCCGGTCCCGCGCCAGACGCCGCAGTTCACAAACGACAGCCGTCCGTTCAACGCGCAACACAGTTCTCGCGCGAGCAATAATCCGCCGGCGACCAACAACCAGCCGCAGTCAACCGACGGTTTCCGGCCTTTCCAACCGCCCGCGACCACGAACAACAACGCCAACACGGTCGATCGTTCCCAGCAACAACCGCAATCCGACGCGCGTCCGGCAATGAAGTTCACGCCTCCCGTGAAGGCGCGCGACGAGATGTACGACGTTCACCCGCCTCTGAATAACAAACAGGCTAAGGCGCCGCCCCCGAAGGCCGCGCCTGCGCCCAAATCGGAAGAACACAAGAAATAGCCCTCTGATTGACTAACCGCGGCGCATCTCGCGTTCGCCGCATGAGAACGGCCCCGAGGAATCGGGGCCGTTTCTTTTGGAGGCTTCAGGGCGACGCGGGCTTGGACTGATCGGGCCCGCTCGGCGCGCCCGGCTGTGCGGCGGCAGGATTCGGCGGCGCTTGCGCCAGGGCGAGATAGGCGCGGCCGAACGCGGATTGCTGCGTTCCGGCCGCGATCACAACGGCCTGCACCGTGTAGCGGCCCGTGGGAAGTTTCGCGAGCGGCAGGCTGATGCGGAACGAAGCTGTCTGCGCCTTCGCGTCCACCTCCGTTGGCGCGAGCAGCGGCGTCGCGTTGATCTGCACGCCGCCCCGGAAAAACACCAGTCCGGCGCGCAGCGTCGAAGCGTCGAACGTCTCGGACTTCTCCGCTTTCTCCGGATAATAGGCCTGGAAGAAGACGTAGAGCGTCTGCTGCTGCGTGAAGTAGCGCGTCACGCTCGGCACGATTCTCTCGCCTTCCATCTCGAGCGGCGTCGCGGCCAGGTTGGCGCGGGTTCCCAGCGCTTTCGTCTGCACTTCGGCTGATTTTTCGACGGGCACGAGCTGGCTCGACAATAGCACCGAGCTCAGCGTCATCCGCGTCGCGGCGCGCTGCGGCACCACGAGCTGCTCTTCGAACGTCCCTATCTTCCCGGACTCGTTCTCTCGCGCGACGAATTTCAGTCGGTACGTCCCGGGCGCCAGCACCACTCCGCCCTGGTACACGAGATTGCTCCGGCCCACCTGCTGAAACCGCTGCTCGTCCAGGTGCACCGTGATCGTGTCGCGCAGCGCGGCTACATTCTGCCCGGAAGGTGCGCGCACTTCCGCGGCGAAATCGAACGCAGCCTCGCGAAGGTTGTGCCTCCGCGCCCAATCGAGCGCGCTCGACGAAAGCTTCGCGGAGATCGGAACGTACACCTGCGTGTTGCTCAGCCGGAACATCGCCGTCTCGACGGCGACGGGCAGTTCGACGGAGGAGTTTGGCGAGTTCATCGCGTCCTCGAGCTGCTGTTCGCGGTCTTCTTTTTCGAGGTGCTGAAAATCCCGCGGCGCGTAGTAGCCGTTGCGGTAGCGCACGTGCGCGCCCGGCGCATTTACTTTGACGCTCACGGCGTGCCACCGGCCGTCGCGCTTCGCGTCGGGCGGCAGGTTGTAGCCGACCAGGTAATATCCGCCGTTTTCTTCTTCGATCTTCGGGAACGCATCGCTCAAATCGCCCAGATCGAAAAAGGCACGCCCGCCCGTGTCCGTCGAAAGCGTCGCGAGCGTGTCGCGCGAATCCTCTCGCTGATCGGTCTGGTGGTAAACAGCCGCTCCGCTGAACATCGACGTGCCGGTCGCGGCGGCCGTGGTGACGTCGCCGCCCGGCGGCGTCGCAAACATGCCCCGCGCGTCGATTGAATAGATCGAGACGTCGGCGCGATTGGCCGCATCGGTCGCGGCGCGCAGCTCGGCCCGGTTTTCTTCCCCGGTCTGCGTGATCCCGCCCGTGAATTCGACGACCGCCTTCCGCCCGGGGATTCCTTCGAGCACATTCGCCAGGTCCTGGATAGCGATCAGCTTCTGGTCGGTATTGAAAACGTTGAATTCGGTCTGGTCGGGCGTATACGCATCCTGGGTGTCTTGCTGCACGTCGTATTCGCCGTTTTGCGCCGCCGCGTAGAGCGGACTCGCCAGCTGCGACGCCGCTCCCGGAACGATCGCCGCGACGGCCTTGTTGAGCGTCGCCCGGTCATTCGTAAAATTCGCGAGCACGGAAAGGCGCGTGCTGAACACGACCACCGCAACGAGGTCGGCGGCCGTCATCTGCTGCTTGAGGAATTTCACGGCCCCATCGTGCGCGCGCAGGATGTCGTCCGTTTCCATCGAAGTCATATCGAAAAACAGCACGATCATCCATCGGTCGCGTATCTGATCGCTCACAGCGTCTGCCGCGCCCGGTCCTTCATTGTCCACCGGCACCACAAGGGGCTTCACGTTTTCCGGCCCCGCCGCTGCCACGCTCTCGATATCCGAATACGAAAAAGATGAGATCTTCTGCGCCTTGCCGTCGTCCGTGATGGTGAACTGGTCTTGCCGCAATCCTTTGATCGGCTTGCCGGCGCGGTCCGTCACCTCGACGTCGATGCGCACGATGTCCGACTGCGCGCGCAGCACGCTCTGCGGAGGCTGTCGCAGCCTTACCGTGGGAAGCGGCTGCGCCGGAGCAGGCACCGTCGTCGGCGCAGACTGCTGCTGCGCCGTCACCGGAGCAATCACCAGGCCAACCGCCAGGCAGAAAACAAACACACGCTCGATCATTCAGTACCTCATTGCCATCATCCGAGAACTCGCTCCTCGTAGCCTCGCATCTGCGTGTCCCGCCTCAAAAATTGAAGCGAACCATCAGGCTCATTGTGCGCATCGCCCCCGCGCTTGTCACGCGCCCAAAGAACGAAGGAACTGTTCCTCCCGTCGCCGTCCCGCACGTGGTTCCGGTGGCGGAAGTAAAGCACGGAAGCACCGTTCCGATGCCGCTGTAGTTCGGCGTATTGGTCAGATTCTGAAACTGCCAGGCCACGTTCATCACGCGCCGCTGTTCGGGGCCGAACCGGAACGATTTCGCCAGCGAGCCATTCCAACTGAACGTG
>Ga0187872_10004227_pt1 | contig 10924 bp, 7 predicted proteins | sample June2016WEW_16_4_FD_132973 | JGI IMG/M metagenome (GOLD analysis project Ga0187872, IMG submission 132973) | Peatland microbial communities from SPRUCE experiment site at the Marcell Experimental Forest, Minnesota, USA - June2016WEW_16_40 | ecosystem: Environmental > Terrestrial > Soil >...
GGCCTGATGAACATCCATGCCGATATACTTTTCCTGACTCATAAAGGCGCTCCTTTTCGCTAGGTTGGTGGTGCGAACAATCTCAACCTACCGCAAAAGTGGGCGCCTTTTTATATTGCGTGTTATGGGATGTTGCGCCAGCGATCCCTTTGAGCCACCGCCAACCCCGGTTTACAACTGCAAGTTCTTGCACATTGACAAGGCAACAATAACCGAACATAATCCTTCGCAAGTTTCGAAGGGCCTCTTCGTCGCCTTGCCTCCAAAGCTGCAAAAGCTCAGTGACTTGACCGGGCTGATCGCCAGGCACGACGCACCTCGGTGGCCCTGACGGGGAAAAACAGCATACTCGGGCACTCCGCAGCTGTCGTTAGTAAAGGAGACCGGATCTCGCTTCAGGACGGATTTTTGCTGACCGATGAGGCGTTTCGCTCCTTTTTCCGCCTATTTGTACAGAGTGTGGGATTCAGCCAAATGACCAATCCCGCACGAGACACTGGCGAAGAATGAAGCCAAGCAAATTCACAAAAGGAGTCGCTTTATGAAGCTCAGAAACAAAACATCGCTGAAGGAAATACTCGTGAAGGACGCTTTAGTATGCCCCGTGGAAAGATACCGTTCTTTCGGAAGCTCCAACGCAGTTTGCGTGACCATCATGATACTGAGTCTGCTGGGATGCTGCCGTGACGTTTTTGCTCAAGCTCCAACGCCGGTCGGTCGTCCTCAGTTCGAAGAGGCTTCAGTTGCCGTGCCGGCGGGCAATCGCTGCATGCTTCACCCCGAAGGCAACCCAGACTCCAACCAGTCCATTCATGTCAACTCCGACGAGGACGGTGTGGCTCGCTTTCTCGCCGTGCGCCCGACATCACCGAACAGCATCGACCGGCTGGCCCTCGATTGCACCGATTCCAACGGAAGCAGCCAAACCTATTCCGTTGATCTTCGGTCCGAGGAGACTTTCGCACCACGCCCGTTTGACCCTGCGCTCGCCAACCTGACTTTTCGGCCGGGAATTGCCGGCGATCCGCTCAGCTACACCGAGCAAGAACTGCTGGCGGGAGGCTACGGGTTGCGTCCCGATCCGGATCAGAACCCGGACGGATACCAAAGGTGGCTGGCGGCGGCGATCAAGCCGGCGTACATGCTCGGGGCGCATCGATCCGCATCAACGGCCGCGAACTCGCGACCGCGTCCGATGCTTCAGCCCTCCCTCCAGTCCGCTGCGCCCGAGATAGACTCGGACGCGGTCACCGCGATTCCGGATAATTTCTGGACCGGGGCCACACTCTATGGCTCTTACAAAAAAGGTACGACGTCCGCTGACACGTACAGTTACTTGTGGAATGAGGCGACGTTCAATGTCCCCAAGGTAACCCCCGGCGGCTTCAATACGGACGTCACCGAGATGTCAATATGGAACGCGCTCGATGGGTACAATAACGCAGACGTTCTCGAGGACGTTGGGGGGCCTCTTTTCCAAGCTGTCGTCTTTGTAGAAACGACATCCGCAACCGCGAAGCCCTCGATCTCGATTCAACATCAGGATTTTGGAGGTTGGATTAAATGCCCAGCGTCTCCGAGATGCACCAATTCGGGAAACGATACTGCAGCAAGAACGTTTACCCCGAGACAAGGTGACTCCATCTACGCCGAGGAGTGGTATTGCGACGCCAAAGGGAACAAGAACCTGGCAGGTGGATATGCCTGCACGTATATGTTCGACAATACACAAGGTATCGCGTGGGACTGCTCTCAGGCTGGCAGCCCAGCCAGCGTAGGTTGCGAGTCCTACGCGCTTCCCAACAAAGACCTGGTCAACGGCTTCCTTGGGCAGACAGCAGATTTCATTATCGAAATGGACACCCCCGAGGTCGTCAAGAATTCTCAGGAGTGGCCCGATTTCTCACCGGTGACGATGAAGGGTGCCGCTTTCGTGGTCAAAGGCAACGGCACCTCCGGAGTCGGCACATGGGTGTCGACCAGCAAGTGCACGACCTGCAGCCACAGCCCCGTCGTCGATCCGGCAATCCTTTTGAACACCGACGCCACTGCGAGCGTTCCGTTGGTGCGCGGCGACGGACACCTGCTCATCACCCTCCCACCAGGCGGCGTCGAATGGGACGAAATACCTACCAACGTCTACAGTTGGAATGGCAGCACCTTCAATACTTACTCGGTTCGATGCGCTCTCTCGATCGGCGTCGGAGCGAACTCGCGCGGACTCACCAATGGAACTCCTTGGGTCACCGGCTGCGCCACCTATGCAGACGGGAATCACTCCGTATATGAAATGCAAACCGGCGGCGCCTGGGTCGACATGCAGAACGACATAGCAACCCAGATCGCGGTCTCCCCGGACGCCAACCACGCCTGGGCGATCAATGCCAACCACGACGTCCTCTACTGGAATGGGAGCAAGTTTGTCCCGAGTCCTACGGCTCACTGCGCTACTTCGATTGCCGTGGGAGCGGATTCGCGTGGACTCACCTACGGAACTCCGTGGATCACCGGCTGCGCCACCTACGCCGACGGGAATCACTCCATATATCAAATGCAAACCGGCGGCGCTTGGGTCCTGATGCAGAACGACATAGCAACCCAGATCGCGGTCTCCCCGGTGGGCAACCACGCCTGGGCGATCAATGCCAGCAACGATGTCCTCTACTGGAACGGAAGCGATTTTCTCCCGAGTCCTACGGCTCACTGCGCTACTTCGATTGCCGTGGGAGCGGATTCGCGTGGACTCACCTACGGAACTCCGTGGATCACCGGCTGCGCCACCTATGCAGACGGGAATCACTCCGTATTCCAAATGCAAACCGGCGGCGCCTGGGTCCTGATGCAGAATGACGTAGGAACTCACATCGCTGTTTCGCCGCTGGGCAACCTGGCCTGGGCGATCTCGACCCTGCAGCCTTGACCTTCAATTGGGGAAACCTTGGTTTGCGGGATCAAAATTAGATAACGGGGCAGGAAGGTACTCTACCTTCCTGCCAGACACATTGGCTGGAGAAGGCCCATCCAAGCCGGCTGCACTTAAATTTCGGGGTTTAGTGCTGCGCTCGGCGTCCTCTGTGGTTGCTGCGTGCAACCATAGGGACGTATCGTATTTGCCGACCTTACCCGGCCACGCCCGGCCGTTCGTTCTCTGGAGGTCGGACTCCAGCCTGGGGTACCAAGCTTCAAGCCACAATGCCTGGTGCAACAGCCAATCCGAAAGACGGGTTTTGTTAGACACTCTTAGAGACGACTGACCCCGCAGCGTAGGCGAAAGGGTTGGGTTTTGGTGAGCACCTCGCGTATTCGACGTTTGTCATCTTGCTCAGAGTTTACGGCTGGTTGTCGAAAGCAGGCGATAGCGCTCAAACCCCCCGGTCGGGGATGATGAGTGTAAAGGGGATGTTACGTCAACCAGGCCCTTACCCGCGAGCCTTCGTCTCGCGACTGCAGCCACTTGCAGATTGACAAGGCGACGACTCGCTATATACTGTGTCAGTTGTGGTTTCCGTCCTCCCCTTCTCCGTTGCGCGGAACCTAATTCCGTGTCGGCTTTTTACTTAAACAGCGGGCTCCCCGTCTAAGCTTAAGGTTCGATTCCTCGAAGGATACTCTCACGAAACCTCGCACCGGTTGCGTGGTACTTGTATTTCGTCAACGGCCTTGGTCAGAGAAGACCGTGACACACAACTTCGTGCCTCAGGGCGGTTTCCTTGGATGGCCCAATCCGAGCAGGGGGATCACAAACAGAATTCTCCAGGAGAAGAGACTATGGCTACACGAATGCTCAACCTTCTGAAAATGTTGAATTGGGGCAGCTTGCTTCCGACAGCCCTGGCTTGCGCATTGCTAGTGGCTCTAGCGGCTGCGCCATTGCACGCGCAATTCACTTACACCGACGTGTTCGATATGAACTGCGACACTGACCTCACGGGAAATGGAGCGTGCGACGCGTTCAACATTGGCTCTTTGTCGCTGTGGACGGATGGCAACCTCTACGGCACCGCCTATGAGGAGGAGGCTCCTTACTGCACACTGATTTTTAATGTTTCGACTTCAGGCACTTACACCCACGTCCTGACTTTCACAGGGTCCACGGGCAAGGTGAAGGGCTGTCGCGAGTACGCTGGATTGACTCCGGCGGGAACCAAAACCGTGACCTTCTATGGAGCCACAAGTTCGGGTGTACTTGGCGCAGGAACGCCGGGCGAGATATTTCACTTTGACCCGGCGACCAACACCTTCAAAGTGCTGCATACATTTGCCGGGGTAGACAGTGAATATCTTGCCCAGCCGGTAGTCGGGAAAGACGGAAACCTGTACGGCGCAACTTCCTCGACCGGCGCGACCTATCAGATCAATTCGACAACCGGGGCTTTCACGCAGCTTCCCAACAGTGCGCCTGGTGGCGTGCAGGGGCCGCTCTACCTGGCGAGCGACGGCAACTTGTACGGGACTGCCCCTTACGGCGGCGCGTTGGGCAGCGGTATAGTATTCAGCCTGAACACGGGAACTGGCGACATCAAGAAAGTGTACCCCTTCAATTACAAGACCGATGGGAGTTACCCGAATAGCCCTCTAACCCAGGGAGCGGATGGTTATCTATATGGAACGGCACAAGACGGAGGCCCAGCCGGTCTCGGCAGCGTGTTCAAAGTGAGTACAGCGGGCACATTCAAAACTGTATACAGCTTTGCCGGAGCACCCGATGGCGAGAGCCCTGTCGCCGGCCTGCTGGCAGCGAGCGACGGGAATTTCTACGGGACGACGGCCAGTGGCGGTCTCTACGGTTACGGGACGATCTTCAGAATCACTGCAACCGGAGCCTACAAAAAGCTTTTCGATTTCACCGGCAAGTCGGGCGCCGTGCCAGGTTCTGACCCCATAACCACGCTCATGCAGCACCCCAATGGATCGTTTTATGGGCTCACCATGGAAGGCGGGTTGAACAACGACAACAAGGGCGTCGTTTACCGCCTCACACCCGTGAAGCTCAGTGTGGTTTTATGTTGTAACACGTTTGTCATCCTCGATCAGCCGGTGAACATATTCGGAGTCAATCTGGACCAAATAGTCTCGGTCACCTTCGCTGGAGTGCAGGCGCGATTTCAGCAGGTTTCGCCGAACTATCTGCAGGCATTCGTGCCGAGCGACGCGGCCGACGGGCGGGTCGTGGTGACGGCTGTGAACTCGGCTGGGGGGGAAGAACAGTTACGGAGCCAACAGAAGTTGCATATTCTGCCGACAATCACGAACCTTGACCCAAGCAGTGGGTCGGTGGGCACCCGGGTCGGCATCGTAGGCGGCGGATTCGCGGGAACGACGAAGGTGACCTTCGGGGGTGTAGCGACGGGCAATTTCACGGTGGTCAGCCCGGCGCTGATCCAGGCCACGGTGCCGGCGGGCGCCGTGACGGGCAAGGTCCGCGTTGTCACCCACAATGGCTCCGCCCTCAGCAAAGAGACGTTCACCGTCAACTGAATCACAGCGGAAGGTATCAGTGAACGAAGTCATCCGGGAGGTAGCGCGGTGCGCTTCAGTCCTGCGCTGCCCGTCTCCGGAAGTAACTGCTGAAACCAGGCGATTTCGCTCATTGACCTGTCGATGAGTGCTATCGGGATTTAACGCCAACTATGCAAAAAGCCTTCAGTTCGATGCTGGGGCGCGCTCAGTAAGCAGAATGCGTTTTACTTGGTTGCGGTCGAAAGTTGTGTATTCCCGCCAATGCGTATTTCCACTTCCCCTCGCCAAAGGCCCTACGTCGCGTACCGACATCATTCGAGCGAAGATTCGCAAGCAATTGGGCGGGGCGATATATGCCTTCCTGCGTATCTTGAGCAAAACAGAAGCCTGCAATAATCCCTGCGGCCACGGCGCTGACCAGGATCGTTCGTATTTTCATACGGGTCTCTCTCAAGACACCACGCAGAATCCGAGACCCACACCTCACGAAAAACCCGTGACCTCACCGTGCAGAATCCGCGACCCCCGTTTGACAGTTCGCATCCCGCATTGCACGAAGAATAGGGCACTTTCGGGCCATTGCGCATCCGAACGCACAGTCCGAAAATACCCGCCGGTCAAAGGGAAAGCCATGACGTACACCCCAGATAACAGGGGAATGGTCAGCATCGAGGATGCGTGCCGCATCTTGCGTACGATCTTCCCGAACTATCCCGAACTAAAGCCGTGTAATCCCACGCCAACGCTCGAACCGATTGCACCATCCCCCGTCAACACGCCGGTCGCTGCATAGCAAGGGGCGATTGCGAGAACATTTGCAAGGGCGTACGCCGCCAACTCCGCAAGGCGAAGAATGGGAAATGCAAGCCCCAGGTCCTCCAAGACCACCCAAGTCAATCATCCCGTCCTCAGGACTCCAATAGAAGGGATCCACTGTCGGAACGCCGGTCGACGGATTGGCAACAAAGCTGGTGAAGGACCAGCCCGCGACTTCTCCACGGTCGTTGATCGCAAATGCGTTGCTGTCGGGGCCGCCAAGCGTGTGCAAGTCTCGCATGGTACCGTTCTCCCAAAGAAAGGCGTGCGTCTCAGTCGTGGCGGGAAAGAAAATTGTGCTGCCCGAAAATGTGCCATAAAACGAGCCGAGGTTGCACAGGAAGCACGCGCTCAATTGGCTATTCGCGAAAGGATCGGGAGTAGCAGTGAGAGATGCGCCGATCGCTTGTCCACGGTCGTTGATAGCAGCTCCAATGCCCTGGGTTCCCCCGAGCGTCCCCAGACTCGCAATGTGGCCCTGCCTCCAAATTACGGCAGGCGATTCTGGCCATCCTGTAGAGGGATCAATAGCACCGTTCTGAGACTGTCCAACGATCCAGCCCCCATTATTGATTGCATAGGCGAAAGTGCTGAGGCGGGCACCACTCGGGAGTGGCTCCAAAGCGGTCACGACGCCGTTCTGCGCCAGGAACCCGAGATCGACATAACAATCTAAGAAGCAATCCGGGGCGAAAGGATCTGGGGCGGAGGTGTCCGCCACTCCAACGAGCATCCCCTCGTTATTCAGAGAGGGCGAGGCCGGGTTTTCAATGCCGATTCCAGGGCCGCCGAACGTTCCGATATCGAAGAGCTTGTAGTGGTGGTGCTCGGGGTTGTCGTTGTGGTCTGGCTTGTCTTGCGCGGTTAGTTGAAGTGAGGTCGCCATCACGGCGAATGTCATCGCGGCTGCGAACATCAGTTCTCGGCATTTCATAGGCATCTCTCCTCCGCGCTGGTCCTAGCACTGCGGCCGGGCGGAACGAGCGCGATCAGGGCGGCACTATGCGCGAGCAGGCGTCCGCAGTCAAATAACAAGAAGGTCACATGCCGATAACATGGCGGAAGCCTAGGCCGGTCAAGAGGTTGGAACCCTTCAGAAGAGTTCGCTATTGCGTGCTAAACTTCCCCGAACGGGGTGAGGTCCATCCAGATGCCAGGTCCAGCCGAATCCGGCCACCAGCACCGTGTTTGCTTCGGTGAGTTTGAGCTTGATCCCCAAACGCGCGAGTTGCGGATGAACGGCAGCATCATCAGTCTTCAGGAACAATCATTTCAAGTGCTTGCCGCACTCCTAGAGTGCCCCGGTCAGCTGGTTGCTCGCGAGGAACTGAAAAAGAGACTCTGGCGCCCTGGCACTTTCGTCGATTTCGAGCACAGCTTGAACACCGCCGTGAACCGTTTGCGCGACGTGCTGCGCGACTCAGCGGAGCACCCAAGGTTCATAGAAACTCTCCCTAGGCGCGGTTATCGTTTTATTGCTCCGCTTAACAGGAAAGAAGCAGCAGCCGCCAGTCCGACTATCAGTTCGCAAGTGCGGGTCGACCCGCCGAAAACGACCGAGGAAAATGTTGCAGAAACCTCGCCGACGGTTACCCCCTTCGCGAGTCGTGCCACAAGGATTGCCGGGATCGCGGCGCTGGCGCTCATCATCGCCATTCTGGCTGCGGCAACCTTGTCCTTTCGCCATCCGACGACAAAGCTGACAGAGAAGGATCCGATTGTTCTTGCCGATTTCACAAACACCACCGGCGATCCGGTTTTCGACGGTACGCTGCGGCAGGGGCTGGCGGCACAACTTGAACAGTCGCCATTTCTGAACGTGCTCTCGGACGAGCAGGTCACGGAAACTCTGCGGCTGATGGCACAGCCTCCCCACTCAACCCTCACCAGGCAGTTGGCGCGGGAGGTGTGCCAACGCGATGGCGGCGTGGCGGTGCTGGAAGGGTCCATTGCAAACGTGGAAGGCGAGTACGTGATCGGTCTGAATGCGGTGGACTGCCACAAAGGTCAGACATTGGCGCAAACCCAAATCACGGCGAGCTCCAAGCGGCAGGTGCTTCACGCACTGGGAGATGCAGCCGCTCAGATTCGAACCAGCCTGGGCGAATCCCTCAACTCCGTGCAAACCTTCAATACGCCGCTGGAGCAAGTCACAACCGCTTCTCTGGAGGCTCTGCAGGCCTACAGTCTGGGCCGCCGCATGTCGATGGAAAAGGGCGAGAATGCTGCAGCCGTACCTTTGTTTCAACGTGCGATTCAGCTCGATCCGGATTTCGCCACCGCCTACTCGTCGCTAGGAAATACGTACATGAATCTCGGGGAGGCCCTCCTGGCGGCCGAGAATGCAAGAAAAGCATATGAGTTGCGGGAGCGTGTCAGCACGCGGGAGAAGTTCTACATCGAATCTCACTATTATGACGTCGCCATCGGTGACCTGGAAAAGGCGCGTCGGATCTATGAAGTGTGGAAGCGAACCTATCCGCGAGATTTCATCCCAGTGGACAACTTGGGCGGGATCCACACTGAGCTTGGTCAATATGACACGGCACTCGCGGAAGATCTTGAGGATGTTCGTCTCGACCCCGCGGAGGGCGCGCCCCAAGCCGATGTCGTTGCAGATTACGTGTATCTGAATCGCCTAAAGGACGCTCGGGCTGCAGCCGAGCAGGCGTTATCAAAGGGGCTCGATACCCCCAAACTGCGCGGCAAACTCTATGTGATGGCGTTCCTCCAGAACGATTTTTCGGGAATGGAGAAACAGGTAGCGTGGAGTTCGGGAAAACCTGGAGTGGAAGATTGGTTCCTGACGCTGGAGGCCGATACCGACGCATACGCAGGGAAGCTGCGTCCGGCAAGAGAGCTTTCGCGCCGGGCAGCCGTGTCAGCCAAGGGCTCGGGAGAAATCGAGATTGCCGCCGTCTACGAAAGCTTTTCAGCGGTGCGTGAATCCCTCATGAAAAATTCTGTGCAGGCCCGGCAACACGTGGCGGCTGCCCTTCGCCTATCCAGGGGCCGGGACGTCTTGGCCGGCACCGCGCTGGCACTGGCCTTGGTCGGTGATGTGGCTGAGTCAGGAGAACAGGCAAAGGAACTGGTGAGACGCTTCCCGGAAGATACGTTCGTGAAGTTCAACTACCTGCCCACAATCCGCGCGCGGCTCGAACTGAATCGCAACCATGTTTCGAAAGCCATCGAGGATCTTGAGGTTGCCGCTCCTTATGAACTCGGAGTGGTTGGCGACAGGGCCTTCACGCTCAGTTTATATCCCGCTTATGTTCGCGGACAAGCACACCTGGTCGCAGGTCGCGGCAGTGAAGCGGCAGCTGAGTTCCAGAAGATCCTCGATCATCCCGGTGTTGTGCAGAACGAACTGATCGGAGCTTTAGCACATTTGGGCCTTGCGCGTGCCTACCTTCTGCAGGGGAACACGTCGAAAGGCCGCGCGGCGTATCAGGATTTTCTCACCCTCTGGAAAGACGCCGACCCCGATGTCCCCATCCTGAAAGAAGCCAAGGCGGAGTACGCGAGGCTGCAGTAACTGGGGAAATTCCGCCCTTGTCGCTCGCTGTTCTCCGATGGTTTACGAAACCAGGCGATTACACAACTTTGCGCCGTCTGTTCGCCCCCCGCCCAAGGGTCTACCTGACAGTAGTGTCCCTATCGGACAGCGTGGCGTGCAAGGTCAAGTCGTGGCTATTACATCTGATTCAATCCGGGCCAGCCGACTGCGTCAAGAACGCTCCAATGCCTGCGGCGATCCTGACGGGCGCAGGCGCGATCATTTCTGATTCCAGAACATGGAACGCGGCACGCAGCGCACAGCACGCGGCGCGAGTGGCGGGCATTCGCGGGTGATCCGGGCCTGCCCCTTATGGAAACGGCATCATCTACGGTGTCGCTGCCCGAACGCTTCGCACGCGGGACGCAGACCGGAACGACGTGGCTCAGCGCAGCGTGACAGTGAACAGTGACAGTGATTGTTTATATAGACAGATCACATGGCGCAGGGCGCGGCATTCCGTACCATTTCGGGCGTTATTCTCCCTTTTCGCACGCATCTGTTCCTATCCCGACCGCTTTTTTACCGCCTTCCGAACGCCATGCGAACGCACACCGTCGGGCTACCCTACGCCGCATCGAGCCGAGGCAGAGGAGAGCAACACACCATCGAATACAAGCCCCGGCAGGCGCACACGCAGCACGCAGAGCGCGGAGCGCAGCGTTCTCGGGCAATCCGGGCCTGATCCGTAAGCGACTGGCAATGCAGCACAATTCGGGCCTGAGACAACGGACACGACATATCAGTAAGAGCAGGGGCAGATCGCGGGGCGCTGGGCGCAGCGTCTGTCTATCTGTATACGACGTAGATAGCCCCAGCAATGCTTTGAACTCTGTGCCGTCCCAATGGCTGCTCGAACTGGCGGAGAAAGCAAGACAGGCCGGGTGCCGGGGAGTCCCCCCGGATGGTCTGCCCTCGGTGGGCGTGGCCCCAGAATTTTCGTCAGGGACAGTATTAGGACTCTTGAAATGCCATGCTTACTTTGCCGGTCTGCCGTGATGCAGGCATAGTGCGACCAGATCCGAGACATTCGCTTCGCCCACGCACATGACCGTGTCTGCCCCCCCCCAATAGATTTTCACGGTTCCA
>Ga0187872_10004228_pt1 | contig 10921 bp, 11 predicted proteins | sample June2016WEW_16_4_FD_132973 | JGI IMG/M metagenome (GOLD analysis project Ga0187872, IMG submission 132973) | Peatland microbial communities from SPRUCE experiment site at the Marcell Experimental Forest, Minnesota, USA - June2016WEW_16_40 | ecosystem: Environmental > Terrestrial > Soil >...
CGGTCACGGGAATAGACAATACTTGGAACGGCTTCTAAGGGACCGGTATCCTTTGATCTTGGTTGACATAGGCATTGATCATCGTTCCCACAGGCATGCTTGCGTCTGGACCGTACCAAAGGGGATATTGAGTCAACGTGTCCAATTGCCTCGGTGCCTGTTTGCACAATGAGCTTGGAAGCAACGACGAGATCCTGGCGCACCTTGAAATGAACCGTCTGCTTGACCTGTAGCTTTTTCCCTTGCAGATCGTCCATTAGAACAAGGTGGATTGGCGTCCCGTCAGCCAGGAGGACTGTATCAGCTTTCCCGTTTTCTCCTGCCTTAGACCAGACGCATACCGGCGTAAGGGCGGTCAGGGCTCCTAATGCAAACAGCCCAAAACAGGTTGTACAACGAACTCGCCTTGTTCTCATGGTCGCCAATCACTGAACTGTGAAATCATAGCCCTGCCCATAGACGCCATGAGGGAAATCGGCGGATCCAACTGAGTACAAGATGTACTCGCCCTTCCTCAATTCTTTTACTGATGAAATCCTGAAACGGCGACCTCCAACTGGAGTTGCAGAAGTGCGCACGATTCTATCGGCGCGAATGCCAACCTTTTCCCCTACGGTTCCGCCAGCGGAGCCCATTTCGATTTCTCTCCGGTCACCTTTGTCGTCCATCTCGACAATGATGTAGTTGTCGATGTTTTCATTAGCCGGTAGTTGAATATCGATCACTGCTTTCCGGGAGGCTATTACCGAAGCGTGTTGCCCTTGCAAGTATGCCTTGTTCTTGACGGACTTAATCCCTACGGTAACAAGGTGCCCGAGCCTCCCGCCGACCTTCTGCTCGCCAATTGTGCGCACTTCGACGGGGTTCCCGTCAATCGTGACTTTAGGACTTGTCAACTGCGTTGACTGAATCATGGCCGCCACAACGGAATCGGATACTCCTGCTTTTTTGAGATTAGCGAGGTCGTCATCGGAAAGGTCAAACTTTGCTGCACTCGCCTTTATCCTGGAGATAATCACATCATCCCCGAGGCCCTTATTGGTCATTTCAATGATGCGGGCATTGTCCACGTCACTCTCAAGACTCGACTGCGAATAGGCCACTTGGATTCCGAAAAACAAAAGCGTCCCGATGGTACAAAAAGCCATCGAGCGGCAAAATGACAATCCGGTCAGCAAAAGCACAGCAAGAACGTTTTTCATTTCACTCCTTCAGTTCGAATTGTTCCCTATGTTCGAGTTCGCTCATGTGATCCTCTCCCTCAGCGGTAATAGCTGGAAGGTAACGAAAGTAAGTTCTGGCGCGTTAGTCACCGAGTGAAGAACGTGGCGCAGATCGCAGGCGTTAGGAAACCTACGCCGAAGGGGGAAGGGGTGACGCGGAACAGGGGATGGGGTAAACCCATGCATCCTGCCACACGGCCAAGGAGGAAAGGGGGTGCCTTTCCGGGCAGATCGGCGCGAATTTTGCCCACGAGAATCTCTCCACACCGCTCCGCAGGCTACTCAGGACAAGTGCCATGGATTCTACGAAGCATCTGAACGCCGCGCCACGCGAGCCCGAATAGCAGACAGCCACGCCGACGCTGAGGAATGCTTTGAAAAGCGGGTGTATGCCCGTCACATGTTTTGCCAATCAAGAATGCATCTTGGACTCAGAAGGAGAATGGCTAGGCGTAGCTGTTCGTGAGGAGAGTAGAACAGACTCACAACTGTGCTCAGTGGAAGCGTGGCTTCAGCGCGTGGTGATGTGTGCAGGGATGGTCAGGCGTGATGCGTGGCTACTTCGTTGCTGGTCTGCTCAGGATGTTCTGAACAGTCTTTGTGGTGAACTCGCAGCCGTAGCGTGTGCGCGTGCCCTCAGCGTTCAACCGCTTGGCAATCGCGTAGCTGCTGATGCCTGAAGCCTTCTGCTTGCGGATACGTGCGACTACAGCGTGCTCTGCGTCGTAGTCGTGGGATGGATGCTCACCATAAGGCCAGCGACCTTCAACGCGCTTCATACCGCGCCAGTGCTTCTTGCCTTGCTGCAGGCGTGCAACAGTGGCGTCCCTGTCCATCTCGGCAAGCATCCCGTTGACGCCTCCCATCACTGACTCACAGAGGTTCGTCCCGTTGGCATCTAGCACAGAGATGCCGTTGTCACGGCAGAGACCGATGAAGGACCAATACGCAGGCTGTGTGCGGCCTATTCGCTTGGCGTCGTAGCAGAGCACTGTGCGCACACCGTCGCCGAGCAGCGCAGCAATGAGCAGCTTCCCCTGGGGGCGCTGATGCATGTGCAGCTTGCCAGTCACGCCGTCATCTGGGAACTCCTGTGCGATCTCATAACCAGCGCGTGCAGCGAACGCTGTGCAGGCGTCACGCTGAACAGGCAAGCCAGCCTTGTCTTTCCCATCGTCACCACTCGTTCTGAGGTACAGGAAGGTCTTTGTAATGGTGTAATAATAGTGCAGTTATTACACCAAAGTCAAGCTAGATCGTAAGTTGTTTGGATTCAGTGAGGGCTTCAGAAACCTCCCACTTTCGGTCATTTGACGGTACCGGGCGTACGCTCCGCGTGGTTCCTGCCTCCCAGAATCGAGGCTCTGAGCCATAGGAACGCTTGGCATGTGGCCTGCGTGGTTGGGCCAACGCATGGCAGATCGCTTAACAGCAGCCACAGGATGCGCAGGGCGATAGGATGGCGAAGACCGGGGCGAAGGTAAGGGAAAACCCATGGGACGGCCTCGTACGGAGCAATTCTCACTTTGAGACGGGCGGGTTTCTCCGGTCGTCGAGCGGTGTTTGTGGGCAAGCGGGGAGCCGCGACTGAGATGCCGACCCTTCGTCCTCCTACGCTGATCGCGTGAAGCCGGCGTTTATTGCAGCAGCCAGCTTTCTCCCTGCCTCCCAAGTCTGTTCGTCCGAGCGCCTTGGAAAAAGCCGATTGAACTGAAGATTCACAACATCCGATGGCGGGGAACTTGCTAAATCGTTCCAAAAATCGTGAAGCCCTTTCACACGGCCCACAACGTACTTATCTTGGCCTCTCTTGACCACCTTGTCGCCAATTGTCTTCACGATTTTCGATGGCTCTTTTATAAAGTCCCAGAGTGTGTAGATCACTCGCGTGCCCGGCCGTCTTTCTTTTTCCAATAGCATCTTGACCGCATTATCGACCTCCAGCTTTAGCTTCCATCGCTCCCTTTTGGTGTGGGCCAAGTTCCAGTTGCGCTCGTAGGTCGTTAAATAGTCTCGAAACTTTCGATGGACATTGCGCAACTCCAATAGCTCTAGGGCTATAGAACGCGGTGAATCTTTGCAACGGCCAAGCACCACTTCGGTCAACGCTGGGATGGGACTGCGTTGAAACTGACTTTCTCCAACCGAGTCTTTCTGCTCCGGCAACGCCTTGACGCCCTCTTCCAGCTGTCGAAACAACTCCATAGCTCTCGAATTGTTCTGCCGGATGGCACCGATCTGGTGTGGAAGGGACAAATAGAACGGATGAAGATGTAATCCGACATTTTGTGCCAAGTCAAGAAAGGCTTTCGCCTTGTAGTTGAGTCCTTCTATGAACAATAAATCACCTTCGCCCAAAGAGAGTTGCTTTTCCAATATCATCGCCGATAGCTGTTGTCCCTCTACGAGCTTCAGTTCGTCACCCGACTCCAGTTTTATTGAGTTAGGTACCCACTTTCTTGGTTCCAGAAGAAGCGGAGCCTTCGACACGACATCAACGTATGCGTTCAAGCGATCAGCTTCGTCGGTGGGATCGGCATAAACAAAACTGTCACGAGACCAATGGAAATCGGCCAGAAACTGAGCAAATGAATAGTTCCGCCCTTGGGCAACAAAAAAAGCATCAATGACAGGTGTCTCAGGAAACAGACGAATTGCGCTTTCTTGAACGAGCAGCTTTACGAAGTCGGAGTTCTTGAGAACGCCGGGCACGCTTGCGTTACTTGTATGCTCGCGGCGAAATTGATGATGAGGATCAAAGTACACCACGTCGTGAATCACGACAGCCTCGATCAGTGTGTTCAGAGCATTTAGGAACGTAGGCCCCGCAGGCCATCCTTGTTCCAATACAAGGATGACAGCCAACAGAGTTTCATCTTGAATCAACGCTTGATTGCTAAAGTCTGCGGTGGGGTTTATTTGGTCAGCCATGGACGAGCACATCTCCGCCGCAAGTCTATCTGTAGTTTTTGTCGTCCGGCAACACTTCGGATTTCCCCTCCAACGCCCTCGCTCGTTGGCTGGACGATGAACTGGGTGCACCTAGCCTCCGGCACGCCCTTGCGCGCTCACTGGGAGGGAATCGGCGCGGCACGATTCGGAAACGCATGTGGCCGATCCGCACCGTTGTCTTGGAGGCCCCCGTGGGATGCCCCGGGACGCGGGGCAGTCCGGGATAGCCAAAGTTGATCTGCGGCATGATCGCGCCTTCCTACGAGGAGGCTCGGGAACCGCTACTCCCGTGCGTGCGCGAGGCTACGACACATCATGCCGGGACCGGTTTTTCTGCCATGGGACCCCTAAAGGGGTTGCAGCGATGCTAGTTGGCAGTCTAATGGGTGAAAGTCCCATCAGTTATATCCGGCGGCGGAGCGGGTGACCAATCCGTCGGAAGCCCGGACGTAAAAGTCCACGTCGGCTGGGTGAAGACCCGGTCAGCTCCGACAGGTGGGCGAGCAAATCGGCAGGTTGCAGCGAAAGTAAACCGTAGTGAAGCCTCGAAAAAGGATCCCCCCACGGGAATCGGAGGGTGGGGAATTTGGAAGTGCCGAGACCACAATCCCCTTTGGTCGAAGGCCAGCGTCATCGGTGAAGAAACTGGGTATATGCAGCCGAATGAACTTCCCGTGGTCCCGGAGGACGACATGTCGATACAGAATGCCAACGAAAGCACGGATCCACTCGTGGGTCGCCTAGGCCGCAGTACGCGGCACAGCGAAGGTATCTCGTATAAGCCGTTTCGGTGAAGTCGAGATGTGCCTGCGAGTGGGGCGCATGGGACCAGTTAAGTGATGATGGACCGGGACAACATAACCCGGACCGGAGCGAGGGTCCCTGGGGTAGAGCGGCGATAGCTGCTCGCACGGAGGTGTTTCAAGCGCAACCCGTTCCCCGACATTGAACGGGGTAAGACGAGGCCAGCGATGAGCACGAAGGACGGACGCAAACCGCACGACGCAAAGAACTCGCGGTCGACGGGAAGGCCCCGTCTGATATACCGGCCTTTAAGCCGTAACGGGGAAAACCCGCCTTACGGAATTTTAGGGGGAGCGGTGGAAACGTCGGCATCATTCGAAGCCCGGTCCGCGCCACCGCCCTACCCGGCGGTATCCGTGGGTGTCGTTTTGCCAAAAAGATTGCTATGCCTGCTGCGCTCTCATTCATGGACACCGGCAACTGCCCTGGATGCACCAAGGAGTGTGCAACTATTCCACAGCTTTTGCGTCCATTCCACAGGGATTTCACAGGGTTCGCACTTGTTTCGCTTTTTCTTTGTTGACTATACCCGAACGGTCAGGAGTAGGCTTGAAGATGTAGCACTAAGACACCGGAATTCTCAAAATCCGAGAGCTACGGGAGGTCACAATCTTGAATTCTATGGTCACGTCTCGTCCGACTGATACATCGCTGCAGCCGTTGCTGAGTTTCGTCGCGGTCACTCAGTCTCAAAGGGGCGACGACGTTCTCGATCAGCTTCTTGTTCAGTGCTTGATAGTGTCGCCAGGGAACCTAGTTTCACCGGAAGACTTTTCTTCTACCCTTAGGTCTCTGTTCGGTCTCGACATCGGACTAGAAAGAGTGCAACGCGGGTTGGATAGGCTGGTAGCACAGCGACAAATCACCGGCTCCTCGGGCGTCGCCGGGTACAGTGTGAATCTAGCATTGAGGCAGAGAATTGAGACGCGGATTGAGTCGGCTAAGAGGCTGGAATGCAAAGTGAGAGAGAAGTGGCTGGCACAATGCACCGCCATATTTACAACGCTTGACAGGGACCAAGCCTGGACGTGTCTTCAGCGGTATCTGTCTATGTTGTTTAGACGACACGGACTCCAAACAGTGCTCCTGCTTGATACCAAAGCCGAACAGAGTGAGGAGCACGCGACACTCCTGAAGTCCAGCCTCGATGACGCTCTAACAGGATCATGCGGTACCGGAGAGCAGCGGCCCTTGGTCGAACGCTCCATACGACTGTTCTTGGCCACGGTGGGATCGGATGTTGACCGGACAAAGTTCATTGTCCAACTTGCTGATGGGGCGTTCAGCTACTATTCCCTCAGTGCTCCACCTGAAGTTGCCCAACGGCTTCAGGCGCAACTGAAGGAGCTTACTCTTTTCCTAGACACCAATTTCCTTTTTGGTCTTCTGGGGTTACATGTCAATCCTCTTGACGCTGTATCGGAAGAATTAATCTTAGTCATTTCGAAGAACAAGCTCCCCTTCAAACTGCGTTATCACGAAGCGACGCTGGTCGAAATGCGTCGCACGATTATTGGCATAACGGGTGATTTGAAGGGACGACACTGGCCTCAGGCGCTGAGTCGAGCAGCGGCGCGAAGTCCTTATGTAAGCAGTATCGAAAGAAAGTTTCATGAAAAGAATGCCGTCGCAATTGTTGACCCAGAAGCTTTCTTTCAGCCATTCGAACACCCGGACGTCTTGCTGAAGGATCGGGACATTCTTATCTTTCGCCAGCCGGTAGATCGCTTGCCTGAGAGAAGTGACCTTATTCATCAATACGACGAGTTCCTAAAAGCTCGGCACAGGGAAAAGCCCTATGAAGCCGTTGATCATGACATGACGGTCTTGGATTCTGTTCGACATCAGCGATCCAAAGCTCGTTCCACACTAGACGCGAAAGCACTGATGATAACTTGCGACGCAATTCTCAGTCGCTTTGATTGGCAGGAACTGCGAACCAACACCGAGATGGCGTGTACTGTCCTGCCTAATCAATTCCTGCAGTTGCTCCGACCCTTCATTTCTGCAAGCCCTGAGTTCGACAAATCATTTGCTGAGTCTTTTGCAATTGCTGAATTCCGAACCATAAGTAGCTCGGCACGAGCGTCTTCGAAACTGTTATCGCTGCTTTCGACATATGAGGATATTAAGGAAGAGACTGCGGCTGCTCTCCTCGCCAACGAGTTGCTTCTTGAGAAACTTAAGAAATCGAAAGATGACCGTCAATTTAAGGAGTTCGTGGACGCTGCCGTGGTCGCCGAGAATTCCACACTCCTCGAAGAGGTAGTTGCCCTTAGGAGAGAAGTAGCGAAGGAAAGGGATCAGCGCCAAGAAAAGGAGCTAGAGAGGAAGAGGGTGGAGGAGGAGCGCGACGAGTTTCTTTTCGGCAAGGAAGAGACGGAGCGCAAATTGGTAAGCATCTCTCAAGCCCTTGAAAGTTCGAGGTCTGAAGCTGCTGGCGCTCTCAAGAAACTGCGGGAAGGTGTTGAAGAAGCGCAAGAGAGAGCCTCTGTTTACCAGACCAAGTTTGACAATTTGTTTTCAAGAGGCTGTATTTTGGTTGCGCTTCTCCTAGCGGTATTGCTAATTCTTGGTGGTGAGTATTCAATTCGGTTCTTCAATTGGCGGTGGTTGCTAACGCACCCGAACAGCTATGCACTTCGAACTGCGTTCTACATAGCGAGCACTTCTTTCTTGCTAGGTTTATTCAAGAGATCATGGAGAGAGTACTTCTGGTGGGGTTCCGCGGGCTTTGTTGCCTTGCTTATAGTCATTGTGGCTCTTTTAGGCGGACCATCCCAGCCGAAGTAGGGGTTCCAGCGAATTCTCCCCGTCAAGCCAGTCTGGCCCGGTACATCGGTACATCAGCACTATGCCGCCGCGATCAGAGGCTTGGGAAGGAAAGCCTTCCGCTTTCGGATGCGCGCAACCACTGCATGCTCTGCGTCGTAGTCGTGGGAGGGACGCTCGCCATAGTGACAAGGGCTATGAGCGGAGTCAGGAGAGCCGCGAAGACTCGCACCAATTTGTCCCAATCAATCACGCAGAGCGTTTCATTCATCATCTCGCCACCCCCGCAAAAAGCTGTGCAGCGTTACAATCAACAACATTATGCCCCAACCAATTGAGAAACTGGATGACCCGCAATTGAGGGCAAAACTCACGGAGATACTGGAATCGTGGCTGCTCACAGCGAGCTAAGTTATATTGGTTCAGCACCGAATTCGTTCAATGAAGGCACAGATGAGCGAGTGATTAATTTTCTCTTGCCGAGAGCAAAACCATGAGCGAATTCTCGACGTGGTTGAAATCTCACTTCGGTTCCTCGCTTATGCCTGACGATGCGGCGGATCGACGCAGTTACACAGATTAGCGTGGTACATCCCATTTCTCTTTGCAGTCCTGGGGTCGGTGCGAACGGCTGTTGGAATTTTCACAGCGTTCAGTAAGGAAGGAGAGGCTGAGAGGGGCATGGAAAAGTTCGCGGACGTAAGGGAGACTAGCTTTGGTTGGTCCGCGCAGGACCAAGAGACCAGACTGCTGTTTCCAGAAATCGCAACATCCATCCGCTCCCGCGCTACTACGGAGATGGCAACCCGAGGCACATCAAAGTGCAAGGCATGCGGAAGCCTCATCAGCAAGGGAATGCAGCGGTGCGTATTTAAGTATCTGAACGACTTCGGCTGGAGTCCGCCCAGCTTTGTGCATGCGCGCCCTGAGGACTGCTCTAAGGTGGAGATTTGGGATGCCCATCAAGTAGCGCGATTTCACGCCGCCAAAGTGGGACTGTAGCCGAGTTAAGAGGAACCACATCCTAGGTGAATCGGTGAGACGCGCTAAAATTCCCTTTTCATTTATCCGAAGGAAATAAGGCTGCGGCGCTCCCGGCGCGCTATGCCTGGAAGGCTCCCCAGAATGCCCCAGGACGCGCTGGGCATGCCGGGGGGTAGACAGTAAACGTCCGAGCAACACACCTGTCGGAGGAATGGAATCTGTGCTGAAGTGTAGGCATGAACGGAGAACAGCAGGTAGCGACACGAAGGCGACGGACACGAGCTGAAGTTCGGCAGTTAGTGTCAGAGTTTGTGAGCAGCGGCATGCGGCGGAGCGAGTTTTGTCAGAGTCGAGGTTTGAGCTTCAGCACGCTGGATCGCCATCTTAAGAAGCGGCGGTGGAAGACGAAAACGAGAAGCGCTCCCGCAGACGGCAAGTTGGTGGCGGTGGAGTTGGCCATCAGGAAACCGGCGGCGGAGCAGAGAGGCAGTTGCGGGCTGGCCGTTGTGTTGTCGCGCGGGTGCCGGATCGAAGTGCAGCGCGATTTTGATGTGCACACCTTCGAGCGCCTGATGAGTGCGCTGGAGCGGGTGTAAGCCGTGTTTGGATTGGGCCCAGCGACACGGATCTATCTGGCGGCGGGAGCGACTGATATGAGGAAGGGTTTTGAGGGCCTCTACGGTCTGGTGCGCGACAGATTGTTGTGCGAGCCTTTGAGTGGCCACCTGTTCTTGTTTTGTAACGCGCAGCGTAATCGTCTGAAAATTATTTTTTGGGACGGAACAGGACTCTGGGTGTGCGCGAAACGATTACCCAAAGGGTGCTTCACTTGGCCGCCGTCTGGCGATGCACAAGGCAAAGTTGTGTTGAGTCACGAAGAACTCTCTTTATTATTGGGCGGAATCGACCTGGCGAAAACGAAAAGCAAAAGGTGGTACCGCAAAGTAAACGCCGAAGGAGATGCTGCCGCATAAAACACTTGTAATCCACAAGCACTCCGTTTATTTAAGAACTCATCGTGAGTGAGGCGACTCATCCATCGTCGGGGTCCGGGGCCGCAACTTCTTCGACTTCTTCCGAGTGTGAGCTGATCGAACAACTGAAGCAGCAACTTGCCGGGCCGCTGTTTGCCGCGGTGAGCGATCAGTTCAGCAATCTTCAGAACACGGTCCTCTCGTATCAAAACAAGCTGCAATATGCGGAACTGAAGATCCGTCTGCTGGAAGAGCGGTTGCGGCTGGTACGCATCGCGAAGTACGGGCCCGGCAGCGAAAAACTCTCGGACGCACAACTGGAGTTGCTGGAACTGGAGCCGGGAATCAGCACGGTGGAAGTCCAGGCGGAGAGCGAGCGCCCGGCGATCCAGCCGTCGACGAAGACGAAGCACCAGCATCCGGGACGGCAGGAACTGCCCGCGAGTCTTCCGCGTGTCGAGCGAACCCTGAAGTGCACGCCGGAACAGTGCGTGTGCCAGGGCTGCGGCAAAGAAACGGTCGTGATCGGCTACGAGGAGAGTTGCCAACTGGATGTGGAGCCGGCGAAGTACTTCGTGCTGGTCAGCAAGCGTGAGAAGCGCGCCTGCAAGTCGTGCGAGGAACAGGGTGTGGTCTCGGCTCCGTTGCCACCACGAATCATTGAAAAGTGTTTGGCCAGTGATCAGATCGTGATCGACACGGTGGTCAGCAAGTATTGCGATCATCTGCCGCTGTATCGACAGAGCGCGATGCTGGAACGGGACAGCGGTGTAGAACTCAGCCGGGCGACACTTGACGGTTGGGTCCTGAAAGTGGGCGAGTTGCTGATCCCCATGGCCTCGGCCATGAGGCAAGAGTTACTCCGCGGCACTTACATTCAGGCCGATGAAACCCCGGTAGACGTGCAGATACATGAGGGCCGCGGAAAGAATCATCAAGCCTATCTGTGGCAGTACAGTCGACCGGGAGGAACGGTGGTGTTTGACTTCCGTTTGGGCCGAGGACGGGATGGACCGAAACAGTTTCCGGGACAGTTCGAAGGTCTTCTGCAGACGGACGGTTACGCGGCCTACGATCAGATCGGAGGACCGAAGATCGTGCATGCGGGTTGCTGGTCGCATGCGGAACGATATTTTTCCGAGGCGGTGCAGTTAAATCCCCAAGATCCGGTGGCGACCGCGATCGTAGCGCGGATCGATGAGCTGTTTGCCA
>Ga0187872_10004229_pt1 | contig 10920 bp, 11 predicted proteins | sample June2016WEW_16_4_FD_132973 | JGI IMG/M metagenome (GOLD analysis project Ga0187872, IMG submission 132973) | Peatland microbial communities from SPRUCE experiment site at the Marcell Experimental Forest, Minnesota, USA - June2016WEW_16_40 | ecosystem: Environmental > Terrestrial > Soil >...
AAGCGGACCGGGAACGTAACGGCCTTCTCCGGATCGGGAGCTTCCAGGGAAGTCAGATGCGTGTTTTGCAGCGGCAGAGCGAGCTGATAGCGGGAGGTGGCGTTCAAATCGATGCCAAATACCCCGAGCAAATCGTTGAATTTCGTCCGGTAGATGACGCTGAGGCTGTAAAGCTTATAAATGCTTGGAATGGAATTCTTGTTCTCGAGCTGAGTTAGCCAGGCATTCGAGATGTAGAACTCTTCATTCTGGCGGTCTTCCGCAATCGTGCGGCTGAACTCCTCGACTTCACGTGTAGTGACCCCGAGCCGATTGCGAAGTTCCCTGAGCTGCTCCCCTGGACGCATAGCCGGTGGCCCCGTTGAACTGTTTCACATCAGAACATCATACTCTTTAGACACGATAGGTCTTTCCAGCCGCCGAATCAACTGATTTGGGGGGAGTTGTAGGAAGTCTCGGCCGTCGAGCGGTGGCGTTGACCTTCGCTGGCTCATGCCCTCCGCAGTCTAACCTTCCTATCCCGGAGGTACCAGTGCGCTGTCCTCTATCAAGATAGTAGTTCGGCTTTCCAAGACAACTAAAGTGAACCGACTCCTGCACCAAAGGCGGAAATCGATTCTAGTACTAGACTGCTTTTAATCCGAAGCAATTACGATGTTGTTGTTGCAACTCACGCCATCGGTGAAAAACTCTCGGGTTTTGTCAAAACGTGCTCGGACGTGAGGGCGAAGATTTCAGACTTTCCAAGATGGTGTTTCCCATTTCGCATCACGCGGGATCTTGGGGATTGGCAGGGAACCCACGGTATGCCACGCTTAGCCAAAGAAAATGAGGGTACGACGATGGCTGATTCTCCCGACAGTCCGGTCGGCTCCGCTACGTCCTACGCGCAACGACGCGCGGTACCGCGCTACAGTCTTGTCGCCACGGCCGAGATAGTCGATCCCATGAGCGGCGTCCGAATCTCCGGTCGCATCTCGGAGGTTAGCCGCAAGGGGTGCTACGTGGACCTGCTCAACACCCTGCCCAAGAATACTATGGTCCGGGTGCGCATCTCACGAGATCAGGGCAGCTTCGAATCGCCGGGCAAGATCATCTACGTGCAGGAAGGAATGGGAATGGGCCTGGCATTCCTCGACATGCCGCCTGACCAGTTGAAGACCCTCGATTCCTGGCTCACCGAACTTACCCAACTTACCGTCTAGTCCCAGCCCGGAGCGAACCCCCGTCAGCCAATCACGTGCGCTGCGAGGACTGCCAGTCGGGAGGAGGCGAGCTGACTGGCCAGAATTCAGGCGCCGGATGAGTGAATTCCACGGCCACCTGGGCCAGCCCCGCATGACTGGGGCCCATGTAAGACACTCTGCCTTCACGTTCGTCGTGGTTCGGATTCGTGAGAATGAGCTTTTGTCCCACGCTGACTTTACTTGCCATCATCAGGAGCGCGCCGTGAGCGTTCACCGTAACCGTAAACGTCTCCTCCCGAAAGGCCCGCTGATCGGAGGACTCTCCGCGGATCACGACCGGCACATCCAGCAGCACGCGCTCGCTTCGCCTTTGTCCGGTCTGTCCCATGGGTTTTAGCCCTCCATCGCGACCCTCCGGATCCACTGTCCCCTAAGCCGCCTTCCGCTTCAGCCAAAATGTCGACCGGACGCCGCCGGAGTAAACCGGCGCCGGGGGCTACACAATCTCGCTCCTTTACATTAGACTAGATATGTGACAAGACAGCTGACCACTTCCAACGGATCGCCTAAGGCAAGCGCACAAGGCGCGCCGCCGGATTCCGCTGAAAAGCGCCGCTGTCGGATTGTCGCATGGATGCGCTCCCACGGCACGCCGATCCGGGGAGGTGAACTGGCGAAGCGATTTCACGTAAGCCGCCAGTGCCTGGTCCAGGACATCGCGATCCTGCGGGCCGGTGGCGAGGAAATCCTGGCCACGCCGAGAGGCTACCGCTTGCCGAGCCCCAATCACCCTCATCGGGCGATCCTGGCCTGCAAGCACGCACCCGAGCGAACCGAAGAGGAGCTTCAGATCCTGGTCGACCACGGCGTCAAGATTCTCGACGTCATCGTCGAGCATCCCCTGTACGGCGAGTTGCGCGGGTCGCTGATGCTCGAATCTCGCGCAGACGTGCAGGATTTTCTCGCGCAGGTGCGCACGTCGCATGCGGCGTTTCTGTCCTCGCTGACAGATGGGGTGCACCTGCATACGGTCGAAGCTTCGCGGCCGGAAATGATTTCGCGGGCCAAGGCGCGGTTGCGCGCCCGCGGATTTCTCCTGAAGTAGCCGGGATATGGAAACTCAGAAAATCAACGCGACGCGTGAGCAGCGAGTCGAGCAGGCGCTTTTTCGGGGCGGCAGCCTCACGCTCGACAATCCGAGATATCGCCACGCGGTCAGCACGTTCGTCGAGGGGCTGCTGCACGACGACCTCGCGCCGCGGGATCTGACGGTAGAAGCTCTGGGGATCGCGCACAATCGCTCCTCGGCTGTTGTGCTCGCGCGTGGGAGCGGTGTCGCGGCGGGACTTGCCGAGCTGGCCTTCATGCTGGGGGCGTACGGCGTCGATGTCGCCATGGAAAAGCAAGACGGTGATGCAATGCAATCCGGCGACGCGCTGCTGCGAGCGGAAGGCGAACAAACACAATTGCTCGCGCTCGAGCGCGTGGGTCTGAATCTCGTTCAACGAATGAGCGGCATCGCCACGGCCATTCGTTGCTTGCAGGAGCGCATGAGACAGCGCTCCTTTACGACGCGGATCGTCGGCACGCGAAAGACTCCGTGGGGCTTGCTCGATAAGCGTGCGCTGCATCTCGGGAACGGCGGGACGCACCGGCTCGGCCTCGGCGACGCGATCGTCATCAAGAACAATCACCTGGCGCTCCTCGCCGCACGCGAAGAGGAAGCGGCGCCGGTGGCAATCGAGAAGGCCTGGCCGTTTCGTCATGATTCAGCGTTTATTGAAGTCGAAGTGCGCGGGGAGGATGCCGCGCGCGCGGCCGCGCGGGCGTTTCGCCGCCTTCAGGAAAAGACTGCGGAGGAGTATCCATGCCTGCTGATGCTAGACAACATGAAACCGGATCAGATCAGCGCGATTCTCAACATGCTCCGGCGAGAGGATTTGTGCGATTACGCGCTGATTGAGGCCAGCGGCGGGATTTCGGAATCAAATGTGGAGGCGTACGCCGCCTGCGGCGTGGACGCAATTTCGATCGGCGCGCTGACGCATTCGGCGCGCGCTCTCGATATTTGCCAGAGGATTTCATAACCCATTAGAAGAGGACAACCGTCATGACACACGCAGTGATGCAGGAAACCTTCGAAGAGCGCTACACGCTTCCGGCCATCGAAGCCGCGAACGACACGGCCGAAGAAATTCGCCGAAAGCAGCGGCGCGTCCGCGAGCTTTGCACCGAGCGAAAAGCGGTCCTGCTGGCGCATCACTATCAGCGGCCCGAAGTCCAGGAAGTGGCAGACGCAGTGGCGGATTCGCTGAAGCTCTCGCAGGCCGCCGCGAAAACCGACGCCTACGTGATCGTCTTCTGCGGCGTGCACTTCATGGCGGAAACAGCCGCGATCCTGCTGCCGGAAAAGACCGTGCTGCTGCCGGATCTGCGCGCGGGATGTTCTCTCGCCGCGTCGATCACCCCCGAAGAGTTGCACAAGTGGAAGGCGAAGCTGCCCGGCGCCGTGGTGGTCGCATACATCAATACGTCCGCCGCGGTGAAGGCCGAGAGTGATTACTGTTGTACGTCGGCGAACGCAGCGAAAGTGGTCTCCGCGATCCCGGCGGACCGGCCGATTCTCTTCCTACCCGACAAGTTTCTCGCCACGGTCGTCGCGCGGCAAACGGGACGCAGCAACATCGTGGCGTACCCGGGATACTGCCACGTGCATAAGACGATCCGGCCCGAGCAGGTGACGGAGATTCTCGAGGAGCATCCCGATATCGAGCTCCTGTTGCATCCGGAATGCGGTTGCGTCAGTTCGTGCATGGCGAAGGCCGTCGACGGCGCGCTGCCGGCGGACCGCACGTTCTTCCTCTCGACCGAAGGGATGCTGCGGCACATCGGCGAATCTCCCGCCGCCGAGTTCGCCGTGGGAACCGAGCTCGGGATCATGCACCAACTGAACAAGAAGTTCCCGGAGAGGAGCTTCTACCCCGTGAATTCCAACGCCGTCTGCGCGTTCATGAAAACCATCACTCTCGACAAGATCATTCGCTCGCTCGAAACGCTGACGCCGCAGATCCGCGTGCCCGAAGACATCGCGCACAAGGCCAAGCGCGCGATCGATCGCATGCTCGAGCTCGCGTAAGGGCGCGACATGCTGAAAATAGGGATTCTTGGCGTCGGAGCCATCGGCAGAACCATCGCAACCGCCCTCGATCAGAAACAGGTGAACGCGGAACTCGTCGCGCTCGCCGATCAAAACCGCGCGGCGGCGGAAGCGCTCTCCCGCGAGCTTTCGAGTCACCCGCCTGTCGTTTCCATCGAAGAACTGATGGCGCGCTGCGACCTCGCGGTCGAGGCGGCGAGCCAGGCGGCGCTTCCAGAATTTGTCCCGAAGGCGCTCGCTCGCGGGCGGGACACGCTCATCATGAGCGTAGGAGGCCTGCTTGGCCGGGAGGAGTGGTTCCGGCAGGCGAACGACAAGGGCTGTCGCATCTACGTTCCTTCGGGCGCGATCGCCGGGCTCGACGGAATCAAGTCTGCATCGATCGGGCGCATCGAATCGGCCATGCTCACCAGCTTCAAGCCCATCGCGGCGCTAAAGGAATCGAAGTACGTGGTCGACCGGAATCTGCCGCTCGATAGCTACAAGGAAGAGACCGTCATCTTCGAAGGTCTTGCGGAAGAGGCCGCGCGGGCGTTTCCAGCAACGTCAAACGTCGCCGCATCGCTGCGCCTCGCGGTCGATCCCGCCGAGCCGGTTCCGGTGCGGGTGCGCGTCGTCGCTGTGCCGGGCGGAAATGAGAACGTCCACGAGATTCACGTTCGGGGTGAATTCGGGAAGCTCACGGTGCAAGTGGAAAACGTGCCGTCGAAATCGAATCTGCGCACTTCGCAGCTCGCCGCGTTTTCCGCCATCGCGACGCTGAAAAATCTCACGCGATCCCTTCGCGTAGGCACCTAGCTGCCTCCCTCCGCAGCGCTGCGAACCTTTCAGTTGTCAAAGAGCTTCAAGGCCTTCCTCAAGAAGGCCGAATGCGTATGTATTACCCCCGGTTTTCAGAGACGGGTAGCAGACGCCTCCATGGTTTGTTTTCTATGAGTTGCGACGGATTCTACTCAACAGCGGTGACGGGTAGAATGCGCATCGCAGGCAACGTCGGAAACCGAAAGGCGCACAGATGCCCCTCGAGTTTGTGTCGATCTGACGAGGTCGCGATCCAATCTTTTCAATCCGTTGCGGCCAATTCTAATCGCCAGTGTGTCGATTAGGAATTCGCGGGGCGGCCATTTCTCCTGCCCCGCCAGACTGCCCGGCCACTCGTGCATGCTTCTCTGCTGCGCCGCGCTCGAATCCCGCCGGCATAGCGCTATTCGCACGCTACCACACGATGCAAATCGGCCTTCGCGTAAGGAATCTCGCAAGTCATGCGGGCGCAACGGATTGGAGGCCGTAATTTGCGGCGAAAAAACTGCGATTTTGGCGCTTTGTGAGGGTCCGCAAATCTACGGACCCAGAAAAGATGATTTCTAGGGGGGAATTCCCGCAGTACACAGTTATCGAGGACATGCGGAACGCCTGCACCAGCAGCGGGCTTGCTACAAGGCGCTCTCGCCGCGTTCGTCGTTGCGAATGCGGATGGCGTCGTCGATCTTCGTCAGGAAAATCTTGCCGTCGCCGATCTGTCCGGTGTGGGCAGCAGTGGAAATGGACCGCACGGCCTTCTCGACCAAGTCGTCCGCGACGACCATTTCGATCTTGATCTTGGGGATCAGGTCGAGGGTGTACTCGCGCCCGCGATAGAATTCCGCGTGGCCCTTCTGCCGGCCGTGGCCGCGCGCTTCAAACACGGTCATGCCCTCCATGCCGATTTCGTGGAGCGCCTGCTTCACGGCATCGAGCTTCGACGACTGGATGATCGCTTCGACTTTTGTCATCGTCTTGGCTTGCCTTTGGCCTTGCGCTACCCGAGGCCTTTGCAACGAAACCCCTCGCCTCTGAAGAGGCGAGCTACATTCTCGGCGCATGGCCGGCAAGGTCTGGTGCTGGTGCTGGTGGAGGGAATCGAACCCACACGGCCTTGCGGCCACCGGATTTTGAGTCCGGCGCGTCTGCCAGTTCCGCCACACCAGCCTGGGGACGATTATACAGGCTCCGAGATGGGATTCTCCACTGACCCGCCCGAGCTTTTCCTGCTCACGCCTGTGAACGCGGCGCAATGCCCGTCACGGCGGCGCTCCTTATATTCAACAACACGATTCCATAGAACCATCCCACTTTGACGCTCATGAGCTCTTGACTTGTCAGTGAATAGGGCTAGAATGCGCCCACTGCAATTCTCCGGGAGGGCTCGTTCGGCAGTCGACGGATATATGGAGCGACGTATGCATGACCCCTTCGGAAGTCTGTTCGAAACATTTCCGCCCTCGCCGCGCGCTATTGCTTATGTATCGCGCAGGTTTTTTCGTCAGTCCATGAAGCCTTGCAATACTCCCATTCGTCCCTCCAGAGGCAGGATTCGCTGATGGCGTGTCAAATTGTAATTCAGCAGATCGTGGGACAAATACTGTCCGGCACATGGCTGGAGTCCATCACCGTTTCCGGGACCGCCATCGATACCATTAACTGCAGAAGGACGGCGATCTCGCACCAAGTACCAGTGATTGCAGGAGCTTGGACGGCAGCCTTCTCTCTGGGTGATCTGAAGAGCACTGGGTGCGAGGAGTGCGGCAACGTCAACTTCCCAATCACCGCCCAGGCAAGTTGCGCTGATCCGAACAACGCATGCATGGCCGTCCCTATGTCGTTGCCAACAATTCCTTGCGGGTGCCCCACGATTGACCAGATCGAGGCGGATGTGCGCCCCCGTTCCGATGCGGCGAATGGCTGGAATGTCAGTTTCAGCGCGTCCATCATTGGCACTGGCGTTACCACGTACCTGTTTTGGCGACGGCACGAATGTTGTACAAGGACCACTGCCCCAGGGCGGCGTGGCACCATTCGGCACCTCTATCGTTGCGCTGGACCCTATTCGGTCAGCCTAACGATTCTTAGCGATTGTCAGCCTTTCAGTCTGACGGTGCTGGTGCAGTTGCCGACTTGTGGTTGCCCACACATCAGTAGTGAAATCTCCGGCAACCCCGTTTCCGGCAATCCTTGTACATGGAATTTCATAGCCAAGGTGGGCGGTCCGTATCTTCAGTGCAACCACGAAAACTGAACTCGGCTGACGCGCCCGAGCTTTTCCTGCTCACGCCGCTCGCGTAACGCCGCCTGAAAGAGCTGGAATCGGCGCTGCTAGGAGATTCTTGATGAAAAACGCGTTCATTCTTATTGCGGCGGCAATTGTCATGATGTTGGCGCAGGCCAGGCTGGTTGCGGCGCAGGCACAGGAGCCGCCCAAGGAGACGGCGCCCAAGGCGGAGGCGAAGCCCACGGAAACGAAGCCGGCCGAGACCGTCGCGCCGAAGGAAGAGTCGTCGGTGACGGATCACGCGATCCGCATCGGCGGGCAAACGATCCCGTACAAGGCCACGGCGTCCACGACGCTGCTGAAGGACGAAAAGGGCGAGCCGACGGCGACCATCTTCTCGATCGCCTACACGCGGACGGACGCGAAGGATCTGACGCAACGGCCGGTGGCGTTCCTCTACAATGGCGGGCCGGGATCGGCTTCGCTCTGGCTGCACATGGGCGCGTTCGGCCCGCGGCGCGTGGTGACGCAGAATGCGGCGCCCACGGGGCCGGGGCCGTATCAGCTCGTGGACAACGCGAACTGCCTGCTCGACAAGGCCGACCTCGTCTTCATCGATCCGGTGGGCACGGGATTCAGCCGCGCCGCGGGAAAAGCGCAGAACAAGGATTTCTGGGGAATCGACCAGGACGTGAAGTCGCTCGCGCAGTTCATCACCATCTACATCAGCCGCAACGGCCGCTGGAACTCGCCGAAACTCCTGATCGGCGAAAGCTACGGGACATTCCGCTCGGCGGCGCTCGGAAACTATTTGCAGGACCACGACGGCGTATACCTGAACGGCATCGTGCTGATCTCAACCGTGCTCGACCTCCACACGCTCCGATTCAATCCCGGCGACGACATGCCGTACATCTTCTACCTGCCCAGCTACGCGGCGTCCGCGTGGTACTACAAAACGCTGAAGAATCGCCCGGACGATCTGAATGCTCTCCTGAAGGACGCGCGGCAATTCGCCGCGACCGAATACGCGGCCGCGCTGATGAAGGGCTCGAGCCTGAGCGACGCCGAGAAGGCGGACATCGCGACGAAGCTCTCGAGCTTCACCGGCCTGAGCGAGGACTACCTCGTGAAAGCGGATCTGCGAGTGACGCTCGCGCAATTCGAGGCCGAACTCCAGCGCAGCCGCGGGCTGACCGTCGGGCGCTACGACTCGCGGTACTCCGGGCCGACGTACGACTTGCTGACTGAGGAGGCAGAGTACGATCCCTCATATTCCGCGGTCAGGGGCGCGTTCACGGCGGCGCTGAACAGCTACCTCCGCGAGGACCTGAAGTTCAGTCCGGAGATGACTTACGAGGTGCTGAGCGGCGAGATATCCCGCAACTGGGATTGGAAGCACAACACGGGCCGCGAAGCGTTCGGTCCCGCCTCAGCGAACGTCGAAGGCGACCTGGTGAATGCGTTCATCGTCAATCCGAGCTTGCAGGTGCAAGTCGAGAATGGATTCTTCGACATGGCGACGCCATTCTTGGCCACCGAATACACAATGGACCATCTCGGGCTGCCCGCAAATCTTCGCAGCCGCATTCACCTCGAGTACTACCAGGCGGGCCACATGATGTACCTGAACGAGAACGAACTCCCGAACCTGAAGGACAATATCGCGAGCTTCATCGACAGCGCGACGAAGAAATAACTGATCTGCGAGAGGCGCTAGCCCGCGAGCCAGGCGGCGCCGCGAGCGGACAGCGCTTCGACCTCGGGACCGGTCAAGCCCGGCATGTCGACCTTGACCTTGTAGCCGATCTGCGTTTGCAGGTACGCGAGATGGCGGTAGCCTTCGGGGAACTTGGCGAGAAGATCGGGATCGAGGCGGAGCTGGGCCGCCGGATCGATGGGGTCCATGCGGTCCTCCTCGTAGATCGGCTGGCGGAGAACGAGGCCCCAGCGTCCGCCGCGCTTTTCGAAGAAATCGTAGAAGCGACCAGTGCAGACCACGTCGCACACCACGTTGTGGACGAGAGCTCGCTGCGCGATCTTCATCTTGGTCTGTGCGATCGCGCGGTGGCCGCGCACTTCGATCGTGCTGCCGCCGAGAAAATGCAGAATGCGCACGCCCTTCGCGAAGCCCTGTTTGCTCATTTCGATGAACTCGTCGGCCGTGCCCTGCGTCCAGGTGGCCATCATGCGGCCGTCGTCGTGCCAGAGGGAGCGGAACTTGTCCCACATGCGAGCGTCGCGCCACATCACCCAGTTTTCGACCATCTCACGGATCGTCAGGCGTTCGAGCATTTCGTCGGTCATTTGTGGCGCTCCTGTTTCTTCAGGCGTGCTTCGTAATCTGCGAGGGATCGGCGCCCACCCGGCCGGACGTATCCCGTTTTGACGCCGCCGCAAGCCGGAAATCATATCGAATGCTCGGCAGCTTCGGGAAGGGCGAAGCCGGATCGTTCTTGTTGACCGAGATGATCAGCGATTCGTTGACGCCGAAAACGGTGTCCGAGTCAATGTGGTCGTCGCCTGCGACGTAGAGAGCCGTGACGAGCTCGCGGTATCCCGGCGCGCCGATCACGAAATGAATGTGCGCGGGTCGGTAGCCGTGGCGCTTCTGCGCGCGAATCATGTCGCCGACCGGACCATCCATCGGAATCATGTAGCCGAGAGGACAGAGCCCGCGGAAGTGGTAGCGGCCTTCGAAGTCAGCATGGAAGCAGCCGCGCAAATCCATGACCGAGGGATCGTGCTTTTGCAGATCGTAGTTGCCGGTTTCGTCCGGCTCCCAGATCTGGACGAGCGCATTCGGAATGCCGCGGCCCGTTGAATCCAACACGCGCCCGTAGAACACAACCTCGGTGCCCTGGCTCTTCGAAATAATCGAGTCGCCCAGCTTCATCATCGGCGCGTCCTGGCGGTAAAACGGGCCGAGCAAACTCGATTTGGTCGCGGACTCCGTGGCGCGCTTGTCGTGGAGTGAGTTGACGAGAGAGCTTAGCCCCAGCGTGTCCGAGAGCAAAATGAACTCCTGCCGGTGTGCCGTGCACTTCTGGCCCACCGCCGTGAGAAAACGAATCCCTTCGAGCCACTCCTCGGGCGTGAGATCGACTTCGCGCGTGAAGGCATGCAAGTGGCGCACGAGAGACGCCATGATCTGCTTCATGCGCGGGTTGGGAGTCCCTGACATCTGCTCGAGCGCCGCATCCGTGATCGTGTTCTCGTCGATGACTCTCATGTTGCCTCCTCCGGTCTGTCAGAGCGCCTAAAGAAACGAGCGAATCGGATCTTTGCCGTCCCAGCCGATCGTTGCGCGGTAGAAGCCGCTAAAGATGGAGTCGAACGAAGCGCCCAACTCGATCAGCTCGACCATGCCCGGCAGGTCCGCGGTCGTGTCCATGTAGGCGACGCGGCCTCCGCTGGGCACGCGCGCGAAAAATCCTTCTTCGTATCCTTGGGCGCGGAGTTTTGCCAGGTCGCGGTCGAAATTTGAGGTGGCGACGCCCCAGTGGTGAAAGCCGTAGCCGCGCTTGTCGATCGTCTCCCGGTAGACG
>Ga0187872_10004241_pt1 | contig 10898 bp, 5 predicted proteins | sample June2016WEW_16_4_FD_132973 | JGI IMG/M metagenome (GOLD analysis project Ga0187872, IMG submission 132973) | Peatland microbial communities from SPRUCE experiment site at the Marcell Experimental Forest, Minnesota, USA - June2016WEW_16_40 | ecosystem: Environmental > Terrestrial > Soil >...
ACCAGGCGAGGTCATGCTCTTCGTGCGGGATCTTCCCGTCGCAACGGTGATGCGCTTCGGAGGGGTGGGAACGTTCAAGTCCGTGAGGTAAATGGCAGAGTCTGCCGATGGCACGCCTTCTGGATACGCCAGGGACTCCACCCAGGCGACCCGCCTTCCATCGGGCGAGATGGAGGCTTGTTGAAAGGCGCGCACACCGAACATCGCCCGCATCGCACCATTCAGTTGCGCTCTTGCTTTGGGCGGTGTTTGTGCAGCGGCCGTCGTGCACGCCAAGAAAAAGCTTGCTGCAAGAGCGTAAAGCTTCACTGTCTGCGGGTTCATGTTCTCCTTGCCGCGCGGCGCCCGTGAGTTCCAGACCTATTCGGTGGACGCGTGCGGGAGCCGCCATGTTGAGGCGCAGCACGGGGAAAAGTCAAGCGCTCTGACCTTCTCGGGCTTTCGAGCGACGAAAATCTCCGGGCCCATTCTCCATCACAACAGTAGGGTCACCCTCCTCGGTACAGTTCGGATACAGCTTGCAGTTAACCCAGCTTCACGAGCTTCCCATTGGACGGAGTCCAAATCTGTTGTAGCTACAAAAGCCAAACACGTGGCGAAATAGTCTCAATGTGAGAGGCAACCCCCATACGGGGCTCAGCGTGTCTGCTGCATTCAGAAGAACGTCCACTCGTTCGAATTGCTTCGATGACTTCAAGGCCCCTAGTTCACTTGCCAAGTGACAGCCTGAGCCCAAAAATGCTTGACATTGAAGCATATTGTATTTTATATACAAGTCTCTTTCCGTACTGGAGTTTACGGGGCCAGAAAACTCTTGACACTCCAAACATGCCTGGCGCTCAGGCTGATCATTTCCGAGCAGAACTCGAATCGAAAGAAGCTTATGCAGGACTCTTGGAGGATGAGATGCTACACAGATTGTGTCAGATGGTCGCTTTCCTGCTAGTTGTTGCATTGTTCTTCGTCCCAGCGTTAGTTGTGGGCCAAGCTCGGACAGAAGGTCAACTCTCCGGGAAAGTAGTCGACCCCTCCGGTGCGGTGGTGCCAGAAGCGAACCTGACACTGAGTCAGAGTGCGACTGGAGCCAGCATGACCGCCACCACGAACGCGTCAGGCGTATATGTCTTTCCCAGCGTCGCACCCGGCACGTACAAACTGACTGTGGACGCGAAGGGATTCGCTCGGGGCATCTATGACGGAGTGGCCGTGTATACCGGCCGGACGACCGATATGGACCTGAAGCTGGCGGTCGGCTCGACATCCCAGAGCGTGGAAGTCTCGGCCCAGGGCGAAGTTCTAGAGACAAGCACGAATACCCTGGCCACGACAGTGGTTGCTGACTCGATCCAAGATCTCCCGCTCAACGGGCGCGACGTTCTGCCCTTTGCCCAACTTGTCCCTGGGGCGCAGGTGGGCGGTGACCTCCGTTTCACCACTTACAATTCGATGCCCAACGGCGCGATCAGCATCAGCGTGGACGGAACGAATAACAACTTTCAACGTTTCCGTACTTCGACCACTGGATTCTATGAGGCGGCGGCGCTGCGCGTGGGGGCGATCGATGAAGTCACAGTGTCCACCAGCGACTTGACGGCGGACGCGGGGGCCGAAGGCGCCGTAACGCTGCGCTTTACCACCAAGCGGGGAACGAACCAGTTTCACGGCAGCGTGTTCTGGGAAGCCTACAACAGCGCGTTCAATGCCAACAGCTATGGGAACGATGCGTTGTTGTCTGCGGGCTTGACGAGTCAGGGCAGGAAACAGCCCTTCCACACCAACGACTTCGGCGGAAATATCGGCGGGCCCATTCTCAAGAACAAGCTGTTCTTCTTCGCCAATTTCGAGTGGGAGAACCAGCCCAGTACCGTTCTGTTTACCGAAGGCGTGCTGACGTCCGCCGCGCAGGCCGGCACATTCACTTACACTCGCGCGGACAACGGTCTGCAGCAGACGGTGAGTCTTTACAACGTGGCCGCAGGGTACGCTCCGTCGCACCCAACGGCCAATCTTTCTTCCGTCCCGAACGCGAACGTGCAAACCGTGTTGAGTTCGGTCAATACGCTGGCGCAGAAAGGTACTCTGGCGCCGAACCTGACCGACCCATACCTGCAGAGTTTGCAGAGCACCCTGAGCTTTACCGCTCCCCAGAATACCAAGCAGAGATGGCCTACGGCCCGCATCGACTACTTGATCACGCCGAAGATCACCTGGCATACATCCTACGATCTCTATTGGCGTACTTATCCGAGGACCCCCGTATATCCTGGAGACCCGATTCAGGAGAACGGTTTTCAGTCTTCCTATTCGACATTTGCGACGGGCGTGGATTGGACCATCAATTCGCACCTGATCAATCAGACCAGTTTCGGCATCCTTAACACGCAAGAACGGGCGCAGCCAGGCAGCAGCTTCGACGCGTTCCAGGGCATTAATTTTCTCCCGAACGCCACTTCTTTTGTGAACGGACCCGCGGCGTTTACGCCCCCGGTTCCCGATAGCAGCAGCATTCTTCCGGAGCCGCGCAACAACCCAGTTTGGGATTTCACCGACAACGTGTCGTGGACGCACGGGAACCACACGTTTACGTTTGGCGGTCACTACCGTTATTCCAATCAGCACGACGTGAATACCCAGCCCCCTGTAGCGGAGAACCTTGGAATATCGGCCACCGACGCAGCAGCGGGAATGTTCAATTCCAACCCAGTTGCAGGGTGTACGACCGACACTCAGGGATGTTTCCCAGGCGGTCTCTCAACCGCGAACAACAATGAGGCCAACGCGGATGCCCAGGCCTTATATTCCACCTTGACCGGCCGCGTAGCTTCCATTTCGGGCTTCGTTCCGCTCAATACCGCAACCAAAACGTACGAGTCCGGTGGGGTCACCAGCATTAAGGAGAAGCAAGCCGTCGGCGGTTTCTACTTCCAGGATGGGTGGAAGGTAACGCCTCACCTCTCTTTGAACTTTGGCTTCCGGTGGCAGTTCTCGTCAGCCTTGGTGAACACCGACAACTATTTCAATAGCCCCACGATCGGCGATCTGTTCGGCCCCTCGACCGGTTTGTTTCAGCCGGGCGTGTTGAACGGCAACCCCAATCCGCAGTTGCAGCTTCGTCCTTCGAGTTATAGCGGCGACTTCAAACAACCGGCGCCGAACTTTGGCTTCGCATGGAATCCAAACTTTGACGATGGAGTGCTGCACAAGCTAGCCGGCGGAAACAGCCTGGTAATCCGCGGGGGCTTCGCGGTGAACCACTACGATGAAGGATGGATCCCGTGGGAGAATGTGGCGACCGGTACCATTTCCAATCAAACGGTCTCTCTGAATCCAGGACAATTTGTGCCTGGAACGATCTCTTTCGACCCGGTGGGTACGTCGCTGCCGGCGCTCAATTCGGTACCAGGCACCTTCTCTTTGCCCATGCCGGAAGCCAATTTGACTTTTACCCGCGACGGCACGTTCAGCACCGTCGACCCTAAGATTCGGACTCCGTACATTGAGAACTGGACATTCGGATTCGAGCGAAAGTTCGCCGAGAACTGGGCACTCGACGCGAACTACGTGGGTAACCACTCGGTTCACATGTGGGAAGCCTACGACCTGAACGAAGTGAATATCTTCCAGAACGTGAACGGCCTTACGTCCTTCCTGCAGGACTTTCAGAATGCCCAGGCGAACCTAGCCGCGAGCGGCGGGACGACTTTTGCGGGCCCCAATCCTACGCCAATTCTCAGCCAGGCGTTTGGCCCTTCCGGACCTAATTCGCCGTTTCAAAACCCACAGAATCTCTTTCTGGTTCAGACTGGGCAAGCGGGGGCTTTAGCCGGTGCGATTACCCAGAATCCGGCGTTCTTCTGCAATCTGGTGGCGAACACCTTCTCACCTTGTGTGCTCCAGGGCTATGTAGGCAGCACCACTGCTCCTGCACCTTTGGCCTATCCCATTAATTTCTTCCAGGTGAACCCTTACTCGGGAGGCCAAGCTCTGACCCTGCTGTCGGACCCCGGCTCCGAGTCTTACAACGGCTTGCAGATTCAGGTGAAGCATCCTGCCGGCCACGGGTTGAATTTCATGGCGAACTACACTTACAGCCATTCGATGAGCAACCGTTACCTGGGCGATTATTACCAGGCCGACGGAGCGCTGGTGGACTTCACGACTTTGCGGAATCCCAGACTCAATCGCGTGCCTTCCCCCTACGATCTCCGCCATGTGTTCAAGACCTATTTCAACTATGCCCTCCCGTTTGGCAAAGGAAAGGCCTTCAAGACCGAGAACTCGATCGTCAATAATGTCATCGGAGGCTGGACGGTGGGGAGCATTATTGCGGCGCAGACCGGACGCAACTTCAAGCTGGCCGGTGGCGTTAACACCTACAACTACTGGGATGGACCTACCCCAGCCAATGCCAACGGAACTCCGGCTGGAATTCTCAACTACGTGCCGAATGAAAATGACTCAGGAGTTACGCTGAACGGAATTACACCGTCGCAACTGCAGAGCAAGGTTGGAGTGTACTCCACGGGAAATCCGAACGTTCCCGTTTCTGTCCTTCCGCAAAGCCTGTTTGGTCCCGGCGGGGCCATCCAGCCGTCGTCCACACCAGGCCAGTTGGGCAGCATTATTTTCCTGAAGGGTCCAAGACTGTTCAACACGGATATCTCGCTCATCAAGGCCATTCCCATCACAGAACACGTTAGAATGAACATCTACGCGGAGATGTTGAACGCGTTCAACCATCCGAACTTCAACTTTACGGATAGCTATTCCGGCGGTACCAACAATCCAGCGCAGTACTTGCTTGTCAACAGCGCGCCGTATGCTCCGGGCACCGTTGGACAAAACGGCAACCGGCAAATCCAGTTCAGGATGCAGGTGGCGTTCTAGGCATGGGCGGTGGGTGGCTATCACCCCGATTCGATTTGCGACAGCTGATCTTTCCCGCCTGCGTGGAAAAACCTGGCTGCTCTAGTGGGGCGCCATCGTTCAGCTCATCAAACTGGTGCAGGCGGAGGCTGGAGTCGGAAATCCCCGCGTACGGCCACCGCGGCTCGAGCTGGTGGGAAATGAACTTGAGCAAACCAGGAAAATTATCCCTGACGCTGCAGTCCTGGCCGCAGTCCCTCGGGCACTGTGCGTTACCGAATGGAAAATAAATGCTGGATCCATGACAAAACTCTCAGGTCGGTGGCTGATCGGTTTCGGGAAGGCGCGGGTTCGGCTGCGGGGTGGACCTGAATCTCTGGGCACACTGACTAGCGTCCGCCTTTGCAATTGGGCAAACGGAAAGAGCCGATCCTGGTCCGATAGCCGGTGTCGCCTGCTTTCAGATAATCGCCGACATACCAGAACGTACAGTCATCGCTCGGATCCAACGCCGTCGTTGTGTAATCTTCCCAGCGCAGCGTGTTCGTCTGCGAAGCTTCCCCTGTCGCAAGCACGGACTCGTGCAACGTCAAGAGACCCTTAGGATCGCCGGCCCGGCGCGCCGCGAAGCGCAGCCCCGCAAAATTCGGCAACCCGCCGAACGAGTATCCGACGCCGATGTCACCTTTCTTGTCCATCGCGATGCTGGGCATCCAGCGGTAGAACCCTTCCGGCGCATACGTGCCCTGCTGATATAGCTCTGGATCGCCTTTTTTGTCGAGGCGGAACTCGTACCAGCGCACGCCTCCGCCGCCCTGCGTGGCGACCGAGTGCGCAGCAACGATCGATTCGTGTCCCCCAACTTTGCGGTAGACGAGTCGCTGCATGATCTTGTCGCCCTGCACGTCGAGCCGGCGTTCAGTATTGGGTTGGGGCACGCAGCTCGACAACTGACCGTTGCACAGGTAGTGATACGGCGCAACCTTGATCTTCACCGGACCATCCGCCTTCGTGTTGACCGGGTTGTTCCAGTCGACGTGCACCTTCCAGAAGTAGATGCCGTCATCATCGAAGATATTCTTGAGCTGCGTGCCACCAGCCGCCATCATGATGTTCGGCGCTCCCGCGGGCGGCGCTATTCGGCCATCGACGTCTGCATTATTGAGGAAGTTCACGCCGTCGATGACGATGCACTGTTCAGTTGCAGGCTGTCCTACGAGCATCTTCGCGCGATCCGCAATGCATACGTGCTTCTGAATTACATCGTCACCGGTGCTGCTTGGCACGTAGTAGCCATCCGTCCAGACGGCCGGGCGCGGGTAGTCCGGGAACAAGGGGCGCTCGAACGCGTAGCGATAATACGTGCCGAGCGGGTCCGGACCGGTACTGACCGCATAGCACATGCCCCAAACCCCTTCCTTCGGTTCGGGGGGTCTTTGTCCGCGCTCCGGCGGAGGTGGCGGCTGCGGTGGATTGGGGGGAAGCGCTGCAGCGGCGCCCGGTGAAGACGCCTCGCCGGCCTTCGCTAGCTGCCCAGGCGGGACTGGTTCCCCGCGAGCCCGGCCGGGCTTTTCTGGAAAGTCGCCGGGCGCAACTCGGGAAAACATCGGCATCACAATCAGCCATCGACCGGCAAGCTGGTCGTAGCGAACGACCGTGTCACCACTGTTGCGCGCCTCACACGCGCCCCCGAAACCAGCCCACACGGCTTTCGTGGCTACTGCCCCATACAACACGGTTCCGCTTTTGTCGTATTTCTTGCCCCTCTTCGAATAAACTGTGATTCTGGAATTAACAGTCTGCACGATGTGATCCGGGCCGACAGCCAGGCTGTTGTCCGACGGATTGCGGAAGGTAGTTGTGCCTTGTGGCCCCTCGAAGCCAGCGCCTAGTCCGTCGAAGCCTTCGAGCAGAGGTGCCGCTGGCCGAGTGCCCTGGGAACGTTGCTCAACGGCGATGCCAGCAGGACTCAAAGTGGGCGGCGGTATCGGTGGAGGGATGACTTCGTCGGGCCCTTTTTCTTGCTCGGTATCTGGGTCATCGAGTAAGGGCTCGGCTGACGTGCCGCACCCCGCTCCTTCGCAGACAGCCACCGCGGTTCCATCCGCTGACCCTCTCAGCGACGTAAGCGGCCGCGAAACGTCGTATCTTATGGCCTTGTGTACGAGTACGGCGCCTACTAGGGGTTTCCCCTCTTGGTTATGGCTAGCTCGCGATTGCAGTTCGGCCCCGCTCGCAAAGACAAGAAATGAGACCCCAATCCCGATTGCCTTGGTGACGCCTGATCTCAATGCGCGACCGATGGACACTCTGCGGCTCCGTTATCGTGGCAACGTCAATAATTATAAAGTATACAAATTGAGTCAGCAAAGAGTTCTTGAAGTTGGTGCTGAGGGAAAAGCATCCGGTGCACTACTGTCCCATTTTAGGGGGCGCAAAGGAGGGGTGTGCGCTCCCCCATGCCTGAAAAGTCGTGCGAGATTATTCTGAGATGGAGGAGAGCATGCGGCATCCTGCATTTTGTACTACCCTCCCTAATTAAGGGATATGCCTGCATGGCTTAAAAAACGGGATCCAAACTAAAGAATATCAAAGGATGCTTTTCCCCCTGGCCCGCTTCCACGACGCGCATTTGTGTCACCAACAGAAGCGCCATTGTCCGAGAGCCGCCCGCTAGGTGCGCCCGTCGGGTATCGGGTGGGTCTTTTGTGGCGGAGCAACGAGAATCGGTTGCGGTAGGTGGGGCTGTAATTGTGGCTGCCAGCGGTTCAAGCATTTGGAGGTGGTTCTTTGTGCGCGCGAGACTTTTGTAAATTATTGGTAACTTGTGAGTTGCGAGAGCATGTATGACAGAGCCTTACCTGACTCTTAATCAGTAGGTGTTGCCATTCGCAGTGAGGACTGCAATTCGTGGTAAATTGATCCTTGTGCCGTGCCAGGGAGTCAAATGGGTGAGATGAACCCCTGGTTTTAGGACTGCCGTCCGAGGACTTACATTTGGCCCTGAATGGGGTGATTGAGCAGGAATGAGACGGTTGAAGCACCACTGTAAGAGATTGAAAACATTCAGCACGACGACCTAATCCATTTTTCGGGACCAGGGGGTCAGAGGTGCAAATTCCTCCTCCCGCACCATTCTTGGTTTTTCTGGCCCGCTGGAAGATCAAGAGGAAAGGTTTCTTTAGGTGGGATAAAAACACTTGCACCACTCAAAACCGCTCAACCGCAAAACGCCTCTCCAGTATGCTCGTCAGTGGATTAGGCTAGGAGCGGTCGGCCGATACCGCCCCATACGCTAGAACGACCCGGAGAACCGCGCCTCCAGGAACCCGCCCAGCTTCGCAGTGGCCTTAAACTGCGGAATCGGGTCCAGTTCCTTGAATGCAGAGGTGAACGCGTTTGACAGGCTCCACGTCGTTCGAGGTTCGAACTCCTCATGCTGAGGATTGAAATAGAGTTCGTGTACTCTTCGGGCGAGGTGTTTCGGGACGTCTAGATCGCCCTCGATGAACGCCCCGTAGATCGTCAGCTTTGCCGCCTCTGCTGACAACTGCTGTGCTCGCCAACGTTCGACCTGCTGCCGCATCGGATCAAAGTTCCGTTGCATCCGGTCCACCCCGATCGAAAGTGCGTCTTCGAGCGAGAAGCGCTTCGAGTGTTTCGCCAAGACGGGAGTGTAGTCACCTCGGAACGCGAGGTTGTGGCAGACGAATACTCGCAGTCCGACCGTGCATGCCAGCCGGAATCGCTTGTTGTTCGCGTTCCGAATCCCAATTGCAAATCGGCATCCATCGAAGCTGGTTTCTAGGTCGAGCACGCCGAACATCTCCATCGCGTCGCTCGACACTGCAAACTCCTCGTCGACCACACCGATATGGCGGTGGCTCAAGGTTTCGACCAGGGTCTCCACAACCGCTCCATGCGGGATCGGGATATGGGTTTCTGTTGCAGGCGGCGTTGGCAGCTTCGCCAGTTCCGCGCGCGTTATCTTGCCATTGCATGAAATAAGCGTGCTTGTTTCTGACATTTGATTCTCCTTTCAAGTTAAGTTCACTTCCAACACAAACCTCGCGCTTGATCACAGCCACGCCGCTCTCTCAGCCTCCCAGCGGAGGCTTCTATGACCACGATTCGAGCTGCGTTCTACGCGCGCGTCTCCGGCGAACAGCAGGCGGCCGCGCATACAATCGAAAGCCAGATTGCCGCACTCAGCGAGCGCGCTAGCAATGACGGGACGCCAGTACCGACCGAACGACAGTTTGTCGATGATGGGTATAGCGGCGCCACGCTCATTCGCCCAGCGTTGGATCGGCTGCGCGATCTTGTTAGCGTTGGCGCGATCGACCGGATCTACGTCCACTCACCGGACCGGCTGGCACGCAACTACGCCTACCAGGTCCTGCTTCTCGACGAGTGGCAGCGGCGAGGGATCGAAGTCGTTTTTCTAAATCGGCCACTCGGCAAGAGCCCAGAAGATGATTTGCTGCTGCAGGTGCAAGGCATCGTCGCTGAATATGAGCGAGCCAAGATCATGGAGCGGAGTCGGCGAGGGAAGAAGCATGCTGCCCAGAGTGGGTCGCTTAACGTGATGTCCGGGGCTCCGTTCGGATATCGCTATGTGTCTGTCCGCGCAGGTGGCGGTCAAGCGCGATTTGAGCCAGTGGCCGAGCAGGCACGGATAGTTCAGCAGATCTTCTCTTGGATCGGCCGAGACCGCTGTAGCCTTGCCGAAGTCTGCCGTCGCCTTCAAAAGGCCGGTACGCCAACCGCCACTGGTAAGCGAATCTGGTCCCGTGAGGCCGTGTGGCACGTTCTCCAGAACCCCGCGTATCAGGGCCAAGCGGCATACGGCAAGACGCACATGATGCCGCGAGGAAAGAACTCCCGACTGCGGGCAGCCCGCGGGCGCCCAGGGCAACCTCGGCGAAGCAACGCGCCAGCGCCAACCGACCAAAAAGAATGGGTGTTTGTTCCCGTTCCCGCCTTGGTCGACGAAGCGCTCTGTCGCGCAGCACACGCGCAACTCGCAGAGAACAGAAGCCGCGCTCGGCAAGGGCGACGCAGGCCCGGGTACCTATTACAAGGACTGACTTGTTGCGCAAAATGTGGCTATGCCTACTACGGCAAGACGATCCGACAATTGGGGGCCGGCCGTCAACTGAAAGACTTCATTTACTACCGATGTAGTGGCTCCGACACATATCGGTTTGGTGGCGAACGGATTTGCAGCAACTCGCAGGTTCAAGGGGCATTTCTGGAAACGACGGTGTGGCGCGAAGTCTCCAATCTTCTGATGAACCCTGAGAAGATCGAACTGGAGCACGAGGAACACAGTAAAGCTGGTGCGTTGGCAGGCAATCTCGATGCTCTAAAGTCTCAGAGAAACAAGCTGGACCATGCTATGGAAAGGCTGATCGACAGCTTCACCGAAGGTTTGATTGAAAAAGACCAGTTCACATCACGGATGACTCGGACCAAGACTCGAATCACTGATCTTGATGCCAAAATTAAAGCGAGTGCAGGCGAGGTCGATCCACTCGAACACCTTCGACTTGCAACGGCCCGGCTTCGTGAGCTAGCCGCAGCAGTTGGCCCGGAATTAGCAGGGGCGGACTGGCAACGCAGGCGAGAAATCATCCGGACGCTCGTGCAGCGAATCAACATCGACACGGAGGTCATTAAGATTATCTTCCGCGTAACCCAGAACACCCGGCGCTCGGATTCGGACTCCATCGCGATCACATTGCCGCGGACCTAAAACGGTCTAGACAGTCAGTAGACGCTATTGGCTTTGGAAAACATGTGCAAAGAATAGCCGTGTCAGGAACGACTGCGGTTCTGAGCCTGCTTGGTTGCTCTTTGCCCCAAGCGGCTTCGCCCTCGCTGTGGGCCGATTATTGCAACATTGTTACAGGTGTGAAATCTCCCGCAAACGCCATGTTTGAGGCTCGGCTTCAGACCGGAGCCGCACCTTCGACCGGCCCGCTGTCTGACCCCCTGGTTTTCCCCCAGGGGCTCATTTCAGTTCCTAA
>Ga0187872_10004242_pt1 | contig 10896 bp, 8 predicted proteins | sample June2016WEW_16_4_FD_132973 | JGI IMG/M metagenome (GOLD analysis project Ga0187872, IMG submission 132973) | Peatland microbial communities from SPRUCE experiment site at the Marcell Experimental Forest, Minnesota, USA - June2016WEW_16_40 | ecosystem: Environmental > Terrestrial > Soil >...
ATGTTCCGATATTCCTGCAAGGGCTTTAGCTCATCTGAGAAATCGAACCGCCCCGTCACGTCAAATGCCTCAATCGGCGTCCGGTCATTCAACAGCATCAAGAGCTGGATCTTGGATGTCCGCAGATTCACAATTGCCGTTTCATAGTCCGATTCGAACTGCGCCCGCTGCAGCACCAGGCGGTCCAAATCCACGCGCGCGAGATCACCCGCGTTGAAGCGCGTGCGATTCACCTCGAGTTCCCGGTCCCAGTAAGCCAGGTTGTCTTGGGCGTTCTGAAGTACAGCTTTAGCCTGGAGTGTTTGCACGAACGCATTCTGCAGGTTAAACAGCAGACCACGCGCCTGGTCGTGGTAAGACGACTCCGAGATCGCGGTGGATTCTTTGGCCTGGTCGCGCCGCAATTCCCGCTTCTGCTCGCGTTCGTGCAGATAACTAATGGCTGGTGTAATCTGCGTGCCCGCGAACGGCCGGTACAGTCCCCCGTAGGGGGTGAGCTGGGTTCCATCCGCCGACAGAGTGAAGTCCGGATTGGGACGGAGATACGCCGTGATCTCAGCGGCCCGCGATTCATCAATGTTGAGCCGGGCAGCGATCAAGGTCGGGTTTGTTGCTTCGAACTTGTCCTTAATCTGTTGCCAATTGTAAGCAGTCTGAGCCGAAAGCGTCGCGATCCGGATTCCCGCAAGGATTATCACTGTACGCACAATCCACCGCCGCTCATTTGAGAAGAGCAATCGACCTTGACTTTAGCGTTGTCGCGCGTATGATGCCAGTGATCTTGCTTCCAAACCTCGCGTCGTTAGATTATCTTTCGATCTGGATTTCACGCTAATTTCCCCGAAAGTACGAATCGGGGGAGTAATCTTACGATCTTGACGATCTTGAAGACACAGACTGCGATCTTTCGGACGATGCTCTTGGCAGATTAACCGATTCGCCATACCATGGCCTGCATGGAACTCTCGACACCCGGTAACGGGCATCCTGTTCAGAGTCAGGCGGCCCGCGTACGGCTTGTCCTGCTTGACGATCATCTGCTCTTTCGAGAGAGCTTAGCCCGGCTACTTGCCTCGGAACAGGATATTGAGGTCGTCGCGGAATGCACGACACCGGCTGAAGCGCTGAAAAGCATAAGAGGTGCACGGGTAGACGTGGTCCTGGTGGATATTGGTCTAGCCAAGGTTTTTATTCCCGGCGCTCGCAAGGCTCGGTATTCGGGAAAATCCCTCGCGATCGCGAGGGACACGGATGTGCAGGGGTCGGCTATCGTGTTGAAATGCGGAGCTTCAGGTATTTTTCTCGACTCGGATTCCTCGTCCCGGCTGGTTCAAGCGATCAGGCTCGTAGCCAATGGAGAGGCCTGGGTTGACCAGAAGGTAATTCAACTCCTGGCCGAGAGATACCCTAGTTATGAGAATCGATGGGTTGGCGATCTGACGGAAAGGGATCAAACGGTGCTACAAGGGGTTATCGACGGTTTGTCGAATCGCAAGATTGGCGATCAAAATGGTGTTTCAGAGTCAACCGTAAAGGCGATATTACAACGCTTGTTCACCAAAGCCGGCGTCCGCACCAGAAGTCAGCTGGTGAGAATTGCGCTGGAAGCTCTTCCAACCACAGTTGGTCCAGCAACTTTCGTTAAGTAAGAAATCTTACGGACAATCGTTCGTTTGGCTATCAATCGAAGTCATAAAATGTCTCGATACTGTTCTAGCGCTACGCGAACCAGCTGAGCCCGGGTTCGGACATTGGTCTTCGCGAAAACTTGCTGCAGGGTGTTCTTGACTGTGCTTTCCGATACCTCCATTCGGGTTGCGATTTCCTTATTGGCAAGACCCTGAACTAAATAGCGAAGCACGCCCATTTCCCGAGCATTCAGCAGGGCTCGTTCCTGCTGTTCAGACGGGGATGAATTGGAACCCGCCGCAGCGGTTTCCTCGGTTACGTCCGCAATAATAGCGGCCAGCTTCGGCGTCGTTCCCTCTTTATATGTTGAGAACCAAACGTCCGCGGTGAACGATTCGCCATTCCCCCGGTGGCCGCGGCATTGCATAGTTGCACGAAACTGCGGGGCTTCCTCCCACCGCAAAGCGTGATGCAACCCGGGCAGGAACGCCGCGATGGGACTCCCCACCAGTTTCCCGTCCCGAGGAGCCATGAGTTCAGTCGCCGCTTGATTCGCCAGTTCGACAAAGCCGCGCTCATTCACTGTTACAATTGCCGCCGGACTGGTCTCGACCAGGGCCTTCAATCTTTCCTGCGCCGCCAATGTCAACCGGCGGTTCCGCATCAATTCCGCAACGAACAGTCCACAGCCGACCAGCGCCAGCGTCTCAAACGCCAAACGAACATTCGACCGGTCGAGCGAGCTGAAAAGCTCGCTGAGCACGGCACAACCAGTGCCAAGCAGGACGATTACCCATCGGGATAGGAAGCCTGCCGCAAGCATAATGGGGAACAAATAGAGAACTCCAAACGCTACAAATGGTTTGGTCCACCAGTCGGCCAAGGCGATCAACAGGATAATGGCACCACTCGCCAGTAGGACTGGAATTCGGTTGCGTTCCTCCCACACTCGTTCCAAACGCCACATGAATTTGAATTGCTCATTATCCCACCGCTACACATTCCTACCGGCACAATCAAACGATTGTCCACTAGTCCTGCACGAGAGGCCGGTCTAAACACCGCTGAAAGTTGTGCGGCTCAACATCTTAGGAGCCGATTTAATCGCCGGAGGGATGGCAGGAAATCAAATGATTTTTTTACAATGGCCGTTTATCGGTGCCGCTGTACGCTTACTGAAGCATTCTCCGATCGCGCCGAAGGATCGCTGGAACGTCGAGATCGTCGAATGGGTCGCGCTGCTGCTGTGGCGGTGGTGGTGGTGGATTCGAGTTGGCTGCGGCCGCCATGGTCATCGGTGGCTCCTCGGGCACCGCCTCTTCCGCCGGTTCCGGCCAGGTGGGTTCAACCCAGGCAGGTTCGGCGTACACGGGTTCCGGGACCGGCAACTCCATTTGGGGTGAAGGCGTGGGCGGCGCGGGAACGGCGGGTTCCGGGGTCGCGGCCACGTCGGATGTCCGGCGCGCAATGGCCGGAAGATTCTCGCGCTCGAAGCCGGTGGCGATCACGGTGATCTTCACCTCATCGCCCATCGCCTCATTCATCACCACTCCGAAATTCAACTGGACATCCTCATTGGCCGCGGCCTCACGGATGAGCGTGCACGCTTCATTCACTTCATGCAGCCCCAGGCGGCTCGATCCAGTGATATTGATCAGAATTCCGCGCGCTCCGCGGACGCCACCCGCTTCCATCAACGGGCAGCTGATGGCCCGCTCCGCGGCCACCACAGCCGCGTTCTCGCCCTTGGCGGATGCCGTCCCCATCATCGCGTAGCCCATGCCCAGCATGATGGTCCGGATATCAGAGAAGTCGCGATTGATGAGACCAGGCGTCGTGATGATATCGCTGATGCCCTGCACCGCCTGGCGCAGAACGTCGTCCGCGACGCGGAACGCCTCGAAGAAACTGGTGCCCTTGGGAACCAGATCGAGGAGCTGATCGTTCGGAATCGTGATGACCGTATCCACCACGCTCGCGAGCTCGGCCAATCCATGGTCGGCCTGTTTGCGGCGCTTGGGCCCTTCAAAGGCGAAGGGCTTCGTGATCACGGCTACAGTCAGCGCTCCCAATTCCTTGGCGAGCGACGCGACCACGGGAGCCGCACCTGTGCCCGTGCCTCCGCCGAGACCGGCCGTGACGAATACCATGTCAGCGCCCTCGAGCAAGTCGATGATTTTCTCGGTGTCCTCGAGCGCGGCTTGACGGCCGACGGAGGGGTCCGATCCAGCGCCCAGGCCATTCGTAACCTTGGATCCGATCGCCAGTTGATTCGGTACAGGCGAAGCGGAGAGCGCCTGAACGTCCGTGTTGAGCACACAGAACTCAACGCCCGACAACCCTTCATTGAGCATACGCGCCACGGCATTCGAGCCGCCGCCGCCGACTCCGAAGACACGAATTTTCGTCTTGGGAGCAACCTCTTCCGCAATCGTGAATTTCAATGTGTCGAGTGCCATTTTTCTCCTCCCTAACGTACGACCAAACCCATCAAACCCGCCATCCGCCGCCGCGGCGGCTGATGCAATTTCAACTTCGCTGAATAGAGCGCGAGTCCCGCGGCCGTGGTCCACAACGGGGTCTTGAGTTCCTCTGGCCAATCCCCGAAAGCCCGAGCGAGTCCGTTTCCGGCCTGGCAGTTCAACACGCGCTCCGCCATGTCGCACATGCCGTTCAAGAGGGCCCCGCCGCCCGTCAGCACGATGCCTTCAAGCAGATTGCGCTCCATGCCGACACGTTGCACCTCCGCGCGCACGTGCAGGAACAACTCCTCGGCGCGGGCCTCCAGAATTTCGTTCAACTCGCTGCGGCGCGCTTCTCTCGGGGCACGCCCTTCGGGCGAAGGCACTTCGATCAGACTCGAATCCGCAGTGAGCCCCAACAGGGCGCAGCCGTATTGCTGCTTCAGGCACTCCGCGTCTTCGTAGGTGACCTTAAATATCGCCGCGATATCGCGAGTCAAGTGATCGGCCCACACCGGAAGGCTCGAGGCCAGCAGCAGCGCGTCGCCGTCGTAAATTACCAGATCGGTCGAGTGCAGGCCCAGATCGAGCAATGCGACGCCGCGCGCCCGTTCTTCCTGCGAGAGGCAGGCATACGCGGCGGCCATCGGCTCGAACACGGTCTCTTCCACCATCAGGCCCGCGAGATGCGCTCCGGACAAAATGGCCTGGTGTTCCTGGAATGAGCTGGTGATGATATGGACGTTCGCCTCCAGACGCGAACAGACTCCGGTCTGCGGCTTGCGATAACCGGCGCGGCCGTCGAGCGTAAAATCCTGCGGCAGCACGTGCAACAGCATGCGATCGCGCTCCAGCCGCACATCCGCGGCGAGCCGTACGGCGTACGCCAGGTCCTCTGAGTCAACCTCGCGCGGCCGCCCGAATTCGTAGACCCCTCGGCTCTGCGCTCCGCAGATACCGAGACCGCCCACGCCGACCGTGACGCCCTCCGCCGATACTTGCGCGCCGCGCTCGGCGTCGGATACGGCAGCGCGGATCGATTCCGCCAGCGCCTCCTGGTCCGTAATCCGTCCCTTGGCCCACCCGGCGGCCAGCGCAAGCCCGTGTCCCAGGTAGCGGATGCGTTCTCCTTCGAGGAGGCAAATGATGGCTCGCGTGCGAGAACTGCCGATATCCAGGCCGACCGCGAGTTGAGCCTTCGACGTCACCCTACTCCACCACCGTAATCCGGTCCTCGAGACGCAGGTCCAGCGTGGCCGCGCCAGGCAGGCGGCGCTTGATCTCGGGATAATTCCTGACGAAGTTTTGATACCGCAACGCGAAGTTGTGATCGCCCAGCAGCAAAGTCTCCGCGAGCCCGTCGTACGGAACAGTCACTTTCAAGTTGTCGCGATCCGAGACATCGATCTCGGAAATTTTGGCCGTCGCTTCCCCCAGCTCGCGTGTCAGGCGCAGCATGCGCCCCACTCGCTCCCGCCTTTCCGTGATTGGATCGGACGGACGCACCCCGCGCAGCACAGGCAGCACGAATCGATCGGTCGCGGGAGGCAGAATCACTCCGTCCGCGTCGATAAGCGCGAAACGCGACGACGCGAGCATCACGAATGCCACGGGCTTGCGCTCGGCAATGCTGACCATCACCCGATTCGGCCAGATCCGGGCCACCGAGGCGTCCTTCACCCAGTCCACCGTGCGCAACGTTTCGCGGCGATCGGACAAGGGCAGGAGATAGACGCTGCGTCCCGAATCGTCCGCGAAAACCGCTTCCACCTGGTGGCGGGAAACATGCGCCGCGCCACTGATCTCGAGCGTGGATGTCTCGGGCGACCCCTCGGGACCATTCAGAGTAAATCGAGGATCCCGAATGAGGAAATGCTCGAAGCGGTGAAATTCATATAGCCCGGCGAGCAAAGCCGCGGCGATGAGGAGCACGATCGGAATCACGCGCGTGAGCGAAATCTCAGCACCACGGCTCGGCGCCGCTCGAACGCGCGGTTTCGGTGGCGAGCTGGGTTCTTCTTCCATGCCCGGCAGCCTCGGCCCTTCGTAATTCTTGCGGCCCATATTTAAGACGGCCGCTCCCTCAATCGCTGCAAAATTCCTTCCCCCGCCTGATACACGCTTCCCGCGCCCAGAGTCAGAATCGCGTCCCCGGGCGCCGCCGCTTCCACCACGGATTGAATCCCGCGCCCGGCTGTACCCACGTAGCGGACTCCGCGATGGCCGAACGCACGCAGCCGTTCGGCCAGGGCCTCCGCGGTAACGCCCTCGATCGGCTGCTCCGAGTCGCTATAGATATCCATCACGTGCACCGTATCGGCCTGATGGAACGCGCGCGCGAAATCGTCCAGCAGAGCCTGAGTGCGGGTGTAGCGGTGCGGCTGAAAAAGAACGTGCAAATGCGCATAGCGGCAATCCCGCGCCGCCGCCAGAGTGGCGCGAATCTCAGTCGGATGATGGCCGTAGTCATCGATCACGGTGATTCCACGTTCGACGCCGCGCACCTGGAACCGCCGCTCCACACCGCTAAAGATGCCGAGCGCCTCCCGGATTTTTTCGATGGGAAGATCGAGCTCGAGTCCCACCGCCACGGCCGCGGTGGCATTCAACACGTTGTGCGCGCCCGGCACGTTCAAGCGGAAACAACCCAGATCCCGGCCGCGCGATTCGAGATGAAACTCACTGGCCATATGTCCGGTGGAAGAATGCGTCAGGTGCAGATCGGCCTGGGCACTGGTCCCGTAGGTCACCGTCCGCCGGTTCACCAGGGGCAGGATCTGCTGCACGTTTTCATCGTCCAGGCAAAGGATCGCAGCGCCGTAAAACGGGACCTTGCTCACGAACTCCGTGAACGCTCCTCGTATCTCACCAATGCCGGCGTAGTGGTCGAGATGCTCGCGGTCGATGTTGGTGACAATGGCCAGAATCGGCGCCAGCTTGAGAAAAGATCCATCGCTCTCATCGGATTCGACCACCAGAAACTCGCTCCTGCCGACACGCACGTTGGAGCCGCCCATGATGCCGACGCGTCCTCCCACGACTACGGTCGGATCGAGACCGGCGTGGCTCAGAATGGCAGCGACCATCGACGTCGTGGTGGTTTTGCCGTGGCTCCCAGCCACCGCGATGCCGAATTTGAGACGCATCAACTCGGCCAGCAGTTCTCCCCTTGGGATCGCGGGAATCGCCAGGCGACGCGCTTCGAGAACTTCGGGATTGTCGGGGCGGACCGCGGAGCTGAACACCAGGGCCTTTGCTCCGGAGACGTTCGCCGCGGAATGGCCCTCGAAAATAACGGCGCCTTTCGCCGCCAGCCGGTCCGTGGCGGGCGACCGTTTCAGGTCCGAACCGCTCACCTTATACCCCAGTTCGAGCAGCACTTCGGCCAGGCCACTCATGCCGATGCCTCCGATGCCGACGAAATGGACGGGCTGGGGTTTGAAAAACACTTCAATACTGTATTGTTTCGGCTTTTGGCCGTACTGTCAATCGCGCGCCGCGGCGAACGACTCGAGAATATCGGCCGCCCGCTTCGCGGCTCCCGGCTTGGCGAAGGCGCGCGCGGCTTCGCTCATCTTCTCGAATAACCCAGGCGTGAAGGAAAGCTCCATCACTTCCTTGACCAGACGCGCTCCGTTCATCTCTTGGTCGAGGACCATCCGGGCCGCTCCAGCCGCCGCCAAAGCTTCGGCGTTGCGCAACTGATGCTGATCGCTCGCCGTAGGAAGCGGCACCAAAATGGACGGTTTTCCCGCCGCGGCAAGTTCGCTGACAGCGCCCATTCCGGACCGGCAGACCACCACATCCGCCTCGGCGAATGCTTGCGGCATATCTGTTATGAACGCCGATATTTCCCCCTGTATCCCGGCCGCGCGAAAACGCGGCGCGAGATCGGCGTACGCGGCTGCGCCGGTTTGATGCAACAGGCGGATCGGAAAATCTCTCCACAGAGGCCAGCTTTCTTCCGCAGCGCGATTCAGCGTCCGGGACCCTTGGCTGCCGCCTGTGATCAGCACGGTGATCGTTTTGCCGCGCGGCTTCGCGGCCACCTCGAAAAATTCGTCGCGCAGCGGCAGGCCCGTCACTTCGGTGCGTCCCGGCGGAAACCAGCGCGCCGTCTCGGGAAAGCTCAAGAGGGCCCGCGCAACGAATGACGCCAGGCGGCGATGTGTGAATCCCGGGATTGCATTGGGCTCCAGCACGACCACCGGCACGCGCTTCCACAGCGCGGCGAGAAGGACGGGACCGGCCACGTAGCCTCCCGTTGAGAAAACCGCGACCGGCTTGGTGCGATCCAGCACTCGCGAGGCTTGCCATACGCTCCAAGGCAGCTCGGCAAGGGACACCAGCGTCTGGCGGATTCCCACCCGGTTCAATCCCCCGATCTCGATCCATTCGATGGGGAAATTTTCCTGAGGCACCAGGGTCGCTTCCATTCCGCGACGCGTGCCGATGAACACGATGGTGTGCCCGCGCGAGCGCAGTTCTCTCGCGACCGCGAGCGCGGGAATCACGTGGCCTCCCGAACCGCCCCCCGCCATGACGAAAGTTGCCGTACCTACACCTCATGTTCACTAACGCTAAGGAGCATTCCCAGGCACACCAGAGTGCTCAAGAGAGAACTGCCGCCGAAACTGATCATGGGCAGCGGGAATCCCTTCGTGGGCGCCAGATCGAGCACCACGCTCATATTGATCAACGCTTGCACCACGATGGACACCGTCACGCCCAGCGCCAGATATTTTCCAAATTCGTTACGCGATAAAAGAAACAACCGCGCGCCCCGCCATAGGATGACCACGAACCCGGCCAGGACGGCGGTCGCGCCCCACAGGCCCAATTCTTCACCCACCGTGGCGTAGATAAAATCCGTATGGGCGTCAGGCAGGAACATCAGCTTCTGCTTGCCTTGCATTAAGCCCACTCCGAGGACGCCGCCTGTGCCGACCGCTATTTTCGACTGGCGCGGCTGATAGCTCGCGTCGCGCACGCTGGTCGACCGCTGCACATAGGATCTGATCCACCCGTGCGAGTCGATCATCTCGATCTTGGAGTAGTCGGGATCCACGTAGCTGATGACGCGGCCAATTCGATAGCCACGTGAAAGGACCGCAATGACGATCAGCGCAACTCCAAGCAAAGCCACGCGAAGCATGTAACGCCGTTCGAGTCCCGCGACCCAGAAGACGATGACAGCGGTAATAACGGGCACCAGCGCCGTGCCCAAATCCGCCACCACCACCATGAATGCCAGCATCGCGACCGCGACGAACGCCTGCCGGAGCGTGCTGCGATCGTTGATATCCTGAGAGCGCCGTGAAACGAAATATGCAAGAAAAAGGATGAGCGCCGGTTTGGCGAATTCGGACGGCTGAAAGGAACCAAGACCCGCCAGCCGAAACCACCGGTGCGCGCGCGGGTCGACAAAGTAGACCACGACCAGCAGACCCAGCACGACGCCCAATCCTGAAAACGCCCACGCCGGCGTATTCAAGAAGCGATAGTCGTGCCGCTTGAAGTACATCAGCACCAGGAAGGAAGCCACGGCCCAGACTAGTTGGCGAACGAAGAAATAGTACGGCTCCACGTGATAGCGCAACTCGGCGACGGCGCTCGACGCACTGTAGAGCATCACCAATCCGAAGCCGACCATCGCCAGGATCGTGAGGAACAAGATCCAATCGGTCTTCAGTTTCGCCATCCGGCCTCCTGTTGCGCGTCGAGCGCGTGCACCATTCGTTTGAACTCGCGTCCGCGATGCTCGTAATTCTCGAATTGATCGAAACTCGCGCAGGCCGGGGCGAGCAGTACGGTGTCGCCACTCCTCGCACGCGAGCGGGCTTCCGCGACCGCATTCTCCAACGTCGAACAAGAGATCAGCGGCAATGCGCCTTTTAGTTGAGCTTCGATTTTCCCCGCTGCGGCGCCGATCAGCAACGCCGCATGGGCTTTCGCTTGAAGCGGCTCGGCCAGCAGTGAATAATCGCTGTCTTTGTCTTTGCCTCCGAGGATCATCCACAGTCCACCGGGGAACGCGTGGATCGCCTTCAGCGTCGCGTCCACGTTGGTCGCCTTCGAATCGTTGTACCAGGCTACGCCGTCGAGCGTACGCACAAATTCGAGCCGATGCTCAACGCCGGGGAAACTCATGATCGCTGCGCGAATCTGGGATAGCGTCGCACCGGCAAGGTTCGCGATCAACGCCGCCGCCATCGCGTTCTCGATGTTATGCACGCCGCGCAGGGGCACCTCATTCGCCGCGATCAGCGGCTGCCCGTCGAGCCGGATTTCCGTTCCGTCGAACCATGCACCGTCAAAGACCCGGCGCGTCGAACTGAACCACACCGGTTTTCCAACACTGAGGCTGGCGTAGCTCTTGCAGATGAAGTCATCCGCGTTGAGAACGGCAAAGTCGCCCTCGCGCTGGTTCACGAACAGCCGCCCTTTCGCCGCCGCGTAGTTAGCGAGCGTATGGTGGCGATCGAGATGATCCGGCGTCACGTTCAGTGCAGCCCCGATGTGTGCCCGAAACTGCTCGGTCGTCTCGAGTTGAAAACTCGATAACTCGAGCACATTCCATTGCTCGGCGCGCGATGTTTTGACCATGGAAGCGGGCGGCGTCCCGATATTGCCGCCCACCTGCGCGTCGATATTACTTTCGCGCAGGATGTGGCCCGTGAGCGCCGTGGTCGTAGTCTTGCCGTTCGCGCCCGTGATCCCGATGATGTCGCCCTTCAGGAACCAGCTCGCCAGTTCCAGATCGCCAATCACGCGCACTCCTCGCCGGCGAGCGGATTCCAGTTCC
>Ga0187872_10004244_pt1 | contig 10890 bp, 8 predicted proteins | sample June2016WEW_16_4_FD_132973 | JGI IMG/M metagenome (GOLD analysis project Ga0187872, IMG submission 132973) | Peatland microbial communities from SPRUCE experiment site at the Marcell Experimental Forest, Minnesota, USA - June2016WEW_16_40 | ecosystem: Environmental > Terrestrial > Soil >...
GAGCATAGGTCCAGCCGGTGAACACCCGCGCGAACTGCGAGATCGTCGGCTGATAATAAGTGGCGATGGGATTGTTGCTGCTGTCCAGTTGGGGAGTGCCGTCGGGATTCAACAGGGTGGTCCCGATCGACATCAATTGCATAATCTCCCTCGCGAAATTTTCATTGGGAAGAATCGTATTGGCCGCGTTGGCCTTGCCGTTGTTCGCCATGTTCAGGAACTGTCCCATGGCAGGACTGAGCGTCACATCCTGCAAAATCTGGCGGAAATTCACAAACGCGTCCGCCAGGAGCATATCCTGATAAGGCCCTTCGATCTGGTTCCAGATTTCCGTGTTGATGGACGTCACAAAGATCTGACTCAACGCAAAAGCGACGCGCTGCCGTAATTGATCTGGGTTCATCACCGCGTTGGTCAGGAATTCGTTCGGCAGCCCACCTTGATCGCTGACGATACGCTGATAAGTAGATACCTGGCTTATCGCAAACTGAGCCGCCAACCACGCTTGAAATCCGAGTTGCTGCACGCTCGCGGAATCCGCGGGGCTCGGCCCGAAGGCGGCCTGCCGGAGGAAACGGGACGCCGCGCTGGCGGTCACCAGCGCATTCGGCGAGCCCTCCTGCACAGAAAACGGGGGAGACGCCAATGATCCGCTGGTGACCACCAGGGATGCGACACCGTTGTTCGAGTTCGATCCCGACGCCGATAGCTGCGTGGCGGACACGAAGGTGGTTGCCAACGCAGTCCCGCCGAGCGTCGCCTGAGAAGCACTGGTGAATCCGGTGCCGGTAATGGTCAGCGAGAAAACGCCCAGCGGAACCGCCGTTGGATTAACCTGCGTGATGGGGGGCGGACTCGCGTAGTTCGCAGTCACGGTGGTGTTCGCGGCCCGCATCGCAAGCGTGGTCGATGATGAGAGGGCGTTAACCACCGTAGCTCCGGTCCAGTTGGCGAATGCATCGCCGGCAGGCGCGGGGTTGGCCGCAATCGCGACCGAAGTTCCGGCGGCATAGGTACCGCTTCCCGTGCCATTGACCACGCTCAGCGTGAAAGTGGAAGGGCCCGACGTACTGTAGTTCGCCGTCACGGTTGTATTGCCCGCGGGCATCACCAGCGTGGTTGATGCGGCACTCGCGTTGGCCACCGAGGCCCCCGTCCAATCCGCGAAAGCCTTGCCGGCGGGCGCGGTGCTGGCCGAGATCGGAACCACCGCTCCAGCGGCATATGTACCGCTTCCCGTCCCATTAACGACGGTCAGCATAAACGTCGTCGATGAAGATCCGGCCACCGGAATCGTGATCGAATTGCTATAGATGGAGCCCGGGTTCTTCACCTTAAATGTTGCGGACGCCGCCGGACCTTGGTATCCCGTCGCCGTCACCGTGGTGGAGGTTACCGACAGGCTATCCAATTGAACGCCGCTGTTCATCACCGTGGCGCCCGCAACAAATCCCGTGCCTTCGATGGCGACTGTAATAGTGCCGACCGGGAGCGGGTTCGGAGAAACGGACTTGATCACCGGTCCGAGTGAAAGAATATTGACATAAGTGACCGCCTGGACTTTCGAATTCGCGGTGCTGGTGGCGACAATTTGAACCGGGTTCTGACCGGGTAGCTTGGCGGGAGCTGTGTAAAGACCGGTCGACGAGATTGTTCCGGCGGTCGCATTGCCGCCGACCACTCCTCCCGCCGACCACGTCACTGCGGAGCTCGATGCGCCGCTCACTTGCGCCGTGAACTGGACGGTCTGGTTGATAGCCGCGGATGGCATCGTCGGCTTGACGGTAATGGTATCCGCGCCGAAGATGGCCATGGGCGAAACGAAGGAGCAAATGAACAGAAGGGTAGTATTTCGGGTTCGATGCATGTCAGGAATTTTTTCTCCGCCCTTATTTTCGAAATTCCCGGCAGGGCACGAATGCTTCTTTCTCAAATCGAGAGACGCATCCGAATGCTTTACGGAGTAGGGTGAAAAGAAGCCGGAAACGCAAATCGTGTATTCTGCGGCATATGCTCAGATCTCTTTCGCCGTACGCCATGCCAGACTGATCCACAATTCTGAGAGGAGGGATTTAATAAGACTGTTACAGAGCGCTCTAAATCGGTTGTATTGCAATGGCAGTCTTTGCGGTGGAAGCCGGGGCACATTTCCGGCTGGTCGACTGCATCCTGGATTCAAGAGTCGCCCAACGGTGATCCGCAGAAGTCGCGCCCATGCGGCGGAACGTCGGCCGATCCAGGCAAGCCCAGCGGGACGGTGACTACGGTGCAAGGAGGCGAGAAGCTCCATATCAACTTCAAGAGACCGGGTTTTATCGAGTCGCTCTTGCGGTGAATTCGCTGGATGAACGGTGCCCCCCGCCAACGGTCCCCGGTCTGTCTCAGCAGCCATTCAACACCCGCCGATGCCGCCTGTCCTCGCCAACGGGCTGTTCCATGTAACCCGACTTGACAAGGAAGTCGAAACCGACGTCGACATCCCGAACATCAGTTGCGAGAAATGCACTTTGCAGATCGTAGAGTTCATGGCCGCGCACGGAATAAACAAGGATGGCGACTACACATACCATCATTGCGCCGTTTTGCAGATTCGCGCCAAGCCCAATAAACCGATCGATACACGCTTTCCGGCGGAAAAGAAGTAGCTAAGGCCGCGTGTGGGGGGTCCGCCCCACCGGGGAGTTATGTCAGCGGCCGCCGCTGGCTGCCATGGGCGCGCCTACCAGCTTCGTTTTATCCGCGCCGGCTTTGGGTCGAAACTTCTGAGTGCGGCCGAGGAAGCTGTCGGCGATATAGAGATTCCCGTCGGAATCGACGGATATCGAATGGGGCTCCCAAAATGCCCCCGGACGCGGACCATAGGTTCCCCACCAGTAGAGCAGCTTTCCGTCCATGTTGAACTTGAGCAGACGGGCATTCGTGCCGTCCGCCACCCACACCTGCTGGTCCGCCGTGATGAAAATCGTATTGGCTTGAAGCAGATCCCCCCACTGGTCGATGTATTTGCCATTCTCATCAAAGATCTGGATACGATGATTGCTCCGGTCCGCAACGTAGACTCGCCGGTTGCGATCCGTGGCGATGCCATGCGGACCGCTGAATTGCCCGGGACCGTTGCCCTTGGTCCCCCACTCCATCAGAAACTTGCCGGACTTGTCGAGTTTCACGACGCGTGAGTTGATCAGGCCGTCGGCCACCAGAATGTCGCCATTCGGCAACCATGCAATATCCTGCGGCCGTCCGAAATGTTTTTGGTCGTTCCCTGGTACGCCTTTTTCACCCAGCGCCATGACCAGTTCCTTGCCGTCGTTGGTGAACTCGAAAATCTGATGCTCGGTTTCGTCGACCACCCACACGTGCTTTTCGGGATCATACGGACTGATCTTGATGGCATGCGGACCCAAAGGTTGACCTGAGAACAGGTGATCCCATTGGGTCCACGATTCAATGACCTTGCCGTTCGCATCCACGACCACGATGCAGTTACGGGCCTCAGCCTTGGGAACTGTCGCTCGCTCGCCGAGCGATCCCCAGAATCCCTGAAAGGTCCGCGGCAATGTGTCGGGAAGCCTCAGCTCTCCGCGAACCGCCAGAAAAACACGATCCGGCGTTTGCGCGAAAACCGCGGCGTTCGATCCCCAGATGTACCCTTTTTGAGACCAGGGCTGGGGCCAGTTCGGCACCACTTCGTAGTCACTGGTCTGGTCTTCGCCGCCCTTTATCTGGGCGAACGCGCACGGAATTCCGAATCCGAGCAAGGCAAGCGCAAGGACACGGCTGGGTGGTCGCATTTCGTTTCTCACTTTCGGCTGGAACCGAATGACATCTTTCGCTTCCAACATCTTCGCGTAGTATAGTACGAAACATGCGGAACTTATCGAGCACGTCCCTCGCGCTTTGCGCACTTGCCGCCCTGCCGTTGACAGCGGCCGACACATTGGCAACAGCCAACTATAATTGGAAAGCCAACGCCCTGAAGCATTGGCAAAGCTCCTATGCTTTCACGTATACGGTGGTGGATGCGATGCCGGCCGAGGCCTTCTCTTACATCCCTCCGTCAACGGCCAAACCCACCGAGCGGAACTACGGCGGGCTGACCGCTCATATCGGCGTGTTCAACATCGGCATGGCGTCCCTGGTCACCGGAATGAAAGGCCCCGAGGCGCTTCCGAAAGGCACTACCGACAAAGCGCAGATCCTGGCGTACCTTCACGCCTCCGAGGATTTCGTAATGAAGGCACTGAAAGTGGCGACCGACGAACAGCTCAGCCGAACCGTTAAATTCGCCAACATTGAGGAAACGGGATACGAGGCGTTTGAAGGAGCGTTCGCGCACATGGCCCACACGCGCGGGCAATGCGAAGTGTATCTCCGGCTGCAGAACATTCTGCCCCCGAAATACCCGTTCGAATAGAGCCTAGAACCCCAGCCGCAGTTGAAATTCCAAGCGCCGGTTGCTGGCGTTTCCGGAGAAGGCTCCGAAACCGCCCGCGATCTGATTGGACTGCCCGAATAGCGGTGAATTGATGCTGCCGATAATCGGACCGGGATTGACGTGGTTGAGCACATTCCGAATGGAAACGGACGCCGTGAGGCTAAAGCGCCTGCCGCTCGCTCCGGCGTCGCCTCCAGGACTAGATGCCCCATCGAATCCGCCGATTCCCCCGCGACCCGCCGGTCCTGCTTGCGGGGTGGCCACGGCCGGCGCCGGAGACCCGTCGGCGTTCTTGCGAGTCGAACCCCGCCGTTCTCCGAGTCCCCAGGTCCTGGCGACCCTGAGATCGGCGCTGAATAGTCCCGGACCTCGCCCATAATTTCGAGGAAGGAGCGCTTCTCCCGGCGATGGATTCGGATCGAGCAAACCGTATGAGGTTGAAATGAGCCCCGGCTTGCTGGGGTCATTCGCGAAAGCGGGGCGCGCAGTTAGTACCGTGGTTCCGTAGATGTCCTGGCTGGTCGTGATATCGAATGGAGCGCCTGTTTGGGCGGTAATCAATGGGCTCAGGCGAAGACCCCACCATGCGGTTATGGATCCCCCGATGGTGGCCCGATGACGGATATCGGTGGCGGCTGGCCCGTATTCCCCGCTGAAGTTGTATTGATTCGCCGGGAAGGTTGTCACGCCATCGGTATTGGCGTTCACGAATCCGTACACATAGAACCCGAAGAGGGAAACCCGCTGGTTCAGGCGTGTGTTTACGTTGGTGATGAGCTGGCCCTGGTTGTATAGCCCCCCGGACTCCATTTCATAGATTGGTCCGGATTGAGGGAAAGGATAAACACCGCTTCCCGCCACGCCGGTATAGGTTCCGGGCAGCGGCGCGTTGATGTTGCGCGACAGTAGCAGGTGCTCACCATGCGAAAACGTGTAGTTAACAGACACCGTCGTATTGCCAGGGACCTGCCGTTCGATTCCAATCGCGGATTGAATTACATACGGCGCAACCAAGCTCGAGCTGACGGTGTGGATTGCCTGTGGCGTGCCAACCTGCTGAAGCGTGCTGACCGCCGGTATGGTGGAAAAGAAGTTGGGATTGTCGATCACATATTGCTCTTGACTGACACCGTTGTAGCGTTCTGCGATCAGCGTATTCTGTTCGCTGAATCGATAGTAGAAAATTCCAAATCCGGCGCGAATAACGGTTTTGGGCCGCCCGCCCTTGGCTCCATTGCCCGGGGCCCACGCCAAGCCCAGACGGGGAGCGAAATCGCGGTTGTCATGAATATTGGTCTGATTTTCGTATCTAAGGCCGAGGCTCAGCGTAAGATTAGGCTTGAGGCGCCAATCGTCCCCTACGTATAAACCCACATCCACTTCGCCCACGTCCACCACAGGATTGCCCGTGTTGATCGAGAACTGCGTCGGGGCTCCTCCCAGCAACTGGGTCTGAGCAATGGAGAGACCCATTCTCTGAAACTCGATCGCCCGCTGGTATTGCTGAATGGAACTGATCGTCTGGCAGCCTGAACTCTGAACTTTCTCGTCGCACACCAGGCCGGGCATAATAGGTTGAAAGTTTGCGTTGAGGATTGGGGCGTAAGCGCCTCCGAAGATGAAGGTCCCGTCGAAGTTTTGAGTAGACGTGTCCACGATGGAAACCGCTCTTAACCTGACGCCGAACTTCCACGAGTGTTCGCCCGCCAACACGGAGACGTTGTTCTGAACCTCGTAATGATGATGAATGTATTGATAAGCGGGGGTCAGGGGTCCGCCACCGCTAAATGCGTTGAAGACCACAATGCTCGGATCGTGATCGGTGGAGTTCTGATCCTGGTGCTGGTGCAGAAACTGGAAGCGGGTCTCATCCAGGACTTTCGGATTGATCACCCACGATTCCGAAGCCTGGAAAGCGTGTTCCACGGTCGTGAGGTTGTAGACCTGCGTCGGCAGATTAAATCCTCCCGCGCCGGTATTCTGATTATTAGTGCGCGTCAAGGCATAGCGGAAGGTCAGCGTATGATCCTTGGTCAACTGGTAGTCGATTCGGGGGCTGATCCTGAAACGCGCGACCGGGGACGAATACACCTGCGTAAAAGGATCGATAATCGCCAGCGTCGCCGGATCCAAAGTGGCCCCATTGATGACCACGCCATTCTTGATGTTCCGCTGGTCGACCTCGGCGAAGAATGAGGAGCTCTTGTTCAGAGGGCCACCGAAACTCCCTCCGGCGTCTGTCAAGTTGAACGGCGCGCTCTCTGGCGCGTACGGATTGCGCGAGTTAAAAATAGCGTTACCGTAATCGAAATACGCCTGACCGCGATACCGGTCCCTGCCGGGCCTGGTGAGAATCTCGGTGCGTCCGAGTCCGATGGCGTCGAACTCGGGAGAGAATGGATTCTGGTTCACTCGAATCTCGCGGATCGCATCCTTGTTCGGCAACGCTGAATCACCCGCCGTAAAACCATCAATGTAAATCTGCCCGCCGTTCGGACCTGCCGAGGGTCCGGCGAGAGCAATCAGATCCGCCTGAAGATCGTCCGGGTCGTCCGAAAGCGCGTCAAGATCGCTGTCGGCCATGACGACCGTAGCAGCGCTCTGCGCCGGATCTACGCTGATCTGCGGCCCTGCGGTTTCCTGGACGGTGATTTCCTGCCGCTCGAGAACCAGCCGTAGCGTGAGATTCAACGTCATCACGGCGCCGTTGACCTCAATCGTGGCGGGCTGTCCTTGCGTCATTCCGGGCGAAACAGCTTGAACCGTGTACGTTCCGGCGGGCAACCCATTCACGATATAGGAGCCATCGTCACCGGCGGTAACAACCTTGACCACGTTGGCGTCGCGCGAAACCGTGACCTGAGCACCGGGAATCAGTGCTCCTGAGGAGTCGGCAACCACGCCCTTGATCGCGCCGGGGCTCTGGCCAAACGCGCACATCACGAAGGCCAAGCTCACGACGAATAGCGGAAATACCCGTTGGACATCTTGGTCCACAGACACTTTTGGAATCAATTCGTTAAGCGTAGAAGAATGGCGGTCCGAAAGTCAACGCCTGCCGCTTCATGCGTCGGCGTCATAAGCGAGACGAAGCCAACGCTTTACTTCACTATCGATTTCGTCCGTCGATGAAATCGGAATCCGGTGCGTGATCCGGTCCTTTTTCGCAAACCCGCCGGTATCGATCAATCGCTCCGTTGCCTTGCGATTTCCGAGCGAAAACCCCAGGTCGATGCGAGTCTTCGTTGCGGGCTTGATCTGGGCAAAGACGTGCCTCCGGTAGAGAGGCACGATGGTCCGGCACGGGCTGATCTTCACATCCTTGCCCAGACCTTTTCCAACCACCAGCAACTCGTCGTAGATCGGCCGCAGCGCAGACTTGGGACCACTGAACATTTCTTCCACCCATTGTTCGGCGGTGCGCAAGTACTTCTTGGGATCCGCGCCCATGTTTTCCTTGCCTTCAGCCCGCTCGGCAATCCACACCGCCGAGTTGGTTGCCACGGAGTGCTCTTTCTTGAGCCAGTCGCGCCGATCTTTTGCGCTCGCCGGACCGGATTTCTTAACGAGCGCCACCCATTCCTCGAGCGGGCGGCCAGTATTTTGCTTGAGCGTTGCCGTCCACTTCTGAATCATCAGAACGCTGGGGTGAACGCTATATACCATGGTTCTCAATTATAGGAGGCGTGTGGGGCCGGCAGTCTTGCCGGCGAGCCGGTTTTTCCAACCGGCTGCTCCCCGCGCAAAGACAAGCCGGCATGAAAACCGGATCGCCGACGTGGCCGTCCGCCCCACATGATTCGGTCAAACATACTCTCGCGGCCGGCTAGCGCGCGGCTTTGACGGTCACCTTCACCTGCCCCGGACTCACCTCGACCCGGTCGAGATTATAGCCCAGCTCAAATGGCTCCCCGATTTTTGCGTCCGGGTAGAGCGGCAGAAAGAACGTCTTGATCAGAAAATCCAGCACGCTGGCGTTCACTGCGACGTTCGAGACTTCCACTCGCGTCAAGTCCACTGTGCAACGGCCGCCTCCGGAACTCAGCCGAACGGAAACCTTCACCGGCCGCTCGCCTTCGATCAACCTCGAAATCAGCCAGTTGGTGGAAGCTCCGGCGCCCTGGTGCATTTTCAAAAAATCGATCAGGGCATACCCATTGGCCGAGCCGGCATCGAGCTCAACCCGCGGATCCCGGATCCCTTGGGGCACAATCTCCGGAACGCTAACACGCGCCCACGCGTTAACCTCCGCAAGGGTGAACACAATTACAGAACCTGGCTTCGCCTGACCTGATTCGATAAGGTCCAGCTTCCGCTCTGCGCTCTCGTATAACGGATCAGCAGCTGAAAGGGTGAGCGCGATCGAACAGATTCCAACGACGAGTCGGCTCATCCCCGAGGTTCAATTCTGCGGCGGCCGAGGTTCAGTGGCTTGCGCGGACTGCTCAGCCTGAGCCAACTGCTTTCTCACGGTTTCCGCGTCGGGCGCATCCGGCGCAGCCTTTAGGTAGGCACGCAGGTGCTCGGTAGATTCGGTGAATTTCCCCTGTTGAGCTAGGGTGATCCCAAGGATATAGTCTGCTCTGGGATTCCGGTGCGCCTTGTCGAGATCCACCGCCTGGCGCGCGCTCTTCTCAGCCACATCCAGCTTGCCGAGTTGAAGGTTGGCCACGGCATTGAAATAGTAAGCATTGGGGAAATCGTAAGGATTGAGCCGCATCACGTGATCGGTAGTGTCGGCCACCTCTTGCCACTTCGATTCCTTGACCGCCATCATATACAAACGCTCGTACGGATTGATGAACTTCGAATCCGCGGACAAAGCTTGCGAATACGCCTTGCGCGCTTCCTCGACGTGATCGCGCTGCTCATAAATTTTTCCCAGCTCAAACCAAGCTGAAGCGTATTTGGGATAGGTCTCAACCGCTTTTTCAAACTCCTTCTGGGCCTCGTCAGGCTTGCCCTTCTTCGCGGCTTCCAAACCCTTTTCATAGGCCTTGCGCGAATCCTTGGGCGCCAGCGCGGATGTCGCGCTCATGGTGAGGCCTTCGACATTGGCCAGCCGATGCAGAACGATCGTTCCGATATCGGGATTGTCCATGTAATGCTGGCCAGAGAGAGGCACGGAGTCCGAGCGGAAGCCAGGCAACACCGCGCGCAGTTCGCAGTTCATGAGCTGGCCTGGACCCACGTTAGAAGAGCCCACCCTGTTTCTGGCCATGGGCGAGTTCGTCTCGCTCGCGTCGGCGAGCGTGTCCGGCGCTTGCCCCACATTGAAGCTGAAGTGACCCTTCGAATCGGTGTGAGTCTCAGGATGCGCGCTGCCGCCACAAACCCGCTCGATGAGAACGAAGTCGGACGGAGGGGTACCGTCGCTCAGCATGACTTTCCCCGAAATATAGATAGGCCGAGTTGTGCTGGGCGGAAAGGGCGAGTTGGTCGAAGGAGTGTTGCCGCCGAGGGTTCCTGTGTTCCCGATTCCTCCGTTCGTGCCGAGTCCGCCGGTCGTGTTCCCGACCGAACCGGTGGTTGGCGCAGGCGGTGCGCCAGCGCGTTGCCCCGATAAAAGAGTCACGCTGAGAAGCGCTCCCGCAGCGACCTCGAAAATTCGGGAAATATGCATGGACTAACCGCCTCCAGCCTGCCCTGATTATAACCTTCCCGCACACTTGCCCTGGCGGTATGAAAACGGGACTGAGCCGAGCGGTTTCGCTAGGTGCGCTTAACGCGCTTGGCTTCAATTACGGGAATCAGCGAATGCCCGGTTTGTGCGACCGACGGACGGGCGCGCTGTGAGATCTCAGTGTTCAGGCTGGAAACGAACTCTTCAATCTGCCGTTGCATCTCCGCCATGCGCTCGCGCATATTCAGGATGATCTCGACCCCTGCAAGATTCACTCCCAGGTCGCGGGTCAGCTTGAGGATCACTTCCAGGCGCTCGAGATCCTCATCGGTGTAGAGCCGGGTATTGCCGTCGCTTCGTGACGGCTTCAGCAGACCCTCGCGCTCGTAGAGGCGCAGCGTTTGCGGATGAATCTGGTACTGTTCGGCAACCGCCGAAATCATGTACGCGGCTTTGCGTCCTCTGGTCATGTTAAACCTGCGCCCAAATCGAAGCCCGCGGATCGTCGGGATGAAGCTTCGCATATTCGCGAAGCAGTTCCTTGGTCCGCTCATCGTGCACTTCGGGAGCCTCCACCTGCACCGCTACTAACTGGTCACCGCGCTTGCCGGTGCGTGCGTTCAAAACTCCCTTTTCCCGCAGACGGAATTTCTGTCCGTTCTTGGTGCCCTGCGGAATCTTCAGAAGCGCGCGTCCGTCGATGGTCGGGACTTCGATCTTCGCGCCCAACCCGGCTTCATCAATACGAACCGGCACGTTGATTTCGATATCGTCGCCATCGCGGCGGAAAAACGGATGCGGTTCCACGCGAAGGGTAATGTAGAGATCGCCC
>Ga0187872_10004245_pt1 | contig 10889 bp, 7 predicted proteins | sample June2016WEW_16_4_FD_132973 | JGI IMG/M metagenome (GOLD analysis project Ga0187872, IMG submission 132973) | Peatland microbial communities from SPRUCE experiment site at the Marcell Experimental Forest, Minnesota, USA - June2016WEW_16_40 | ecosystem: Environmental > Terrestrial > Soil >...
ACGCTTCCTTCAGACCCCATCTCACGACGACGCCCTTGCGCTTCGCTATGACTTCACCTCCATCAGGTTGTCAAACGGACTTTCACCCTCGAGCTGTCGAACATGCTCGGCACACAACAAAAACGCGGGCTTGGATTGCTCCAGGCCCGCGCGATAACTAACCAAGAACCAAAAGAAGGAATTAGCTCTTAACGCTTTGCAGCTTCTTCTTCAAGGAAAGACCGGCAACCAAACCGAGACCAAGCAGCAGCGCCAAGGAGCGCGGCTCAGGAACCTGCGAGAACGTATCCTCGACACCCGAAATGCTGGCGAACGCATTCGCGTTGCTTCCGGAAACAACGTTAATGTCCTTGGAAACTGATACTACGCCAGTGGGAGCGTAAAACGTGTGATCGGCAAAAGTGGCCGAGTTCGAACTCTCCGAAGTCACCAATGTCCAATCCGGAGTGTCTCCGCAGGCCTCGATCGTGGAGGCCGCGCAACCACCCTCACCAACTGAGGCAAGCGAGCCACTGTTTGTTTTATCGATTGAGCCCGTTTGCACCAGAGCCGCATCTTCGAGAGTGGCCGACCCTCCGCCAATTACGCTGACCGTAAAGCCGATAAAAGCGTCGGTAAACTCGTTAGGGCCTGGGGCAGTCCAGGACGAGGTAAACAAAAACCCGATGCCCGATGCGTTATCGACTGTATTGACTGTAACGTCGGCAGCCGGGGTAGGAACCGGGGGGGCGCTGGCAGAGCTGCTATACGTGAAATTTGAGAAGTCCAAATTACCAATAAAACAGGAGAAGCCGCCCGTCCCAAAGTACGTCCCGCCATTGTCACTGCCCGCATACGTGGAGCACGCGTTGTCAGCAGCCGCGGGCAGGGCCGAAAGGCCCAACGCACTGACTGCTAAAATCAAAGTTGTAAATTTGTGAGTCACTCACACCTCCAAGTGTCCGGAAATCTAGAATCAAGAGTTCAGTAGAAACCAACACCATGTTAGGGTGAATCCCCGGCAATCGCAAGGGCTGTCACTCAGGAATTGTACTAGTACGAATAAGGCAGATCACTAGTGGGGCGTAGACTACAGCCCTGAAGGTATTAACACACTATTTTTCAGCAAGATACAAAATCCCGTTCCTTACTGGATGCTGCTTTGTAACGAGTTAGATGTGCCCACGCTGTTGGCTACGGTCACCGAGGCGGAGGCGATTGCCTGAACCAGGGTCTTACCGGCGGGAATAGTGCCGGGCAGGTTAAAGGGAACCGTAATCTCGAACAGGCCCCCATAGGTCTGCGAAGTGCCGCTCTGGAACCACACAGCGGCTGATTGACTGACGTCTAAGGGGAACTGGGAGGTTGTCAAATTGTAGCCGCTCGCGGGAGTGAACGTTACATCCAAAGAGTTCAGGCTCCTGGTTGTCGAGTAGCCAATCACTAACAAAGTGAAACTGGATGCGGTTACGTTAGTAACCTGAAGACTCTCCAGTACAGGCGCGGAAGAAGCAATCGTAAATTGCAAGGTGGTCGGCGAAGCCGGAGTCACGGAGAGCCCAGCCGAAGTCGTAAAGCTGGGTGTAAGCGTAACGGATTCCGCGATAGTACCCGTTTGAATCGGAATCTGCGATCCCTGCCCCGCAAGGTCGGCGCTGGTGCTGCCGGCGGGGATGGTGAAGTCCACCGTTCGATTACCTGTGGAGCTGCCTGTGGCGAATTGAACGGCTGGGTCGGTGCCAAAGTCACCCGACGTGGTGAGAGTCAGGACTCCCTCGAGATCCACGGGATACGAGCTGGCTAACGTCAGGCTGACATCGGCTTGGGAAGCAGGTGGAACGGTCCCGCTCGGGCCGGTAAAGGTGTACGAAGGGAGCGCCGGTGGCGTGGTGCCTGACCCAAGCAACGGTACCGATGTGTTGTCGATTTGGAGAATCCCATTCGCATAGCCGGTGGTCACGGGAGCAAAGGTAATCGTAAACTGTGTCGACAGACCGGCGGCCAACGTGAGCGGTAGCGTCGGCGGCGGCGTCAAGGAAAACGGGTTCGTGCCAGTAAAACTGGTTCCAATATTGGAGATGGTCGTCGGCAACGTGCCGGAATTGGTCAGGATGAACGTGACACTTTCGGATTTGCTGACCGCAACCGGGCTGAAGATGACGGCATTCGGTGGCACCACCGGAATAGTTCCAGCAGGCGAAGTATAAGCGAAAGTCAGGGCCGATCCAAGCCCTTGACCGGACAGCGTGAATACATCGCTTCCGTTCACCACCAGGGTCCCCGTTTGCGTGCCTACCTGCGTGGGTGTGTAACTGATGGAGAAGCTAAAAGTGCCGCCGGGCGCCAACACAGGAGCGATAGTCGGAGGAGTCACCAGTTGGAACCCTGTCCCTAAGACGCTGATGGAGCTAATGGTCCCACTTGCGGCCCCACTGTTCCTCACCTGCACAATGACGGGGCTGCTGGTGGGAGTGGTTCCCGCAGTCGCTACGTTCACCGGCTGGAAAGTGATGGTCTGGCCCGGCGCAACCGGCGTTGGCGTGGTTCCTGTCCCGGTAAGGTAGCTGTAGGTGTAGGCAGACGCAATACCGTTGCCGGTGAGATTTATAGTCTCCGTGGCGCCGTTCTGAAAAGTGATTGTGATCTGCGCACTGTCGCTCTGGACTGCGGTAGGCGTATACTGCACCACTAACTGCAAAGCCATGCCGGGGGCAATTGTAAAGCCGGAGCCTGAGGGAATGGGCGGGATACCCTGTAACTGGAATGGAGATCCAGCCGCAGGTTGAGTGATCCCGGTGATGGTCCCCGCACCGCTACCCGTATTGTCAATGTCGAGGCCCGCGGTCGCTGTGGTGTTGATCTGCGTGGCGCCAAAGGGAATCGTTCCACCTGAGGGAATCTGAAAGGAATTGTTATGGAGGACGTAAAAAAGCGTGAAGGCGGGTGACGTACCTTGGAATAGAAGAATAATTGCATTCTGTACGGTGGCCGTGGTTGTGCCGGGTTCGGTGTACTGTATCTCAACCTGCGCGCTGGCTTGCGTTGACGTTGTGGGCGCATAGGTGACAACAAACGTGAAGGATTCACCCGGGGCGAGCATGATCGGCAAGGCCGTGCTGCCGGTGGTGGTGGCAGTGATCTTCGCGGTGAATTCGATTGAACCCAAAACCACGGGTGGTTGCGAGATGGTTGCAGCCGTAGATCCAACATAAGTTGCCACCACGGTGACTGGAGCTTGCGTGTTGACTCCGGTGGTAACGGGAATCTGGGAATTATTGGGGACGTTATTCGAAATCCCGTTTTCGGTGACCAATAAGTTGAAGTTAAACGCGCCCTGAGCCGAAGCGAGGCCGGCGCCGAGCACTGCCAGAATCGAGGCGGTAAAGAACACGCGTAGAGGCGAGTTCATCAGCGCGCCCTCCCGGTGATTGCTACTTTGTTACGAGCGGGCTGGCGTAATTGGATGGCTGGAACGAAATAAGCGCCCGGCTGAGGCGTGCTGGCAAACACCCAGAGCGGATTCGCCGATTGGGCGCGGGAGGCGAGCACGAAACTGCTGGCGCCAAATGGTTCGAGACTAGTGGGCTGGAGATTGAGCGGTACGTCCATCACGACTTGCCGGCTGGAAACGTCGAGAATTCGCAGTATCCGATCGCTGCCGCCGGCCACATAGAGCAATTGCCGATTCTGTGAATCTTCAAAAGACTGAATGGCGATCGGATTCGCGATTCCCGGCAGCGCCATGGTTTGAATGCCGTGACCGCCCAGGCTCGCAGCGGTTACCTGGAGAGTGGCGGCATCCAACGCGTAAAGCGTCTGCGCATCACTCGAGAAGGACATGGACACTGGGTTCGCCATCGAGACCAGCGGCGTCAACTCGCTGCCCGAGGCCTGATAGACAGCGCCGTTATCCCCGCTGATGGCGACTGCAATCTGCTTGCCTGGCGAATCCACCGCGATGGCGGTGAAGGAACCGCCCAGCGATGAGACGTCGACTAATGCTCCGGCCACTGGAGCGCTCGGAAAACCCGCGATCGTCTGGAACCAGCTTCCAGCCCGAGAATAGAGGATCGCAAGGGACCCGTTTCCGGACCAGACGATTCCATCCGGATCCTTCGTTACTCCCGCGAGTGCGGCTGTAGAAATGGATGTTGAACCAAGTCCGGAAACGAAGAGACATTTTCCGCCTTCAAAAGCAATGCCATAATTTTGCTGCAGAGCGATGGAAGCAAGGTCTAGATTATCCAACAGCACGGGACCAAACGACGCGGAGCCCGGGAAGCCGATGACCGCGCGAAGACTCCGCGTGGGCGCGTCGAATGTAAACGCCTCAACCGGACCGCTAAGCGAGGTCTGCTGAGCAGGAAGCCGACTGGTCGAGATTAGTCCTATGGCAAAGAAAAATGCGAAGCGCATAAAGCTACTGGGGAGCTCCGACGCCGGGCGATCCGGGGTTGATCGTAACCGTGGATCCAGACCCCTTCGAACCACCTCGAGTGGCAAGGAATACACCAATGCCGATAGCTGCGGCAGCTCCTCCGATGACGGCGACCTTGACCCAGCGGTGGGACCACCAACTCTTGGCTGGACTCTTCTTGGCCTCAGCAGTAATCCGCGTCACGTTCGTCATCGAGACGGTGGTCTCTCCGACCTGGTTGCCGTAGCTGGCATTCACGTGAACCTGAAAGGTTCCAACTTGCCCGTTGGCCATCCAGTTCGTGGCGGCCGCCTGACCGTTTCCGTTGGTCCGGACTGTCACAGAACTTTTTCCACCCGTGAATGTGGCGCCTGGCCCGCTAATGGGGAAACGGAATACGACTTCAGCGCTCTCCATCGGACGCTCGTTTTGATCCACGACCTGGACCACCAGCGGGGCCATCACTCTTCGCTCGAGATCGTTCATCTCGTTGTTGCCGGCCAGAACCCGGATTTTCAGGCTCTGCTCGACGGGCAGTTGCGCCGCTGGTTGTGCCGGCGGTGGATTCGGTGTGGTAGGGGGAGTATTAGCCTGCGGCGCAGCAGCCGTCGCTGGTTGGGGCGCGACAGCCTGTTCGGCTCCTTGGATCTGAGTAACCACAAGGAGCACCGCCAAACCTTGCGGCAGCCAACTGCGCCTCAGCCTTCTGCATAGAGGGTTGGGCATGAACAATTAGTCAGTGTACCATTCCAGAGTCGATTTCACTATTACTGCTACAGCTACTACTACTACTGCGAGATCGCAAAAATAACGTAGGGCAGCATGGGAAGGGCCACACTTTCGAAAGTCTGCCAGAACTGTCGTGAGTACCCACGCGGGACGTAAACAATGTCGCCGGGTTGGAGAGGGATATCTAACCCCTTACCGTCGAGCAATTCGGATACGTCAACCTCGATCACAGCTCGGCGATTGGTGTTCAGAATTGGGCGCAGGATGCGCACTTTGCTCTTCTTAGCATCCCTGCTGAACCCACCGGATTGTGTCAAGGCTTGTAGGATCGGAATGGATTCTCGCTCCCCCAACTCAATGCCGCCGACGCGGCCAACTTCTCCATTGACGTAAACCGGTTCGGCGCGGCCCACCGAGATGACGTCGTAAGGCTGCAGCAATATGTTCTCCGCCGGGTTGATATTCTCGCGCAGACTTCCCAGATTGACGTCGACCGTACTGACTTTCTTCTCAGGATCGACGATGGCGTCGGGAAGTGGAATGGGACCATATTCCTCGTGCCGCGTGACCTTCACGTGCCGTTCCGCATTGGGCTGCAAACCGCCTACCGAAGTCAACATTTCCAAAAGAGTGCGGTTCCCCTGCAGAGTATAGATACCGGGTCTGACGAACAGGCCGACGAAGAACACCGGCTCGCTGCGGAATTGCACTACGGTGACGAAGACCTGGGGCTCGCGGATGTACTCGCGCAAGCGCTTGACAAGGTCCGCCTCTAATTCCTGAAGACTCATGCCAGCGGCATGGATGCGGCCCACGAGTGGCAAATTGATGTTTCCGTCACCATCGATCCGAAACGGCCTATTATCGATTTCCTCTGCCTCAGGCGCTCGAATCAGAACCTGGTCGTTCGGACCTAGTACATAGTTCGGTCGAACCGTATCGGGCGGAAGTTGCTGGGGCTGAGGGGTGTTTTGCGAAGCAGGATTAGGAGCGCCCGCCGGCGGCTGTGTAAGATCTCCCTGAGCGGGCTGGCCCTGAGCAGGCTGTACAGGCTGGCCCTGTTGAGCCAAGCCGGGGATACCAGCACCCAGAAATAAGATTAAGACAAGCAATGCCTGAGCGAGTGGTGGCCCAAGAGCTGATATCTGTTTCCGGGATTCAAGCATACTTGTTCACTTTAGCAGGACAACTCAATCATCGGCACTTAGGTCGGCTAAGATCAGTGGACAACGTTTGAATTGGCCGGATGGAATGCCGGTCTACTTCGGCAGATACGGAACGTTGCAAAAGATTGACCGACACAACCAGCCTTACTTTCCCTTTTACTTCCACAAGGATGCCTTCGACGCCGGAAAGTGGTCCGCGTTCGATCAGTACGGCCTGACCCACTTGCACATAAGGATAGGGTGTGACGAGGAGCCCCGACTCAACCATTCTGCGCACCCGTTCCACTTCCGCGTCAGGAATCCGCTCTGGCGTTCGGCCAAATCCAACCACGTCCACCACGCCGGGCGCCGTCATAACCGGAAGACGATCGTTTGGATCGAACCGGCAGAAAATATAGCCGGGAAACAGGAAGTGATCTATCTGCTTGGTGCGGTCGGACCAGCGCTTTTCAATCTTGCAAGAAGGCGCGAACTCTTCATAGCCACGTTCACGCAGATGGCGAACGGTGATTCGCTCGTGGTTGGAGCGAATGCGAAGGGCAAACCACGGGTATGCAGGTAGATCGGCTTCGAAAGTGGATTGGTGTTGGTCTTGCGCCGGAAGCATCCGACATTCCACGAAATAATAGGTTGACGGATTGCCCAACATTTGTCAACATGCACCTTGACCCATTACTTTTGTACTAGACGTACTTCGTAACATTTGTAACAACGCTTCCGAAGGCTACCCGCTTTTTCCTATAGTACCCCTCCCCCAACTTGGGACTACCGGAACGCAGAGAGAACGAGTTCTAGGCTACGTGTAAACCTGAGTACCAACTAGGGGGAACTCGTGATGGCCATAAGCCAGGGTTAGTACTACCTTGGATTTTGTCGTAAACAAAACCATGCCAAGAAAACACCTACTACTTTTGTTATCAACATTTTCTTTCGGCTTTCCAATCCTCGCGGCGGTGATCGAGCCGAACGGGATTACACTACAACCCCTCCAGCACCAGCAGTTCACACTCTCTGGATACAATGGGAATCTCTTTTGGACGGTGCAGCCGGCCAGCATGGGGACCATCACTTCGACGGGACTCTTTACAGCTTCTGCCTCTAGCGGAGTCGCATTCATACACGCCGTACCAATAAACGGTAATTTCTCATATGTAAGTGTTGTCTATCTTTCGCAGGGACTGGCCACTACTGGCGGCTCCGGTTCTACCACGGGCACAGGGTCAGGACCTACTTCATCTTCTGGAAATGTAAGTCCGAGCCCGACCCCTGTGCCCATTGTTCCTACCACCGGACCGTCGCCCAGCTTGCCGACGCTAGGACCCATTCCTAACCAACCCACGTCCCCGAGTGATCCCACGACCGGTTCTTCTAGCGGCGTTTCAGTTGTGGTCGTTCCGGCGTCGATCTACGTCCAAGCGGGCCAGTCAGCGGTGTTTGCAGCGCAGGTTCAAGGAACGCCTAATCAACAAGTACAATGGTCACTCACTCCGAACAAGGGGAGCATTGTCAATGGGCTCTATCAAGCCCCATCTTCTTTCAGTGGCGAGTTGCAAGTTACAATTTCAGCGACAAGTTTAGCGGACCCCAGCCAGGTAGGGACTGCGACCGTGTTACTCGCACAGCCCATCGTCGCGACTCCGAGCCCATCAAATATAAGCGTCTCGATCAGCGGGGGCACCACGACGCTGCCAGCAGGTCATTCGGCGCAGTTTACAGCGTCAGTGCAGGGAACAACAAACACCGGCGTAACATGGTCCCTGACGCCTAACATAGGGACCGTATCCAATGGATTCTATACCGCCCCAACTGGCATCTTGTCGCAACAAACGACTGTATTGACCGCCATCAGCACGGCGGATCCAAGCAAAAGCGCATCCATTTCCCTGATAGTGCAACCAATCTCCAATCCAGCCCCTGCAACGCCAACGGTGAGCATCAATTTGTCGCCCGGGAGCGCTTCTGTCCAGGCGGGCCAAAGCGCAACTTTTACACCTCTAGTCAGCGGAACTACAAACAGCGCAGTGACCTGGACTCTAAGTCCCCAGGTGGGAACTATCAACAATGGCGTTTATGAGGCGCCGGCGATTATAGCGAGCCAACAGACCGTCACAGTGACCGCGACGAGCGTGGCCGATTCCACAAAAACCGCCAGCGCCACGATATCATTGCAACCGATCGGAGTGACGGTTGGGCCGCCTTCGGCGTCGCTTGCTGCGAGCAAGTCAGCAACATTTACGGCATCGGTCACCGGAACCAGCAACACGGCGGTGACATGGACAATCAACCCCGCGGTTGGAACACTTGTGAACGGAGTGTATACGGCACCCGCCACGGTCAGCAGCGGCCAAACCGTAACGGTGACGGCGACGAGCGTCGCGGACCCGACCAAGACCGCAACATCGAGCGTCACCCTGACGCCCGCTTCGTCAGGCTCAGGCTCCGGCACGTCAGCCGCCACCGTCACGTTGCCCGTGGAAGTAATCGGTCCGAATGGAACCACGGCATCCGCGTCGGTCACCATTCCCAGCGGCGCGAACCTGAGCGGTCAATTAAGCCTCTGGATGCAGATCCATGGATTACGCTTCGACGGTCAGGCCAGCGTGCAGGTGAATAACTCCAGTTGGCTGCCCATCAGCACCGGCAACGTCACCCTGCTAGGGAACGCGGCCGCGTATGGCGGTATTGGCGGTGGGTTTGGCACCTTGAAGATGACCATGAATCTTCCCGCCGGCGTCATTCAACCCGGATCGAACACCATCAATTTCCGTTTCAATCAGACTGATGGCAGAGTCAGCGGATTCCGAGTGCTGGCCTTCAACGTTCAAGCCGCCGATGGAACCTTGCTCCTCCCCGCTTCCACCTTTGTCTACGACGATCCCAATACCTGGCAGCCGCCTTCTACCAGCGCTTCCGATATCGCTGCCGGGCAGACCTTGTGGCATCAGGCTTCCTTGACGATTCCCATCCTCAGCGGCGGAACCCAACCGATTCTGGCGCACTGTTCGGACTGCCACACCCAAGATGGACGCGATCTGAAGTACTTCAACTATTCCAATAATTCGATTCAGGCGCGCTCGGTATTTCATGGGCTCACCGTACAGCAGGGCAACCAGATCGCCAGCTATATTCGCAGCTTGAACGTGGTGAATCCGGGCCGGCCCTGGAATCCCCCCTATCAGCCCGGCCCCGGATTGGATTCACAACCGGTGAGCAACTGGGCAGCCGGCGCCGGATTGGACGCGGTGGTGGACACCGATCAAGAAGTGCTCAACGCGATCTTCCCGGGTGGATTTCAGCCCTCGGTCTTTGCCGCTACTTCGCGCCTCAACCAGCGCGAGACTCCCCTGCCCGTGCAGCTCCCCGACTGGAACCAGTGGCTGCCGGGAACTCATCCCATGGACGCCTTCGGCTCCACGTTTACCACCAACGGCTACAACACCATTTATCAAACTCTCAGCGCCTCTCTCCAGGCCGGCAATGCGGCGGTGTATGTCGCTCAGAAGTCGAACTTCGACGCCTGGTTCAGCGCCTTCTACGGACTGTATCAACAAGTCGGAGGGCCCATCTGGAACAATGCGGCGCTGTGGACGCCAGCCAATGTGGACGCCATGTACTCGCTATCTCAATGGGGCTTGGTGAAGAACTGGGAGCTCAACAACCAGTTCCAGCTGGAAGGCTTGGCCCCCAATATTTTTGGCCCGCAGTCCGATCCGCGCGCCTGGTATAGCAACCTGCCGTTCTTTGTGGCTCCCCATGAACTGAAGATGCCCACCACGGGCGTCACCGGGCTGCGCAATGGAAGTGAGGCCGACTACATTTACTTGTCGTACATCTGGTACAACCTCCAATTGATTCTGAACGATTCCAACGGAGATTATTCCTATCAGTTTCCCATCGACTGGCCTTACGCGGATGGTTTTGTGAAGGGTTTGGGATCGCTGGTCTCGCCCCAGGCCGGCATTCAGACCCTGTGGCTCATCAAGGCTCTCCAGGTCTTGCAGCAGAACGGAACCGGCCCCCAATTCGGAGGCAATGGCTGGGAACCCAACGCCGCCCAAATTTCGATCCTGGTGACGCCGGAATGGAACGACTCGGTATGGACCGGAGTGGATCCGGCCACGCGCGCCGCCATCGCCAATGGAATCGTGCAGTCCTGGCTGCAGCAAGCCAGCCAGTTCACTCCGCAGCAGTTCTACGCGGGCGGATTCACCACCGCCACCGCGGTGCCGGTGGCAGGCGGCAACGCCTACGACGCCGTCTTCCCCGATTGGCTTTGGTACACCATTCCGCGCATCCTATTTCTGGGCGGCGACACTGCTCTGGCAGGCCAACTGACCCAGTGGGCTCAAACCGTGTGGCCTAACGCCAATTGGACCGCCGATTTGAATGCTACCTGTAGTTTGGGCAGCAATCCAACTTACGTCGTGATTAATTGTAATCAATAGGATTCAGCTTGCAATGCATTCTTTAAGCATCGGCTAGTGGGCTGTCCGCTCTGAATCTTTAGCATGCTGAGACGCGGTGACGATAATCGGTGTACTTCCATTGGAAAGGTTTTGCGGTTTTTCCATAGAGCCGGATATAGCGCATGATCTTGC
>Ga0187872_10004246_pt1 | contig 10889 bp, 7 predicted proteins | sample June2016WEW_16_4_FD_132973 | JGI IMG/M metagenome (GOLD analysis project Ga0187872, IMG submission 132973) | Peatland microbial communities from SPRUCE experiment site at the Marcell Experimental Forest, Minnesota, USA - June2016WEW_16_40 | ecosystem: Environmental > Terrestrial > Soil >...
AAGACCGTCCAGTTCATGAATTACCCGAGGCAGTCTGGGATCAAATGCTGAATATCACTCTAAAAGGCGTGTATTTGTGCTCGAAGTATGTGCTTCCGCACAAGATGAAAGTGAAGAAGGGTGTCGTGATTAACACATCTTCGACCGATGGGCTGATAGGACAGGGTGGCTACGATTCTTATAGTGCGGCGAAGGGAGGAATTATCTCCATGACCCGCTCTATGGCTGTCTACTATTCCCAATTCAACATCCGCGTAAACACTATATGTCCCGGATTCATTCACACCGAGGTCATCGACCCCTGGATGAAAGACCCTGCAGCGCGGTCTGCGATTGAGAGCCTGCACTTGACTCGGGTTGGAAAACCGGAAGACATTGCAAAGTTTGCTGTCTACCTCGCTTCGGATGACGCCGAGTTCATTACGGGAGGTATTTTCCCGATCGATGGTGGTTTTACCGCCTTCAAGACCAAGGTCACCGACTATTCCGGTCTACGAAAAAGCCAATGAAAACATTCGCAATCTTCCGGTCAATGAGAGTCCCTGGCATGCACATGAGAGCGAAGAAGACGCCGCGGCCAGCTGCGCTGATTGCATTCGTCTTTTGTTTTTTTCTTTTCTGTGCAGGCGCGACCACCGGGAAGGCATCCGCTGACGTACCCGAATCAAGCATAGTGTTCTATGTTTCTACACTCGGAAATGATGCGTGGTCGGGGAAACTCTCCCAGCCTGACGCCGGCCACAAAGACGGCCCCTTCGCCACTCTTGCAGCGGCTCGCGATGCTATTCGAAAACTCAAAGCGCAGGGCCTGCTTACGCAGCCTGTGACCGTCTACGTGCGTGGAGGAACTTACGCACTGGATAAGACCCTGCTATTCACCGTCGCCGATTCTGGAACCGAGAAAACGCCGATCTCCTATGCCGCCTATCGCGACGAGACCCCACTGTTGAGTGGTGGAATCCAGATTACAGGATGGACAAAAGCCGCCAAGGGAGAGCTGTGGCAGGCTGAAGTACCCGGTGTCCGAGAGGGACACTGTTATCCACATCAGCTCTTCGTGAACGGAGAGCGGCGCCAGCGTGCGCGCACGCCCAATACTGGTTTCTTTCGTATCGATGGAAAAATCACTAAGCAAAAGCCGGAATTCAAGTTTCATGAAGGTGACATCAAGCCGGAATGGGCCGGGCAGAAAGATCTGGATCTGGTCCTGCTCCAGGCATGGACGGTTCTGCGCGCGCACATCGTCAAAGTGAACGCCAGCGCGCGAACGGCGCGCCTTTCGGTAGAATTTGCCCCGGACGTTCAGGAGGAAGGCGCTCACTACTGGGTAGAAAACACTTTCGACGCACTTGATTCGCCGGGGGAATGGTACCTGAATCGTGAGTCGGGAAAGCTCTATTACTGGCCGATGCCGGGGGAAGACATGGAACGCTCCGAGGTCATCGCGCCGGTCTTGACCGAGCTCCTGCGTTTCCAGGGCGGCACCCAGGGCGACAGCCGCCCCGGCGGTAGTGCGTTCGGCTTCGATCCTGTTCATGACATTCACTTCCAGGGATTCACGCTGAGCTATACCGACTGGTCGATGGCGGCCAGCGGTTCCGTGGACATTCAAGGAGCATTTACACTTAACGCGGCGGTGGAAGTTTCAGATGCGCATTCCATCATTATTGAGAATTCAGTTTTGAAGCACCTTGGTCAGTTCGCCATTGAGCTGGGAAAAGCTTGTAAGGGCAATCGCATTGTGGGAAACGAAATGGCGGATTTGGGTGCGGGCGCGGTGAAGATCGGGGAGCCCAAGGATCCGAACGATACCGAGGAAGCGACCAGCGGAAATATCGTTTCCGACAATCGTATCCACGATGTCGGTGTGGTGGACGCCGGGGCGGATGCAATATGGATCGGCCTCAGCAGCGGCAATACCATTGCCCATAACGAAGTTTCCAACGTATACCACAGCGGAATCGCTGTGGGCTGGACTTGGGGCTATCTCCCCACAGCCTCATATTCGAACCTCATCGAATACAACCATATCCACCATGTCGGGCGCGGAGTCATGGGTGATTTAGGGTGTGTGTACTTGTTGGGCGTGCAGCCGGGAACCGTGGTACGCCACAATTTCTGCCACGACGTGACCCGCTCGGATAGTTCCTATGGCGGTTGGGGCATTTATACCGACGAGGGCAGCAGTCAGATTCTGATCGAAAACAATGTAGTCTTTCATACTCAGGATGCGGGTTTTCACCAGCACTACGGCCAAAACAATATCATTCGCAATAACATCTTTGCCCTGGGGCAAACTTCACAGCTTCGGCGTACTGACGAGGAAGCGGGCCACAGTTTTGACTTTGAGCACAATATTGTCCTCTGGGATAGCGGAGTGCTGCTTGATCAGGAATGGAAGGATAACAACTTCGGCTTTGACAACAACCTCTACTTCTACGCCGGAAGCGGAGGAAGTTCTGCGATCCGATTTGACGGCCTAAGTTTCCAGGAATGGCAGAAACGCGGCCAGGATGTCCACTCGATTGTTGCCGATCCGCTTTTCACAGATTTCCACAAGGGCGATTTCTCGCTGCAGCTCGAGTCACCCGCGCGGAGGATTGGCTTTGAGCCCATTGATGTCAGCCAAGCTGGTCCACGTGTGAAACGTTAGGGAAACCATGAAGATTGAATCGGCACTGATTCATTCGGTTTTCCCGCCTCCGTTCAAGGATCCGGTGTCGGATTCCACTCTGGGACCTTTTGCAGATTTCCCCGTCTCGATCCTGGAACTGAACTGCGCAGGGATCGTCGGCTACGGCGTTTTGCCGGTAAGCGAAATGGCCCACAACCTGGCCAAGGACCTCTTCTTGCCGCTCCTGTGGCAGTACGAAATTGAAGATGTCCCTTCAATCGAACGTTTTTGGGACTTGGCGTGGAAACGAATCCGGAACATGGGCACGGGCATAACGCTCCATGTGCTAAACGCGATAGACCTGGCCTTGTGGGATATCGTCGCCAAGAAAGCGAACCAGCCCCTTTTCCAGTTACTCGGAGCGAAGAGGGAACGCATAGCTGGTTATGCCACCAACGGCTGGGTGAACTTCGATCTGCCCAAACTGATTGCAACGCTCGAGGACACGGTCGCACGCGGCTTCCGAATCATCAAGATGAAGGTGGGAGTTGACCAGGGGACCAGAATGGACGAGGACGTTCGCCGGGTCAAGGCGGTACGAAAAGCGCTTGGCGAAACAATTGGATTGGCAGTGGATTCGAATCAATGCTGGTCGGCAGAAGATGCATTGCGGTTCGCCCGCCAGATAGCGGATCAGAACATCTTGTGGTTCGAAGAGCCCATACCGGCCCGCGACTTCTTTGGATATCAGCAATTGGTGGAAAAAAGCCCTATCCCGATTGCCGCTGGGGAGACGCTTTGCGAACCGGATGAATACGCCACCCTTTTGAAGCTGCGCGGTGTTTCCATAGTGCAGCCGTTTGCTTGTATCCTTGGTGGGGTGACTCCCTTTCGACGCGTGGCCCAAATTGCAGCGGATGCCGGAATCCGTTTAACGACTGGCGGATTCTCTCCCTTGACCTGCAACTTGGTTGCGGCCGCGCCCACAGGCTATCTGACGGAATATCCAATACCGATGGCAGATACATTCAGTTCACTACTGCAGCGGGCCCCCAAAATTGTTAATGGAGAATTTCATCTGCTCCAGGTTCCAGGTCACGGGGTACTACCCGATCCTGAGGTTGTGAAAAGATACTCCAGAGGTAGTCCGGTAAGGATCGAGCCAGGGAGTCGCGCGACCATTCAAGTTTTCTAATGACGATGTTGAAGTGCGTTAATCCTAAATGTCGAATCTCACGGTGATTGCGGACCATGGTGATGTGTGCGGCGAAGCCCCGGTTTGGGATGTCGCAAAGCAGAAGCTTTATTGGGCCGATTGTGCCGGTTTGAAATTCTTTTGCTACGAGTGGCACACCAAGAAAACGGAATTGCTCAAGGAAGATGTGGAAGTCAACGGCTGCGCCCTCAATCAAGCGGGTGGTTTCGTAGTCACCAATAACTCTGGCATATGGCTCTGGGATGGAACGGGAGCGCCCACGTTAGTCGTAGCTCAAGCGGAGGGCGCAACGTGCCGGCTGAACGATTGTATCGCTGATCCCAAAGGCCGAGTGCTTACGGGCTCCTGGTTTTACGACCCCACCAAAGATTATGAACTTGGCAGGCTGTTTTGCCTGGATACGAACGGCAGTATCCGCGTTCTAGATGAGGGTTTTCACCTGGCCAATGGGCTCGGTTTTTCTCCTGATGGAAGAACACTCTACTTTACCGATTCCTTTAAGCGCACAATCCATGCCTACGACTATGACATTGACTCGGGTCACGTGCGCAACGGCCGTGTCATCATCAAAGTCGCCGACACTGCAGGGCTGCCCGATGGACTCACCGTAGACGCGGAGGGGTTTATCTGGTCTGCGGAATGGTACGGCAGTTGTGTCGCTCGATATGACCCGGATGGCAAGTTGGAGAGACGGATCAACACACCTGCGAAGCAAACTTCCTCCCTCACTTTTGGTGGACCGAACCTAACGGACATCTTTGTTACCTCAGCGGCGAAATCGGACCCTATGCCCGTGATGCCACCCGGCTACGATCCCCAGTCAGGGTATTTCGGTGGTGCATTGTTTCATGTGAATGTAGGCATTCAAGGCAAACCGGAATACAAAGCGAACATTCGGGTCGAACCATCCGAGCAATACCCGCGGTCTTGGGATGAGCCAAAAACGGACGACGAAATTATATAGAGGTCTGCTGATCTATCGTTGTTCTCTAGCATGCGGAAGCGCTGACGATTTTTCTGCAGGTCGATTGTGACTTCGCGACCCAGCCGTCGTCTCAAGGCGCTTCCTACAAGTATCACAAAGCTGCAGTTGGACAAGCGCGCTACTGCGACTGGTCGGGGCAGGAATCTGCTGCCGGTAGTCGCAAGCGTCACATCGCTTTCATGAATTGAGAGGATACAGCATGAAATTCGTACGTTATGGACTGCCTCACCAAGAAAAGCCAGGCATCCTCGACTCCGACGGCAACATTCGGGACCTTACGGCCATAGTGCCGGAGATTGCGGGTGGGACTCTGTCGCCTGCGACCCTAGCGTCGTTGAAAAACATTGACGTTGCAAAGCTGCCGACGGCAACGGGCGGCGCCCCGAGGTTCGGCCCCTGCGTCGGCGGCGTCGGCAAGTTTATCTGTATTGGGTTAAATTACTCCGACCATGCGGCGGAAGCCCACATGAAAGTCCCGAGCGAACCCGTCATCTTCATGAAAGCCACGTCCGCCATCTGTGGGTCGAACGACGACATTGTGATTCCGAGGGGTGCCACGAAGACGGACTGGGAAGTAGAGTTAGGTGTGGTCATTGGAACTCCTGCCAGATACGTTAGTGAGGCCGACGCGATGTCACACGTGGCCGGCTACTGCGTCATCCACGACCTCTCTGAGCGCGCGTTCCAACTCGAAGGCACCGGGCAGTGGGTCAAGGGCAAGAGCTCGGATACATTCGGCCCGATCGGGCCATGGCTGGTGACGGCCGATGAAGTTCATGACCCCCAAAACCTGAAGATGTGGCTCGAGGTGGACGGACATCGCTACCAGAACGGATCGACGCGAACGATGATCTTTGGCGTCCGGCAACTAATCAGCTACGTGAGCCGATTCATGAGCTTGCAACCCGGAGACATTATCTCGACCGGTACTCCGCCAGGAGTGGGCATGGGACAACGGCCCCCGGTTTATCTGAGAGCGGGAAATTGTGTGCGGCTGGGAATCGAAGGGCTAGGCGAGCAAAACCAGCGCGTTATCGCGGAGCGCGCCTAGCCGGGCGGGCCCTTTCCAGATTTCCAAAGAGCTTCTCTGTGCCGCTGTTGGATACTGAGCTAGGGAACTCCCAGAATGGTTGTGACCTAATGGAATGGACCCATCCGGGATGATTGTAAGCTCAGTCCCGGAGGTGGTTCCCAATGAAGATAGTGACAGTTGGACTGGATATTGCGAAGCAGACGTTTCAAGTCCACGGAGTGGACTGCAAGGGCAAGGTGGTATTGCGGAAGCGGCTGAGGCGAGCTGAGGTGGCTTCGTTCTTTGCCGGACTCGAACCTTGTCTGATTGGACTGGAAGCTAGCGGTGGAGCGCACTACTGGTTTCGTGCGTATTGAGCCGACTGGGGCACACGGTGCGCCTGATCGCGCCGCAGTTTGTGAAGCCCTACGTAAAGTGACAGAAGAATGATGCCAACGATGCGGAGGCGATCTGTGAAGCGGTGAGAGGACCGAGCATGCGCTTCGTTCCTGCCAAGAAGATTGAACAGCAGGATCTGCAATGTCTGCATCGGGTACGCTCCCGGCTGATTGGTTGTCGGACACAGTTAGTCAACCAGATTCGCGGGCTGCTGGCGGAGTATGGGATTGTCCTTCCGTAGCATGTTGCTCAGTTGCGCCGCAATCTCCCCGCGCTACTGGAAGACGACGGGAACGAACTCGCGATTCCCACCCGGCATTTATTCCACTCCCTCTACGAAGAACTGGTCGAACTGGAAGCCAAGATCGGTTCCGCGGATCAGCGGATCGAGCGGGCATTCCGGGAGAACGAAGAATGCCAGCGTATTGGCGCCGTGGAAGGGATCGGACCCGTGACGGCCACTGCGATTGTGGCCGCCATCAGCGATGGCCACGCTTTTCGGAATGGAAGGCAGTTTGCTGCCTGGGTGGGGGTCTGGTGCCGCGACAGCATCCAGCGGAGGCAAAACAAAACTGCTGGGTATCAGCAAACGCGGTGATCCCTATATGCACGCGTCTCTTTCACACATCGCTCTCATCGAGGCCCTTGCAACCCGGATGGGTCCATATATGCCCCTCCAGTTCAACATCGCGGAGACTAACGACCGCACATGGCTGGGAGGGGCTCGTCATCGTCTTTGTGACGCTTAACCAAAAGAACACCCAGTTAGTTGCGTGATTAGTGCGGACAGGAGGGAGCCGTGCCGCTCTGAGGAATCGTATAACCTGGAGGTCCCCATCCGCCTGAAATGTGCGGAAAACTAACAGGCGAGCTGAAGACTGGACTGCCGGAAACGATGGTGTACGTCCAGCCCGAGCATTGCGGATTTTCGTACATCGGATTGCTATCTGTGAAATCTCCTGTGTCATTTATGGAACCGCCGGAATAATTGAAGTACACGTTGTTGTGGACTGTCGGAACCGCGTTGCCACTGGCGGTGTCAGCACGGAAGGCTTTGGCCACCGACGAACCCGTGCTGATGATTATGTTCGAGGTGAAGTCATTTCCCGTCATGGTCGTTAACCCGCCGGGTGTGCCGGCTCCTGGGCAGGTACTACGAAAGTCGCCGGGGCTGCACTGATAGAAGAGGACCTGCTGATTTCCCGACCCGCCAATGTCAAACAAGTTGCCCGTAATTGTGACATTTGAGCCCCCGTGCACTTGCACCGCCCACTGTCCGGTCCCGGCAACAATGTTTTGCGTTACCGTGGCGTTCGATAGACCGTCGTCCAGATAGATGCCCTTATTGAACCCGGAGACGCTCCCGTAATCGCGAACGAAGTTGTTCTTGAGCGTGATGTTTGTTGAGGCGGGAGGGTAATAGTCATCCTGGACGTAAATGGCACCGTCATCGCTTTGTCTCAGGCAGCTGTTCAAGACCACGTTGTTTTCGATGTCCGTGCCACTGATATTGTCTCCCACGCCGCCAACACGAGGACTGTCGGCCGTCGCGTTGATTCCTCTCGAGGTCGAATTGTAGACGGCGTTGTTGAAGATTTTCGTGTTGGTCGCCGTACCCAATACGTGAATTCCTCCTCCGTATCGGTTATAGAAGTCATGCACAATATTGTTTTTCACCACATTGCTGTCGGCGGTGGGACCGAAGCAATGGTGCGTTCCTCCACACACCTCAATACCCGAATCATTGAAATGTTGTACCACCAGGCCATTGATGGTGATCTTGGACCCCCCGAAGATGGCGAATACGACGGCCAGACCGTTGGAGCTACTGGTCGATCCACCATCAAGAATGGCGCTGTTCGGCGGGTCGCTCGGGTAGGCCGCCCAAGTCTCTCCATTGTCAGACGAAGTAAGCGTGAACGTCGAGCTTAGGTTGTAGGTACCCGCCATCAGGTACGTGGCCTTGATGGAACTTCGCTGCATGGCCCTCTGCGCCTTCCCCAAAGTCTGAAAGGGCGACGAGGGCGACGTGCCGGAGTTGGAATCGCTGCCGTTGGGAGAGATGTAATAAGCGTTGGTCGCTGAGGCTTGATTGGAGTTGCCGTTCGTGCCACTCGAGTTCACTGCTTGCATCGTGTAGCAGTACGTGAAGATTGCAGTGACCAGCACCGAGATAATTACTAAGGCCGGTTTTCTTATATTTTGCATTTGACTCCGTTTCGATGGGCGCCATGAGCGCGCCGAGTTGAAGGCCATAGGTGGGGCACCCGGAGCTGTGGGAATCGCGCAAAATGTGTCGGCATTACATGAGAGATTGAGATTATTCCTTCGGGTGTATTTCTCTCCCCCACCCCTCCTTACGGGCGCCTCGAAGTTCAAGTTGAAGCAGTACTGACGTCTCAGCGTTAAATTCAGTCACCGACCACTACCTGTCCCTTTAGCCGAATATCGGAAGAAGATGCTCCCACCCAAATGTCAAACGTACCGGGGGAGACTACTGACGACTTCTGCCTAGTATCCCAGTGTGCCCAGTCCGCTACCGGCAGTGCCAGTGTGATAGTGCGGAGTTCCCCAGCTTTTAAATGAATCCGCTGGAATGTCTTGAGTTGCAAGCGTGGCTGCTTGTACGCGCGTTCTTCTTGATGGACGTAAACCTGCACAACTTCGTCGCCATCACGCTGGCCTACATTTTGGATATCCACTGAGGCAGTTATCACTCCCCGAGGGTTAGACTCTCTCGGAGAAACCCGCAACTTGGTGTACCGAAAGTCTGTGTAGCTCAGCCCATAACCGAAAGGATAAAGGGGGGGCTGATCCAAATACATATATGTTCGTCCTTTGGTGATGTCATAGTCAGTTATGGAAGGAATCTGAGCGTCAGACGCATAGAAAGTCAGGGGTAAGCGACCACTTGGGTTGTGGTCCCCGAAGAGCACGTCAGCTATAGCGTTGCCTCCTTGCTCGCCCGGGTACCACGCTTCCACGATCGCCGGGACGTGCTCCTGAATCCAGTTGATGGCGATCGGGCTGCCATTCTCGAGGAGCACGATCGTTCGAGGATTGGCCTGAAAAACATGCTCGATAAACTCCTGCTGTTCGGGTGGCAGTGATAATGTGGTTCGATCTTTGGTCTCATCCTCGAAATCAGTGGTGAGTCCGATCACGGCGATCACGGCGTCATAATGGCGTAGTTGTTTAAGGTCCTGAGCCGGAGGCTTCCAGATCAGGCGGATGCCATCATCACTATAGTTGTGGTGCGAGTATTCAATCCTCAAGGCATACGAATGACCCGCTTGCAAGAATACAGGTTTAGCGAGTGTGCCAGTCGGCCCCTCAACAAATTTCTCTCCGTCGAGAAATAAACGACCCTCGCCCACGACATTAACTCCAAGTTGGTAGTCTCCGCTCACGGGAGGAGTCAGTTGTCCAGTCCATCGAACCGAGTAGTGAGGTTCAGACAGACTGTTGAGGGGGATGTTCCAGCCCCAGAGCACGAATTGGATTTCCGGGTCAACGCGTTCGGCATTGGGTTTGCCCGACAGTGTCTCATTGTCGAAGTACTCGCCCGAAAGTCCTTGCTGTCCATCGGGCGCCGTCAGGTACTCCGAAGGGATCGAAGACAAGCCTTCGCTCCAGGGGATCAGATTTACGGAGATCTTCGAACCGGCTCGTGCCCGAATTCCAATCACCGGAGTTACGGCGGGATTGGTTGGGTTGCCGCTGTAATCGCCGAAAAGGGATACCGCGGCATTTGATCCTACCACCGCAATTGAATGAACACGTGCTGTATCGAGCGGCAAAAGCTGGCGATTTTTCACCTTGTCGTTCTTGAGCAGGACGATGGATTCCCGAGCGAGTTGCCTTGCCAATGTCACATGCTCAGGCGAACCAACAACTGATCCCGGAATTCGCGAGAACGGTATCTGGTCCGGCGGATCGAATAGCCCAAGACGAAAGCGCGCCCGCAGGGCATTCGCAACAGCGCGGTTCAGCGTAGCTTCGCTGACAGAACCTTGCCGAACTGCTGCGAGCAGGTGGGTCGTGAAGAACTCACAGCACTCGGGGGTGAGGCTGCCGAGGTCGACATCGAGGCCCGCATTGAATGCCGCGGCCAGAGCTGCATCGAAGGTACTGCTATAGTGATGCTCGGAAAAGACATTGGTCACAGCCCCTTCATCGCTTGTCACATACCCCTTGAAGCCCCACTCTCCCCGGAGCTCGTCTGTCAGCAGCCATCGGTTGGCGGTGCTTGGTGTTCCGTTGATGGCGGTGTATGACGTCATAATGCTGCCAGCATGGCCTTGCACAACGCACTGTCGAAACGGCTCCAGGTAGTAATCGCGCAACTGGTCTTCGGGTGCTACCACGTTCGTTGAAAAGCGCTCAGACTCCTGACTGTAGACTGCGAAATGCTTTGGCGTGGCAATAACTTTCAGGTATCTAGGGTCGTCACCTTGTAAGCCTTTGACAAACTCCACACCCAACCGTCCCGAGAGATAAGGGTCCTCGCCATATGTCTCCTGAGTTCGGCCCCAGCGTGGGTCGCGAGCAAGGTTGACGACGGGCCCATAGAGGACGAGAAAGTCGCTGTGAGGAAGTGTGAGGCGCTCACCGAATTGGTTCTGCATCGCGCGAGCCTCGTCGGAAATGGCATTCGCCATAG
>Ga0187872_10004249_pt1 | contig 10883 bp, 8 predicted proteins | sample June2016WEW_16_4_FD_132973 | JGI IMG/M metagenome (GOLD analysis project Ga0187872, IMG submission 132973) | Peatland microbial communities from SPRUCE experiment site at the Marcell Experimental Forest, Minnesota, USA - June2016WEW_16_40 | ecosystem: Environmental > Terrestrial > Soil >...
ATGCCGAAGTGCACCACGTAGCCGCCGTAGCGGCGCGTGTTGCGCATCGTCAGGTCGCCGACCGCCGAGAGCAGGTTCGTGCCATCGCGCTGCGCGATCACACGCGCGCCGCGGAAAAATTCGGAGAAAATCGTCAGCGTGACGAACACCGAAAGAATCAAGCAGGTCAGCGCGTAGAAGTCGCGAAACCCGAAGACAAACGCAACGGCACCCGCGACGATTCCAATTCCGAGCGGCCAGGCGAAGTTGCGCTTCAGCGCGTCAAACGAAGTCTTGCGCCACGCCAGGATCGGGCCTACGCCCGTGAGAAACAACAGAAACAGCGCGATCGGGATGTTCACCTTGTTGAAGAACGGCGGGCCCACGCTGATCTTGTTGCCGGTGACCCACTCGGATAGCACCGGGAAGAGCGTGCCCCAGAGGACCGCGAAGCACGCCGCCAGCAGGATCAAATTGTTGAACAGAAAGCTCGATTCACGCGAAACGAGCGAGTCGAGCTGGTTGTCGCTGCGCAGGTAATCGCGGTTCTTCCACCACGCCGCGAAGCAGACAGCGAGAACGATCGCGAGAAACCCGACGAACCATCCGCCAATCGATGATTCCGCGAACGCGTGCACCGAGCTCACGATGCCGGCGCGCGTGAGGAACGTGCCGAGAATGCACAGCATGAAGGTGGTGAACACCAGCCAGACGTTCCACACCTTCATCATCCCGCGCTTTTCCTGCATCATCACCGAGTGCAGGAACGCGGTGCCTGTAATCCACGGCAGCAGCGAAGCATTCTCCACCGGATCCCACTCCCAGTATCCGCCCCAGCCGAGCACCGAGTACGCCCAGTGCGCGCCCAGCATGATGCCGACGGTCTGGAAGCACCACGCGACCATCGTCCAGCGGCGAGTGATGTGAATCCACTTCTCGCCCGGATAGCGCCCGAGCAGCGCCGCCAGCGCAAACGCGAACGGCACGGTGAATCCCGTGTAACCGAGATAGAGCATCGGCGGGTGGATCACCATCTCGGGGTACTGAAGCAGCGGCGTGAGGCCGGTGCCCTCGGAGAGTCTCGCGACGTGCATCGCTCCGGCAGCGTCGGCTCCGCCCAAGACCTTGAAGGGCGTCGCGACGAAGTTATTCAGCGTAAGGAAGAAGATCTGCACGCCCGCGAGCGTGACGCCCACGTACGGCATCAGCTCCGGATGCCTCTTGCGGTTCAGGAAAAGTGCGAGGAACGCGTAGACCGAAAGCAGCCAGCTCCACCACAGCAGCGAGCCTTCCTGCCCCGCCCAGAGCGCCGCGAACTTATAAAACGCCGGGAGGGCGCGATTGCTGTGCGACGCGACGTAGGCCAACGAAAAGTTGTCGGTGAAGAAGAAGTACTCGAGCGACGCCACCGCCAGCGTGACCAGGCCGAAGACCGCCATGCCTGCATTTCGCGCGGACTTCGTCAGCAGCGCGCGCCGCGTGAGGATTCCCGCGATCCCGGCGCCGAAGGCATAGACCGCCGCTAGGAATGCGAGGAGCAGCGCAAACGAACCGAAAACATCCAAGGGTTCCCCCCGAAGTTGAAGATGATCCTAGCTCTGGCCGGCGCCTGCGGACGCGCCGGGAGTGGCTTCGTACTTAGAGGCGCATTTCGCCTGCACCTGATCGGCAGTGAACCGGCCGTCCGGTGTCAAGTGCCCTTCGACGAGCGCTTGCGCGCCGTCTTTGAACGTGTCGGGAAGGGGATCGTGGCCGGTGTAGCTCACTGGCAGACCCCTGCCCTGCTCCTCGAGAACAAAGTCGACGCGGCCATCGAGACGCGCGATCGATCCCGCGCGGACATTCCCCGAGACGCGCATGCGCTGGTGAAGCGTTCCGCCATGCAGTGTCGAAAGCTCGGAAATGGTGTGGTAGTAGGTCTTGCTCTGTGTGTAGCCTACGTAGGCCAGCGACAGAAGCGTCGCGATGATGATTCCCGAGCCGAACAGAAACTTTCCACGGGCCTTCATTTTGCACTCCCCATTCCCGTCTCTCGGTACGTGACACGGGCATTCTAGCACAACGTCTCCGAAACACGGCCGAACGCCGATCGGCGCAAAGGCAACGGCGAAAGGCGGGTGAATCGCCTCATTCGGGGGGGGGTATTTTCTTCGTGTCGTCCGGTTTGGTGGCTCGGGTAAGTCTGCCGAGGGCGAGCCGAGCGGTGGCTTGCCTCAGGACGGCTGCAACAGTCCGATTTCGATCCGATTGCGTCCGAGGTGTTTCGCGCGGTAGAGAGCCGCGTCGGCGCGGCTCACCAGTTCACTGAACTCGGGAGCCGTCTTGCCGAAGAATCCGGCGACGCCCAAGCTCGCCGTCACGGTCACTGCCGGGCCGCCGAAAGAGAATTTCTCTTCCGCAAACTGATTGCGGATACGCTCGACCACGATGCGCACACCCTCTTCGTCCGTGTGCGTGAGCACCTGAAGGAATTCCTCGCCGCCGATCCGCCCGGAGATATCGGAATATCGCGTGTTGGCCTTCAGGATTTCGGCGAACCGCTTTAGCACGGTGTCTCCGGCCTCGTGCCCATAGGTGTCGTTCACGTTCTTGAAGTGATCGAGATCGATCAAAACCACCCAGAAGGCAAAGCCGTGCCGGGCGGCGCCGCTGAGCTGGCGGCTGCCCCAGGTCACAATCGCGCGCCGGTTTGGCAGGCCCGTCAGAGGATCGGTAAGGGCCAGCTCTTCGAGAAGGTGGTTCTTGCCCTCGATCTGACGATGGAGATCGACGAGCCTCAGCCCGACACGGACGCGCGCCAGCAACTCATCCGGGTCGAAAGGCTTGGTCAGGTAGTCGTCCGCGCCCGCGGAGAGCCCTTTGACGACGTTTTCCTTTTCGGCGTTGCTGGTGAGGATGATGACGTACGTGTAACCTGATTCGCTGTTCGCGCGGATTCGCTGGCAAAGCTCGATGCCTGTCATATCGGGCATCACCCAGTCGGTGATGACGAGCGAGGGGTGTTCCCGCTCGAGGATCTCAATTGCCTCCTGGCCGCTCTTCGCGACCAGAACCGAACAAGAGCCCAGCGAGAGAGTTCGCTCCACGAGTCTGCGATAAACCACAGAATCGTCGGCGACCAGCACCTTGAAGCCGCTCGCAGGGACCTTCAGTTGATCCGAAATGGTTCCGGGGGCCCCGTGACGCGAAAGTGACTGATCGAGTGGTTCCGTGGAATCGGCTGTCAGAGTTTCGACGCGAGGCGGTGTGGGCTGCTTAGGCGGCATGGTGAATCTACTGATTCGACGCGTCGCTCAATTCATCCGCGACAGTCGCGGGAGTGGTGTCTGTTTCGTTCGCGTTCTTGGTCAATCCGAGCTTCGTGCGCAGGCAGCCGACCAACTCAGGAGCCAGTTGTGCGATGTTCATCCCCTCGGAGACGATGAATTTGCAGCTCAGAATCGGGCGGGCCTGATCATCGTCGGATAGCTGGCAGTCCACGCGACAGTACTGGCATTCCTGATTCCAGCAAAAGCGGCCGTACGGGATCGTTTCCGGGCTGATGAACTGGAAGGCGCGGAGCAGCGAATTCTTTTCCGGTACGAGAAACGTCTTTCCCAGGATCGTGATTTCGACGAGCTTCTCGTACGGCCGGAACACGTCCGCCATCAGTGGCGCTTCACCCTCTGCCATTTGCTTGGGCCCTCCGAATGTCTATCCAACTTAGACCAGCAGGGATGCGGGAGCAACCACACCGGCGATGGAACGTGCTCAATGCTCTAATGACCCACGGAGAAGAGCCGTCTAAAGGGATCTCCTGAGATGCCGAGAACGGGGCTGGGGAATACCGGGCGAACTCAGGCTACTGCCATGCGGCTGTAGGTCTGCCCGGCTTCGGAGGGAAGCAAAGCGACGAGCGTGTGGACTCCGACCGGCCGACTTTCGCACGTTAGGCTTGTGATCTTGCGCACATCTTGGTGTGGCGGCGGTCACAGAGAGCCAGATACCGCTGTGGGAACCTCAAGCGACGGTACGGGCCGGTGAAAGTGATACGAGCCCGAGGGAGGCAACAATGGGAGGAATACCGGCACCGCTGGCCTACTTGTTGATGGCGTGTGGCCTAACCACGGCTGTTCTGGCGATCCTGGTGATCTACGGGGACACCTTGTCAATGAAGGAACAGGACCAGCTGTACCTCGACAAGGCTGAACAGGAGATGGCCTCCGAGCAACGGGTGCTCATCGGGAAGATGGATCGCCTGAAGAAGGTGATCATCGTCCTCGCGGTGATCGCGGGCATCTTGGTGCTGGCGAGCGCAGGCGTGTGGCTCTGGATCGGACTTACGAGATAGTGAGCGGCCTGGCCCCAGCTAGCGATTCGAAGAAAAAGTTGGTACCTGCCCCGTAACAGTAATTGTGTTGGGCTAACGGTCTGTCAACTTAGGCCGAACCAGCCATTTGCCAGCGCATGACTGGCGACGCCGACGTAGTAACCCTCCAATACGTCCATGGGAACCCGCACCTTGATCTTCATTCAATGAAGTGATTGCTTGAATTGACGCAAGTTCATGATGTGCTTACACAGAAAGTAGAACTTTCTAATCAACTCCTTAGGAACCGTTTATACCGTCCGTGTGACACTTTCACGGAAACACAAAGCTCATTCGGAGAGCAAAAAATGTCGCCTTCGATGCAAGTCTCGCACGCGCAGTCGCGGGGGAGAGGCACGACGATGAATCCCGCGAAGATTCTCTTGGTGGACGATGATCCGCTGATTCGCCGTGCTTTGCGCGCGACCCTGACGAGCGCGGGATACCTGGTCGTCGAAGCAATGACTGGCGAGGAGGCTCTCGAGAAACTTCAAGCGGAAGGCGCTGTATATATGGTCCTGTTGGATCTCAAGCTGCCGGGCATTGGTGGGCTGGAGGCATGCCGCAGGATTAGGAAAATCTTTGATATCCCGATTCTGGTAATCAGCATCCTTCGTGATCCAGAAGACAAGGTGCAAGCATCCGATGCCGGCGCCGACGATTACCTCGTGAAGCCCTTTGGTATCCGGGAGCTGCTATCGCGCATAGACGCGCTTCGACGAAGAACGGCTGCTTTGGAATCGATTCCCTCCGTTTGAAGCCTCAGGCTTGAAGGACCTTGTATTCGCCGGGGCCGTAACCGCGGCGAATGGCTATTCCCCTAGCCCGGTTCTCGGCATCTCGCGAGATCCCTTTAGATCGGCTCTTAGGGCTGTGCCAATTGCTCATTTTGCAGATTCTACGTCAGGATTCCTTACAGGCGGCTTGTTCGTCGAGAAGATTGGTCGGAGTAAGAGGCCAGCGCCATGGGAGAAAAAACAATGGTGAGCTGGCCGTAGTGCCTGGTAAACGCGGAAACCGGACGTAGTTTCCGACTGTCCCACTCCACGTCCACTGCACGGGATGATTTAGTCGGTTATCTGCGCTCTTTCCCGGCTCTTCCTGCATTTTTCGTTAGATGCCAAGCGTCACACCAGGTGCATAGATAGGCTCGAAGCTCCTTTGGCGCATTGGCGGTTGCGATCTGGTGTGCGGCTGTCGCCAGAGCTTCACCTTCGCTTGCGTACTTCCGCTTCCCGCTGACCGGACATTTTGATTCGTTGTCCACCACGAGCCCTTCCGGAGATTCTTCTTTGCCGTGATTCAGTCATTCGCCTTTACGACTTTTCCAGTTTGTGCGAGGAACCCCAATCATGCCCACATAGGCTGGTGCGTGTGGCGTTAAGCCGAGGCGGGCGCCCCGGCGCAGCAAATCACGCCGTATACGACCCACAGCGCTCCGAGTCTCTTTTGGGCGGCATCGAAATTCTGCATTGGCGCACCCCCGAGCCCATTCTATTCTGATCAGGCGAAGAACCGCCCCATCCGCCGGAACTTCTCCTACCGTCGGTCGGATGCCGCGGAAACTCAGGCTACGGCCATGCGGCCGTAAGTCTGTCCCGCCTCGGAGGGAAGTAGCGCGATGAGCGTGTAGACTCCCACGGCTGTCCCGAACGGAATGTTGATCAAGGAAAGGAACGCGACGACCAAAGCGAGCACGCGCGCCCACCGCTTGCGCTGCCACAGCCCCCACGCCGTGACGAAGCCGATGATTCCCGCCGCCACGCTATAAACGAATGTGGCCGCATAGACGGCGTGAAGAAGCTCCGCGATAGGCAGGGCGTTCACGTCGCGCGGAACGAAGTTCGACAACATGGGCACGAAGTAGTGGCTGAACGCCAGCGTCCACACGCCCATGACAATGTGGAAGGCGCTGTAAACCGCCCAGCAAACGGCCAGCACCTGAAGGTGCGTGTTCATTTTCTCCGTCGCGGTTTCCACCGCCGCTGCCGGCGCACTCGCGGAAAGAGGCCGCCCGCAAGCGCTGCAAAACTGCGCTGCGTCGTCGAGTTGTTTGCCGCAATACTGGCAGAACACGCTTCGCCTCCAACCGGGGCGGAATCGGCACGATGACACACCCGTTCGGTCCTTGTGTCAAGCGAAGCAGGATCCAAATCGGAAACTCCGGTCAAGAACAGGTCTCTCGATTGCGTCCTGTGCTCCTCAGATGACGGCGGGAATGGCAGAAGTTTAGGGCCCCGCTGGAGATTGACACCGCCGGCGCGGCGGGCGTATGGTTCCCTCGCAAGGCAGTTCACCCACGGTTCGGCCAGACACTCAACCAGTTCAGGAGGAGACTTCAAATGCGTAAGCTGCTGGTATTACTCTCTGCGCTCGGATTGGCTGGCGCTTTATACGCAGCCGGTTCGTTCTCGGGAACCTGGAAGCTCGACACCGCCAAATCGAAATACGAATCCGGCCCAGCTCCCAAAGAAACAACCATCACGGTGCAAGAAGGCAACGGCATGACCGATGTGACCGTGACAGGAACCGACGGAAGCGGGAAACCTGTGGCAACACACATGACGCATCCGACCACTGGAGGCCCGGTCAAGTTCCTGGAAGGGGGACCCACGGACGGGAGTATTGAAAGCGTAAAGCAGATCAGTGCGAATACTCGCCATCTGATCGTCATGCAGGGCGCCAAGGAAGTTGCGACAGAGAGGATCACACTCAGCGCCGACGGCACGACGATGCGAATAGTGGTGAAAGGTATGCTTCCCGACGGCAAGCCGTTTACAGACGTGGAAGTGTTCGAAAAGCAGTAGCGCTCGAAACGCTCTACAGAAGCGCGTCTCAAGTAGTGTTTGGGTAAATCAGCTGCTTTTGAACTGCGAATGACGGCTGCCAGGCCCCCGCGTTCAGGCGAAGAACTGCCGCCGGTCTTTAGGGGGTCGGAGCTTCAGTTCACCCTGAGCGTGGCGAACGGGCTCCGACATCAAGAACGCGGGGCGAAGCCCGTTCCATTGCGCAGTCTCTATTGCAGCATGTACTCGAGCCCAGGCGTATCCACACCGCCAAGGCCCGCAATCAAGCGAAGAACTGCCCCATGTGCCGGAACTTCTCGTACCGTTGGTCGAGGATCTGCTGCGGGGAAAGGCGTGAAAGCTCATCGAGAGAGCGGCTCAGAACCGGGTCGAGCAAACGGGCGGTGGCGGCGTGGTCGGTATGCGCGCCGCCTTCTGGCTCGGGTACGATTTCGTCGATCAGCTTCAGCTCGAGAAGGTCTCCTGCTGTGATCTTCAGCGCTTCGGCGGCCAGCTCTGCCTTGCTCGCGTCGCGCCACATGATCGAGGCGCAGCCTTCCGGTGAGATGACGGAATAGATCGCGTTTTCGAGCATGAAGATGCGGTCGCCCACTGCGGTTGCGAGCGCTCCTCCGGAGCCGCCCTCGCCCGTGATCGTGACGATGATCGGTACCGTCAGGCGCGACATCTCCCGCAGGTTGCGCGCGATTGCCTCCGCCTGGCCTCGCTCCTCGGCATCGACGCCGGGGTAGGCTCCCTGCGTGTCGATGAAAACCAGAATCGGCCGCTGGAACTTCGCGGCGAGATTCATCGCCCGAAGCGCTTTGCGGTAGCCTTCGGGCTTTGCCTGGCCGAAGTTGCGGGCCAGGCGCTGTTTCGTATCGCGGCCCTTCTGGCTGCCGACGATCATGACGGGTTTGCCGTGGAACCACGCCATGCCGGTGAGCAGCGCCGGATCGTCCGCAAAATTGCGATCACCGTGGATCTCGCTGAAGTTTTCGAATAGGAGCCGGACGAAATCTTCCGTATAGGGCCGTTGAGGATGGCGGGCCAGCAGAAGTTTTTGCCACGCGCCTAGATGGGTATAGAACTCGCGCTTCAGCTCCTCGATCTCGCGGCGGATGCGATCGATGTCCTGGGCGTTGACGTCGGTGGGATCGGTCAGGCGGCTGAGAGCGTCGACGTCGCGCTCGAGTGCGTCGATCTCGGTCTGGCGCTGCTGCTCTCTCTCACTGGAAGTCCTGACTGCCGGCCGTTCGGGTCCTGTGACCGCGTCGGAGATCGCAGGAGGGTTATCTTCTTTGCCCGGAGTTTCAGCGGCTCGCTTCTTTTCCGCTTCCAGTTGGCGCTGTTTGGAAAGAGCGCGTATGCGGCGAAGGCGCTCGCGGGCCAGCTTGCGTTTCTCTCGCGAGTTGGTCATTGCACCACCGCGACGGAATCGCTGCCGCAGATTTCGCGGACGCGCTCCAAAAGCTCCCGGTCCGCTTGAACGGCGCTCGAGGCTTCGAGCGTCGCTTCGCTGCCGTCGTCCTTCACAAGCTCGAAGGCAACGCGACAGCGGCCGGGGTGGCTCGAGAACAGTTCGTGGAGCTCGTCGAGCGCTCCCGGATCGATCGCGCCGAGGTCCACGCGCACGCGCAGCAGGCTGGGTGCGCCGTTCGAGGACTTCGCGGCTAACTGGTCGAGCAGGCGCGCATCGGCGACGATCACGCGGGTGCCCACATCCTCGACCGCCACGCGGCCCTTGATCAGCAGCGGCGTCGCAGCCTTCAAGATCGGCTCGAGTTTCTGGAACGCTTCGGGGAAAACCAGCGCCTCGATCACGCCGGTGCGGTCCTGTAGCGTCAGGATGGCCCAGCGGGCGCCGCGGCGCGACCTCATTGGACGCGATTGGACGATGATCCCGGCGACCACAATGTCCTCTCCGTTGCGTCGGCCTTCGAGCGCCGAAAGCTCGACTGCCTGGAGGTCTTTCAGGCGTCCTGCGTATTTGTCGAGCGGGTGGCCGGAAATGAAAAAGCCGAGAGTCGAGTATTCGGCGGCGAGCAGTTCGTGCTCGGGCCATTCCTCGACATCCGGGAGGTTTTCGGGTGGCGGCGCGACCGGCGTGGCCTGGCCGCCCATACCCCCGCTAATAAACAACCCGTGCTGGCCGCTTTCCTTCGCTCGTTGCAGCTTTTGCGCGCGTTCCACGGCGCGGTCGATCACCGCAATCATCTGCGCGCGATGCGCGCCGAGGCCGTCGAGCGCACCCGCCCGCACGAGACTCTCCAGAACCCGCTTGTTGAGAAGACGCGCGTCCACCGATTCGCAGAACTCAAAAAAGCTCTTGAACTGGCCCAGCGCCTCGCGCGCGGCAAGGATTCCCTTGACCGTATTCTCGCCGACGTTTTTGATGGCCGCGAGGCCGAAGCGAATGTTGTCGCCGACGGGCGTGAAATTCATGTCGCTCGAATTGACGTTCGGCGGAAGCACCGTGATGCCCATACTGCGGGCTTCGTTGATGTACTTCACCACCTTTTCGGTGTTGCCGGTTTCCGACGTGAGCATCGCCGCCATGAATTCGACCGGATAGTGCGTTTTCAGCCAGGCCGTCTGGTAGGCGAGCAGCGCGTACGCGCACGAGTGCGATTTGTTGAAGCCGTAGCCCGCGAATTCGGCCATCAAATCGAAAATTCTCTCGGCCTTCTTTGCGGGTACTTTGTGCGCCTGGCAACCCGTCAGGAATTTTTCGCGTTGCGCGGCCATCTCTTCTGGCTTCTTTTTTCCCATCGCGCGGCGAAGCAGGTCCGCATCTCCGAGCGAGAATCCCGCGAGCCGGTTCGCGATCTGCATCACCTGTTCCTGGTAGACGATGACGCCCAGCGTCTCGGAGAGGAACTCCTCGAGCTCCGGCAGATCGTAGGTGACTTTCTTCTTGCCGAGCTTGCGGGCGATGAAGTCGTCGATCATGCCGCCCTGAATCGGGCCGGGGCGGTAGAGCGCGTTGAGAGCGGTCAGGTCCTCGAGGCGGGTCGGCTGGTAGCGCTTCAGGATGTCGCGCATGCCGTGCGATTCAAACTGGAAGATGCCGGTCGTGTCGCCTCGCGAGAAAATCGCGTAGGTCCTGGCATCGTCGAGGGGGAGAGCGCTGAGATCGAGATCGACCCCGCGGTTCTGCTTCACGAGTCGAACTGCGTCGTCGAGAACCGTGAGCGTCGTCAGGCCGAGGAAATCCATCTTCAGGAGGCCGATCCGCTCGAGCGCGTTCATGTCGTACTGCGTCGTGATTTCGTCCTTGTTCGACTTGTACAGCGGAACGATCTCCGTGAGCGGACGCGGAGAAATCACTACGCCGGCGGCATGGGTCGATGCGTGGCGCGCGAGACCTTCGAGGCGCAGCGCTACTTCGACCAGCTCCTTTACGCGCTCGTCCGATTTGCGAAGCGACTCGAGCTGCGGCGTTTGCTTGAGCGCGTCTTCGAGTTCGATGTTGAGCGTGGTGGGGATCATCTTTGCGATCTTGTCCACTTCGCCGAACGGCATATCGAGCGCGCGGCCCACATCCTTGAGGGCGGCTTTGGCGGCCATCGTTCCGAACGTGATGATCTGCGCCACGTTCTTTTCGCCGTAGGTTTTCCGGACGTACTCGATCACTTCGCCGCGCCGGCGCATGCAAAAGTCGATATCGATATCGGGCAGCGAGACGCGCTCGGGGTTTAGGAAGCGCTCGAACAGCAGGTCGTATTGCAGCGGATCGACGTCCGTGATTCGCAGCGCGTAGCTCACCA
>Ga0187872_10004258_pt1 | contig 10865 bp, 15 predicted proteins | sample June2016WEW_16_4_FD_132973 | JGI IMG/M metagenome (GOLD analysis project Ga0187872, IMG submission 132973) | Peatland microbial communities from SPRUCE experiment site at the Marcell Experimental Forest, Minnesota, USA - June2016WEW_16_40 | ecosystem: Environmental > Terrestrial > Soil >...
ACCCAGTGGGAGCTGACGGACGGCATCAACGGGGACGCCCGCCGGTGGGAAGACCTGCGCCCCTGCGCGGCCGACTACGTCCACGGATGCAGGCTCCGCCCGCTGGTGCACGTGCCCCCCTCGGGCGAGAACTTCCTCGACGCCGGATCGGGGCCGATCGACGACGACGACTACTGGTCGTTCTCGAAAAACTTCCAGAAGAGGTACTGCGTAGACTTCTCGCAAACAGCGCTCGACCGTGCTCGACAGAGGCTCGGAGACCGCGGAGTCTACCTCCGGGGCGACTTCCTAGACGTCGACCTCCCACCAGACCACTTCGACTGTACCCTGTGCTACTACGTCCTGTTCCACGTCTCCGCGGGCCTCCAGGAAGAGTTCGTCCGCAAGATGCTGAGGGTGACGAGACCCGGGGCCCCCGTCATCGTCACCTACACCAACCACGACGACCTGCTCGCCAGCAACCCGGAGCTGCTGGATCTCCTCAGCACCAGGTTGCCCACGGGAACCTCCCACCCCTACTACCACTCCCACCCCCAGAACTTCTGGCAGAAATTCGAAGACGTGGCCGACGTGGAGCTGCACCCCCTGCGCACCCTCGAGACCCTCGCCCACAAGCTGCTCGTGCCAGACGGGCAGGCGGGACGCGACCTGCTCAACCTGCTCTACCAGGCGGAAGAGGCTCACCCCGACTTCTTCGTCCGCCGCGGACACTACTACACCGTGACCCTCCGGAAGCGACCATGATCTACATACCCCGAACGTTCCACCGCGTGTGGCTGGGCCAGGCCGCGATGCACCCGCAGCTCGTGGAGTGGGAGCGTGGCTGGGCCGCCCTGCACCCCGGCTGGCAGTCCAAGACCTGGCGCGAGGTGCCCGGGCTGCCTCGCCACGTGCTGGCTGCCGGCGACGACCTCATAGAGTGTCGGCACCCCGACTACCTGGCCCGGTGCCAGACCCTGGCCAAGAAGTCAGACGTCTGGCGCTATGAGATACTCGAGCAGCTGGGGGGCGTCTACCTGGACTGCGACTTCGCTCCCCTCAAGTGCATCGAGCCCCTCCTCGAGGACGTCCGCGCCTTCGCCGGCCTGTGCCGCACCAGGTACCCCCATAAACCTTCCTACGCCCTCGAGGTGGGGTGCTCCATCATGGGAACCGTACCAGGACACCCGTGGCTCCAGGAGCTCGTGGCTAAGACGCCCAAGCAGGCGCCAGACGCGGAGCACATGCTGTCCCTGGCGTTCATATTCACGACCGAGACGGTGGCCAACCACTCCGACGTGGCGCTGTACGACCCCGTCACGTTCTACCCGATACCCTGGGACCGCTGCCCGGTGGGACAGCCTCCCCGGCTCCCGGACCCGTCCCCCGACACCTACGCGATCCACAGCTGGGGGTCCCGCTGGATCCCCGAGGGACTGCGGATCCTCCCCACAGGATGAGAGATCACGACCATGCGGAGCTGCCCCAACCCCTTCGAGCGATTCGAGATCAAGGTAGACGGAGACGTCTACTGCTGCTGCGAGGGCTGGCTGCCCAAGCGACTGGGCAACGTCTTCGAGCAGGACCTGCGCGAGATCTGGCTCGGAGAAGCGGCGCGCGCGATCAGGGAGTCCGTGCTCGACGACAGCTTCCGCTTCTGCACCATGTGTCCCTACCTCCCGGGACCGCGGGGACCCGTCACGACAGATCCTCCCCCCGATAACTACGCGGATCGCATCAAGGTGCTCAAGCTCGACTACGACCAGTCGTGCAACCTCACCTGCCCTAGCTGCCGCGTGTGCCACTCGAGCAACTTCGTCGACGGTGCGAAAGTCGCCAGGATCGGCGAGATCGTCATGAAGAGCGGGATCCTCGACGTCACCAGGCGCCTCTACGTCACGGGATACGGCGACCCGTTCGCCTCGGAGCACTACTGGCACCTCCTCACCCACCTCCCTGCTCCGCCGGCCTACCCCGACCTGGAGGTGTTCCTGCACACCAACGGCATTCTCCTCGACGCCGAGCACTGGGAGGAGCTGGGGCCCACGCGCGACCGCGTCGCCGAGGTAGGCATCTCCGTCGACGCCGGTACGCCAGAGACCTACGCGATCAACCGCCGGGCCTCCTGGCGACGCCTCTGGGACAACGTGAAGATGATCGGCCGGCTCCAGGCAGCCGCTCGCGCGGATCGCCCCATGCTCGGCATGTTCTACACGGTCCAGGCGAACAACTTCCGCGAGCTGATACCCTTCGTACAGATGGCCTGGGATCACAACGTGAGGTGGATCTCCGTGACTCCCCTGCGCAACTGGGGCACCTACACGACGACAGACTACCTGTCCCGCGCGGTCCACCTGCCGGGGCACCCCGACCACCTAGCCTTCAAGGAGGTGATCGAAGATGCTCGCCTGACCCAGGACAAGCAGGTCGTCCTCGCCCGGTTCGACCCCTCGTTCACCGACCAGCACGTCATAGGTGAACCAGGATCCCTGCTGTCCCCTACCCCGTAGACGAAAGAAAACAACATGGCCTCCCTATCTCGCATACGACACAAGAAACCCCTGTCCCCCGAGCGCCGACGAGAGCTGCGAGCTCTCGCCAGGCGCGACGTCACGACGACGCGGCTCGAGGAACCGAAAAAGCAAGAAGTCGACGGCGCCGACCGCCTACCCAAGAACTGACCAAGACCGCCGTGCCCGTCCCGTTCTTAAAGCTCGTGGTCAACAACATGCGTGATCCCCCGGACGATCCTCCCCGAACCGCGGGTCTCCCGCGGCGCCCCCAGCGGCGGGAAGAGTGCGAGGTCGCCGACGTGTGCCCGCGGTGCGGCGGAGTCGTCCACTTCGTCCAGGACGCGGAGGGCGACCTCACCTGCCCGGAGTGCCGAGCGGAGGTCGCCTACCACTACGAGACCGACACCTGGGTCGTCTACGACCAGCGGGCCCCGGAGGCAGAGTACGCCGCTAACGCGAGCCTCCTGCCCGAGGTGGTGTTCCGCCGCTGCCGCCCCTGCGTCTACGTGAGCTGCCCCCACAACAACTACCTCAGCATCAACGAGGCGTCTGGCAAGATCAAGCTCACGTGCCCGGAGCGCGAGCCCTGGGACGTGGTGCCCGACGACAGCTGCTCGCTCGACGTGGCGGACCTGGGACCGCAGACCCTCGAGCGGGTAGGCAGCATCATGGGACTCACGCGCGAGCGCACGCGCCAGATAGAGAAGCTGGCGGTGACCCGGCTCCAGCACACCCTGGCGAAGCACAGCTCGGAGATCGAGCGCGAGCTCGACCTGACCGAGCTACGAAAGCTGCTCCAGGAAGCCCCCAGGGAATTCGCGCCTCGATACTGGAGGCGCGACCGATAGCGCCTGCTCCTGGGCATGCTGGTAGCAGCCCCCGCACGCGAAGTCACTCTCGGTAGCGCACTGGTCGTCGACGTAGAGCACGAGCGCGCCGCACCCCGTGCAGCGCCGCCAGCGAGCGAAGGTGGTGAGCACCTGGACTAGGTTGAGGTCGACCAGGAGGTCGAGGGAGATCACGACGCTCGCCTCACGGTGAGAGACCTGGACCACAGGTCGGGAGTCGCGATGTCGTCCGGCACTACCACCTCGGCCGTGCTGCCCCGGACCGTCTTGACCGAGAGGACGGAGCGGGAAGCGCCCCGGTCGACCCGCCAGCCGGCCCACGCGACCTCGCGAGCGAACATCTCCAGCGAGCAGAGGACGCGGTGCAGCTCCTGCCGATCCTGGAGGACGATCCGAGCCGCCTCGCCCGCGCGCGTGAAGACCTTCGCCATGATGACTTCCCCGCTGATCACGACCACACCTCGCAGTCGACGTCGACGGCGATCGGGTTCAGCGACCCGTCCAGGCCTGCCACGGCGTGCTCCCAGGTGCGCCGCGCGAGCTCCTCGTCGTTGTAGTAGGTCGCGACGGCCAGCTCGCCCGCGCAGACCGCTGGCATCTCGGCCGTGACGGTGAGCCTGTCGCGCGCCTCGGGGACCTCCCCCGTCACCGCCAGGGCCTCGCTGATCTGGTCGGCCACCGACATGTCCTGTGCGCCCAGCATGGTCAGTTCACCGTCAAGATGGCCGCGAGGGGGACCCAGGCCACGTAGGCGTCGCGCCCGGCCCCGTCGCCGCACACGCGAGCGTCGCCGAGCAGCTCGATGAGGTGATCGAGCATCACCACCCCGGCCGACTCGCGAAAGAGCTTGATCCCCTCCTCGGTGAGCGGCTTCGCGGCGCTCCCGCGCGTCCCGTACTTCTTGCTGTCGATCTTGCTGGTCATCATGGCGCCTCCTTACAACACCAATCCTAACCGACAAAGAACCAGGTGTCAAAATGTAATTTTTGACTTGGCAGCTAAATGCTGGAAACTACTCGTGTTTTTACTGATTTTTTCAGTGAGTTTCCGAAGATTCACTCGGATCCGGCGACGTATTCCGGATCGACGGCCCACGTGGTGAACACCTGCTTCGGTCCACGAGCCGTCTCAACGATGAGCTTGGGAAACGAGGCCAGCTCGAAGAGCAACCTACCGTGATAATCCCCCCTCCTGCAGTACTGAGTTTCGCGGACCTCCAGTCGAAAGGGAGACGCCTGTCCCACTACTCGTACCGCTTCTGCTCGAGCGATCAGGGACCTCCCCACGTATGCCCTCGCCGAGTCGGCGAGGCGCCCTCCGAGAAAAGCATCGTCGTAGGCATACACCACCCTGACCCCCGAGATGAGGTCGTAGGAGAGCCTCTTCCGGTTCCGGTCGTCGAATATGGATATGCCCAAGGTCCCCAGAGAAAAGTTCTTCTCGAGGAGCAAGGTCATGCCGTGGTTCAGCTCCGATGTGCTATCGCCCTCCTCTGCGCGACGAAGTACTCCGTGATCGAGAACCAGGGTGACTATCCGTATGACAGACCTCTTCCCTCCGAATGAGATTATGGCGTCCAAGTCAGCCGCGTCGACGTGCTTCAGGCTCTTCAGTACCAGGTCCCCGAACGCGGTGACCTCTCCCTGGCTCACTACCCCCTCCTTCGTCTTAGCGAACAACGACGAGGAGATCGTCATCCCCAAGATCGCCACCAGTATCCCCACAATCCAGACGCTCCTACCGCCCGCTCGCGACCTCGTCCCGCGCCCCGCCTCATCAAACAGACACGTGCCCTTCACCGATGTCATTCTCTGATCTCCTTCCACTTCCCGATAAGTTTTTTCAGTAACCGAAGGTGATGCTGTTCAAACAGAGGTCCGTGACCGTGATCGCCTCCGTCTCGGACGCCGTGACCTGCAGCCCGACCTGGTCGATCAGGGGTATGTCCGCCGCCGTGAGCTGCGTCCCCGGCGTGTACCCCTGGCACTCGGTGTTGAAGCCCACGAAGGAGTAGGCAGTCCCCGACACGACCTGGTTCAGGCAGTAGTTAGCTCCCGACGGATCCGTCGACCTGTGGAGCTCGATCCGCACGTTCGACGTAGGCTTGCCCGTGAAGTTCACCGTGATGGTCGAGTAGGACACCCCGATCGGGGTATCCGGCGGCTGCGTGGCGTCCACGCCGATCTCGATCCCCCAGTTGTTGGTGTAGTCAGCACCGAACACCATGGGGATGTACCCCGTGGCGCATAGAGCTTTCGACGAGGGCCAGGATGTAAACACGCAGCGACCATCCGACCTCGACGTGCATATGGGAGACTCGAGTATGTCCTGCGCGCCCAGCGCGATCCAGGCCGAGCCTGTCATGGCGCCCACCGCCACACCGTTCGAGAAGGTGACCGTGCTCGGCGGAGGCAGGACGTCGACCACGAGGTCGGGAGACCCGGACGACAGTAAGTCTGGGGCGCCCAGGTCAGGTTGCGCCGGAGCCTTCAGGTCCGGAGCAGGCAGCACGTCCGCTGCCAGCAGGACGTCCGGTGAGCCGACCGCCTGGACGTCGGGAGACGCGGCAACCAGGTCGAGCCCGGGCGACAGGACGTCTCGCCCTCCGACAGCCAGGTCGGGCCCCGGAGGCAACACGTCGGCCGCCGGCCTGGCGTCGGGAGCGCTGATCGGCGCGGAGTCCGCGTAGACGACGTCGGGCCTGGCCGGCGCCTCGTCGGGAGCGACCGCCGGACCCGCGTCCGGGTGCGAGACCGTCACCTGCGACGCCTCCACCCAGGCGTCCGAGTTACTGCTCGAGCCGACGGTCCCACCGACCGCCTGGACGCCTGGCCCCTGCAGACCCGACGCATTGACCGAACAACCCACTAGGAGTACCACCGCGTACAACTTTGTCATGACTCAACCCTCATCTGCACACTTGTGTGACTCGATCGCCTGCACCAACGACCTCACGCGCCTCACCGCCCTATCATACGCCCGCTGACGCTCTCCTGTCGACAGGACACCCAGCTGCCGGCGCGCCCTGACCTCCGTGGCCTTGGCCGCGACGAGGGCGACTCCCTCGGGCCGCGAGCACCCGAGGACGGCCTCCCCCAGCTCAGCCATGTCGACGAGGAGAGCCACTGCTACCTCTCCAGGTCCGACACCATCCTCGCGACCGCCTCGGGAGTCCACTGCCACACCGGACGCGCCGCAGGCAGTCCCTGCTTCTGGCTCGCCGCTATCAACGCGTCGACCGCGTCGGTGAGGCGCCGGTGGGCCCTGATCCCCTCCGCGTCGGACGCCTTAGTGCGCGAGCGGCCCACCCCGTTGATGTAGTAGACCACCAGCTCGTTGGAGGCCTCGAGTACGGTCGAGCGGGCGACCCGGACGGAGTCGGCGGCGTCGCGGATCTCCATGCGCCGGACGTGTGCCCGGGCGTACATCTTCGAGGCCTCCGACGCCCGGATTCTCCCGCTCCCCACCTGGTCAGTGAGGGCGGCGAACAGCTCCTGCGGGGTGACGGACGCCATCGCCTCGAGGGGAGGAAGCTCGGCGGGGAGCTGGATGTCGCCCGCGCGCTTCCTCGCCGCCTGCTCCGGGGTCCTCACGATCTTCACTGTAGTAGCCATCGCTGATACCTCCTGATTTGCAATTCTAAACCGTCCAGAACCAAGTGTCAAAATATAATTTACGTGCCTGGCGACCAGAAACCACGCTCGAGCCACCAGTTCCACCTGATGCGACGATCATCGGGATTACCCAGTCCCTCAGAGACGTCTTCCACTCCCCCGACGACGCGGCCCTTAAACTTCAGCTCGGCAGGACGGCGCAGCGTCTTGAGCCTCGCCAAGATCCTGTCTTCGTCCTCGCGACTGTCAGCAGGGAACGACTCCATGCGGCCGGCCCCGCGCCTGTCGGTCCAGAGCAACTCAGCGAAGCTCATGGATCACCCCACCGACACGAGGCCGACCGGACACTCCACGCCGGCCTCGGCCCCTGCGTCGTACGCCACTACAGCCGCGCTGCCGACCACGAGAGCCTTCTTGCGCGACCTGGAGAAGAGGACGAACTTCCGGCCGTCGGGTCCCTCGAGGTGATAGACGTGCTGCTTCACCATCGGCCTGGCGTACTCGGCCCAGGCTCCGAGCTTCACCTGATCCGGATTGGCCGCCACCATCGGCCCCGGCACCTCCCTCACCTCCTCGGACACCACCTTGGCTCGGGCGACGAGTGAGCAGCGGGTGATGATCGTCTGAGCGTACGCTGCCCCGGTCGTCCCGTCCTTGCGCTGGGGCGCGCGCATCTCGTGCTTCTTCACCATGGCATTGAAGGCCACCACCTGCCCCACCTCGAGTCCCATGTCCTTCGAGGCGAAGTACACGAACGCGTTGCCCACCTCGTCGACGAAAGAGTAGATGTGCGTGACGCCGAAGTCGTTACCCCGCTCGTGGTGAGACAGGACCTTGAGACCCTCGAACACCTGCCGCTCGCCCACCGTCCCCTGGTGCTTGGAGCTCTCGACCATCTTCTTCCAGGACTCGCGGCGCGCCCGGCTCTCGACGTCGCGCTTGTAGAACTGGATGGAGGAGGCGACCAAGCCGGCGAACTTCGGGTGAGCTATCCCCGAGGCCATCGCCACGCGCAGGGAGCTCTCGTAGTCGCTGAGTCCCTCGACGTCGTGCTCAGCGAAGTACTCCTCGCAGAACTCGATCGTCGCCGAGGCCAGGTTGTAGTCCTTCTCCGTGGGCACGTAGCGATCCTTGGTCTGCGGCGTGGCGTACACGCCGTGGGAGAACGCCAGGTCGCAGGTCGACGACGACCTGCAGCCCTGGTTGAAGGCGGCGGTGCGCGAGAGCCAGCCGCTCTCGCGGATCGAGCAGGCCACGTAGGGCAGGAAGTGGGCGATGGTGACGTAACGATCTGTGGAGCCCCCGCCGCCGAACTCGTCGTCTTCCGAGTCCGAGAGCAGCTCGGAGAGCGAGAACAGGATCTCGGCCTCCCGGCAGAGCGCGAGCGGGTCGGCGAGTCCGGTGTAGGCCTGCAGGCACTGCCGCCCGACCTGGCTCAGCTTGCCCTCGCGGTCCCTGACCACGAACGTGTCGGATCGGCGGCGCGAGGTGTGGCAGTGGTCGCAGTTGTCAGGCGAGGCGTCGCGGTACCTCTTGAGCTCCCCCTCCGTGACCGGGACCCCCGGACAGACGCGCAGGACAGTGCCCACTCCCTCGACGTGGGTGAGCGCCGCGACGAGGGTCCAGCCGTCGATCCGGGGCGGCCCGGGCGAGAGCAGCTCGACGTCGGCGTACACTCGCTCGGGATCCTTGCCGCTCGCCACCTTCTCGGCGTAGAGCGCGCCCACCTCGATCTCCACGCGGGCCACACCATGCCCCGACTTGCGCAGTCGATCCACGCGGCGGTTCACCACGTCGACCTGAGCCCGCAGACGCTCGATGTTCTCGGCAGGCACCTTGAAGATCCGCCGCGCGCCTTCCGTGTTCTCCATGATTAAAATTCTCTACCTGACAGAACCAAGTGTCAAGAATAAAATTTCAACCGGAAACGCGTTGACGACGTGATCGTCCGGAGATATCATGGCCCCTTGATGTCAAGCGCTAAGACTCCGGGCTGCTAGACCCACAAAGGACGACCATGGACTACACCAAGCTCATGTACGACGCGGCCAACCAGGCCTACGCGGAAGTGGTCGGCGAGCGACACGGCTACACCGGCCTGACCTACGGCCTGGCCGCCGTGTCCGAGGCGGTGGGTCAGCCGCGCGCTCCCAAGTACTTCAGTCACTACCACCACGACCCCCTGGCCGGCCTGGGAGGAGCCTTCGAGCGCGAGTCGCTCAGCTTCACCGAGCTGATGCGCCAGTGGGACGCGATGTGGTTCGGTCACGGCACCGGCCGGATGCGGCCCCTGTCCTACCCGTTCGACGACGTCGGCAGGTTCGCCCGCGTCGGCTACTACGGTTCGCCGGACCTCGACTGGATAGTACGCGAAGTCGCGCGAGAGCTGAAGGCGAAGAAGATACGGCGCGGGTCCTTGAAGTACAACACCTTCGTCAGCACGAACGCCCACAAGGTCGTGGACGCTGCCACGACTACCGCGATGACCAAAGCAGAAGAAGCGAGCATTATGAACTACCCGCTGAGAGATCTGGACCGTATTGGTGAATGACGCGTTTCTTGGCAGCCTCAAGAAATGCGGGTACTCTCCGAACGGGTTTGGTGATATGATCCGTCCTAACGAGTAAGCGCGATGCCGAACAAGAAGCCGGGAGCGCGAGAATTTTCCAAGAGGTTGCGGCCCTTTGCGGCGTTACCACCCTCGACCCTTGCAGGACTCCTGCGAAAAGGGCGGCAGTCGGCGCGTGAGTTGAACAGGAACATTCGTTCGCAGTTTGAGCTTTCGAACACCGACGGCGCGCTGCGGCTGCGATGAGCGTCGATGGTGGCCGGGCGCGCAACGGAATCAGCGTAGCCGGATTCACTCGAGCCCGCTTCGTACAGCTGATCCGCAACGGATCCCGCGTGCCAGTGGCAGCGCAGGCCAAGTACCTCGCCCGATACTGCGAAGGCCTCGGAGCGAAGACGATTGTTGTGGAGCAGCGCTACGTGGACCGTCACTATCTCGACTACCCAAACCTGTCGAAAATTCCATGCCTATCCGGTTGACGCCCCTAATCGATGGGGAGTCCGCGAATTCGTAGAAGCTCCATATATTCCTTGGCTTGGATTTCAGCTTCTCTACGGTCGTGCATGCCAAGGCATTCAACTAGGCGTTGAGCTTCTTCAGGCACTCGATAGGGACGGTGTTTCTTGAATCGTTTCCCTTGTTTGTCATGGTTCGCTTGATACCAAGCGACGTGACTCAGCTTTCCAATCACTTCTTCGACTTTGTTCTCCCAGGTTCTCACGACTTAATTCCTATCGTTTTTGTGGAGTGTGTGAACCGGATAAGCATGGTTTTTCCTATCGAGGTTGAGGGGATTGTGTCAGGCGTGTTTTCAGCTCGTGGCGAGGAGGAAGTCTTCGACGGAGAGGAGTCCATCGAGTCCGGTGTCACGCATGGTTTGTTTGGCGGTGTCGAGGATCTCGTCGGCGTGGCTCTCCTGAAAGTAGAATTCGGAGCCGTCGCTCAACCTGATGAAGACCGAGGGAACGCGAGTATTGATGTCGCAGGTTCCTCCTTCAGATCGCTCGGCGGCTGCGCGCTCGATGTAATTGCGAGCGATTTCTTCCGAGGGGGTGCCTTGAGGCTTGCGTCCAACGTAGAAAGGTCGGCCTCGCTGGTAGACTTCCCATTCGGGTCCGAGCTTGACGGCTTTCTTTTCAGCCTGGGCGCGGTTCGCGTATTGCATGGGCATGAGGGCGTCGTCGTCGCGGTGGTTGGAGCGGTGCTTGGCGACGAATTCGACGTTATCTCGAAGTACGGTGAGGAATTGTTTTGGCATGTGGCTACTCCCAGCTTGGGTGGCGCTCGGCGATGGATCCCCAGTCGCCGATGCTCACGGTGTCGGTTTTGCGCCGGTAGATGA
>Ga0187872_10004262_pt1 | contig 10860 bp, 12 predicted proteins | sample June2016WEW_16_4_FD_132973 | JGI IMG/M metagenome (GOLD analysis project Ga0187872, IMG submission 132973) | Peatland microbial communities from SPRUCE experiment site at the Marcell Experimental Forest, Minnesota, USA - June2016WEW_16_40 | ecosystem: Environmental > Terrestrial > Soil >...
CAGGCCGTATTCCCCCATCCGCCCTTTGCTCAGCAGAGCGATCAGGATCAGCGCCACCAGAGTCATCACCGCATGATCGAAAAAGAGAGCGATCCACGGCATAGCCATCGCGCGGTCCATACCGATCCGCTTGCCGACCCACACGTGGACCATCGCGTCGGGAACGAGAACGGCGAACGCCAGGCCCATGGTCGCAAGAGTCCAAAGGACCCAATTGCCCAGCCACTTTACCGTAGGAGACATCGCGCGGAATTATACCGCCGGTGCGCCGAGGGAACGCGCTAACCGGACAAGTGGAGTACTGGGCTGGTAAATGCCCGGTTATCCGACGCAATATAAAAGGGCGCCCCTTTTGGAGTAGGGTTTGGGTGCTTGCCTCAAGCCCTACAGAAAGGAACGCCCTCAATGGATAGCAAAAAGTATATCGGCATGGATGTCCACAAAGAAAGCATTTCGATTGCGGTGATGAATTCTGCTGGAAAGATCGTGATGGAATGCGTCATCGAGACGAAAGCCAGCATGATTCTGCAGTTTATCGATGGGCTGCGCGGAGACGTGCACGTCACGTTTGAAGAAGGAACCTCGGCCGCCTGGTTGTACGACTTGCTGAAACCGCACGTGACGAAAGTAGTGGTGTGCGATCCGCGAAAGAATGCCTCCATGAGGGAAGGCAACCAGAGTGACAAGATCGACGCCGCCGGTTGGCCGAGTTGCTGCGGCTCAATCATCTCAACCCGGTCTATCACGGTGAACACGGCCTGCGAAGCCTGAAGGAACTGGTGCGCAGTTATCTCACCATCACCAAAGATCTCGGACGGGTCATGTCGCGGGTGAAGGCCATCTATCGCAGTTGGGCCATTCCATGTACCGGCAAACAGGTCTATGCATCGCGCCATCGTGCCGAGTGGCTCGCGAAGATCAACGAGCCTGGAGTGCGCCGGCGGGCCGATTTTTACTACCAACAACTGGATGCGCTGCGGACGGTGCGTCAGGAAGTGCGGCGGGATTTGTTGGCAGAGGGCAAGAAACACAAGGCCTGGAAACGGCTCTGCCAGATTCCCTCGATCGGCCCGATCCGTTCGGCCGTGTTGCTTGGCATTCTGCAGACTCCGCACCGGTTCCGCACCAAGCGACAGCTATGGACCTACAGCGGATTTGGCATCGAGACACAGAGCAGCGCCGATCACCGTAGGGTCGACGGGCAGCTGCAACGAGCGAAGAAACAGATCTCCATTCGCGGACTGAACCGCAACTGCAATCACGATCTGAAGAATCTGTTTAAGGGCGCGGCGATCGTTGCCTCGAGCAAGCCCGGGCCGTTCCAAGAGTTCTACACAGCATTACTGGCCAAGGGCATCAGGCCGGAGATGGCGCGTCTAATCTTGGCCAGGAAGATTGCCACCATCGTGTTGATCGTGTGGAAGAGAGGAGCGTGCTTCGACGCCCAACATCTGAAACCACAAAGAGCTTGAGTGTCTCTGATCGAGTCCGCTCCATCTCTGGGGATTTCTCTGGCGGTGGCCGTCGGGTTCTCGAGACACTCGGGTTCGAGAGCGAGTCTCAGCCGATTAGTTAGGCGCTGTATGTCTCGGGCACCTAGTCTCACACGCGACCCTAGGCCCTCTCGGACAACCCGAAAAAGCTATAGGCCACGAGTCCCAAATAGAACTATGGTCGCCAAATTGACCACCGTTCTGCTTTGTTGGTTTCGGAACTGACAGGCTTCGTCGCGAAGAAGCGATGAAAATCGCTGGTAGAGAAAACCCAAACCACGGGGTCGCAGTGCCCCGCAACCGAGCACATGGCGCGGCAGCTGAGAACAGATCACGCTTAATCAAGTGGGCTGCAAAGCAAGAAAAATTCCAGCCGAGCGAGACGTGTTTTTTCTTGCCTTCTCCTTTTATAGAACTAATCGGGAGTTACGGAAGCTGATGGTTCCAAGCGGGCAGCCGCCAAACCCCAAGTGACGCCCTTGTTCGTCGGCTCGTTCTGAACTATTGCAGTGAGCAACTGTTCATGGATCCACAGCCGCAGGAGCTGGGACCTTTTCATGTGCCTATCGTCCCTATGAGCATCAACACTCCAGTGGCAGCATCGATGCTGTACATCGAGACGTCGTTCGAGTTGGAATTCGTCACATAGGCGAACTTTCCGGACGGATGGATGGCTATCGAGGTAGGAGATAGCCCCGCAGCTATCATACCTATGGGTGTTAAAAGCCCGGTCGTGCCGTTGATGGTGTACATCGAGACGTCGTTCGAGTTGGAATTCGTCACATAAGCGAACTTGCCCGCAGGATCTACGGCCACGGAGACAGGGTTTGTTCCGGTGGCGATCGTCCCTATAGATGTTAAGGCCCCAGTCGTGGCGTTGATCGTGTACATGAACACGCTGCCAGCCGATCCAGGGGTATTCCCATTCGCCACATAAGCGAACTTGCCGGATGGATCCACGACCACCGACGAGGGAAAGCACAATCCCGGACAATTTCCGTTTATCGTTCCTGTGGAGGTTAAGGCCCCGGTCGTGGCGTCGATGGTGTACATCGCGACGTTGCCATCAGCGCCATCCCCGTAATCATACACATCCCCCGAATTTGTCACGTAGGCGAACTTGCCAAAAGGATCTACGGTCACGGACTCGGTGTAGGCACCGTAGCCGTATGTTGACGCCGGTGGTCCTATGGACGCTAGGGCCCCAGTAGTGGGGTTGATCGTGTACATGGACACGTAGCTACCAACGCCACCATCGCAGCCGGCATTCATTACATAGGCGAACTTTCCGGTAGGGTCCACAGCGATTGATTGCGGATCAACTGCTCCTGCCGTTATGGTGAAGGTCAACGAGTTCGAGCTACCCCCGCCGGGCTCAGAATTGAAGACTGTGACCGCGGCTGTCCCGGCTGCGGCAATGTCACTCGCTGAAATCTGAGCAATCAGTCCGTTAATGCTGCCATTACTAGCGGTCGGCCGGTCGCTGCCGTTCCAGCGCACGACCGAACCCGCCACAAAATTAAGCCCAACTACCTCCAACTGATTATCTACTGAATCAACGAACTGTTCCCCTGCGGGAGCGCAGCTTGGATAGAGAACACTGATCGTCGGGACGGGGCTAGGGCCGCCGCTGGTGATGGTGAAGTTCATCGGATTGGAGGTGCCACCGCCGGGCGCGGGGTTGGTCACTGTCACGGCCGGCGTGCCCGTTGAGGCGATGGCGGCAGCCGGGATGGCCGCAGTCAACTGCGTGGAGTTGACGAACGTGGTGGTGGGCGCTGCCCCGCCGAAGTTGACCATCGAAGCTGCGACGAAATTGGTCCCGTTGATCGTAAGCGTGAGAGCCGCACCACCAGCCACGGCACTGTTCGGCGAGATCGCGGTGATCGTGGGAGTGGAGTTGGGATTGAGAGTTTGAGTCGGGTTAACTGTCGAAGCCGTGCCGCCGCCGCATCCAGCAAGGAATACAAGACTCACAATTCCCAAGATTACGAGCGTTCTCGTTGCCACTGCTTCACTCTTCATGGCAACCTCCCGTTACGGTCACCCAGCGGGTCGCGGGCAATAACTCGCGGCATTCTAGTGACATGTGTGTTGATGTACTATGGTCCTAAAAGATCCATGCTTGGGAGTCTACCATGACCGTACGCCATCGCCCGATGGAGCCGAAGGATGTTGGGGAATGTGCTGAGATCGTAGCCAAGCATCCCGTTATCGGTCCTCGCTACGGGAGCCGAATCAAGGGTTTGTCCGCGGCGTGGCTGCGCCTGCTCACCTGCGAAGCGAAGTGCACGACCGTATATTATGCGGATGATGGTCCCCGCGCGCCAATCTGCTTTGTCGGAATCTCGATATTTGTAACCGACGATTTTGTGCGCGAGTTGAAGGCACCGCCGGGTTTCTGGATGGGACCGGAGTTAGTGAAGAGGATTCTGCGCGGCGATTCTCCCGTCCTCCTAGAAGGTCAATTCGTGGAGGCAAACTCGTGTGGCGGTCTGAATCTGATTGTTTGGGAAGGTTGTTTTCGCTCAGGATTCGAGACAAATAGCGAAATCCCTGGGTACGTGATGAGCACGTTTATCGAAGAACATGCTGGCTATCTGTTGAAGGAACTCATCAGCTCACAGATTGAGAGCGTAGAAAGGCTTCGATGGACGCTCGGCTCTGGCGCCGGACTATGGAACCCCGTGGCTGGCCGCTACGAGAAGTCCTTCACGATGCCCCTCGAATACATCGTCGAAAAACCCCATCTTCTTGGCGCCACGCAAGAAATGGAGGGGACCTATCCATGGAACCGGTCCTGGATCGGCAGCCTTTTTGACTATCGACCGCCACGGTGCGGCTTCAGCCGAAGCGAGCGGCGTATGCTGCTGACGGCGCTACAAGGGGAAACAGATGAGGAACTATCCGAGAACTGAACATTTCGGTTCCTACCGTCAAGAAGATGTGGATTTCGGTTTATCGGCGGATAGACGACCGTTTGCCTGAACTGAACCCAAATCGCTCGGAGCCGGAAGTGGAGATGACGCGGCGCGGGAAGGAAAAAAAGCGCCATCTTTTGACCTACCTCCGCAAGCATCCCGAAGAACTCAGGCCTGTGTCGCAAAAGCTTTTGTCAAAGCCTCCCGCTACAGACCGCCCTTCAAGCAAACATAGATCTCCGTGAAATGCGACTGGCTCACAAGACTCAAGTCCTGATAAACGCGCTAACCGGACATGTTCCCAAGGACTAGCACTGAAGATGGCCGATTAGTCGACTTGGCGCGATCGTCAGTGACGCCAGGTTGCCAAACTGCCACGCGCCGGCCTAGGATGTTGGCCAGAATCCCATGACCCCAGAGCTGCAACGCGCCCTCAAACGACACACGCAGTGGTTCGGGTCCTACAAAGCATCCGGCGAACTGAAAAAGCTACAGGTGTGGCTGGTTGTGAACGGCGGAAAGATCGAATTCCTCACTCCGGGGAGTTCTTACAAAGTGAAGCGCGTAAGAAGGAATCCACGTGTCATTTGTTATGTGGGAAGCAAGGATGGTCCCGCTATTTCTGGAACGGCCCAGATCATTACGGACCGAGGAGAAGTGGCGCAGGTCTATCGAAAATACTGGAAGGTCCACCCGCTACGGATGGCGATTTTGATTGGACTTCGCCTTTGGATCGAGCTACTGCTGAACAAGCGAGTGGTCATCCGAGTCCAGCCTGACGAGCCGAATCCCTTAGAGGGGCTTACCGATCCTGCGAGCTGAATTTCAGAAAAACCGCAAACTCGAATGGCTTGCAAGGAGATGCAACTGCAAACACTCTTACCGCTGAAATTTCTTACGGAATGAAGATGTCCGGTAATCCGACTAACCAGGCGTTTGCCCAACTGCCTTCAAATTGGGGTCGTCATGGGAGAGCCGTCAACGCCTCTTCAGCACAAGAACGGTGCCAAGCTCGTTGAGCGCGACTTCGGTCACCTTGCCCGAGGCGTCTCGTTTGAATTCCAAGGTGACTCCATTGATCCCCTTCACATTGAAGGTCGTGCCGCGCGTCGGCACCAGTTCGAGGTCCGGCTGTCCCGGCGCGCTGGCCACAAGCGTGTGGTCCCCGCGAAGCACAATCGTCAGCGGCACCGGACTCCCCGGAATATCGTATTGCCCCGCAAAAGCCTCGACGACGCTCCGTCGCATCAGCTGCTTGTCCGGCATGCGCGTGAATACGATATCCGCCACATCAGGTTGCAAGGGTATCGACACCGTCGAAATGTCGCCGTTCAGATCCGTGTGAAACATAACGAACATCTTCTGCAGTGGGTCGAGCGGGTTCTCGGGCACCTGGAAGAGATCGTAGTGATAATGCTTCAGGGTCTCAGTCAAGCGATTCAGCTTCATTTGAAATCCGTCGCCGTCGCGGGTGATTGAGACGATTCCGTAGCCTGGGTTTTCGTAATCGGCCACGTACTCATCCAGATCGTGCGAGGGGTGCGTGCCCATTTTTCGCGGAACGTATCCCTTCTTCTTCGCATCTTCTTCGGATTTCTTTGCCTGCTCCTGCTGAAACAAAATCCGCTGGCTCCAGGGAGCGAGCGCAAGTCCGAGCAACCGGTCGAAGACGTTGTACGCCACCACGTTCGGCAGCCCTGTCCCGTCGAGATCGGCCAGGACGGCGACGCCGATTCCGTCCTGCGGCAGGAATGCGAATTCAGCAGTGAACCCGTCGATACCTCCTCCGTGCTCGACCAGCTTGTGGCCGCGGTACGTAGAAACGAACAAACCCATCCCGTAACTGTTCGTTCCCAACTCCGGAAAGGCTGGCGCCTCTTGAATCACCATCTGCGGAATCTGCATCTGAACGGAATTATTCTCGGAGAGAAGCTGCTTGCCTTCGAGTTTTCCACGGTTTAGGTGGAACAGCAAGTATTTCCCCAGGTCCGCCGCGCACGAGTTGATCTCACCCGCCGGCCCGACGGCGCCCTGAACGTAAAACGGGATCCGTTTCACTTCATCAGTCTCACGGTTTTTCCTATAAGGCTGGGCGAAATCCACGCTCTTCTGGGAGTCGAGGACGGAGAAATTCGTGTTCTTCATTCCGAGCGGCGCGAGCAGCCGTTGCTGCACCGCCTCCTCCCACGTGGTCCCGTTTAATTTTCCGGCCAGGTATCCGGCAGTCATGACCATCAGATTGTTGTACTGAAACGTGCTGCGGAAAGGCTTGCTGTTTTCGAGATACGGAAGCCGGTTCATTATGATGTCTTCGCGCGAAAAGTCGGACGAATACCAGACCAAGTCGTGGCGCGGCAGCCCTGAGCGGTGCGTCACAAGGTCCCGCGCGGTCATCTGCTCCGTAGCCACTGGGTCATACATGCGAAAGCCCAGCAAATAGTTGCGCACTGGCTTGTCCCAGTCGAGCTTGCCCTCGTCCACGAGCATGCCGAGGGTAGTCACGGTAAAAGACTTTGTAATGGAGCCGATCGCAAAGAGCGTCTGCGGTGTGACGGGGAGCTGCCTTTCCGTGTCGCGCATCCCGTAGCCTTTGAGAAGAACCATTTTGTCACCCTGCACGACCACTACGGCTACGCCCGGCACTTTGAAATCCTTCAACGCCTGATTCATCCAGTCATCGAAGCCATCGAGCCCGGGTTTCGCCGCTTGGCTCGTGTCTCCCGCTTGCGTCGCCCCACCGGGCTTGCGATCGAGCGAGAAAGTAAACTTTCCTCCGGCCTGCGAGAAGTCTCCACTGATTTTTTCGCCATCGAGCTTGCCGTCGAACACGGCCAAGCCCGGACCCGCTTGGAGTTCGAAATGAACTTGCGGCGATTCGAATCGAACCGCTTGCAGTGCGAGCCCCGTCGCGCCTTGCTGCGGGATATCGATTGTGCCCTGCCACGCGCCAGCGGCTTGTTTGAGATCAACATGGATTTGCAGCGACGTGCCCGGAAGCGCGATTGCGCCTTCCCAATGGCCCTCTGGGGTCGCCTGCGCGAACGTCCGGGCAGGCCATAGGAGCAGGGTCACAATGACCAGCAAGATGTGCGTGTTTGGCAGACGGCAGCGGCTCAGAATGCTTCGCATAAATCGTCTTCTTTTCCAGGCAATTGTCATGAAAGTAATTGCGACCGCGGGCGCCATCCTATCTCGAAAAGAGCGAATCTTGCCAGCCTAGGGCCTGATTAACGCGCTTACCGGAGAAGTTTCCGAAGCCATCCAAAGACCTGAGTGGCTCTTTCTCACGCTTTTCAACTACTCCCAATCACTATCTCGTGATATTATGGTGATATCATCACCGCTCAAGGAGCAAAGCATATGAACACAGATCAATTAGTGGTCAATCGTGAACGCATCGTCCGCGTACTGAGTGGCTGGACTATTTTGGTGCCGCTCGCAGCGATTCTGATTTCCGACCTCGCCTTTCTTTTCCTCCGCAAACCAAATGGTGCCCTCCTGTTCCTCAGCTGCGCAGTATTGGTCGCTGGCGCAGTTCTTCTGCGAGGATTCTTCAGCCTGCAGCCGAACGAGGCTCGTGTCCACGTTCTTTTCGGCAGCTACAAGGGTAGCGTGCGCACCAGTGGATTCCACTGGGCAAACCCGTTCTACAGCAATGATCGACGAGGGCAGCCCGGTCTTGAGAGTCGACTCGCGGGGGCGAAACCAGCCTCGATCGGACCATCTCGACGTTCTTTGGGCCGGAACAAAATCTCACTGCGTGCCCGTACTTTGAACAGTGAAAAGCTGAAAGTCAATGACAGGCGGGGCAATCCGATTGAAATCGCGGCTGTCGTCGTTTGGCGTATCGAAGACACTGCCCGAGCGTTTTTCGACGTGGATGACTATGAGAATTACGTTCCGATTCAGAGCGAATCCGCATTGCGCCATCTCGCCAACATGTATGCCTATGACGATGGAGAGGGGAATGAGACTACGCTCCGCAACAATGTCGACGAAGTCTCACAGGCACTCAGGCAAGAGTTGGAAGAAAGACTCTCAAAAGCTGGGGTTGTCGTAGACGAAGCTCGCTTGACGCATCTCGCTTATGCCCCGGAGATCGCCCAGGTAATGCTTCGCCGCCAGCAGGCAGAGGCCGTCATTGCAGCGCGGCAAAAGATCGTTCATGGTGCGGTGAGCATGGTCGATATGGCGCTGAAGGAATTGGCAGACAAGGACGTGGTTCATCCAGTTGTAAACACCGGCACGCTCTACACCTAAGGGCGACAGAATGAAAGAGCGCAAGGCCTTTCTAATGCGCATCGATCCTGCGCTTTGGGCTGAACTTGAGTCTTGGGCACAGGACGAGCTGCGCAGCGTAAACGGTCAGGTTGAAATGATTTTGCGACAGGCGATACAGAAGCGGAAAGGATCCAAATCACGGCCCGAGCCAAGACCGATGAAGCGGAAGGACGAGCGTGGCTCAGCAGAGTAGTCAGATCCACTTGGACGTATAACGCTGTTACCGGAAAAGTCCATCCCAACAAATTTTGCACTATCCATCGCATGGCTCCTTTCTGATTGTGGCCAACGCCAATAACCTACCTCAGAAAAGGCGCACTTTTATAATGCGTGAAGGACTACTTCAAATCTCCGGTAATCCGACTAACCGGGAGTTAGCAGCTTTTGATATTATCCGCCTCATGACAAGGACCTTTCTTTTAGCGGTTCTTATCCTGTTTGCGTCCACAGTCACCGCGCAAACCAATAGCCCACGAAGTGTGCCTACAACTGAGGCGATAAGTCATGTGATCCAGCGTGTAGACCCAAAGACCCCGGCCATAGCGACGGTTGCCAAGGTTGGAGGTACCGTGAAAGTGCATATTGTTATCTCTACCTCGGGCGAGGTGGCGTCAGCCGCCGCCGTTAGCGGTACGCCTTTACTTTTGCAAGCAGCTATCGATGCGGTGAAGCAGTGGAAATTTAGCCCCTTTCTGGATGGCAAGACTCCTGTCACGGTCGCCACCGACATCGAGTTTGATTTTTCGGGCGGCTCGCCCGAAAACGAAAGCGCCGTAAATCAGAAATATTACAACGCTGAAGACGGATGCAGGAGCGCGATGCAAGCCACCAAGTTCGTCGAAGCGGAAGCCAAATGCCGAGAAGCTGTTGAAATTTCGGATCAGTTACCAAAGGACGCTGTACTCGAACGCAGTGGCGCGCTATCTCTCCTGGCAAACGATATATTGAGTCAGCAGCGTTTCGCAGATTCCATTCCGTTTTATGAAAAAGCGCTCGAAATAGACCAGAGATATCGGAAGGCTGACGATGCTGACCTGGCCAGCGAATATGAGAATTTGGGTCGCGCATTCGCTTTGGCAGGAGATTTTTCGAGGGCAGATCAACTGTATGCATTGGCCGTATCAACGTTTAAGTTGGCGATTAAGAACCTGCCTTCTATGACTGAAAATTACGCTCGCCGTCTACAGAGAGCATTAAACGAATATGCCCAGATCAAAGACGCCGAACAGCAGAAAGATGCCGCATCTGATCTTCGTAGGCAAGCAACCGAAGTTCGGCCATGAGTCAACCTAACTCCTGATAAACGCGCTTACCGGAAAAGTGGCGTACTAGCCGGGTAAATGTCCGGTAATCCGACTTACCAGGACTTAGCCCCAGTTGTGCGAGTCTCAACGCCGCGTTTGCAATATAGATGAATGAGTGGGATTATCTGGGCTCAGGCCAAGTACGAAGGTAGTCTTGTGCCTTATCATTTCGAGTTCGACGAGACGAATCGGATTCTACGATGTCGGTTGGATGGGCGCGTTACCGACGAAGCCTTGAAGGAATTCTACCGACTCGCCGCGGAGTACGCAGCACAAACTGACCCGCGTGCTGCCGTTGCTGATCTGTCGGCCGTGACTTCCTTCGAAGCATCTCCTCAAACCATACGCGAACTGGCAAAGTTTGCACCTGCCATGCTGGATCCGACTCGGCCCCGTTGCATCGTTGCGCCTTCTCCTAAGATCTTCGGTTTGGCGCGGATGTTTGAAATCGAGGGAGAGGCCACACGCCCGAATTTGCGCGTCGTTCGCACACCAGAGGAGGCATGGGCCATCCTCGGTGTCCAGGGATCCCAATTCAAGGCGCTACTAGGAAAATAATCCGCGTCTGGTTGTGAAGCGCTCGGCCTGGAACCACTTGCTTCTCGCGGTACTTCTGGTGTGCCGCGTCCACTTTGAGATAGAGTCCATTCGGGAGGCTTCATGGACATTCTGGCAGCAATCAAGCGTGAAGAAAGAAAGCTCGAAAAGCAGTTGGGTAAGTTACAGCACCAATTGAAAGGAGTACGAGCGGCTGCGAAGGCTTTGGGCGATTCGACGAACCGAGAACTAACTGGCGTGAAGAAGCGCGTGTTGTCCGCCGCTGCGAGAGCGAAGATTGCGAAAGCTGCCAAGAAACGATGG
>Ga0187872_10004263_pt1 | contig 10857 bp, 8 predicted proteins | sample June2016WEW_16_4_FD_132973 | JGI IMG/M metagenome (GOLD analysis project Ga0187872, IMG submission 132973) | Peatland microbial communities from SPRUCE experiment site at the Marcell Experimental Forest, Minnesota, USA - June2016WEW_16_40 | ecosystem: Environmental > Terrestrial > Soil >...
TCGGCGTGCAAACCGTTTTTTTGAAGAGCGAGGTGCAGACCCGGCTGATGAGGTCAGCATATGTTTCGATCACACTGATCTTTGTGTCACTGTTTCTGGCTGCAGGAATCTCTAACCTGGCGTTAGGTCCGCTGAAAAAAATCAGCCGCAATCTCGATAGTGTGAGCGCGGGGGACGCCGAAGCACTTTACGGGGATGAATCCCGGCAAGACGAATACGGCCTCGTCTCTCTGAAAATTGCCAACCTGGGCCGCCAGATTCGAGATAGCCGGGAAATTTTCTCGGCGCTCAAGGACAACGTAGATCAACTCATGTCCAAGCTGCAGGATGGCTTGATGCTGTTCGCGCGCGACTCGCGGGTGGTGCTGGTGAGCGCTCCGGTGGAGGCTTTCCTTGGCCGTCCTCGCGCAGAACTCCTCGGACACACAGTGCATGAGGTATTTGACCGCGATTCCTTTCTAGGCACCGCGCTGCTCGAAGCTTTTGAGCGCCGGCGTCCCTTGTCACAGCGCGAGTTTGAGGCGGCAGGGGGGAAACGCGTGCAGGTATCCCTCGACTTCGTGCAGGAAAGAAATTCGCAGATCGGCGCTCTGCTGATTATGCGTGACACGGAATCGGTCCGGCGCATTGGCGACGAAATTGAGATGTCACGACGCCTCTCGGCCAGCGGACGCCTCACCCGGGGCGTGGCCCACGAGGTGAAGAATCCCATCAACGCGATCGTGCTCCACTTGCAACTGCTGCGCAACAAACTGGAGCAGCAGGAGCCCGATACGCGGCGTCACATGGATATTATTGATACTGAAATCCGCCGCTTAGATCGCGTGGTGCAGACGCTCGTCGATTTTACCCGGCCGCGCGATCTTCACCTTGAGGAAATTGACTTGCGCCGCCTGATGGAAGATGTGGCGCAACTCGCCGCTCCGGATGCTGAGCAGCACGGCGTCACCATCCAGCGTCATATGCCGGAGCAGCGACTGCCGATCAAGGTTGACATCGATCTGATGAAACAGGCCCTGCTCAACGTCGTGATCAACGGTGTCCAGGCCATGCCACAGGGAGGTCTGCTTACCATCTCGGCTCGACGCGAAAACAATGCCGTGGTTGCAGAAATTCGCGATGAGGGTGGCGGGATTCCTCGAGATATGCACGACAAAATTTTCGAACTTTATTTCACAACGAAAAAAGATGGGAGTGGCATCGGGTTGGCGCAGACCTATCAGATTCTGCAATGGCACTATGGTTCCGTGGACTTCGAATCTACTGAAGGAACAGGAACTGTTTTTCGCTTCCATATTCCGGCGATGGGAGCGGCGCAGGAGGGTGGTCCCGAGTATGCCACCGACGCGCAGATGGACAATGCGGAGATTGATTCTTAAAACGTCCGGCTGATGATCGACTCGCCATTAAGAAGAATCGTGATGTCTCTCGCCGCAGTGCGCCCTCAAAAGGTTAAAATCGTGTTGCGTCGCAATGGATCGCTTGGGACGCGCGTATGACTCTGGCAGCAATCCTTCTCGTCGGCATTTTCTGCACAGCCCCGGACCTGCCGTTGGTGGCAGCGAGGTACCAGACCGCGCCTCCGTCAGCATCGGAGAACAAACCGGCCAATGCCGCGGAAACGCAAAGTCAGGGAGCGGCCTCGCCAGCGCAGGCTCCCACGAATACATCCCAGCCACCCTCCGCCGCCCCAGCCAACACATCCTCTGGTCAAAATCCGCCTAAGACAGCAAAGCTGCGGCACAAGAAGAAAGTGATTGCATCTAACTGCAACGGCGCACCTGCGGCCGCTGGTCAGGCCGCGTCAGGTTCTACACCGTCGAGTCCCGCGCCGTCGGATGCGGCTGCTACAGGAAATGCGGCGACTCCCGGAACGTCGAGTGCTCCGACAAACTGTCCTCCGTCGAAGGTAATTGTGCGGCAAGGAGGGACCGCCGATACGAGCATTCAGCTGGCTGGGGGCGCAGCGAGCAATCAGACATCCAACAAGCGGGACACTGCCAACCAAATGTTGTCAGCGACAGAAACCAACCTCAAGAAAATCGCCGGACAGCAGCTCAACTCGAACCAGCGAGACATGGTCAATCAAATCCGACAGTTTATGAAGCAGTCGAAGGCAGCGGTTGGAGACGGGGATCTCGAGCGCGCCCGCACGCTGGCGTGGAAAGCTCAAGTGCTCTCCGAGGAATTAGTAAAACCGGAAAAATGATCTCAGAACGTCCGCTCCTGTTAACTGCAGAGGACACGGAGGAATCCTCCGTGAAACCCTGTGTCCTCTGTGGTTAATAGGGTTTACTAGATCACAAACAAACTGACGTAGACCTTATTTCCCTTTGGCCCGCGCGTTATTTACTTTCGTCAGCAAATCCTGCGACATCGCCTGCAGCGGACCAGGAATTTTCACGGCCTCAGTTAGCACTTCGCGGGCCTCGGTCAGTTTGCTCAACTTGCCGTAGGCGAAGCCCAGACCGTACAGAGCCCGTGCATACTGCTGATCGTCCTGTCCTTTGAGTAGAGCCGCGGCAGCTTTGAGTTCGGGAATCGCGGCTGCAGTCTTCTCCTGTTTCAGGTACGCCCACCCGATAGTGTTATGGGCGACTCCCGCCGAGAGTTTTCGCGATTTGTCGGCGTCGGGAGCATCCGGCTTCGCTACCTCGATGGCTTTCTGCGAATAGGTGATCGCCTTGGCGGCACTCCCCGGCTTGGAATCGTCTCCGTAGAAACCAGCCAGCAACAGCAAAGCCGTGAGCGAGTTGGGATTCGCAGCCAAAATCTTTTCCCCGAACGAAACCAGGCGCTCCTTATCGTTCAACTGGCCCGGCCCCAGGGTGTACATGGCGTAGTTGGAAACCTGGTCCTGAAACTTCGAGTCGGGAAAGGCCGGGGTGAATTTCTCGATTTCAGCCATGCGGCTCTTCGGGTCCGTTTCGCTGGTAATTTGGTTGAAACCGGAGGTCTCAAGAAAATCGCAGCTGTTCTGCGCGGCAGATTTCTCTTCGTTGACCTTTCGAGTGAAGTCCTCATCGCTCATGCCTTCGGGCTTGGCCTGCTTGGCAATGGACAGGCAAACCTCGCCACCTCTTGCGGCGTAATCCATCAGCTTGGCGTTGTTCTTGGCCTGCTGCGCCACGCTCGCCTGCGACACCAGAATATCGAGGTTGTGAGGAGATCCAGCCAGCGCTTTATCGCCGTAGTCGAGCGCCTTTTGCAGCTCGCCGGTCGTCTGGTAGGCCTGCGAGATCTGCCAGTTTGCGTAGGCTGCGGCTGCTGGATTCGACGAAAACTTCTGCGCGAAATCTTCGTACATGGCGAGCTTCTTTTGCGGGTCCTGCTCGTTGGAGATGGCTTGGAGGGCGTGATCTTCATCCGTGCCGGCCGCAATCGCGATGCGATCGACCTGCGCAAATGCTTGAGCGATAAAAGCTGCGAAAGAGAGGAACAGGACAACCATCAGCGAACCGCTGCAGCGTCTCATAGCCGCCTCCGGTATACGCAGGAAATTAAGATCTCAAATTTCGAGCAGGCGAATCGTAGCGCCGAACGCGGCTGCACGCAAGGGCCGCGATCACTGACGGATAGATCCGTCACGGAGACACGGAGAAATTCCAGATGCCGATTGCCCTACTCCGGGACTCCGTGGCTCCGTGCCTCCGTGGTGAATTCCAGCCGTTCTCGAGTTCGGCTAAAGTAGAACGATGCGTGCCATCCTGAGCCAGCGACCGTTGCGTTTCGTGTTCGCAGCCAACCTGATTTCCATGTTGGGCTCCGGGATGAACTCGGCTGCAGTGGCTTGGTACATTCTGCAGGCCACGCGCTCCGAGCAGGCGCTGGGGACGCTGGCCGTGCTGCAGACGATTCCTGCCATGCTCATGCTTCCCTTCACGGGCGTCATCATTGACCGGGAAGACCGGAGGAGGCTGGTGATGTGGCTGGACGCCGTGCGCGCCGTGATCATTGTGACCGTGGCCATCCTCGCGTTCCGGCACCGAGTACAAGTCTGGGAACTCTACTTGATGAACACGCTAGTGGCCGCCGGGTTCTGGATGTTTTGGCCAACCATCACCGCCCTCATTCAGGAACTGACGCCTGAGGACCGGTTCGTGCACTCGAACACGTTTTTGCTGGCGGGCGTGCAGGGCGGATGGCTCATCGCCGGCTCGGCCGTGGGCTTCATGTACAACCACATCGGTCTGGGCGGGGTGCTGCTGATCGATGTTTCGACGTATGTAGTCTCGTTTCTCTGCTACTTCGCGGTGCGCAAAGGACGTCATGTGGTGCTGCGCCCGGAGGAGTTGCGGGCGGATTTGCTAGCCGCAGAGAACCAATTGCAGCACTTCTGGCGCGACATGCGCGAGGGGTTGGACTTTCTTCGCGACCATCGTGCCGCGGTGATGTTGGGAATCAGTTGGGCTCTGTTTCTGGGGGCCATGATGACGGGAGGGGTCGTCACTCCGTCGCTGAGTGAGCGGGTCTTTCATGCAGGGCCGGTGGGGTATGGCTGGCTCAGTGCGGGATGGGGTACGGGAGCATTCATCAGCGCGCTATACGCTCCGCAGGCAATTGCCCGCCTGGGTGGCCGCCGTGCCGTTGCGTTCTCGATGGCATTGCTTTCGGTGACGATGGTGTGCGCGCCGGTCTCCGGATTTTTGTTTCTGGCCATAACCGCGTACTTTGTCATGGGCTCAGCGCGGGGCGTTGGCGGCGTGGCTATGAATACCAGCCTGATGGAGATGGTCCCGAAACATTTAATGGGACGAGTGCAGAACACATACTATTTTGCCGGAACATTCCTGCAGATCGCGCTCGCCATCAGCGTGGGTGCAGTTGCGCACAGGGTAAGCCTGGTGGCCGCATTCGCGATCCTGGCCAGTGTGTACGGCACGGCGTTCGTGGCGGCGAGTTGGCCGGTGGGTACGCCCGTCCCAGAAGAAGTCGCCGCCGAGTGAGCCTCGCAAACCGCGGGTGCCCCCTCTTTGCGCGTCCTTTGCGCAAAGAGGGGGATTTTCGCTTGGTAGCGAACATCGATTCGTTCGGTAGTGTCCTAATTTGCCAAATTAGGACACTACCGATTCGTTCACTCCGTGGTCAATCGCCGCCTCCGGCTGTTATGCTTTCCAATTCCTAAGGAGTACCCATGTCCTCTGACTTGCAGGGCCGTAATGCCGTCGTCTTTGGAGTCGCCAACAAGCGCTCGATCGCGTGGTCTATTGCCCAGGGATTGCACGCCGCGGGCATGAGGCTGGCCATCACCTACCAGAACGAGCGCCTGGAGCAGGAAGCGAAGGACCTCATCCTGTCGCTGCCCGGAGCCGAGGCCTACATGTGCGACGTTTCCAAGGACGAGGAAATCGACCGGCTCTTTGCCACGTTGAAAGAGCGACACGGCAAGCTGCATGCGCTGGTACACTCCGTGGCCTACGCTCCGGCCGACGAACTGAAGGGCGACTTCGTCAACACCACGCGCGAAGGCTTCCGGGTCGCGCTGGATGTGAGCGTGTACTCGCTGGTCGCAGTCTCGCGGGCTGCCGCTCCACTGATGGAAGACGGCGGCTCCATCATGACCATGACTTATTACGCGTCGGAGAAAGTCGTGCCCCGCTATAACGTGATGGCGGTGGCCAAGGCGGGGCTGGAATGCTCGGTGCGGTATCTTGCCTACGAACTGGGGAAGAAGAAGATTCGCGTGAACGCTATTTCAGCCGGTCCCATCAAGACGCTGGCCGCGCGCGGCATCGCCGGCTTCGGAGACATGCTCAAAGGGCATGAGGAACGCGCTCCACTAGGTCGCCGTGTGGAGGTTGAAGAAGTGGGAAATACGGGAGTCTTTCTCGCCTCCGACGCCAGCAGCGGAATTACGGGCGAGGTGATTTACGTGGATTGCGGGTACAACATTATGGGGTTTTGAACCCAGTTCTCGGTTCTCAGTTCTCAGATTTGCGTCGCCCAAGCCGACGCCCGGTGGATAATAAAGCTGTTGCGAAACCAGCCTCTGATTCTCGCTTTCTTCGCTACCGCCATTCTCTTCTCAATGGTGCGAGAATGGGGCGCCTCGGTCGTGTGCGCACGGGCACTTCTCGTGCCTTGCGCAGCGGTCCAGAGCAAACATTAGCTGCTGATTTTGATCCGCCGCCGGCTTTCGCCCTCGCCCTCGCGCTCCAGCACAATCTCGACATCCCGCTCGCGCTGCAACTGGGGAAACTTTTCTCCCCACTCGATCAGCAGAAGGCTGTTGTCGGAACGCAGATCATCCAGCCCGAGCGTTTCCAACTCTCGTAGCGTATCGATGCGGTAGAGATCGATGTGGTAAAGGTTGGCGTGCGGCCCGCGATATTCATGCACCAGGGTGAAGGTGGGGCTGGTGACGTCTTCTTCGGCAGCGGCTTGGAAAGCCGCCGCAATTCCCTTGACCAGCGTGGTCTTGCCTGCGCCGAGATCGCCGCGCAGCAGCACTAACTTCGGAGGCGTGAGCAATTGTGCCAGCGTACGCCCGAAGGCGATTGTCTCCTCCGCCGAGTGCGTCGTGATTTCCCGCAGAACGTCTTTCGCTTCGGTTTGGGCGTCCACACGTTCAGTATAGCGAGAGCTCTTCCGCCTGTGGCCGTTGACACCAGCGCGGCGCGCGCACTCAATGCGTGGAAAATGCGCTCGACTTCAGCCCCATCGAGCTGCGATCTACGACGTGATCGAGCGAGGTGCGGAGGCGGCGATGGTCGTCATCCTCAAGTGCGACGAAGCGAAACGGCTGCAATACGCCGCCCGGCATCTGGCGCATGGGACTGAGTACTTCGGCCATGCCATGCACCGGCCCCGCCTGCGTCTGAAAGGCAACTTCGACGAAGTCGCCTTGTCCGAGCGATTGGGACAGTTGCAGCAAGCCACCGGTCACGGAAATGGTTTGGAGCTTAGCTTTTGTGCGCCGGCCGTCTTCGAGACGGATCGCAGCCAGGACGGAATCGCCAAGCTGGACCCGAGCCGCGCGCCGCGAAGGGTGCGGTTGGGGGAAGTGGGTCATATACTTGATGACTATGGCACTAGCCCGTATCGAGTAATAGATTACTGAAGCCCCTCGTCCGGATTCCGCACTGGGAGCGGCAAGTGGCCACATCGATGCCCTGCCCTATGAAGCAGTTAGCGGGTATTAACTAGTTGATTAATGTACTGAAGGACAGCTGTGGACGTTCGAACGAGCGATTCTCAGCTCTCGGCGGACCTGCCGATTTACTATGTCTGACTGGTTCCCGGAGGGAATGTCATGATCCGAATTGCGTCTCTGGTCTTGTTCTGCGCGTTGTTCGCCCAGCTTGCATTCTCGGCCTCGCCTGCGCAAACGCCGCTCCGCGTCGGCATTGTTGGGCTGGTGCACGGCCATGTGCACGGATTCCTCGCCCAGTCGCGCCACAGTCCCGAGATTGAGATCGTAGGAGTCGCTGAACCGGATGCGCGCCTGCTTTCACAAGCAGCGGCACGCTATGGCTTTGACCGATCGATGCTGTTTCCTGATTTGGAGGAAATGCTGCAGAAAGTTCATCCGAAGGCCGTTCTCGTCTACACCAACACTTACGACCACCGGCGGGTCGTGGAGATCTGCGCCCGGCACGGCGTTCACGTCATGATGGAGAAACCGCTGGCCGTCAGTCTCGAGGACGCGCTGGCCATCGAGAAGGCCGCGCACGACGGCAAGATACAGGTGCTGGTCAACTACGAGACTTCCTGGTACCGCAGCAATCACGCCGCCTATGACCTTGTGCATGAAGGAACGCTAGGAGACGTGCGCGAGGTGGTGGTTCATGACGGTCACAACGGTCCGAAAGAAATTGGCGTCGAACCGGAATTCCTCGCCTGGCTCACCGATCCCAAACTGAATGGTGGCGGCGCCTTGTTCGACTTCGGATGCTACGGCGCCGACCTGATGACCTGGCTGATGGACGGCCAACACCCGCAAACGGTCACAGCCGTTACCCAACAACTCAAGCCGGAAATCTATTCACGAGTGGATGACGAGGCCACGATCATTCTGACGTATCCGAGGGCACAGGCCATTGTGCAGGCTTCGTGGAATTGGCCTTTTGATCGCAAAGATATGGAAGTATACGGTCAGACGGGTTACGTGATTACGGTGAAGAGAGATGACATTCGCGTGCGTCGTGGCGGAAATGACAGCCACGAGGAACAACTCGCCGCCAAGCCGGTGCCCGCACCGTACGACAATTCACTCTCTTACATCAGGGCGGTGATTCTCGACGGAGCCAAACCGGACGCTCTGTCATCGCTGGAGAACAATGTGACGGTGACCGAGATCCTGGACGCAGCGCGGCGTTCGGCGGCGGAGGGAAAAACTATCGTGTTACCGGCTACGAGGTAGAGTATGGTTTAGCCATCCCAACACACAAACTTTTCTCGCGCGCTTCGGTGGGCGCGCCGGAAGGCCTCTGGCAATCCTCGCAGCAGGTCGGTGGCAACCATGGAATGCTCGCCAACACTTTCGAGCATGACGTCGCCAGCGAGCCCGTGCAGGTGAACCGCGGCAACCACGGCCAGCAGCGCGTCGTTCGGGTGTTGCGCACTCATGCCCGCGACCATGCCGGTGAGGATGTCGCCCGTGCCGCCAGTTGACATCCCGGGATTGCCGGTGGTGTTGACCCAGGCCTCGCCATTCGGCTGGACTACCAGTGTTCGGTGGCCTTTGAGTACGACGATCAGCTCATGCTCGCGTGCGAACTTGCGCGCGACGCCCACCCGGTCTTTTTGCACGTCCGCGATGGACCATCCGACCAGCCGCGCCATCTCGCCAGGATGCGGAGTGAGCACCAGCAGACGGCCCTTGCCGCTCAATTCATTCGTCCGGCCGTCGAATGCGTTCAGCCCGTCAGCGTCGAGAACGATGGGAACATCACTCTTGTCCACAATAGTTCGCACAAGCTCAGAGGTCTCGGGAAATCGCGAGATTCCCGGCCCGATCGCCAGGACGCTCTTCCCTTTGATCAGTGCGTTCAGGCGCTCGCTCGAACTCGCTGCAATCGTTCCTTCAGCGGTTTCTGCCAAAGCCTCGGTCATCACCTCAGGATGAAAGCCGGCAACCGTGGGCAGTACAGACTCTGCCGTCGCTACCGTGGCCAGCCCCGCTCCGGTTCGCAGGGCGGACATTCCCGCCATCGCCACGGAGCCGGCTTTGCCCCTCGATCCTCCGACAATCAGCACGTGCCCGTAGTTGCCTTTGTTGGATTCGGCCCGACGCGGCCCAATCAGCGACGCAAAGTCTCGGGCAGTAATCACATTGAGTTGCAGGGACGAAACGATTGCTTCTTGCGGCGACCCTATTCCGGCAACGTAAGTAGGCCCTTTCGTCAGCAAACTAAAAACATGCGCTAGGTGCGCGGCGGTGAAGGTAATAATCGAATCCGCTCGCGCGATAGTTCCCTGCTGCGGCCCCATCGCGTCAGCGTCGGCGCCGGAAGGAATGTCTACGGCGACCACGGGTACCTGACTGGCATTCAGAAACGCGATCGCATCGGCATACAGGCCACTGACAGGGGGCTTAAAGCCCGTGCCGAGAATCGCGTCGAGATATAAATCTGCAGGTAGGGCGAGTCGTACCTGGTCGCCGTGAAAATCTTCGCTTGAGTGGACGACGATCGCCGACATGGGCAGCTTGCCAAACATCACCGCCGCGTCGCCCCGCAGGTCCACCCGATCGGCCAGCAGGATGACCTGAACCGTCTTCCCTGCCTGATGCAAGCGCCGGGCTGCCACGAATCCGTCGCCGCCGTTGTTGCCCTTGCCGCACAAAACCACAATCCTCTGCGCAGCGCCGTAATGCGAGAGCACGTGCTCCGCCACTGCTGACCCGGCGTTCTCCATCAGCGTGAGGGACGGCACGCCGAAGCGCTCGCTGGTGACGCGATCGATGGCTCGCATTTCTGCCGCAGTAACAATTTTCATGACGCAATCACAGTGATCATGATGAAGATGCAGCCGTCTGTTCCAGTTGGCGCAGCTGCGCGGGTTCGCCCATGGCAATCAGACAGTCGTCTGCTTCGATTCGCTCATCGGGCGCAGGATTGAAGCGCATGCCGGCGCGGCGTTTGATGGCCAGCACGATAACTCCGCGTTCCTGGCGGATGCGCGAACCCTCGATGGTCTTGCCCGCAAAGGTCGACGCGGGGGTGATGTGAATCTCGCCAATTTCCAGATCGATGCCGAGGTGCGTGGTCGCGGTATCGAGAAAGCTAACCACGTTCGGCCGCAAAAGAGATTGTGCGATGCGTTGTCCAGCGAACGAATACGGGGAAACCACAGCATCGGCGCCGGCAGTGAGCAAATGCTTTTCCGCGGCGTCTTCGCTGGCACGCGCAATAATTTTCAAGTGCGGATTCAATCCGCGCGCGGTGAGCACGATGTAAAGATTGGTGGCATCGGTCGTCGTGGCAGCGATCAACCCGCGTGCCCGCTCGATCTGCGCCTGACGCAGGGTCTGCTCCTGCGTAGCGTCTCCAGCCAATACCAGCCAGTTTTCTGAGGCGAAGCGCTGTCGCTTGGTATCGCTGTTTTCAAGAATCACGAACGGCACCGGCTTGCGCGCCAACTCACGCGCCACGCTGCGTCCCACGCGTCCCAAGCCGCAGATGATGTAGTGCCCGTCGAGCCGGCCGATTTCGCGCTCCATGCGCCGCCTTCCGAAGAAGCTTTGCAGCTCGAATTCTAGCAAAGCCTGGCTCAACGCCCCGACGCCCAGAGCCAAGAGGGACACGCCCGCGAGAATGACGAACACATTGAAGACGCGTCCCGCATGCGAGAGTGGATGCACTTCCTGGTAGCCGATGGTGGTCAGCGTGGTCACCACCATGTAGAAGCCGTCAA
>Ga0187872_10004264_pt1 | contig 10857 bp, 7 predicted proteins | sample June2016WEW_16_4_FD_132973 | JGI IMG/M metagenome (GOLD analysis project Ga0187872, IMG submission 132973) | Peatland microbial communities from SPRUCE experiment site at the Marcell Experimental Forest, Minnesota, USA - June2016WEW_16_40 | ecosystem: Environmental > Terrestrial > Soil >...
CGAGGCGGCGCTCGTTGAGGATGATCCAGGCGATGTTGAATGCGATGAGGCCGCCGACGATGAGCACGCCGAGGGTGATGGCAAGGGCGATGGCTCCGCGGCGTCGGGTGATGTTCATGGCGTGGGGGGCGCGGCGCGCGGACTAACGGCGCCAGTAGTTGTGCGGGTAGTAGTAGGCGACGGGGACGTGGACGACGCGCGGGTATGGGCAGGAGACGAGCGCCCAGAGCAGCAGGACAAACCAGCCGACGACCGTCCAGCCGAAGAAGAGATTGAGCACGAGGATGAGCGCGATGCCGTGGCCGCGAAGGGCCGCGACGATGGTGGGCAGGAAGTAGAGAAGGGCGAGAAGGGTGAGGAAGAACATCGGTTGCCTCGTTGCGGTCGGGCTTGGTGATGAGTGTACTACGCAGAGGGCGGGCGGGAAGTTCCGCGGCGGGTGATATTCTCGGGCGATGAGGAATGAGATGGATTCCGAGGGGCAGTGGCAGCGGCTGGTGGAGCTGTATCGCGCGATGTCGGACGAGGAGCTGCTGGGGCTGGCGGAGCGGCCGGGCGATCTGACGGAGATTGCGCAAGGCGTGCTGCGCAGCGAGATGGGGAGCCGGAGGTTGCAGGCGGACGCAGAGCCTGCGGCGGGATTCTCTGCCGAGGCGGGCCGTTTAGCGGAGGTTGGGGCCTATCTTGGCACGGAGTTTTATACGGGTGCGCAGCGCGAGCCGGAGATGAAGCCGGAGCCTGCAGCCAAGGGATTGGCGAAGGGGACGGTGGTGCTGACGACCTTCCATGATGCGATTGCGGCGGGCGAGGCTTGCAATTATCTGGAGGCGGAGGAGATCGAGATTGAGGTACGGGACGTGGCGAAGGAGCTGGGCGGAGGCGGATCGTTCTATGGAGGGCCTCCGGTGGCGTTGCAGATCATTGTGCAGCAGCGCGAGCTGAGGCGGGCGATGGCGATCCTGCGCGAGAAGATGGGGCTGTTTCCCGGGCAGGAAGTGGAGGCGGCCGACGAGGCGGTGGACGATGGGACGACGGCTGTGCTGGGTGCGTTCGGGCACCGCAGCGATGCGGAGGATGTGGCGCGAGTGCTGGAGGAGGCGGGAATCTGGAACCGCATTGCGGCCAACGCGGAGGGGAGCGTGGAGGACGAGGACTGCTACACGCTGGAGGTAAAAGAGGTGGACCTGGTGCGGGCGGGCGAGGTGGTGGAGCGGGGGTTGGGGCTGCCGGAGGGGTGAGGGAAGTTGCACGGTTTAAGAACAAGCAACAGCGGGAGTTTCTTGGGAGAAAGAGATGAGCGGTTGAGGTGGTGCGGGCTTCATCGGGGTCCTTCGACTGCGCGCTTCGCGCTGCGCTCAGGATGACGGCAAGAACAGGCAACGGCAAAGACCCCAGGTCTCAGAAGCGAGACCTGGGGCACCCGGCGAAGGCGGTCGAGCTTCGCTCGATACCCACTCATGCGCAAGAGCGCGCATGAATGGGGCACCCGATGCTGTTGAGGATGGGGCACCCGGCCCGGGGCTAAAGCCCGTGTTCATTCTGCGGTTATTCAGTGGGCTAAAGCCCACTGCTCCCTCCGACGGTTCTGATTGAATGCCAGAGGTTAGAGGACGCCGGCGGGTTTGGGGTTGGAGGGGTCGTAGTGGGCGGTCTGGACCTTTGTGGCGAGGCCTAGCTTGGCGAGGAGCCAGATGCCGTAGTAGTTGGGGTCGAACTCGTACCAGGCGAGGCCGTGGCGGGCGCTGACGGGATGGGCGTGGTGGTTGTTGTGCCATCCCTCGCCTCCGGTGAGGAGGGCGACCCACCAGGAATTGCGCGAGTCGTCGTGGGTGTCGAAGCGGCGGGTGCCGAAGATGTGGGTGGCGGAGTTGACCAGCCAGGTGGCGTGCAGGCCGATGGTGACGCGCAGGAAGGTCCCCCAGAGAAGCATGGAGACTGCTCCGTAGAGGGGGTGCCCGGCGGGCGCGAGGGCCGCGCCTAGAATGATCTGGGCGATTCCGGAGACGGTGAGCGGGAGCCAGTGGTACTTGGAGAGCCAGACGTGGCCCTTGTCGCGGGTGAGGTCGGGAGCGTAGCGGCCGAGCAGCGCGGTCTCGGAGTGGAGGGCGCGGCCGGAGAGAATCCAACCGGCGTGCGACCACCAGGCGCCGTCGCGCGGAGTGTGCGGGTCGCCCTCGTGGTCGGAGTTCTGGTGGTGGACTCGGTGGGTGGCGACCCAGAAGATGGGGCCTCCCTCGAGGGCCATGGTCCCGCAGGCGGTGATAAAGTATTCGAGCCAGCGGGGGACGCGGTATCCGCGATGCGTGAGCAGGCGATGGTATGCCATGCCGATGCCGACGTTGATGGCGAAGAAGTACATGACGGCGAAGGCGGTGAGGTTCTTCCAGGAGAAACAGAAGAGGGCGGCGACGGCCCCGATGTGGAAGAGGGCCATGACGACGGCGGTGATCCAGTTGATGCGGCCCTGCTGGTATGTGCGGCCCATGCGGAGGTCCTGCTGGACGCGGCGGGCGACCTCGGCGGAGCGGCGGGCGGCGGCGATGCGATGGGCGGCGAGGGGGCCGGGGGCGACGGGTGCGGAGACGGGGACGGCAGTTTGCGCGCGGGGCCCTGCGGCGGGCGCTTCGGAGATGAGGAGGGTTGGCGACATCTGTTGGATTGACCTCGGAGGTTGCCGTACAGTTTGTTTGATTCAGAGCTGGCGGCGCGTGGTTCCGGCGGGGTGTAAGAGTTTTGTAATGGAAGCGCAAGAGGGATTTGTTAGGGTGAGTGGATGAGTACTTCGAGAGGCAGGGCGATGCGCGGATGCGTTTTGTGGAGTGGGGTGCGGGTTGGGCTGGCCGCGACTTTGCTGGTGACAGCGGGCGCGGCAACTGGCGTGTTGGCGCAGGGGACGGCGAAGGCGATGGACGATCTGCCGTCGAGCAAGCAGTTGGGAGCGGTGCCGGGTAGTCCGCAGCGGGTGAACTCGGAGCCGGTGTCGATGGCGGTGTCGCCGGACGGGCGGTATGTGGTGACGGTGAACGCGGGGTATGGAACGTTCGAGTCGAAGTACGAGCAGTCGCTGGCGGTGATGGATACGCGGACGGGGAGGGTGGTGGACTTTCCCGACGAGAGGACGGCGACGACGGGCAAGCAGACGCTGTACTCGGGGCTGGCGTTCAGCGGGGATGGGAGGCATCTGTACGCGAGCATGGCTTCGCTGACCGACCCGACGGGAAGTGACAAGGGAGATGTGGGGAACGGGATTGTGGTGTATAGGTTCGATGCGGGGAAGATTACGCCGGAGAGATTAATCCCGATTGGGTTGCAGAAGCTGGAGGGGGCGCGGAGGACGAAGCTGGTGGGCGGGAAGGATGGGGCGATGGGAGTGCCGTATCCGGCGGCGATTGCGGTGGTGGAACGTGTTGATAAGCGTATTGGAGAGCTTGGACTCAGGTATACGGCTATCGAACAGCAGTTGCTGGTGGCGGACAATCTCTCTGATGATGTGCTGTTGATGAATGCGGCGATGGGATGGGTGGAGAAGCGGTTCGACCTCTCGGAGACGGATGCGGTGCCGGGGACGTATCCGGTGGCGGTTGCGGTGTCGAAGGACGGAGCGCGCGGGTTTGTGGCGCTGTGGAATTCGAGCGAGGTGGTGGAACTCGATCTGGTGAATGGGACGGTAGGGCGGAGGCTGGCGCTGCTGAAGCCGAGCGATCCGGTGAAGCCAGGGACGCATCCGTGCGCGCTGGAGATGAGTCCGGATGGGAAGACACTTTACGTGGCGCTGGCGAACCGGGACGCAGTGGCGGCGGTTGATATCAGTGGTGGAACATCCCAGCTCTCAGAATCGAGACGTGCCACCCCAGCGAGCAAAGACCGCTCGCCGGGGACCCCGACTGGGGCACCCAAATACCCCACCCATGACGATAGAACCGTCATGAATGGGGCACCCAATTCATCGAAGTCACCCAGTTCACCGAAGTTTGCGGTGAAGGGGTACTACGATATGCGGCTGCCGGGGCAGAGCTACTTTGGCGCGGAGCCGGTGGCGCTGGCGGTGAGTGCGGACGGGAGCCGGTTGTATGCGGCGAACATGGGGTCGGACGCGGTGGCGGTGATAGATACGCGGAAGCTGACGGCCGCGGCGGCGAAGCAGGGGATGGTGGAGCCGGTAGGGTTCATCCCGACGGAGTGGATGCCGATGTCGTTGGCTCTGGTTCCCACCCATCGCGATAAAGCTGCGATGGATGGGGCACCCGGAAACATTGGTCGGGGAACAGGGAAGAGCGAAAAACTGTACATTGCGACGGACAAGGGACGGGGGACGGGGCCGAATAACTTTGCGCAGAGGGTGACTGCGACGGCGATTCCCAAGACGAAGCAGGAGTTCACCTACATTGCGACGCTGCTGTATGGGTCGCTGGCCGCGGTGGATGTGGGTGCGGTGGACCTGAAGGCGGCGACGGCGGAGGTGATGCAGTCGAACCGGATGCGGGCGGCGGCGGAGCGGATTGAGTTTGCGGCGAATGGGAGTGCGAGCGCAAATACAAAAGCAGAAGCAGATTCCTCCGCTAACACCCCAGCGAGCACAAATCGCTCGCCGGGGACCCCGTCTGCGCTACGGAATGACAAAAAAAATTATGGGGATGACAAACAAAGAAGTGGGGATGACAACCAAGGGGCGGGACCGATCAAGCATGTGATCTACATCATCAAGGAGAACCGGACTTACGATCAGTTGTTCGGCGACCTGAAGCAGAACGGGAGGCCGGTGGGGAATGGCGATGCGGGGCTGGCGATGTATGGCGAGAGCGTGACGCCGAACCAGCACAAGCTGGCGTTGCAGTTTGGCGTGCTGGACAATTTTTTCGATTCGGGCGAGGTGTCGGGCGACGGACATGAGTGGTCGAACGCGGCGATCAGCACGGACTATAACGAGAAGACGTGGCAGCAGCAGTATCGCAACGCGCAGCGGACATACGACTACGAGGGAGTGGTGTCGAATGGCTACCCGCTGCTGCAGAAGATTGCGGACGTGAATGAGCCGGCGAGCGGGTATATGTGGGGCAACGCGGAGGCGCACGGCAGGACGCACTATAACTTCGGGGAGTTCATCTCGTCGACCTTCTGCGATATGAAGAAGAGCGGGAGTATGCAGGAGGGGCCGCTGCTGGAGAGCGTGAAGTGCGCACGGGTCGCGATCCAGAAGGGCGAGGCGATTCCGGCGGAGTGGGGCGGAGGAGTGAGCCGGTGGCCGTGGGCGATTCCGCTGCTGGCTGGCAACGTGGCGACCAAGCCGGAGCTGGTGGGGCACTTCGCGGCGGAGTCGCCGGACTTCAACCTGCGGGTACCGGACCAGATCCGGGCGGAGGTGTTTCTGCGGCACTTCGCGGGATGGGTCCGGGAGCGCGCGGCGGGGAAGGACACCATGCCGAACTACATCACGGTGCGGCTGGGCGACGACCATACGGCGGGGACGACGGTGGGCGGGCCGACGCCGAAGGCTTCGGTGGCGGACAACGACCTGGCGGTGGGAAGGGTGGTGGATGCGGTGTCGCACTCGGCGTACTGGGAGGATACGGCGATCTTCATTCTGGAGGACGATGCGCAGAACGGGGCGGACCACGTGGACGCGCACCGGAGCCTGGCGCTGGTGGTGAGCAAGTACTCGCCGCGCGCGGTTGGCGGAGGTGCGTTTGTGGACAGCCATTTTTACACTACGGTGAGCGTGGTGCGGACGATGGAGACGCTGCTGGGGTTGCCTCCGATGAACAACAACGACGCGCTGGCTCCGCTGATGGGGCCGATGTTTACCGGGCCGGGCGACCAGAGGCCGTTTGCGGCGGACTATGCGAACCGGGAGAATGGGCTGATCTACACGGCGAATGCGAAGACGGCGGTGGGAGCACGGGAGTCGGCGAAGATGGACTTTACACACGCGGACCGGGCGGATGCGAGCAAGCTGAATGTAATCTTGTGGCGGGACGCGATGGGCGATGCGGCGGTGCCGGCGCAGTTGACCGAAAAGCAGAAGAGAGCCAAGAAGGACGATGATGATTGAGTTCAAGAACAAAGACAATATGCGGGGATGTTTCCCCTTCCCCTTCGACTGCGCTCAGGGTCAGGGTCAGAATGACAAACTCGTATGCATAACGACTGAGGGGATGGATGGAGAGTAAGGGATTGAAGAGGGGAGGGCTGGGGCCGTTTCGGCTGGCGCCGTGGTTCAGCGCGCGGCCGTGGGGAAGGCTCGACCTGCGGCCGTGGTATAGCGAGACGGGAACGACGGAGCCGGTGGGCGAGGCTTGGCTGACTGGGGCGCAGTGCGTGGTGGAGACGGGTCCGATGGCAGGGCGGACGCTGGCGCATGTGGCGGCGGAGTTTCCGCTGCTGGTGAAGCTGCTGTTTCCCAATGAGAAGCTGTCGGTGCAGGTGCATCCGGACGATGCGATGGCGCGGGCGATGGGGCAGCCGCGAGGCAAGACGGAGTGCTGGTACGTGTTGGAGGCGGAGGCGGGGGCGACAATTGCGCTGGGGCTCGGCGAGGGCGTGACGGCGGAGGCGGTGCGGTCGGCGGTTGCGGATGGGACGCTGGAAAAGCTGCTGGAGTGGGTGCCGGTGGAGGCGGGAGAGATGGTGTTTGTGGACGCGGGGACGGTGCATGCGATCGGGCCGGGGGTGGTGCTGCTGGAGACGCAGCAGACCAGCGATGCGACGTTCCGGCTGTACGACTACGGGAGGGGGCGGGAGCTGCATCTGGAGCAGGGGCTGCGCGCGATGAAGATGCGTACGGCTGCGGGCAAGGTGCGGCCGCGGGCGATGGATGGGTTCACGCGGCTGATCGAGCAGAGGTATTTTGTGGTGGACCGGTACGACGTGGCGGCGGGCGGCGAGGCGGTGGTTCCGGTGGAGGGGGCGGGGTGCGTGGTGGGATTGCGTGGCGGGGCTGTGGTGAAGAGTGAGGGCTGTGAGGACGTGGAGTTGCCGGTGGGGCGGGCGGTGGTGGTTCCGGTGGAGGGCGGGGCGGTCCGGGTGCGGAGTTCTGCGGGGGCGAGCTTTGTGCGGTGCTTCGCGCCGGCGGCGCAGTAGGGGTGTTGCTTCCCACCCTTCCTCACCCCAGCGAGCAAGCTCGCCGGGGACCCCGATCGCAAAGAACGCGAAGGATGGGGCACCCGGTCGGCGGAGATGCACCTGTTCCAGCATGGGGGGCATGGGTCGGGGCTAGGAGTGGGGAATGCGCAGTTGAGCGTGTGGCCGGAGCTGCTGATCAAGTGGATGCGGGAGCGGGGTACGCGGGGGCGCCGTAGGGGATCGCATCCCACCCATTCCGCAAAGGACGCGGAATGGATGGGGCACCCGGTCAACGGCACGGCAAAAACGAAAGGATGATTCTTGAGCTATAAGCTGTCAGCCATCAAGCTATCAGCTAGAGCAAGAGCAGTGTTGGAGTGTCCCTTTGAACGCGGCAGGCCAACGGCACGGCAAAAACGAAAGGCATGATTCCTGAGCTGTAAGCTGTCAGCCATCAAGCTATCAGCGAAGGCGGTGGCATTCCTGGTTTTGCTATCGTTGTAAAGACAAATACGGCGGTTCTTAGTATTGCTAAGAACCACCGTATTTTCATCTATTTAATCCAGTTATCTATAGTAATAAGTGAATAGTTCGCGTGAAAGATGGCGGCTATTGATGAAGGGAGAGGAGGTAGTTGCCGTAGCCGATGATGATGGTTGAACCGACCAGGAGGACGAGGCCGGCGGCGACCAGAGCTTTGGTGCGCGCGCTGGTGCCCTGCCACTCCTTGAAGAGGATGCCCCAGAGGGTGGCGAAGATGATGATGGAGGCCATGAGCAGGGTCCAGGAGGAGAAGTCGTAGCGGCCCATGCGGGTTTTGCCCATGGAGTAGAAGAAGAACTGGAAGTACCAGAGGACCCCGGCGAGGGAGGCGTAGAGGTAGTTGGCGATGAGGGTGGAGGGTGCGATGCGGTCGTAGGTGGATGCGTCGAGGGGGTCGAAGTCGACCAGGGTGTCACCGGCGGTGGGCGCGGCGCGCATGGGATTGACTCCGGGCTCGCCGGCGAACTGGCGGATGGAGCCGTTTTTGAAGATGAGGATGAAGGACCAGACGATGTTGGTGAAGAAGCCTCCCCAGAGGAGGACGACGAGGATGGGGAGGTTCTGCCAGAGGTCCTGGTGTCCGGCGGCGAGCAGGCTGGATTTGGCGATGGCGGCGATGGGCGATCCGGCGTCGATGCCGAAGGCGAAGAAGGCGCTCATGAAACCGGCGAGGATGGCGATGGCGAGGCCCTTGCCGAAGGCGAAGGTCTGCTCCCCGGACTCGATGGTCGCATCGGGGGCGATCTCCTTCTCCTTGGAGTAGCCGGCGGCGCCATTGACGGCGACTGCGATGGCGCAGACGAGGACGCCAAGCAGGGTGATCTGGCCGGAGTGGGTGTGGGCGATGGCCATAATCTGGCCGTGGTAGATGGGCGGTATGAGGGTGCCGAAGACCATGCAGAGGCCGAGGGCGATGGAGTATCCGAGGGCGAATCCGAGGTAGCGGATGGCCAGGCCGAAGGTGAGTCCTCCGATGCCCCAGAGCGCGCCGAAGAGGATGGTGTAGGCGATGGCATGGTTGGCCGGGTCGGCGTGGGCCTGGGCAATGATGGACCACATGTGGGGCACGAAGATGCAGGCCAGCAGAGTGGGCGCGACGATCCAGGCGGAGAAGCCCTGGATGATCCAGTAGACCTCCCAGGACCAGCGCTTGATCTGGCGGAAGGGGATGAAGTTGGTGGCGGAGGAGAAGCCGCCGATCAGGTTGTAGATGACTCCGATAAACGCATTGGGAACCACGGCGCCTCGCTTTTGCGGGTTGAATTCGGTGAAGAATGCGGACGATTCAGGAGGAACTTTTAAGGCGGTTCCATCTTATCTGAGGCGGCTGCGATGTGGAAGAAAAACGACAGATTGATTTTTCGCGTTCCCTGGATCGCAGGCGATCCTGGGAACGCGAGACTTCAAAGTAAGCGCGCAGACGGCACGCGTAAACAGGCTGCGGAAAAAGGCTTGATTGCCACTCCTGGCTGAAGGTCCGGGGCTAAAGCCCCTTGCGTCCATTGGCTTTATTCAGGGGGCTGAAGCCCCCTGCTCCCTCCGAAAGGCAAAAACGGGAGTTTTCCCGCAGCCTGTGTAACAGTGCTCCTTCAAAACTGTGCGGGGGTGGAATCCCATGTCTCAGAATCGAGACATGGGGGCACCCGCAAAACAATCAATAGGAGCGCGCGTTACGGCACGCGTAAACAGGTTGCGGAAAAAGGCTTGGTGCGGACGAGAACCGTACCTCAGGGGCTAAAGCCCCATTGATTCTGCGGTACTTACGGCACGGCTAAAGCCGTGCCCTTAAGCAAAACAGGGTTTTTCCGCAGCCTGTAAACCCGTGCGCTGCCGCCAGAGACACCCGGGGTTAGAAGCCGAGGGTGCGGATGACCTTGCGGATGGAATCGGCGCTGGCGCGCAGGCCGGCCTCCTCCTCCTCGTTCATGGGCACGGGCAGCAGACACTCCACGCCCTGCTGGCCCACAAGCGAGGGCACGGAGATGCAGACGTCGCTGATGCCGCGGTAGTCGGTGAGCAGGGAACTGACGGGCTGCGCGCGCCTCTCGTTCCACAGGAGAGCTTCCAGGATGATGGAGCCGGCGAGGCCGATGGCGTAGTTGGTGGCCCCCTTGCCCTGGATGATCATCTCGGCGGAGTTGCGCACGCCAAACAGGATTGCCTTCTCGTCGGCGGCGTTGAGCGGGCCGCGGCCGGGAATCTCCCAGTTGCGCACGGGCACGCTGCCGATGTTGGCGCCGGACCAGAGCGGGATCTCGCTGTCGCCGTGCTCGCCCACGATATAGGCATGCACGCTCTGCACGGCGACGGCACAGTGCTGCGCGATCATGAAGCGGAAGCGCGAGGTATCGAGCACGGTGCCGCTGCCCAGGACGCGGCAGGTCGGGAGGCCGCTGACCTTGAGCGCGACGTAGGTGAGCACGTCGACCGGGTTGGTGACCATCAGAATCCTGGCATCGGGCGCGACGCGCAGCAGGTCGGGAACCAGGGTGCGGCACATCTCCGCGTTGATTCCGGCCAGCTCGATGCGCGACTGGCCGGGCTTCTGGCGGGCGCCGGCGGCGATGACGATGACGTCGCAGTCCGCCATCACGTTGATGTCGTCGGAGCCGTCGACCGTGGCCATGGGCACGAACATCAGCCCATGGTTGAGGTCGAGGACCTCGGCCTCCACTCTGGACTTCACCACGTCGTACAGGCTGATGTGCTTGCCGATTCCGCGTACCATGCATGCGTAGGCGATGGTCGCCCCCACGCTGCCCGCGCCAACGATGCCGATCTTTCCCTGCCACTTGCTCATTGGGGTGAAACCTCCACCAAACAAACTAACATAAAGCGGACCGCGAGGATGCGAAATGAGGTTGCATTTCGGCATTCAATCGACGGCGCTCAGGATCGGCCCAGAAGAGGCTGCGGAAAAAGTCTTGGCTGGGCTGAAAGTCTGACCTCAGCGGCTAAAGCCGCAATGCTAATTCGGCTGTTACGGCACGGGTAAACCCGTGCCCTTAAGCAAAACTGGGTTTTTCCGCAGCCTGTGAAGGCGTGCCTTTGAGCAAAACAAGACAAATACGGGGATTCTTCCCCTTCGCAAGCTCAGGGTCAGAATGACAAGCAAGAACAGGCAACGGCAAAGACCCCAGGTCTCAGAAGCGAGACCTGGGGCACCCGGAACCCGGCATGACACGGGCGGGGCAGGTTGGCGAATGTAATTGCGCAGGGAGTATATTTCCATCAATGCAGTTCCATACTTTTAAG
>Ga0187872_10004268_pt1 | contig 10853 bp, 5 predicted proteins | sample June2016WEW_16_4_FD_132973 | JGI IMG/M metagenome (GOLD analysis project Ga0187872, IMG submission 132973) | Peatland microbial communities from SPRUCE experiment site at the Marcell Experimental Forest, Minnesota, USA - June2016WEW_16_40 | ecosystem: Environmental > Terrestrial > Soil >...
AATCCCGCAGGCGGGCCGCGCCGCGCGCAACTGGCGGGCGATCTCCAGCACATCGGCGAGGCGGACGCCGCGCGCAACCGCCCGCTGACTGGCGCGCTGGATCACCGGGCCATCGGCCAGCGGATCGCTGAAGGGAACGCCCAGCTCGATCACGTCCGCGCCGTTGTCGATCGCGGCCAGCGCGATCTCGCGCGTCGTGGCCAGGTCGGGATCGCCCGCCGTCAGATACGCCACAATCCCCGGCTTTTTTTTGAACTCAATCGGCATATTTTAGCTATTTTCCATTGTTAACTCTTCTCGAAGGAAGTGGTTCAACTCTTGAAGCAGTAGATGGCCATCCTCGAAATCGTATCCCGTTCGTGTTTGAAACTCCTCAATTCCCAGCTCGTTTAAAACTACAGAAAGTGCGCTGCAAAATATTTGCGCTTGTTGTCGATCAATAACAACGGGCATGCTCTTCGAAACTGCACGAAGATGATTAGCCTTCATCTTAAAACTCTCCTCGGATGCGCCAATCGTCTTCTCGAAGTCAACGACCTTGAAACCATTTATTACTTCATTCGTAATATTCCAAATCAGTAATTCACTTTCATCGGGTTCAAGCTGTAACTGCTCCCTATTGATGCATTTCATGTTTGCACCTCACTGCGCGGATGAGCCAGCACCTTTCAAGTCGAGTTCTCTTGCTAGAATCCCCATGTCCTTGTCGCCGCGGCCGGAGAGGTTCACCAGAATCACGTCGGTCTTTGCCATCTTCGGTGCCATCTTGATCACCTCGGCGATGGCGTGCGCGCTCTCCAGTGCGGGCAGGATTCCCTCGGTGCGGGCCAGCGCGGAGGTTGCCGCCAGCGCCTCGGCGTCGGAGGCCGAGGTGTATTCGGCGCGGCCCGAGTCGTGCAGCATGGCGTGCTCCGGGCCGATGCTGGCGTAGTCGAGCCCCGCACTGACGGAGTGGGTCGTTGCGATCTGGCCGGCCGCATCCTGCAAGACATAGCTGAAGGTCCCTTGAAGCACTCCGGGCACGCCGCCGTTCTCCTTCTGGAAGCGTGCCGCGTGGTCGCCCAGTGCAGTGCCGCGCCCGCCCGCTTCGACGCCGATCAGGCGCACGTCCTTGTCGCCGAGGAAGTCATAGAAGATGCCGATGGCGTTCGATCCGCCACCCACGCAGGCCACAATCGCCGTCGGCAGCTTGCCCTCCTGCTCCAGAATCTGCGCGCGGGCCTCGCGGCCGATGACGCGCTGGAAGTTGCGCACCATGGTGGGGTAGGGATGCGCGCCCAGGGCGGAGCCGAGGATGTAATAGGTGTCGCGGACGTTGGTGACCCAGTCGCGCATGGCCTCGTTGATGGCGTCCTTCAGCGTTTTGGAGCCGGTGCTTACGCAGCGCACCTCGGCACCCAGCAGCCTCATGCGGAAGACGTTCAGCTCCTGGCGGCGCATGTCCTCCTCGCCCATGTAGATGACGCACTCCATACCGAAGAGCGCGCAGACGGTGGCGGTGGCCACGCCGTGCTGGCCCGCGCCGGTCTCGGCGATGACGCGCCGCTTGCCCATCCGCCGCGCCAGCATTCCCTGGCCCAGCGCGTTGTTGATCTTGTGTGCGCCGGTGTGCAGCAGGTCCTCGCGCTTCAGGAAAATCTTCGCTCCGCCAAGCTGCTCCGTCATGCGCTTAGCGAAATAAAGCGGGGTGGGACGGCCGCAGTAGTGGTGCAGCAGATCGTCCAGCTCGGCATGGAAGGCGGGGTCGGCCTCGGCCGCGGCGTAAGCCTGTTCCAGCTCCTCGAGCGCGGCCATCAGCGTCTCCGGCACATAGCGCCCGCCATAGACGCCGAAGCGGCCCGCGCGCGCGCTCCCAGCAGAACTCACCGGCGATTCCGAACTCGCACTCACGCTCATCGGTCCGTCCTCCGAATACTTAACCGCACAAACATTCAACGCAACGCAACCGCACAAACGCACAACGCAACGGCGCAAACAAAAAGCCGCGACAGGTTGGGTCGCGGCTCGCATGGATTTTGAATCAACTGAAACTTGCAGATCGTTCAGATGAGCCTAGTCCGCCGGGCCCGCACCTGTGCGCCAGGTGCGGATGGGAAACGAGAAGCGGCTGAAGGTGGATGTCATCTTGTCTCTACGATATATCTTTCCCGCGATTCCACGCAACCGCGATCGGATTTGCCTGCGGCTTTCTCCATGGGACCGGCCGGCGCGCTTGCGGTTCTGTGAACCGCGGCGTGGAACCGCGCCGGGAGCCGCTCCATGAACCACGAATGGTGCATTTTCCACAGGGGAGATGTTTATTTGAAACCAACCCATTGCCCGGCGCATTGCATGTGTGTAGTCTGATACAAAGTGAATTGGACGGAGAACTGTCTGGGGGGACCAGATATGAAGATCTACGTTAACTTGACTTTCGCGTTTTTACTGGTAGCTCTGCTGGCTCTGGCGCCGGCTTCCGCCTACGCATCGAGAGGGGCGGGTGGCGGCCATCGCCATTCGCAGACCTACCATGACCGCACCCCCAGAGCGCATAGGCACGGATCGCACCCCCGCCACAGATAAGTGGAACCACACATTGCCGAGCAGGGAAGTCCTCGCGGGAATATCTGCGCCGCAACGATGTGCGCGGTCCCGGGGAACTGAGCCAGGCGCGCGCGTTGCGGCGATGTGATCTGCATCACATGACTGGTTGCAACGCCGGTTCTTCCCTTGTGACCCGTTTGCGCCGCTGTATATACTCAGACAGAAGTTGAGTTAGAAGCGGAGGATAGATGATGGAGTGCCAGAGGTCCCGCAGGAATTTTCTCAAGACATCTTTGATGGGCGGCGCGGCAGCGGTTGCGGCGTCGCATCTAAGCGTGGCATCGGCTGCCCCGGTCGCACCCGCCCCGGCGGCGGCGGCGCGCGCACGCGCCAGCCGTGTGTCGCTGGCCGGCGGCAACGACCGCGCCGACATCGCCTTCAAGTCTCTTGTGCCCTTCAAGGATGAGATTGCGGCGGCGATCGGCAACAAGCGGGTCATCCTCAAGCCCAACAATGTGATCATCAACGTGCCGCTGTGCGCCACGCACGCAGACAACCTGGAAGGCATTCTGGAGTTCCTGAAGTCGATCGGCAAGACCAACGTGATCATCGCGGAGTCGCCGGCGGGCGGATCGGTGATGGACGGCTTCGCCAACTACGGCTACAACCGGCTGGCCAAGAAGTACAACGTGAAGCTGGTGGACCTGGACGCCGAGAAGGTCGCGGTGGTGCAGTGCATCGACGAGAAGGACTTCCAGCCGCATGACGTGCGCGTGGCCAAGATCATGATGGACCCGGCGAACAACTTTGTGATCTCGGCGGCCAAGCTGAAGACGCACGACCTGGTGGGGATCACGCTCTCGCTGAAGAACGTTGTGATCGGCGCGGCGCACAAGGATACGGGCTCTGGACTTGCCAATGCGGGTCCGGGCGGAGGCAGGTCAGACAAGCGGCTGATGCATGGCGGAGGCTCGCACGGCATCAACTACAACATCTACACGTTGTCCAGCGTGCTGCACCCGCACCTGGCGGTGATCGACGGCTACGAGGGCATGGAAGGCACCGGGCCGGTGCATGGCACGGCGATCAGCCAGAAGGTGTGCCTGGCCAGCCTGGACTGGCTGGCGGCGGACCGCGTGGGCGCGGAGTTGATGGGCGTCGATGTCAATAAGATCGGCTACCTCAACTTCTGCATCAAGTCGGGCACGCGCGGCCAGGGAGACCTGAGCAAGATCCAGATCGTCGGACCACCGGTCAAGAACTTCGCCAAGAACTATCAACTGCCCAACACCTGGCAGCAGATCACCAGTTGGCAGCGGCCGATGCTGGCAACCTGAGCTGGAACGAGGAGCAAGACACGGGACGGAGAGGCCACGGGCTTCTCCGTCTTTTTGTTTAACGAAGCTCTCAGTGCGTACCTTTTCCGTCGCGGCATGAGTTTGATAATCAAACTCTCGCCAGAGGTGGGACGCAACTGATAGCATCGTTGGCCGTAGAGAATGGGGGCATTAACGATGAAGAGAATTGCGATCCTGATGGCCGCGCTGGCGCTGGGCACCACCCTGGCCTCGGCCCAAATTGCCGCGACCTCCGCGAAGAGCTACGCCAAGCCGGCGCACCGGACAAAGCGCTTCCTGGTTACCGACTTCGGCGCGGTCGGCGACGGCAAGACGGTCAACACCAAGGCCATCCAGGCGGCCATTGACAAGTGCGCCGCGAACAAAAAGGGCGGAGTTGTCGTGGTTCCGCAGGGAACATTCCTGAGCGGCGCGATCTTCCTGAAGCAGGGCGTCAACCTGCTGGTGGAGAAGGACGGCGTTCTGAAGGGAACCACCAACCCCGACGACTACCCGCAGATCCAGACGCGCTGGGAGGGCACCGAGGAGATGTACACCGCGTCCTTTGTGAACGCGGAGGGAGTCACCGGGCTGACCATCTCCGGCGAGGGAACCATCGACGGATCGGGCGAGGAGTGGGTGCAGAAGAATCCCTATCGCCGCCCGCCAGCGGCTGCTCCCGGAGCTGCATCGGCTGCGGCCGCGGCTCCGATTGTGACTCCGCCTCCTGCTCCTGCCGCTGCTCCCGCTACGCCGCCGATGGCTGCTGCGGCCCGGCCCGCCGCGCCCGGCCCAGGAACCGGCCCGCGCCGTGGACGCCCGCGCCTGATCGGCATCCAGAACTCCAAGGACGTGCTCATCAGCGGGCTGAACCTGCACAACCAGGCGGTGTGGTGCCTGTTCGTGCTCTACAGCCAGAACGTTGAGATCGACGGCGTGAAGATTACGGCCGAGCACAACATTCCCAGCTCGGACGGCATCGACATCGACTCGTCGAAACACGTCCATATCACCAATGTCTTCATCGACGACGACGACGACTGCATCTCCATCAAGAGCGGCAAGGACGCCGACGGGTTGCGCGTCAACCGCCCCGCGGAAGACATTCTGATCGAGAACTCGCACTTTGCCTACGGCCAGGGCGGGGTCGCGATGGGCAGCGAGACATCGGGCGGAATCCGCAACGTCACGGTGCTGAACTGCGTGATGGACTCCGGCAACTGGGCGCCCATCCGGTTCAAGTCGCAGCCCAGTCGCGGCGGCGTGGTGGAGAACATCACCTACAAGAACATCACGCTGCACGGCACGCGCGAGGCCTTCGAAATGAATATGGAGTGGCGCATGGTGGGGCCGAGGCAGCCGGATTCCAACCCCCTGCCCGTTGTGCGCAACGTCAAGATCATCAACGTCTCGGGGGATGTGCAGAACGTCGGCGTCATTCACGGCCTCGCGGGAAGCCCCATCCAGGGCGTCACCTTCGAGAACTGCAAGATCACGGCCGACCGCGGCTTCCGGCTGGACCACGCGCGCAACGTAGACCTGAAGGGGTTGACGATCGACGTGAAACAGGGCGATCCCATCACCAAGACCGACGTGGAGTAGAGGACAACGGAAGATTTAACCCGATCGAAGAAGGTGCCCCGATGCGAAAGACGATTTCGGTTTTACTGGGTGCGCTGCCCGTGGCTCTGGCCGCGCTGGCGCTGTGTACCACTGTGGCCTCGGCCCAGATTGCCGCGACCTCCGCCAAGAGCTACGCGAATCCGGCGAAGCGGACCAAGCGATTCCTGATTACCGACTTCGGCGCGGTGGCTGACGGCAAGACGGTGAACACCAAGGCCATTCAGGCGGCCATTGACAAGTGCGCCGCGAACAAAGAGGGCGGAGTTGTCGTCGTTCCCAAGGGAACGTTCCTCAGCGGGGCCATCTTCCTGAAGCAGGGCGTGAACCTGCTGGTGGAGAAGGATGGCGTGCTGAAGGGAACGACCAACCCCGAGGATTATCCGCAGGTGCAGACGCGCTGGGAGGGAACGGAGGAGATGTGGACCTCGGCCTTCGTCAACGCCTTTAACGTTACTGGCCTCACCATCTCGGGCGAAGGAACCATCGATGGATCGGGAGAAAACTGGGGTCAGAATCGCCCGCCCGCGCCGCCCGCTGCCCCAGATGCAGCCGCTGCGCCACTCACTTTTCCACAACACTGCGGTTTCGCATACGGCACCACCTGTGGCCCTGTCCCAGTTCTATCCCAGCCTGTCGCGGTTCCGGATGCCATGAATCCCGCTTCCTCGCCAGCCGCCCCGCGCCAGTACCGCGGCCGTCCCCGCCTGGTCGCCATCCAGAACGCCAAGGACGTGCTCATCACCGGTGTCACCCTGGAGCACCAGGCCGTGTGGTGCCTCTTCATCCTCTACAGCCAGAATGTTGAGGTCGAAGGCGTCAAAATCAGGGGCGATCACACCACCCCCAGCGCCGACGGCATGGACATCGACTCCTCCCGCCATGTGCATGTCAATCGCGTCGACATCGACACCAACGACGATTGCATCTCCATCAAGAGCGGCAAGGACGCCGACGGCCTGCGCGTCAACCGCCCCGCCGAAGACATTCTGGTCGAGAACTCCCACTTTGGCGCAGGCGGCTCCGGCGTCGACATGGGCAGCGAGACCTCCGGCGGCATCCGCAACGTCGTCATTCAGAACTGCGTGATGGACTCCGGCAATTCAGCGCCCATCCGCTTCAAATCGGCGCCCAGCCGCGGCGGATTGGTGGAGAACATCACCTATCGCAACCTTGTGCTGCATCAGACCCGTCAATTCATCGAGATGAATCTGAACTGGAGCAATCGCGCGATGGCGCGGCTGCCGCCGGTGCCGCCGGCCAATCCGCTGCCTTCCTTCCGCAACGTCAAGATCATCAACGTCTCCGGCGACGCGCAGACGGCCGGCGTCATCAACGGTCTTGCGGACAGCCCCATCCAGGGGGTCACCTTCCAGAACTGCCACATCGCCGCCAACACCGGCCTCCGCATCACTCACGCACGCGACATCGACCTCTCCGGCCTCACCCTGGACGTGAAACAGGGTGAGGCCATCACCAAGACCGACGTGCAATAGAGTTGACGGCCCAGGTTCTCAGTTCAAACGACCGAGGAGATGCAATTGAGTACGATTCGCTCTTCCGCAAGGCGGTCCGCGTTACGGCTGCCGGCGTTCATTCTGTTGATGGTGGGCTGTGCGGGCGTGTTGGCGTGGTCGCAAGGCGCGTACAAGATTGAGGAGCCAACGGCCCAGCAAGCGCCACCAACCCCTGCTGCCCCCCGGCAGTTTGTGGAGACCTGCACGCTCTGTCATGGCGGGGATTCGTTGGGCACGGACCGCGCGCCCACGCTGGTGAACTCCGCCCATCTGCGCGGAATGGCCGACAGCGATGTGGCAGCCATCATCCAGAAGGGCAGGGGAAACATGCCCCCCTTTCCTCTGCCGCAGGCCGACATCGACCAGATTGTCCGCTATATCCGCAGCCTCAACGCAGCTCCCGCGACAACTGCGGTTGCCGGCGATGCCAAGGCCGGCGAGAGCATCTTCTTTGGCGATGGGCAGTGCTCCTCCTGCCACACGGCGGGGGGCCGGGGAAGCTCCTACGGGCCCGACCTCTCCAGCATCGCCAGCCGACTGAGACTGGCGAACATGCAGCAGGCGCTCACCAACCCGGGCTCCAGCGCCAGTTCAGGAGGAGGCGGCGGCTTTGGAGCCGCTCCCGCCACCTACAACAGTGTCACCGTGGTCCTGAAGGATGGCAGCAAGCTGCAGGGGCTCAACCGCGCCCAGGGTAGCCACGACCTGGTCTTGCAGACCAGGGACGGCAAATTGCACCTGCTCCAGGACGGGGAATACCTCTCGGTGCTTCCCGGCAGTACGCCCGCCATGCCTGCGTATCAGGGAACTGCCGGCCAGTTGCGCGATCTGCTGGCGTACCTGAGCACGCTGAAGGGAGTGGGCGTGGGAGCGCTGACCGCGCCGCTGCCGCCCGTCACCCAGCCCGAGATCGACCAGGTCGCTCATCCCCGTCAGGGCGATTGGCCCAACTACAACGGCACTCTGGACGGAAACCGGAACAGCGCGCTCGATCAGATTAATCAGCAGAACGCGGCACAGCTGCAACTGCAGTGGGTCTATTCGATCCAATTCAATGGCCTGGAGACGACCCCGATCGTGGTCGATGGAGTCATGTTTATCACCGGCAACAACCAGGTCTACGCCGTGAGTGGAAAGACGGGGCGGGAGATATGGCGCTATCAGCGCCCCAAGAGCGCGTCGGCGCAGATCAGCGGAGACGCGGCCATCGGTGTGAATCGCGGCGTTGCGGTGCTGGGCGATCGCGTCTTTTATCTCACCGACGACGCGCACCTGATCGCCCTGAATCGCCTGACCGGAGGCCTGCTGTGGGACGTCAACACCCACGAAGGCGCGGCCGGACAGTATGGCGGCACTGCCGCGCCGCTGGTGGTGGGCGATCTGGTCGTCACCGGAGTCAGCGGCGGCGACAATGGGATTCGCGGCTTTGTGGCCGCCTATAAGGCAACCACCGGCGAAGAGGCCTGGAAGCTGTTTACCATCCCCAAGCCCGGCGACACCGGGCCGGTGGCCGATACCTGGAAGGGTTCTGCGCTGGGGCTGGGCGGCGGGGCCACCTGGACCACTGGCAGCGCCGAGGCGGATGGCAGTGTCATCTACTGGCCGGTGGGCAATCCCCATCCCGACACCGACGGCGACCAGCGGCTGGGAAGCAACCTCTACACCAACAGCGATCTGGCCATCGACGCCAGGACCGGAAAACTGCTCTGGTACTTCCAGTTCACTCCGCACGACCTGCACGACTGGGACGCCAACGAGCCGGTCGTTCTGGCGGACACGCTGTGGAAGGGGCAGCCGCGCAAGCTGCTGCTGCACGCCAACCGCAATGGCTTCCTGTACGTTCTGGACCGCACCAACGGCAAGCTGCTGCTGGCCACGCAGATGGTGGACCGGATGAACTGGGCCAGCGGGATCGACCAGCAGACCGGCGCGCCCAGCCTGCTTCCGGCCAACGAACCCAGCCTACAGGGCACGGTGGCCTGTCCGGCGGTGCGCGGGGCGACCAACTGGTACGCCACGGCATTCAACCCGGCGACGCGGCTCTATACCGTGATGACGGTGGAGGACTGCACCCTCTATCGCAAGGCGGAGGACGGCGGCTACGGACGGTACAACGACCCCGCCCACCCGCCGCAAAAAATTCTTCGCGCATTCAATATAGAAACCGGTAAAGTGGTGTGGCAGATCGTCCTGCCCGGGCCGGTGCAATCGAACTATTCGGGCGTGCTGACCACCGCAGGCGGCCTGCTGTTCTTCGGCGAAAGCAGCGGAGGATTTGCCGCGGTCGACGCCCGCACCGGGAAGTACCTTTGGCACTTTGAGACCAACCATGCGATCAAGGCCTCGCCGATGACCTACGCAATCGATGGAAAGCAGTACGTCGCAATCGCATCGGGGACCAATGTTCTATCGTTTGCGCTTGCGAAGTAACGTCTTTAAAGTAAAAGAAATTGTTGTTGAAGTTGTTTTGGGATTTTTCAACCGCACCGGTTTTTCCATGTTGCACCGGCTTATATTTAGTTACTCCAGCTTTTTCGTTGTATCGGCTTTCCAGGTTGCACCGGCTTTCCGCGCCCAGGCGCCGCTTCCCACTCACCGCTGAGGACGAGGCGGCACAGGCCACACTCACGAGGGAGAGAACACTATGAATCGAAAGACATCGCGCCGCAACTTCATCGGCACTTCAACTGGCTTCGCAGCGGCTGGTCTGGCCTCTCTCGCGAACCCCATCGCGGCCGCCGCGCAGACGGTGGGCGTCAAACCGGGCGACCTTCCCGACCTCACCATCAAGGAGGTCAAGGTCTATGTCACGGACATGACCGGCATCCATAAGCTCAATGGTTCCGAGACCGGCGAATTGATCTCCGTGGTCACCAACAGCGGGATCGAGGGCAACTACACCATCGGCGATCGCAGTACGACTCCGGGATGGCTGGAGTGGGCCAAGCCGATGCTGGTTGGAAAGAACGTCATGGACCTGCTGCCCACCTTTACCTCCACCACCGGGATGAAAGGCTCTGGGGGTTTCAACGGAGGCGCGGGTTCCCCTGTCCGGCGACCGCCGCCGCCGACCGGCGTTGCCGGAGGGGCCGGTGCGGCAAGAGGGGCCGGCGCGGGCGGAGGGGCCGGTGCGGCCAGACCGGGCGGAGGCGGCGGATTCGGCGCGCCAACGGCGCCCCCTGGCCGTCCGGAAACGGGACTGATGGCACGCAGCGGCGGCACATGGCCCAACTACTACGCTGCTGCTGCCGACGTATGCATGTGGGACATCCTGGGCAAGGCGGTCAATCAGCCGATCTACAAGATTCTCTCCGGCGGCACGCCGACCAAGACGCGCCTGATGGCCTACGCCAGTTCGCAGCACCTGCCCACCGTGGAAGATTATGTGCCGGATGTCTTGAAGGCAAAGGAGCAGGGGTACCGCGCCTACAAGATCCATCCCGGCGGCGGGCAGCACGCAACCGGCCCGGCGATCCCCAGCTACATCGGGCACATGGAGGAGATCCGCGAGGTGCGCAAGGCCGTGGGCGACGAGTTTGTCCTGATGCACGATCCCGTGCAGCAATACAACCGTTTCGAAGCCATGGCCGTCGGCCGCCTGCTGGATGAGCTGAACTACGCGTGGTTCGAGGACCCGGTCCGCACCATCGATGAGGAGGGCCTGATCGAGCTGGTCCGGGAGCTGAGCCTTCCCATCCACGTGGGCGAGTTCCTCTTCTCCATCGCGGACTTCGCCGAGTACATCAAGCGCGACGCGCTGGGCGTGGTCCGCCTGATCGCCGACAACGTGGGAGGAATCTCCGGATCGATGCGCGTGGGCCTGCTGGCCGATGCGCACGGGCTGGAGTGCGCTCCG
>Ga0187872_10004276_pt1 | contig 10847 bp, 11 predicted proteins | sample June2016WEW_16_4_FD_132973 | JGI IMG/M metagenome (GOLD analysis project Ga0187872, IMG submission 132973) | Peatland microbial communities from SPRUCE experiment site at the Marcell Experimental Forest, Minnesota, USA - June2016WEW_16_40 | ecosystem: Environmental > Terrestrial > Soil >...
AGACCGGTGACGTGCAGGATATGAACCAGCCGACGTTTCGATTGCACCCATTGAAGGGCAACCGTAAAGGCGTGTGGGCCGTGACGGTAAGGGCCAATTGGCGGGTGACCTTCCGCTTCAAGGGAGGCGACGCCTACGACGTGGATTTTGAAGATTACCATTAGGAGGGACGATGCAATGCCGATGAAAAACCCCGTTCACCCCGGCGTACTTGCCAAGGCTAACCTTGACGAACTTAACCTAAGTGTGGCCGAGGCAGCGAAAGCTATGAAGATCACGCGCCAGCAGCTTCACAACGTGATGCAAGGCAGAAGCGCCGTCTCGCCCGAGATGGCGTTGCGCTTTGAAAAGGCCTTTGGCGGCAGCGCCGACATGTGGCTACGAATGCAGGTGGCGTATGATCTTGCCCAAGTACGAAAGAATCAGGGCAAAATGAATATCCCGCGCCTTGTCGAGCATCCGTCGCTCTAACCGCGGGGGGGATGATCGCTTGTGTCTTCCGATTTCCGCCACGCTTCTACGTCTGACGTCTAGTAGCGGTACGCGACGTGAGCATGGCGAATCAATGGCTTCTCCAAACGCCGCCAAGTGAGAGCCGATAGCGAAATCACGGCAACCAAGGAGCCCAGCGTCACCAACACGGACGACCCGTCGATGAGGCTCGCGTCTTTTCCTAAGACGGCGAAATGAACCAGCTCATTGATTCCCAGGTGGAAAATGTAGACCGCATAGGAAACCGTCCCGAGTTTCATCAGGGGGGGCGCGGAAGCAGGCCTCCATCCGCCCGGGGTTCACCACCGCGAGCATGAGCAGCACAGCGTAGAATGCATCGATCCAGGTAAGGCCGAAATTGTAGAGAAGCTTCTCGTAGTGAGCCAGGGACGCCAATCCACATCCCAATAACAAAAGCGCTCCGTAGAGATATTTGCGATGAGCGGCGAGCCATGCCCAAGCATTCGCGTTGCGACAGGCCAGGGCCGCGAGCACGCCGAATCCTAGAGAGTCGGCGCGGCAGGGGAGCAAGGTATAGGGTCCCACGTACGGATTGCCGGAGGCCGATAAAATCAGTCGAACGGCCGGCGCGCCCAGGATCGCGGCCAACGCCATCCAGGTGATTCCCCGCACATCCAAATTTCGAATCAATACGGGGAGCAATAAATAGAACTGCTCCTCGATGGCCAGCGCGATCCAGTGCGCGCCAAACGTCTGGCGGTGCGCCATGATGAAATTCTGAACGAATAAGGCATAAGACCACGCCGGGATGTCGCGGTTGAATAGCGCCTTCAGAGGAGCGGCGCTCAAAGGCCCGGTGGCATACAGACCGATCAGGAAGGTCGCGATCCAGACAAAGTAAAGCGGAACGATACGAAAAAGGCGGCGGCAGTAAAATGTCCGATAGTAATTTCGGGAATTCTTCGCATCGTACAGGATGCCCCCGATCAGGAATCCGGACAGTACGAAGAACAGATCGACTCCCGTCCAGGTCAGGCGGAACAGAGCCAGTGAATAGGCCCGCCATCCGCCGCCGGCTGCATCGGGAAGCGCATAGGCGATGTAATGCGCGATGACGAACAGCAGAATGGCCAGCCCTCTGAGTCCGTCGAGTTCCGGAATTCTCCCTGCGAAGCGTGCGGTCGAACTCGCGCCTTCAGGCGACACGTTCGGAATCCATAGCAGAAGTTTACATTACTGCTTCGACCGCGCCCGGTGAGACCGGCGATTTCAACAGCGGACACCACTTGCCTACGTGTCTGTGAGGAATGCGGGTTGGGTGAGCGCCCATGACCAGCTTCCGACGCTATGTCGCCTGGAGCTGCAATGGCGAGTTCGCCCGGCAGGTTGGAAGCTGCAACGCTATTTACCCACTCAGCCTGGTGCGACAATAGAGGCAGATTGGTCATCTACGGCATCTATTACGCGGCGGCGCTGGTCGCTGGCGCAGTAGTCGTCAGCTATCTGCTGAGCTGGCCGTTCGCGATTCCGTTTTACGTTCTGGCGGCGTTTTGTTTGTACTTCTTCCGGGATCCGGAGCGGCAAGCACCGGTCGGACCCGTAGCCGTCTCGCCCGCGGACGGAAAAGTAGTGGCCGTCAAGTCGGGGGAGTCTGGAAAGAACCGCATCAGCATCTTCCTGAATGTCTTCGATGTGCACGTGAACCGTACCCCCATCGCCGGCAAGATTGCCTGTGTGACGTACAAGAAGGGTCAGTTCCTGGTCGCAAGTAAAGAAGACGCGAGCCATTCGAACGAGCAGAATATCATCACTGTCGACGGCAAATTCGATGGCCAGACGACGCGCGTGGTTTTCACGCAGATCGCGGGACTGATTGCCCGCCGCATTATTTGTTACAAGCGGCCGGGCGACCTGGTCGAAGCCGGCGAACGCGTGGGATTGATCAAGTTCGGATCGCGCGTCGATGTTTTCCTCGGCCCGGAGTGGGAGGTCGCTGTGCGCGTGGGCGAACGCGTGGCCGCCGGATCGAGCGTGATCGCCCGCTTTCGAGGCGTAGTATGACGCTCAAGGATCGTTTGATCGACCCACGCTCGCCGGATCGCCGTCCGCGCCGGGCGGCGTACGCCCTGCCCACGCTGTTCACGGCGGCCAACGTATTTCTTGGCTTTTACGCGTTGATCGAGGTATTTGTAGGCGTCATGCAGATGGTGCAAAACGCGGGAGGCGCCAACCAACATTTTCGCTTTGCCTCCATCGCGATTGGAGCCGCGGTCTTCTTCGATGGCCTCGACGGACGGATTGCTCGCCTGACGAACACGGTGAGCGATTTCGGACGCGAAATGGATTCGCTTTCCGATGTGATCAGCTTCGGAATCGCGCCCGCCGTGCTCGCGTTCGCCTGGGGTATCCAGTTTGTCGAGCCGGAGATTCTGCATCAATTCGGCTACTTTTTTTCCTTCCTTTACCTACTGTGCGGTGCGATGCGTCTGGCGCGCTTCAACATCCAGAAAAACCCCGTGCCCAAGAATCCCGGACGGCCGGACCGTAAGTATTTCGTCGGACTGCCGATCCCGGCCGCGGCCGGCGCGATCGCAAGCATCGTGTACGCGACCGATGGCAATGTGTTGCGCTGGTGGCCATTTTCGGCGGCATGGATCGTCCTGCTGCTCCTGCTGGCTTTTCTCATGGTCAGTACCTGGCGCTATCCGAGCTTCAAGGACCTGAACCTGGCCCGGCCGCGTTCGCCGCTCACGCTCGTTTTGATCGGTAGTCTCATCTATCTCATCAAGCTGTTCTCGCAACCCGTCCTGCTCGGCATGGCCGCGTGCTACGTGGGAAGCGGGATCGCGATTCGACTGGGCGGTTTACTGCGACGTCGCGTGCGGCCTCATCCCCCACAACCGGAGCATCAAGTTGGCTGACTCGCTGGAACGTCCGATGATGGCGCTGGTCGGTGGAGACACCCTGCTGGCGCGCGACCTGCGTGAGTTGCTCGGCGACGTCGTGCCGTCGCCGCGCGTTCAATTGATCTCGGCCACGGCGGATGGATCTGCCGTGCTGGACCCGGAAGAAGAAGTTGGCGCGGTGTTGATGTTGCCGCTTGCGGCCGAGAGCCTGGAAGGCGCCAAAGTCGCGTTCCTGGCTGGTTCCCCAGCCTCCAGCCGTCGAACCTTGAAGTTGAACCCCGCCGCTGACGGACCCGTGCTGATCGACCTCACGGCGGCGCTTGAGGAGCAGCCGAACGCGCGATTACGCGCGCCCACCGCGGAACCAAAACTCGAGGCCCACCAGGCCGGCTCAATTCACGTGATTGCGAATCCCGCCGCCATCGCATTGACCATGCTGCTGGCCGGTTTGACGGATGCGGCGCCCATTCGGAGGTCACTGGTCCACGTCTTCGAGCCCGCCAGCGAACGGGGCCAGAAGGGGCTCGATGAACTGCACGGGCAGACCACGGCCGTATTGGCGTTTAAGAAGCTAAAGAAGGATGTGTTCGATGCGCAGCTTGCATTCAACGTCCTGGCGCGCTACGGCGAAGAGGCGCTCGAGCCGCTCGAACTGGTCGAGCAGCGGATTGAGCGGCATCTGGCTTCCTTGCTATCGGCCTATCCATCGATCCCGATGCCATCCCTGCGGCTGATTCAGGCGCCCGTTTTTCACGGCCACAGTTTTTCGGTATGGGTCGAGTTTGAAGAGAATCCAGGCGTGGAGGCGTTGTCCAAGGCGCTGGCCGAGGCGGGATTCGACATGCGCCCGGACGAGCCTCCCACCAACGTCGGCGTCGCGGGGCAAAGCGGGCTGAGCATCGGCGGAATCGCGGTCGATCCCAACCAGGCGCGGGCGTGCTGGCTCTGGATGGTTGCCGACAATTTACGGCTGACGGCGGAGAATGCGCTCGCCGTCGCGAAAGAATACTTATGACTGCGGAACGACAAGCCGGCTGGAAAGCCGGCTCGCCGACATGGCCGTCGGGCCCACATCACGTGCTGCTCTCCTGCACCAGAATCGGAAGAGCTCTTATGATTAGCAAGGGTCTAGTGATTGCAATGGTCGGAACGTTGCTTTCCGCTTGCGGCTATCACGTGGCCGGCCAGGGCGATCTGCTGCCCAAGACCATCACGACGATCTGCATTCCCGCGTTCACCAACGCAACCTCTCGCTATAAGCTGACCGACCAACTACCCGAGGCGATTACCCGCGAATTCGCGGCGCGGACGCGGTACAAAATCATCTCCGACCCGAACACGGCGGATGTGGTGCTGAAAGGGTCCGTCAACAACTACGTTTCTTTCACAACCGTGGTCGATGAGGGCACGACCGCCAACCCCGGCACCGGACGCGCGAGCGCCGTGGATTTCAGAGTCTACCTGAACGTAAGCCTGGTGGAGCGCACTACCGGCAAGGTGCTGTTCACCCGGCCGAACTTCGAAGTGCGGGAGCGATATGAGGTCAGCGTCCAGCCCGGCCCGTATTTCGACGAGAGTGACGCCGCGCTCCAGCGCGCCAGCAAGACGGTGGCGCAGCAGTTGGTCGGTGCGATCCTCGACAATTTCTGAGCATGACGCCGGGACAATTCCTCGAACATCTGCGAAAGAAGGCGCCTGCGCCGGCCTATCTCTTCCTTGGGCAGGAACCGTATCAACGGGAGCGCTGCCGCCGCGCGCTCATCGATGCGACGCTCTCCGCGGAGGAACGGGAGAGCGGATTCTCCCGTCACGATCTCGACCAGTCTTCCCTCGCGTCCGCGCTTGACGATGCGAAATCGCTATCCCTATTCGCCTCTCGAAGGGTGGTATGGATCGCGGCGGCGGAGGCGGCCCTGCCGCGAGGAAGAGCCTCAAATGAAGACGAGGGGCCGCCCGCCGGAGATTCCAGTGTGCTCGTTGAGTATTTAAAGGAGCCCACGCCGGACACGGTGCTGGTGATTGAAGCCAGCCGTTATGATTTTGAGGGCGAGGACAAGCCCAAGCTGGAACGCGTCCAGAAGTTCTATTCGGCCGTCCAGGCGCAAGTGGAGTTCAGGTCTTTCTCGCCGGAAGCCGCTCGCGCCACAGCACAGAGTTTGGCGAAACAGGCGGGTGTGCAGATCGGCCTGGCCGAGTTGGCGATCCTGTTGGAGGCCACGGCTGGAAACGTGGCGCGGATCGCGGTGGAGATCGAAAAGCTCCGGTTGTATGCAGGTACCAATCGCAAAGTTACGGCCGACGATATCGCCGCCCTAGTGCCCGATGCGCAGGCGACGACCATCTTTGCTCTGGTAGCCGCGCTAGGCCGGGGCGACCGAGCTCGCGCGCTCCAGATTTTGGACACGCTGGCAAGCGCAGGCGAGTACATGCCGCTGGCGCTGACGTTCCTGGGAACACAGTTCCGGCTGGCGCTGGTGGCGCGGGATGCGGGCTTAAAGAACGCCGGTCAGATTCAGGCGCACTTCAACAAATTGGGTGCGCGCATGTGGCCTGAGAGAGCCCGCCAGATCGAACAGACGGTGCAGGCTTTTCCGAAAGCGAAGCTCGAACAGGCGGTGGTGAAATTGTTCCAAACAGACCGGTCGCTCCGGGACGCTCGTCCGGACGATCGGATCGTGATGGAAGAGATGATCCTGACGCTGACTACTTAGCGGCCAGTTTGCGCAGGCGTAGCGTGAGACGGCTCTTGTAGCGAGCCGCGGTGTTCTTCTTGATCACTCCCCATTTGGCGGAGCGGTCGATCAAGGAGAAGGTCTTGGGCACCAGCGCGGCAGCGGCCGTGGCGTCCTTCGCTTCGAGCAGGCGGCGCATAGCCCGAATCTGGTGGCGCAGGCGCGACCTTCGAACGCGGTTGACATCGGTCCGCCGTTCCGTTACCCGTACGCGCTTCAGCGCTGAAATCGTATTAGCCATGGAAACTACAGGATATCGCACGCCTGGGGGCCCGTCAAATCCGAACTGTCGTTTGTAACGGTACCCCCTTTGACACCGGCGTTTGTCTGATATAAAATCGCCCAATCAGTGTGGTTAGTATCAAACGTGGTCTTTAAAGCAAACAGGGAGTCAATGATGACTAGAACCAAGTCGGTTTCCTTCCTTTTCGCGTGTGTCATCGGCCTTGTGATCTGCGCGCCGCTAGCACATGCCCAGGGCGGTAGTATTGCGGGAGTGGCCAAAGACAGTTCCGGCGCGGTGATGGCCGGTGTAACGGTCCAAGCTGCGAGCCCGGTGTTGATTGAGGGACAACGCACCGTCACAACGGGCGGCGACGGGCGATACGCGATCGTCGACCTCAATCCCGGCAATTACACCGTCACCTTCACCATGCAGGGGTTCGCCACCGTGAAGCAGCAAGTCGCGGTTGCCGTCAACACGACGGTTCCCGTGGACGCGGACATGAAAGTCGGCGCCGTCGGTGAAACCGTAAACGTCGAGGCGAGCGTACAGACGGTCGACATCCAAAACGTCGCCCACCCGACGGATTTGACCCGCGAAGACATCGACGACGTGCCCTCGGCGCGGAACATGCAGTCGATCGGGTCTTACACGCCGGGCGTTCACCTCAATGTGCCGGACTACGGCGGCTCCATGCAAGTTCAGCAGACCTACATGGCTGTGCATGGCGTTCCGTCGCCGCGCGACAGCTATTTGCTGGACGGTATGCTGATCAACACGACGCAAGGCGACGGTCAGATCCAGACCTACGTGGACCAGGAGATTTTCTCGGAGTCCGTTTACCAGCAAAGCAACGTACCGGTCGAAGTTGAGGCTGGAGGCGTGTACACCAACCTGATCCCCAAGGACGGCGGCAACCAGTTCCATGGCGACCTGTTCCTCGGTTGGGTGAACTCCAACTTTGTCGGCACAAACACGACCCAGGCGTTGATCAACCGCGGGCTGGTGGGCCAATCCAAGGTCACCGAGATTCAGGATTTCGACGGGTCCATTGGCGGGCCCATCAAGAAAGATAAGCTGTGGTTCCTGATCACTGGCCGCAAACAGACCAGCAACCTTGAGTCGCCAGGTTCGTTTTATCCAAACGGTTCGCCAGGAATCGAACTCGATCACATTTACGACGGGACGATACGTCTCGCCTATCAGATCAATCCGAAGATGAAGGCGACGCTGATGTGGACCCGTGACTGGAAATACATCGGGGATGACATTGTGTCTGGCGCCGGCGGCTATAATGACACCAACCCCCTGCAGTCCTCGGACTTTCGCAAGCCGGTGATGTATTACATCATGCAGGGCCGGATCACTGCCACGCCTACAGCAAAGCTGATTTTCCAGGGTGGCTGGTCCTTCGATAAGCTTGACTATACGGTGTTGAATCAGCCGGGTGTTCTACAGACTCCCTTTACGCCCTCGTGGTATGCAGGCGTGGAGGAACTGGACACCGTCGCTCTCCTGCGTAGCGTCTCGGATGGATCGAATAGCTGGTATAAATTCGACCGGTATGTCTGGAATGCGACTGGACAGTACGTCACCGGCGCACACCAGATCAAGTTCGGTATCGGAAGCAGCTACGGTCCCGCCTACCAGAACTTCCTTTACAACGGTGATGGATATTCGCAGTTTCACAGTGGAGTGCCATTTCAGTTCATAGCGGAGGACTCGCCTGCCTATGAAAAGTTCTACCTGAACAACGATCTGGGTATTTACGGCCAGGACACCTGGACCATCAAGCGGTTGTCCATCACGGCAGGTATTCGCTGGGAGTACCTGAACAACGATATCAATCCGCAGAGCGCACCGGCGGGCCGATTCGTGCCCGCCCGCAACTTCCCGCTAATCGACTGCAAAAGCAACCCTGGGCTCTCTTGCTTTAAAGATTGGGCGCCTCGGGTCGGCGGCGTGTATGATTTATTTGGCAACCACAAAACCGCCATCAAGGCGGGAATCGGCAAGTACGACACGCCGTTGGTGCAGCAGAACCTGAATAACTTCAATCCGATGTTCTTGACCAGCGAGGCTGTCTACTGGAACGGCGGCACATCGAATTGCTTTGTGAAGAATGGGCCCGCCACGTGTTACCCGACCGGCGGGTTCGCCGCACCAGGTACGCCCAACAGCGCGGTACCGGCTGGCCAACTCGGCGTGAATACGAATCCGGCATTCGGGCAACTCCCTGGCATCAACCTCGATCCGAACTTCCATCGCGAATACGACTGGCAGTACAACCTCGGTGTTCAGCAACAGGTCTGGCGTGGCATCACCGCCAGCTTCACCTGGAACCGCGTGTCGGATTATCAACAGCAACTGCTTTTGAACGAAGCTGTCCCCTCGTCGGCGTGGACGCCCACGACGATTTACAACCCGCTCAACGGCACGCCGATTACGGTCTATAATCTCCAGGCCGCATACAATGGCCTGACTCCGAAGCTGCATTTGACCAACGCTCCGCAGAGCCAGAGAAGCAACTACTACCAGGGATTCGAGACGGCGATCACCGGCCGGCTGCCGCACGGAGCTTTCTTTTTCTTCGGATGGACCCTCGAACACCAAATTGACAAGGAGTGCGACCAGACCGCCGGTTCGAATGACTTAAACGATCCGAATTCGCTGCGTTTCTGCGACTGGTCGGGCGGTTCGAATCAAAGCCTCGGCGCGAACGTTGGGATACCGTTCCGCAGCGACTTCAAGCTTCAGGCCAACATGCCGATTAAGTGGGGTATTGAAGGTAACATTTCGATCCTCTCCGACCCGGTTTACAGCACGAACTACACCAGCTACCAGGGGACTTCATACACGCCTTTGACTCTGTTCTCCGGCGCGCAGGAGGGGTTCAAGGAGATCAACTGGGCAATTTCTTCCAGCACAAAGTATCCAACCAACTGCAACTGTCCCAGTCCGGGTGGCTTAGTGGATCCCGGCATGGTGCAATCATCGGAGACGATTCAGTTGATCGCTCCGGGTAGCCTATTGACGCCCCGTTTGAATCAAGTCGACATCGGCTTCCGCAAACGCTTCCGTATTCGCGAGAAATATACGTTGATGGGTGAAATGCAGATATTCAACCTGTTCAACAGCAGTACGGTAATTACCGAAAGCTACACGCTCGGAAGCTCGATCGCACAGTTCCAATCCGTCTCGGCGGGCGGACTGGGTGGTGGCGCGCCATCGGTCATCGAAAACCCGCGGATGTTCCGGCTCAACTTGCAGTTCAAGTTCTAAGAGCCGACTATTTGACAAAGCAAGGGGGTAGTGATTCGCTACCCCTTTCTTTTTCGGCGGTTACTTGCCGGACGGCTTTTCCGCGCCGTCAATCACGAAAACCTCGATGGACGCGTTCGCGGGTTGCAGCTTTAATCCGAGTTGCGACTGGATCGCCGTAAATAGGTCCGGCAACTTGCTTCCATCGGCGTCCGGCGAAGGACGAAGGCCAATTCCAGCGAATTGAGTCTGGTCCGGCGCCCAGTTCAGGTCGAAGTCAAACTTTCCAGCGAGCCCGGTTTGATCGACCACCGGCCGGTCAAGAACGGTGAGTTGCATCACTTTGGCGAATTCCGGCATCGACGCGTTGACCGCCGGCAAGCGTCCCAATGCGGTAAAGCCCAGCCTGGGAGGATCCGTGGGGTCTTTCTCACTCTTCTTGAGCTTCGGTCCGCTCGGCCCAACCGTCAACGCATACACAGACAGTTCCTTCTGTTCGCGATGAAATGTCAGCTTGAAACCCTCCGCGAGGAGTTTCTGGACCATTAATTCGAATTCCTTGCTGGTCGGGCGCCCCACGCCCCCAGCTTCCGCCACAAGGTCAAACCTGTCAGTAGCCACCCACTCAGGACCGCCAGAGATTTGGGCCGGATTAAGCTCGTACGCGAACCTGACGAGGTCATTGACTGTGGTGTTGCCGGTGACCAACGTACCAGTCCCTCGAACCGTAAAGAACTTTGGAGGCGTCTGGGGTGTGCTGGGCTTGACGATGGCTGATCGAAACGCGAGTGAGTTCTCAGCGGTGGACTGGGCGAACACGAGGCTACAGAGGAGGACGAAAAAGCAAGCAACTCGAAAGCTCATCAGTTTGTCACCATTATTTCAAATGCCGACCCTCTTTCCACGCCCGGCCTGCGATCATCCATCCTGCTGCCGGAATCAGCATCACGGCCCCGGTTCCCATGGCTACCATCCGCACGCTAACGCCCGCATCCACAAGCTTCCCCGCGATCAAGCTGCTCACTGCCAGTGTCAAAGTGGTAAACGCAAACTCGGCCGAGAAGACGCGCCCCCGGAAACGGTCATCCGTCTGCTGCTGCAGGAGCGTAGTGGACGCGGTCCACACCGATGATCCTCCCGCATGCGCGATCCACAGAGTGACCACCGCAACCATGAGCGACCCCGCGTTTCCGAGGGCGAGGTATCCCCCGGCAGCCATGACAAATCCGATCAGAATCATTCCGCGAAGACGCGCTGGATCGAGACCGGCGA